>WNGE01004144.1_pt1 | contig 28105 bp, 26 predicted proteins | sample 5400651 | NCBI WGS metagenome assembly WNGE01 (sample SAMN13153370, study PRJNA577476) | soil metagenome | isolation source: 60 cm soil or saprolite under grassland replicate 2 | place: USA:California | collected 2016-06-15 | reverse complement strand
ACTTCGGCTCCGGGTCGTCGATGCTATGCCCGCCCAGGATCGGGATGCCCGCCTCCTGCGCCGCATCGGCGCCGCCGCGCAGGATCTCGCCGAGGGTCTCGAGCGGCAGCTTCGTCACCGGGAAGCCGACGAGGTTCAGCGCGAAGAGCGGCCGCGCGCCCATCGCCCAGATGTCGGAGAGGGCGTTCGCGGCCGCGATCCGCCCGAAGAGGAACGGGTCGTCCACGACCGGCGTGAAGAAGTCCACCGTCTCGACCACGGCCTCGGTGTCCGAGAGCCGGTACACCGCGGCGTCGTCGTGCGTCTCGTGGCCGACGAGCGCGCGCGGGTCCTGCGTGCGAGGGAGGCGGCGCAGCACCTGCGCCAGATCCGCGGGGCGGATCTTGCAGGCTCAACCCGCGCCGTGGCTGAGGGTCGTGAGCCGCACCTGATCCGCTCCGGTCATGGCGGAGACCTAGCCTGCGCGGGCCGGGCGGGCAACAGGCGCGAGCGCCCGAGGGCTTTAAACCGCCATGAGGAGCCCGCGCGAGAGCAGCGCGGCCAGCCGCTCGGCCGCGGCGAGATCGGGCAGCGGGGTCGCGTCGAGCACGGCGTCGACGGAGCCGTGCTGGGCGGCGAGCGCGAGCAGTGCGCGGTCGTCGGCGTCGACGTCCTCGGGCGGCGACGAGTCCGCCGCGACGTGGCCGGGCAGCTTGCCGCGCAGGCGCCGCAGCTCGTCGAGCTGCCGCATCCCCTCCATGAGCAGCCCCTCGATGGACTCGGACATCGGGCGCTGGCCCTCCGGGGGCGACGAGGCCGGGCGCAGCTCGAAGTGGCCCGAGGCCCAGCCGAGCAGCCGGTAGAAGCTCTTCTCCGGCGTCAGGTCGTCGCGGCCGTCGATCGCGCACGCCGTCACGCGGCCCTTGTCGAAGTGGATCTCGGCCGTGTGCACGTCGCGCTGGATGGTGAGGACGCCCGTCTTCCGGGCGGTCCCGAAGAGCTGGAGCAGGTCCGGCAGCGGCACCTCCTCGAGGCGGCCCTGCATGGCGCTCGCGCGCTTCGGCTCGGCGGTCACCGCCGCGCGCTCGAGGCTGGCGCGCACCTCCGCCGCGCTCGCCGCCTGCGCGGCGTCGCGTGCGACGAGCTTCAGGAGCGAGCCGCCGATGAGGATGCGATCGCCCTCCGCGACGCGCGCCTTCGCCACGCGCACGCCGTTCAGGTACGTGCCGTTCGTCGAGCCGAGGTCCTCGAGGAGGAGGTCCTCGCCCTCGAAGGCGAGCCGGGCGTGACGGCGCGAGACGAGGTCCTCCGGCAAGACGAGCTCGACCCCGGGCTGCCGCCCGATGACGAAGGCGCGTCCGGGCTCGAGCGGCGCGAGGCCGCCCTGGTACCGCCCGGAGAGGAAGCGGAGCGCGAGTGGGTTGCGGGCGGGCATCTAGGTCGTGGTGCGGTCGGGCACCGCGGTCTCCGCCAGCTTGAGGTACATCTCGGCGCTCCTGTTCCCGGGCGAGAGGTCGAGCACCGCGGTCCAGTGCCGCACCGCCTCGTCGCGGCGTCCGGCGGCCTGCAGCGCGAGCCCGAGCGAGAGCCTCGCCGGGACGTAGCTCGGGTTCTGTCGGACGATCTCCTGGTATTGCGAGATGGCCTCGTCGCGGGCGCCGGAGTCACGGTGCGCGGCCGCGAGGCGCGCCCGGATGTCGACGAAGGCCGGGCACAGCTCGAGGGCGCGCTGGTACTCCTTCACCGCCTCCGCGTACATCCCGGCCGACTGCCAGACGTCCCCGACGTCGGCGTACATGTTGGCGAGCTTGCCCTTCACGAACCGATCGAGCTGGCCGGGCGCGGCGCCCGAGTTCGAGAGCGCCTGGCGGTAGGTGTCGCGCGCCGCCTGGTACTTGCCGGTGTCGTTGTAGATGACGGCCAGGTTGAGGGCGGCGTCGGTGTAGCTGGGGTTGAGCCGCAGCGCCGCCTCGAAGGCGCGCTGGGCTTTCTGGTACTGCCCCTGGTCGTGGTAGACGACGCCGAGCATGTTGTAGACGTCGGCGAACGACTGGTTCTGCTCGACCACCTGCGTGAGGTACTGCTCGGCGCGCGCGTATTCCTTCTTGAGGTAGTAGGCCCGGCCCAGCGTGAGAGCCTGCTTCAAGGCGTCGTCGAGCTCGGTCATGGCCGGGGAGTGTACCAAAGGAGCCGGACCCGGCGTAGCCCGCGACCGAGGCTCGGCGCGTTGCCGCGTTCGTCAGATCCCTCCCACGAACACCCACCGCTCCCCCTCCCGCTCGAGGCGGTAGAGGCGCCGCTCGCGCCGCGCGCCGCCTTGCGTGGCGAGCTCCAGGTCCTCGCCCACCTCGGCGGCGCCGCGCTCCACCCTGATCTGCCAGGCGAGCACGCGCGCGCGCCCCGCCGCGCGCGAGAGGTCCCCCGCGAGCCGCCTGAGCACCGCGGCGCGATCGTCGGGGCCCTCGCGATACCCGGTCGCGAGGAGGCGCTCGTAGGCGGCGAGGTCGCGCCGCTCGAAGGCGTCGTGGCGTCGGAAGAGCGCGAGGAGGACGCCCCTGAGCCGCTCGAACTGGTCGCCCTCGCCGCACCAGAGGGCGATCGAGCAGGGCTTCATGTGGAAGCGCTCGCGCCCGAGGTAGGCGAGCTTCGCCTCCTGATCCCGCCACACCGCGCGTCCCTCCGCCGAGAGCATGGCGACGACGGTGGCCCGGCCCCGCTCGACGGAGGGCGCGACGTCGCCGAACGTGACGCCGTAGAGCTCGACCGTGCCACCGCCGTGGAACCCGTACACGTCGTCGAGGTGCGCGCGATCCTGGTGCGCGAGCGCGGTGCGGATCTGCGTCTCGGGCGTCGCGAGCGAGGCGCCGCAGGAGGCGAGCCTTCCCCAGAAGAGCCACGCGGCGACGGCGGCCACCAGCGCGAGGCCACCCGGCACGAGGTAGGGCGCGCCGCTGCCTCCCGCGAGGCGGGCCTCTTGCTTCACGCCGATGCGGGAGAGGTCGCCCGTCGAGGCGCCCGCGCGCCGGCTACCGGAGCGAGGCAAGGAGCTTCTCCGCCTGGCCCCGGCGCGGATCCTGCGGGTGCTTCACGATGAGCTGCTGGAGCGCCTGCTGCGCCCGGAACTTCTCGTCGAGCTTGAGGTAGGCCTCGGCGAGCTGAAGGAGCGCCTCCGGCTCGCGCTGCGAGCCCGGGTAATCCTTCACGAGGGTCTCGAGCCGGCCCGCGGCGCCCGCCCAGTGCTTGCGGCTCGCGTAGAACTCGGCCACGTACCACTCGTGCTCGGCGAGCCGGCTCTTCGCCGCCGCCGCGAGCTTCTCCGCCTCGGGCCCGTACTTCGACTGCGGGAACTTCTTCAGGAAGTCGTCGACCGTCTTCGCCGCGTCCCGCACCTGCTGCTCGTCCTTCTCGTACGAGGGCGGGAAGAGGAAGAAGTCGCTCGGCGCGTCCTTCCAGTGCGCCAGGGCCACCCGGAAGCCGGCGTAGTCCGCCTGCTCGTGCGTCGGGTGCAGGCGCACGAACTGCTGGTACGCCTCGGCGGCCTCGATGAAGCGGTCCTGGTCGAACTTCACGTCCGCGAGCCGCAGCTCCGAGAGCGCGGCGAACTTCGAGAATGGGTACTTGGTCCGGACGTGCTCGAAGAACTTCGTCGCCTCCGGGAAGTTGCGCGACTTGAGCTCCTCCATCCCGGAGTTGTAGTCCTCCTCGGCCGACTTGCCGTACTTGACGTCGCCGGTGACGGAGATGCGCGAGCCGGCGCAGCCGCCGACGGCCAGCGTGAGGACGAGCGGGAGGGCGATCCGGAGGCGCATGGAGGGCGGAAGATAGCCCAAAGCCGCGCTACGCGCAGTAACCGCGACGACCAGCACGAGGGCGACCTCAGCAACCGCGACCCCGAGCGTGTCGTCCCCCTCTCCCCCCGCGTCGCGGGGGAGGGGGACGCGAACCCGACTACTCCCCGAGGTCGAGATCCTCGCGCATCCCGACCACCCTCGCCACGACCGATCCCGAGAACCCGCGGCCGAGGAGGAAGCGCGCCAGTCCCGCGCGGGCGCGCGCGTCGAGCGCTGCCGGGTCGGCGCCGCGGAGCTTGCGCGCGAGCGCGGCGCGGCAGAGCACCATCTCGGCGGGCTCGCGACCGGACGACAGCTCCTGCGCCCGCTCGTCCGCGGCCGCGCACACCGCCCCGGCGGCGGCCGCGGCGTCGATCCCCGCCGCGCGGAGCCGGCGCTCCGCCATGCGCGGACCGGCGCGCCCCGGCGCGAGCAGCTCGCGGGCGCGGGCTTTCGCGTAGGCGGCGTCGTCGAGGTAGCCGAGCCTTCGCAGCCACACGACGACCTCCTCGGCCTCGTCGGGGAAGCCGCCCTTCGCCAGGCGGGTGCGCAGCTGCGCCTCGCTCCTCGCGTGAAAGGCGAGCACGCGCAGCGCGAGCGCCTTCGCGCGCTCGAGCGGGTTGATCTCCTCGGCCATCCCTCCGGCCTTCGCTAAAAGCGCTCGATCTGGAAGTCGTCGTCGACCGCGGGCGCGGCCGGCTTCACCGGCACCTGCGCGGGCGCGACCCGGGCGACGGTCGCACCGCTCCCGCTCCCGGGCGTGGACGGCCGTGGCGGGGGCGTGCCGGCAGGGCTGCGCGCCGCGGCAGGCGCAGCGCCGGGCTCTCCCGGCTTCGCCTCGAAGCCATCCCACTTCGAGTCGCTCGTGCCGGAGATGCCCGACACCCGCAGCGCGAAGTCGTCCGGGTTCGTGGCCTGCCGGAGCGCCTCCTCGTAGGTGATGAGCCCCGACTTGAGGAGCGACATGAGGCTCTGGTCGAACGTCTGCATCCCGTAGGAGACGTTTCCCTGCGCGATGGCGTCCGGGATCTCCTTCGTGCGGTCCTTGTCCTCGATGAGCTCGCGCACGCGGGCGGTCGCGAGCAGCACCTCGATGGCCGGGACGCGGCCGTGGCCGTCGGCGCGCGGCACGAGCCGCTGCGAGACGACGCCCTTCAGCGTCGAGCCGAGCTGGAGGCGCACCTGCTTCTGCTGGTAGGGAGGGAAGGCGGAGATGATGCGGTTGATCGTCTCGGTCGCGTCGACCGTGTGCAGGGTCGACATGACGAGGTGGCCCGTCTCGGCCGCGGTGAGCGCCGTCTCGATCGTCTCGAGGTCGCGCATCTCGCCGACGAGGATGACATCGGGGTCCTGGCGCAGCGCGCTCTTCAGCGCCTGCCCGAAGCTCATCGTGTCGACGCCCACCTCGCGCTGGTTCACGATCGAGCGCTTGTCGCGGACGAGGAACTCGATCGGGTCCTCGATCGTCATGATGTGGCAGGTCTCGGTCGCGTTGACGTGGTCGATCATCGCCGCGAGCGTGGTGGACTTGCCCGAGCCGGTGGTGCCGGTGACGAGGATGAGCCCGCGCTGCTCGCCCGCGAGCTTCTCGATCACCTTCGGCAGCATGAGCTGCTCGATCGACTGGATCTTGAACGGGATGACGCGGAAGACGCCGCCGACGGTGCCGCGCTGCTGGAAGATGTTGACGCGGAACCGGCCCAGGCCGGGGACGCCGTAGGCGAGGTCGACCTCGTTCGTCTGCTTGAACTTCTCCTTCTGGAACTCGTTCATGATGCCGAGCGCCATCCGCGCCACCTCTTCGGGCGGCAGGCGGCGCGCGTCCTTGAGCGGCACGAGCGCGCCGTCCACGCGGAACATGGGCGGGAGCCCCGCCTTCAGGTGGATGTCGCTCGCGTTGGCCCTGAGCGCGACCTGCAGGATCTCGTTCAGCTCCATACGGCCGGCGAGCCTATCACCCGCTCCCGGTGCAAAGCCATTGCCCGGCCGCCCGGGTGGCAGCCGGGAAGGCGGGCTTCGCGCTCGGCCGCAGCGCAACGGGCGGGGGCCCGAAGCGCAGGGGTGGGGCCGTCGCTCGAAAGGTGCGGGGCGGGGCGGGGCGGCACGCCCCGTTGAAAACGACGGCGGCCGGTCGCGAGTGCGCGACCGGCCGCCAGGTGTGTCGAGGTGCGCGAAGCGCCTAGCGCTTCGAGAACTGGAACCGCTTGCGGGCGCCGGGCTGGCCGTACTTCTTGCGCTCGACGGCACGCGCGTCGCGGGTGATGAAGCCCGCCTTCTTGAGGATGGCGCGCCACTCGCCGTTGATCTCGATGAGCGCCCGCGTGATGCCGTGGCGGATCGCGCCGGCCTGGCCGGAGAGCCCGCCGCCCTTCGCGTTGACGAAGACGTCGAGCTTGCCCATCTGGTCGACGATCTTGAGCGGCTCGACCAGGATCATCTTCGACGTCTCGCGGCCGAAGTAGGCGTCGAGCGAGCGGCCGTTGATGGTGATGTTGCCCGTGCCGGGCGCGAGGCGCACGCGGGCGACGGACTCCTTGCGACGGCCGACGGAGATCTGGAGCTGGGGCATCTGTTCCTCGTTACAGCGAGAGCTTCAGCGGCTCGGGCTTCTGGGCGACGTGCGGGTGGTCCGCGCCGGCGTAGACCTTGAGCTTCCGCATCATGTCGCGGCCGAGCGTCGAGCGCGGCAGCATGCGCCGAACCGCGTTCAGGAAGATGGCATCCGGGTGCTTCTGCCGGAGCTTCTGCGGAGGCGTCAGCTTCGCGCCGCCCGGGTGCATCGTGTGCGTGAAGTAGAGCTTGTCCGTCTCCTTGTTCCCGGAGAAGCGGACCTTCTCGGCGTTCACGACCACCACGAAGTCGCCCACGTCCATGGACGGCGTGTAGCTCGGCTTGTGCTTGCCCTTCAGGACGCTCGCAACCTGGCTCGCGACGCGTCCGACGGGGAGGTCGGCGATATCCACGACCCACCACTTCCGGCCCTTGAGGGCCTCGCTCTTCGTCGCGCTGTGGGTGCCCTTGGTCATTGAAAAACCTACGAGACTCCGAAAATTGGAAAGGCGCCTTTTAGAAGAGGGCGCGCTTCTTGTCAAGGCAAGACAGAATCAGCAGACCGTCAGCCCTTGGCCGCCGCGAAGCGCGCCTTGAGGGCTGCCAGCACCTCGGCCGAGCGGGCCGCGACCTGCTCCGGCGGCTGCACGTCCTTGGCCGGGTCGTATACCACGAAGGCGCCCTCGGGGAGATCCTCCAGGAAACGGCTCGGCGTCCGCGGCAGGAGCTTCCCCCGCTTCACCCGCGCCGCGGCCCGCGTCAGGACGAGCTGCTCCCGCGCGCGGGTGATGCCGACGTAGGCGAGCCGCCGCTCCTCGTCGAGGTCGCGCGCCTCGCCCTGGATGCCGGCACAGGGGAGCAGGTCCTCTTCCATCCCGATCACGAAGACCACCGGGAACTCGAGCCCTTTCGCCGAGTGCAGGCTCATGAGCGTGACGCCGTCCCCCCCTCGGCGTCGTCCTCCCGCGAGTCGAGCGCGAGCTTCGCGAGGTAGTTCGGGAGGGTCGGCTTCTTGCCGGTCCGCTGCGCCCAGCCCTCGATCGACCGAAGCAGGCTGTCGATCGCGTCCACCTTGCGCTGGGCCGCCTCGGCCGACTTCACGCCGGCGCGCGCGTGCGAGTTGAGGTCCACCTCGGCGACGAGGCGCCGCGCCACGTCCCCGATGGGTCCCTCGCGGAAGGCTGCGGCGTAGCGCTCGATGAGCGCCGCGAAGGCCATCATGCGGTCGGCGGCGCCGCGCGGGAGGTCCGCCGCCTCCGGCGCGCGCGAGAGCGCCTCGAAGAGCGTCACGCCGCGCTCGGTCGCCCAGGCGTGAATGCGCTCCACCGACGCGTCGCCGAGGCCGCGCGCCGGCACGTTCACGACGCGCGCGAGCGACACCTCGTCCGTCGGATGGGTGCACACCTTCAAGTAGGCGAGGAGGTCGCGGACCTCCGCGCGGTCGAAGAAGGCGGGGCCGCCGCGCACGCGGTACGGCACCTGGGCCTCTCGCAGCGCCTCCTCGATCGGGCGCGACTGCGCGTTCAGCCGGTACAGCACCGCGAAGTGCGACCAGGATCGGCCCTCCGCGCGGCCGCGGACGACGAGGTCGGCCACGAGCCGCGCCTCGTCCTCCTCCGTCTCGAGCGCGGCGACGCGCACCGGCTCTCCCTCGCCGCCTGCCGTCCAGAGGCGCTTCGCCTTCCGGTGCGGGTTCTTCGCGATGACGCCGTTGGCGCAGGCGAGGATCCTGCCCGTCGAGCGGTAGTTCTGCTCGAGCCGGACCTCCTTCGCGCCCGGGAAGTGCCTGTCGAAGCGCAGGATGTTCTTCACCTCGGCGCCGCGCCAGCCGTAGATGGCCTGGTCGTCGTCGCCGACCGCGCAGACGTTGCTCCGCTCGCCGGCGACGAGCTTCAGGAGCTCGAGCTGGCAGCGGTTCGTGTCCTGGTACTCGTCCACGAGCAGGTAGCGGAAGCGCTCCTGGAGCTTGCGCCGCAGCGCAGCGTCCGACCTCAGGAGCTCCGCGGGGAGCGCGATGAGGTCGTCGAAGTCCACCGCGCGCTGCGCGCGCAGCGCCGCCTGGTAGCGCGGGAAGACCTCGGAGGCGATGAGGTCGTAGTCGTCACCCTGGCCCTCCGGGCGCAGCTTGATCCTCTTCGCGAGCGCGTTCTTCGCGGCCGAGATGAGGAACAGGACGCGCCGCGCGTCGAAGGCGCGGTCGTCCACCCTCACCTCGCGCATGCAGCGCTTCACGATCGCGACCTGGTCGCCGGCGTCGCAGATCCCGAAGCGGCGCGGCAGCCCCGCCAAGGCGTGCTCCTCCTGGAGGAGCGCGAGGCCGAAGCTGTGGAACGTCGAGACGAACACGTCCGCCCCGGGCGGACCCGCGAGCGCCGCGACGCGCTCGCGCATCTCCCCGGCGGCCTTGTTCGTGAACGTGACGGCGAGGATGGCCTCGGGGGCGACGCCCTGGACGAGCAGCCACGCCACGCGGTGGGCGATGACGCGCGTCTTGCCCGAGCCCGCGCCGGCGAGGACGAGGAGCGGTCCCTCCGTCGTCGTCACCGCCTCGCGCTGGGGTGGGTTGAGCGTGGAGAGGTCGATCACCGCCGCGGCGTTCTCACACGGCGCGCTCGGCGCACGCAAGGGCTTGACTCCCCGCGATTCTCGACGTCGCGGTCACGCGAGCCAGGCGACCGCGAAGAACGCGATCCCCACCGCCCCGAGCGCCATCGACGCGAGCCACACGAGCTGCTTCCTCGTCAGCGCCGCGACGGCGCCGAGCGCGATGGCGACCTGGAAGAGGGCCACCGCGGCGGCGAAGCGGTGGTGCAGGTGCATGAGGTGCTCCGCCTCGTGCTCCCTCGCGTCGCGCTCCTTCTCCAGCTCGCGCGCCTTCTCCTGGATCTCGCTCTGCTCCTCGGCGTACCGTTCCCGCTTCGCGCCGTGCTCCCCCGGCGGCTCCTTTCCCGCCGCGAGCCAGGCGGCGCGCGCCGCCTCGGCGACGGCGCCCTTCACGCCCTTCGCCTGGTAGTACGCCCACTGGTCCGACGCCTCCGCCTGGAGGCGGGTGGCGGCGGTCTCGAGCCGCAGCGCCTCGTTCACCGTCCCGCCGGCGCGGAGGCTCGCGATGGCCGCGAGCGCCGCGAGGATCGCGGTCGTGAGGGCGATGTTGCGCAGGAACGAGCCGCCCTCGTGCTCGAGCTCCTCGTGGATCAGCTCGTGGAGCTTCTCGGTCTCGACCTCGGGGCCCTCGGGCATGCCACGCTCCTCGCGATTTCGAAGTGCGCGACATCTTAGCGCCTGCCCTCGGGAGGGTCGTCTCGTTCGACGCGACCCGATTGCGAAGCTGGCTCACGCCGCTAAGGAGGGGAGATGGAGACGCCGCTCTTCCAGCAGCTGTGGTCGCGATCCGGCTGGCCGGCCGAGGTCCACCGCTCGTTCCTCACGCCCCTCGCCTTTCTGGAGCGAGCGCTGCACGTCTACCCGGAGGCGACGGCGGTCGTGGACGGGGAGCGGCGCCTCACGTATCGCGAGCTGGGAGCGCGCGTCTACCGCCTCGCGTCCGCGCTGCGCGAGGCGGGGGTGCGCAAGGGCGACCGCGTGGCGGTGCTCGTGCCGAACTCGCTCGAGGCGCTGGAGGCGCACTTCGGCGTGCCGCAGCTCGGGGCCGTGCTGGTCATGATCAACGGCGGCGCGCGCGTGCTCATCGCGCACCCCGAGCTGGCGCCGGTCGTCGACCCGCTGCGGACGGAGATCGACTTCGCGCGCGTGATCTGGACCGCGGCGGAGGTGCCCGAGGCGCACCCTTCGACGCAGACGTACGAGGCGCTCCTCGCGTCGGGTCAGCCCGGGCCGTTCGCCCCGGCCATCGACGACGAGGACCAGGTCATCTGCCTCAACTACACGAGCGGAACGACCGGCCATCCGAAGGGCGTCATGTATACGCACCGCGGCGCGTACCTGAACGCGCTCGGCGAGGTCATCGAGCATGGGCTCCGACCGTCCAGCGTGTACCTGTGGACGCTCCCCATGTTCCACTGCAACGGCTGGTGCTTCACGTGGGCGGTCACCGCAGCCGGCGGGCGCCACGTGGTGCTGCCCAGGGTCGAGCCGGCGCGCATCTTCCAGCTCGTCGCGGACGAGCACGTGACGCACTTCTGCGGCGCGCCCACCGTCCTCGTCATGCTCCAGTCGAGCCTCCCTTCGCCGAGCTGGCGCTTCCCGCGCCCGGTGCGCGCCATCACGGCGGGCGCGCCACCGCCGCCGGCCGTCATCGAGCGGATGGAGGCGCTCGGCGCCGAGATCGCGCACGTCTACGGGCTCACCGAGACCTACGGCCCACACACCATCTGCACGTGGAAGGCCGCCTGGGACGCCGAGAGCGCGGAGACGCGCGCCCGCCTCAAGTCGCGCCAGGGCGTCGGGTACGTGCACGCGCCCGAGCTGCGCGTCGTGGACGAGTCGATGCGCGACGTGCCCGCCGACGGGCGCACCATGGGCGAGATCGTGATGCGCGGCAACAACGTGATGAAGGGGTACTACGAGGATGCCTCCGCGACGGCCGACGCGTTCCGCGGCGGGTGGTTCCACTCGGGCGACCTCGGCGTCATGCACGACGACGGCTACATCGAGCTCCTCGACCGCAAGAAGGACATCATCATCTCGGGGGGAGAGAATATCTCGACCATCGAGATCGAGCGGACGCTCTTCCGGCACCCGGCGGTCCTGGAGGCGGCCGTCATCGGCGTCCCGGACGAGAAGTGGGGCGAGGTGCCGAAGGCGTTCGTGACGCTGCGCCCGGGAGTCGGGGCGACGGAGGAGGACTTCGTCGAGTTCTGCCGCGGCCAGCTCGCGCACTACAAGTGCCCGAAGAAGGTGGAGCTCGGCCCGCTCCCCAAGACGTCGACCGGGAAGACGCAGAAGTTCAAGCTGCGCGAGAAGGAGTGGGCGGGGCAGAAGAAGAGGATTCACTGAGGCGAAGGTCGCGGGGAGGTCACGGCCTCGTCGACTCGCTCGGGCTCACTTCCTGCACGACCCGGCATCCGTCCGGAATCCCGACCGTCTCCTCGTGCGCGAGATCACGCTCTCGCGCCGCCGCGACGAGCGCTTCGAGCTCCTCGTCTCCGAACGGCCCCGCGACGAAGAGGAAGCCGCCACGCGGCAGGACCTCTCCGGCGCCGTCCAGCAGCGCCGCCGCCGCTCCGGCCGGCGCGACGTGCAGGACGTTCACCGCGACGAGCGCGTCGCAGCGCTGCCCGCGCCACGCCCGCGCGAGAAGATCGAGCCGCAGCGGCGGGAGGACGTTCGAGAGGCCCGCCTCCTCGCTCCAGGCGGCGATGCTGGCGAGGCTCCCCGGGTCCGGGTCCGAGGGCTGCCACGTGCTCGACGGCAGGCGCGCCGCGAAGAAGACGGCGTGCTCGCCGGTGCCGCTCCCGATCTCGAGCACCGTCGCGGGGCGCGGCAGGCGGCGCGCGAGGACCGCGAGGATCGCCTCGCGGTTCCGCGCCGCGGCCTGGCTGTGTCGCCGGCTCATGCGCCCGCTCTCCGGCGCGTCATAAGATGGCGCCGTGACGCTCGCCCCTCTGCTGGCCGCCGCGCTCGCAGCCGCCGGCGCGCCCTCCGTCGAGGTCGTGCCCGCGCGCGTCCGCCCGGGCGAGGCGTTCCTCGTCGTCGTGCGCGGCACGGCGGCGCCGCCCGCCGTCAGGGTGGCCGGACGCGCCCTCGCCCCCTTCCAGACGCGCCAGGGCTACGCCGCCATCGGCGGGCTCCCCGTCGAGACGCCGGCGGGCCCGCTCGCGATCACCGTCGCGCTCGGCCCCCCCGGCGCGGGCGCGCCCCCGCTCCAGGGGACGCTCCAGGTCGCTGCCGCGGAGTTCCCGGAACGCGAGCTCGAGGTCGAGCAGCGCTTCGTGGAGCCGCCGCCACCCGAGGTGCAGGCGCGCATCGAGGCCGACCACGCCGCCTTCGCGCACGCGTTCGCGCAGCCGCCCTCGCCGCCGCTCTTCGCGGCGCCGTTCGCGTGGCCCCGGCGCGCCCGCGTGACGGCAGGCTTCGGCGAGCGGCGGACGTTGAACGGCGTGAAGCCGTCGCAGCACTACGGGCTCGACCTCGCCGGGAAGGTGGGCGCGCCGATCGCGTCCTCGAACGCGGGCCGCGTCGTGCTCGTGCGCGACTGCTGGGCCTCGGGCCGGACGGTCATCGTCTGGCACGGCGCCGGGCTCTACACGACCTACTTCCACCTCTCGCGGACGCTCGTCCGGGAGGGCGCGCACGTCGCGCGCGGCCAGCGGCTCGGGCTCATCGGGAAGAGCGGGCGCGTGAGCGGCCCGCACCTGCACTGGGGCATGAAGGTGGGCGACCTCTACGTCGATCCCCGCTCGGTGCTCGGGCTGCCGCTCCGCTTCTGACCCCGCACCTCCGCCAGGATCTCCATGAGCTTCGGGTGGAGCGGCGGGTTGCCAGCGCAGATCTCGCCCGTCGAGAGCATGCGATCGGCGCCGTCGAAGTCGGCGACGAGGCCGCCGGCCTCGCGCACGAGCAGGATGCCGGGGGCGAGGTCCCACGGCTTGAGCTTCATCTCCCAGAACCCGTCGAAGCGGCCGCACGCGACGTAGGCGAGGTCGAGCGCGGCGCTCCCCATGCGCCGCACGGCGCGGGCGCGCTCGATGTAGGCGGCGAACAGCCGCAGCGGCAGCTCGGGGTGCTGGTGGATGTCGTACGGGAACCCGGTGCAGAGGAGCGCGCCGCGCAGCTCGCCGCAATCCGACACCGCGATGCGCTCGCCGCCCAGCGTCGCGCCTCGCCCGCGGCCCGCCAGGAAGAGCTCGTCCCGGACCGGGTCGTAGGTGGCGCCCGCCACGAGGCCGCCGCCGTCCTCGACGCCGACGTTCACCGCGAAGTGCGGCAGCCCGTGCGCGTAGTTGGTCGTGCCGTCGAGCGGGTCGACGATGAAGCGCAGCCGGCCGCCGGCGGCGCCGGACGCGCCCGACTCCTCGGCCAGGACGGCCGCGGCCGGGAAGCGCGCCGCGAGGAACTCGAGCAGCGTCGCCTCGCTCGCGCGATCCGCGTCGGTGACGAGGTCGATCCCGCCCTTGTACTCGATGGTGCGGCGCCGGCCGAACGCCTCGCGCAGCACCTCCCCGCCGCGGCGCGCCGCCTCTGCGCAGGCCTCCATGAGCTCGCTCGTCTCGGACATGGCAACCCCCGCGCAACATAGGCTCGGGGTACACTTCCCGCCATGTACAAGACGCTCGCCGTGCTCCGGACCGTCTTCCTGGTGTTCATCGTCGGCTACGCCGTCCGCGCCATGCCCATCTTCACGAGCGTGGCGAACACCTTCGACGAGCAGTACGCGCGCTGCTCCGCGAGCCTCAACCTGCTCGTCCGCGCGGTCTGGGTCGCCATCGGCTGGATCGCCTTCGAGACGGCCGTCGGCTGGGTCCTCGCGACGCGCAGCGCGCGCGCGCGCGAACGGGCCGGCTCTCCGGGCACCGCGCCCCCGGCGCCGCCGCGGGCCTGAGCGCCGCGCGTGCCCGCGCGCCTCTTCCACCGGCTGCGAAACCGCATCGCGCGCCGGGCGCTGCCCGTGTGGTACTCGCCCTCGTACCGGCTGCCGATGTCCGGCGTGGAAGCGGCGGTCGGGCTCGAGCCGCGCCGCGCCGACTACGTCGCGTGGTGGCTCCTCGACAGCCGCGCCCTCGACGCGCGCGATCTCAGGACCCCGCGCCGCGTCACGTTCGAGGAGCTCGATCGCGTCCACACGCTCGAGCTCATCGACTCGCTCGGGCGCCCGGAGACCCTCGCCCGCGTCTTCGCCGTCGATCCGTCCGAGGTCCCGGTCGACGCGCTCATGGAGACGGTCCGCCTCGCCTGCGGCGGCACGCTCGACGCCGCGCGCGAGGCGCTCGCGCGGCGCGGCCCGGCGCTGAACCTCCAGGGCGGGTTCCACCACGCCGGCCCGAACACCGCGGGCGGGTTCTGCCCGGTGAACGACGTCGCGGTGGCGATCGCCGCGCTGCGGGCCGAGGGGTTCGGCGGCCGCGTCGTCGTGCTCGACCTCGACGCCCACCCGCCGGACGGCATCGCGGCCTGCCTCGCCGGTGACGGCGCCGCGTGGATCGGGTCGATCTCCGGCTCCGACTGGGGACCGCTGCCGCGCGTCGACGAGACGGTGCTGCGCGAGGGGTCCGGCGACGGCGCCTACCTCGGCGCGCTCGCGGCGCTGCTCGGCCGGATGCCGCGCGCGTCGCTCGCCTTCGTCCTCGCCGGCGGCGACGTGCTGGCGGGCGATCGCTTCGGCCGGCTCGCGCTCTCGCTCGCCGGGGCGCGGCGGCGCGACCGCGAGGTGGCGCGCGCGCTCGAGGGCACCGCGAGCGTGTGGCTGCCCGCCGGCGGCTACCACCGCGACTCGTGGCGCGTGCTGGCCGGCACCGCGATGCTGCTCGCGGCCCGCTCCGACGCGCCGATCCCGGCCCGCTACGACCCGCTCGGCGCGCGCTTCGCGGGGATCTCGGCGGAGCTCCGGGCGAGCGACCTGGGCGACACCGAGTTCACGTCCGCCGACCTGGAGGAGGCGCTCGGGCTCGCGCCGCAGCGCCGGCGCCTCCTGCTCAACTACTACACGGCCGAGGGGCTCGAGCACGCGCTCTACCGGTACGGCATCCTCGATCAGCTGCGCCGGCTCGGGTACTCGGGCTTCCGGATCAAGCTCGACCGGGCGGGCCTCGGCGAGCGGATGAGCCTCATGGGCGACTGGGCGGGCGCGCAGCACCTGCTCATCGAGCTCGTCGTGGAGCGGCGGCGCCTCGAGGGGAGCGACGTCCTGTACGTTCACTGGCTGTGCCTGCGGAACCCGCGCGCGCAGTTCAGCGCCATCAGGCCGGCGCTGCCCGGGCAGGAGGTGCCGGGGCTCGGCCTGGCGCGCGAGATCGGCGAGCTGCTCGCGCTCATGGCCCGGCGCCTCGACCTCGGCGGCGTCGTCATCCGCCCGGCGCACTTCCACACCGCCTACTCCGCCCGCCACAACTTCTTCTTCGTCGACCCCGCGAGGCAGGGGCGCTTCGAGGCGCTGGTGCGCGATCTCGCTCACCTGCCGCTGCGCGAGGCGACGGCCGCCGTGTCGGAGGGGCGCGTGCTCCTCGACGGCGCGCCGTACGCCTGGGAGGCGGACGAGATGGTGCTCTGGCTCAGGCCGGCGGCGGCCGCCGGGAGGGGAGAGGCGGTCGCGCGCGAGCGCGAGCGGCGCCGCTTCACGGTGAGCGCGCGGACGGCGTGAGCTCCCGTACGCCTCGCGTCAGGGCTCCGCCAGGAGCTCCTCGATCTGCTTGCGCTGCTGGCGCCCGCGCGCGGGATCCCAGCCCTGGTGCACGTGGCGGATGATGCCGCGCCGGTCCACGAGGAGCGTGACGGGCATGTAGCTCACGTCGAAGCGCGAGACGCGCACGGCCCCCTTGTCCCAGAGCACCGGGAACGCGACCGGCGTGCTCTTCAGATAGTCCTCGATCTGCGCGCGATCCTCGTCGATGGAGACGCCGTAGACGTCGAGCCCGCGCGGGGCGAGCTCGCGCGCCATCGCGTCCAGCACCGGCATCGCCTCTTTGCAGGGCTCGCACCACGTGGCCCAGAAATCGACCACGCGGACCTTGCCCTCCGCCGCGCCGACGTCCACCTCGCGCCCGTCGAGATCGGGCGCCGACAGCTGCAGCCTTTGCCCGACATGGCTCGACATCCGATCGACGGGGCGAGGCGCTGCGCATGCCAGCAACACCCCATACAGGGCCGAATTCACGAGCGCGCTGGACCGGATGGACACGAGGGCATCGTAACCCGGACCCGGGGTCACGCTCACGGAATTCGTGAGGAATCGCGACGCCGGCTGATGTCCGTCAATGGACGCCTCCCATTGCCTGTGCGATGTTCCGGCCCGCCAGTCGAACCTAGCGCTCGCATCGCGCGACGACGCAGCGGATCGACTGGCCACCGGCGGCAGGAGGACGAAACACATGGTGACACGGCGAGCTCTCGAAGCCCTCTCGCTGACCCTTGCCTTCGCCGCCCTCGGCGCGTGCGGCGGGAAGGCGAGGCCCGTGGCGGTCGTCGGCGAGACCACCTGCGCGACATGCCACGGATTTCCGCCCGCGAAGGACGCGCACCTCGTGCACGCCAACGGCGGCGCGCTCGACAAGCAGCTCGCCTGCCTCGAGTGCCACAAGAACGTGCAGCGGGTGAACGACGTCGATCACATCGTCGACGTCACCGGGAAGCCGCTGCCGCCGCCGGCCGTGGTGCGGTTCGACGACCCGGCGGCGCTCGCCGCGAAGACCGAGCCCGGCTCGGCGCGCGCCGATGAGCCCAAGTTCCAGCCGGACCGGACCTGCTCCAACGTCTACTGCCACGGGGCCACGCTGAAGGGTCAGACGCAGGACCTCATCACCGCGCCGAGCTGGGGCGCGGTCGGCCAGAATCAGGCCGCCTGCGGACGGTGTCACGCCATCCCACCCGCGGACCACCCGTCCGGGCTCACCGCCCTCAACTGCGTGAGGTGCCACGCGCCCGCGATCGACGCGCAGGGCCAGCTCGACCCGGCCCTCCACGTCAACGGCGAGGTGAACCTGGTCGCCGCCAACCTCGGCGCGTGCAGCGGCTGCCACGGCGACCGCGCCGCGCAGAACGTGCCGCCCGGCGATCCGCGCAGCGCGCCGCCGCTCGACGTCGCCGGCCGCACCGACTCCGCGGCCGTCGGCGCGCACCAGGCGCACCTCACCGGCACGCGCTGGCGCACCTCGCCCATCGCGTGCAACGAGTGCCACGTCGTCCCCAGCGCCGTGCTCGATCCTGGCCACGTGGACGACTCGGTGCAGATCGTCTTCGGCGCGCTCGCGAAGACGCAGGTCCCGCCGATCCCCACGCCTTCCTACACGTTCGCGACGCACACCTGCTCGAACGTCTACTGTCACGGCGGCTTCGGCAACAGCGGCCGCACCACGACGACGCCGGACTGGACGGCCGGCGTCAACGAGGCGAACTGCGGCACGTGTCACAGCATCCCGCCGCCGGGGCCGCAGCACCCGCCCACCGGCACCGCGGACTGCGGGATCTGCCACGACGGGTACACGATCTCGTCGGTCAACAAGGACGCTCACATCAACGGCCTCATCACGTTTTCGCGCACCAGCCTTCCGTGAGGACACGATCGATGAAGAACCGGCTTCGACTCGTTCTCTTCGCCGCGGCGGTGGCCGCCGCGAGCACCTCGCGCGCCGACACGGTGCAGGCGAGCTCGACGACGCTGCTCCTCGGCCGCCAGGACTTCCGGGAAGGAAGCCTGCAGACCGCCGTGCCGCTCTACGAGCTCGTGAACATCGTCGCGAGCGAGGTGAAGACGCCGTTCGCGAGCAACCTCGAGATCGCGCTCTCGACCTGGGGCTCGGTGGATCTCGCCGAGCGCCGCATCTGGCAGAACGGCGCGCTCATCGACAAGAAGTTCACCGGTGACGTGAACGTCGGCTACATCCGCGCCGACTTGCTCTCGGACGTCCTCACGCTGCGCCTCGGCCGCCAGATGGTGGCGGACGGCGCCGCCCGCATGGTGCACCTCGACGGCGCCGAGGCGCGCCTCGCGCTGCCCCTCGGCTTCGGCCTCTCCGGCTATGCCGGATCGCCGGTCGCGCCGCGCTTCGCGACGCGCGGCGGCGAGCTGGAGGTCGGGAACATCCGCGCCACGTTCGCGACCGGCGGCCGCCTCTCCTGGCGCTACCCCGGGGTCCTCGAGGCCGGCGCCTCCGTCGCCACCGCGTCGGACCGCGGCGACGTGAGCCGGCAGGACGTCGGCGCCGACTTCCGCCTCACGCCCGTCCGCTTCCTGCAGCTCTCGGGCGCGGGCTGGTGGAGCCTCTACGAGAGCCGGATCGGGGAGGCCTCCGTCGCGGCGACGGTCTTCCCCGTCCGCCACCTCGACGTGACGGTCGACTACCGCCACGTGGAGCCTGACCTCTTCCTCCCGCGCAACTCGATCCTGGCCGTCTTCGTGGCCGACAAGCGCAACGACGTCGGCGGGTCGATCCACTGGGGCGCGCTGCGCAACCTCTCCCTCGACGCCGACTACCACCTCCTCCTCGAGGAGGACGGGCGAGGGCACTGGGGCCGCGTGAAGGGCGCCTACCACCCGGGCGGCCCCGACAAGACGGTCGGCGCGGAGCTGTCGCTCCTCAAGAATTCCAACGCCGCCTCGGGCATCAACGACAACGGCTACAAGCTCGCGCGCCTGTTCGGCGCGACGCCGCTCCCGTTCCTGCGGGAGGTGCTGTTCACGGCCGATCTGCAGGGCTACTTCTTCGACAAGGACGTGAACGGCGAGCGCAGGTCGCTCGCTGCCACCGCCACCTTGGCCTACGAGCTCGTGCGCGGCTGGCGCGCGGCGGTGGCCGGGACGGCGGGTTCCACCCCGTACCTGGAGCGCCAGTTCGAGATCATGGCCAAGCTCGTCTACGACCAGACTTACGCGATCCGGGAGGTGCGGTGATGCGCGCCTTCCGCCTGACGCTGCTCCTCGTCGCCGCCGGCCTCCTCGCGGCGTGCCACGGCGCCCGCCCGGTCTCCACGCCGGCGGAGGCGCCTCGGGCTAGCGCCTTCCCGCACGAGAAGCACGGCGGCTTCGACTGCGTCGACTGCCACACCGGGATCCCGAGCGCGACCGCGCTCGGCCAGGCCAAGCTGCCTGGCGTCGTGAAGTGCAAGGAGTGCCACGACCTCGACAAGATGAAGCCCGCGGATCGCGCCTTGTACACCCCGCCGGTCCGCACGGCGCGCGAGCACCAGATCACCTTCAGTCACGTCCAGCACCTCAAGATCGTGAAGGCGAAGGAGCTGAACGACGTCTGCAAGACCTGCCACAAGGACGAGCAGCTGCCGGAGGCGGGCCAGGTGCGCGATCCGACGCCGGAGATGCAGTCCTGCACGGCCTGCCACTACCACGGCAAGCAGGTGGCGGAGGCGAAGTGCACCCCGTGCCACGTCAGCCTGCGCCGGTACCCGCTGAAGCCGATCGAGGCGCTCGCGGGCTTCTCGCACCAGGGCAACTGGATCCGCGAGCACGGCATCCTGTCGAAGAACTCGGCGGCGACCTGCGCGCAGTGTCACGACCAGACGCTCTGCGCCAACTGCCACGCGACGTCGACGGTGCCCTTCCGGACCGAGATCCAGTTCCCCGAGCGCGTCGAGGCGAACTTCATCCACCGCGGCGACTACGTCTCGCGCCACCAGATCGAGGCCGGCGCCGACCCGGCGAGCTGCCGCAAGTGCCACGGCAGCTTCTTCTGCGACAGCTGCCACAAGGAGCAGAACGTCTCCGGCCGCAACTTCATCGCGGGCGGATCGCCGCGCAATCCGCACCCTGCGGGCTGGGCGTTCAAGGGCTCGGGCGACTTCCACGGCACGGCGGCGAGGCAGAACATCGTGAGCTGCGCCGGCTGCCATGACCAGGGCGCGGCGTCGATCTGCGTGAGCTGCCATCGCGTCCCGGGTCCGGCGGGCGTGAACATCCACGCGAGCAGCTTCCTCTCGAAGCACAAGCACTCCGACATCGCGAAGAACGCGGTGTGCCTCGCCTGCCACTCGCCTTAGCGCCGGCGAGCGCGTGACGTGACGAGAGCCCCGGCCGAGAGGCTGGGGCTCTTCTTTTGCGGTCGGGGTTTGTCGCCCCCTCCCCCCGCTCGCGGGGGAAGGGCCAGGGAGAGGGGGACGAAGTCCTACTTCCCGAGCGCGGCGAGCAGCTTGTCCCAGATCCCACCGAACGCGCCGTTCGACATCGCGACGACGACGTCGCCCGGCTTCGCGCTGGCGGCGACGCCCTCCACGATCTCCTCCACGGTCGCACAGGCGTGCGCGGGCGGACCCGAGGCGGCGATCTCGCGCGCCAGGCGGTCCACGTCGAGCCGCTCGCTCTCGGGCACGCGATCGGTGGGGGCGGGACGCAGGATGAAGACCTCGGCCGCGCTGGGCCACGCCGTGACGTACGCTTGCTGGTGCAGGTTGCGGCGGCTCGTGTTGGACCGCGGCTCGAAGCAGGCCAGGATGCGGCCGGCCGGGAAGGAGCCGCGGATCGCCTGCAGCGTCTTCGCCACGGCGGTGGGGTGGTGGGCGAAGTCGTCCACCACCGTCACGCCGCGCGCCACGCCGCGCACCTCCTGCCGCCGCTTCACGCCCTTGAAGGCGGCGAACCCCGCCGCGATCTCCTCCGGCGCGAGCCCGAGCCGGGTGGCGGTCGCCGCGACGCCGAGCGCGTTCTCGACGTTGTGCGCCCCGCCCACCGCGAGGTGCGCGCGCAGGAGCTTCCGCCCGCGGCGCACGAGGTCGAAGCGCGCGCCGTCGGGCGCGAGCTCGAGGTGGCGCGCCTCCCAGTCCGCGCGGGCGCCCATGGCGTACGTCTCCACCTCGCAGCGGGCGCGCTTCGCGATCCGCAGCACGCTCTCGTACGCCGCGCAGGCGGCGAGGAACCCGTCGGCGCCGAGGATGTCGACGAAGCGCTCGAAGGCGCTCTCGTAGTGCGCCTCGTCGCGGTAGATGTCGGCGTGGTCGAGCTCGCAGCTCGTGAACACCGCCGTGCGCGGGTGGTAGTGGAGGAACTTCGGGCCCTTGTCGAAGTAGGCGGTGTCGTACTCGTCGCCCTCGACGACGAAGTGCGGGCCCTGGCCGAGCCTGAAGTTCGACTCGAAGTCGCGCGTGACGCCGCCGACGAGGAACGAGGGATCGCGGCCGGCGTGGTGGAGGAGCGCGCCCATCATCGCGGTGGCGGTGGTCTTCCCGTGCGTGCCGACCACGACCACGCCGTGCCGCGGCGCGATGAAGAGGTCGCCGAGCGCCTGGGGGAACGACACGTGGGCGAGCCCGCGCTCCCGCATCGCGGTCGCCTCGGGGTTCACCGCGCGCACCACGTTCCCGACCACGACGAGGTCGGGGCGCGCGCGCTCCAGGTTCTCCGCGCGGTAGGGCGTCATCACCTCGATGCCCCAGCGCGCGAGCTGGGTGGACATCGGCGGATAGACGTTCTCGTCCGACCCGGTGACGTCGTAGCCCGCCGCCTTCAGCATCCCGGCGAAGGAGCCCATGCCGGTGCCCGCGACGCCGATGAGGTGGATGCGCTTCACGCCCGCGTAGTCCATATGGTGTCTAGATCCCCAGCCCCTGGGCGACCGCGTCGTGGAACCGCGCCCGGAAGGCGTTGATGCGCTGCTTGTCGGCGCCGTCCGGGTGGACGTGGTTCGTGAGGAGGGCGCACACCACCTCGCGATCGAGGTCCACCCACAGCGAGCACCCCGTGAACCCGAGGTGCCCCACCGCGCCGCGCGGGCCGCGGCCGAGACGCGTCCCGAGCGTCGTCTTCTCGCGCGAGGGCGTGTCCCAGCCCAAGGCGCGCTCGCTCCCCGGCGTGGCGTCGCGGGCGAGGAAGCGCGCCGCCGTCTCCGCGCGGAGCCACCGCGAGCGCCCCGCCGCGGCGTCGAGCCACGCCTGTCCCAGCGCCGCCACGTCGGCGGCCGTCGAGAAGAGGCCGGCGTGGCCCGCGACCCCGCCCATCGCGAAGGCGTTGTCGTCGTCCACCTCGCCGCAGGCGACGCCGCGCTCGGGCGTCCGCCGCGTCGCGACGAACGCGCTTCGCCGGCGCGCCGGATCGCGGGCCGGCACGAACGAGGTGCTCGCGAGCCCGAGGGGCCGCGCCACCCGGGTGTCGAAGAGCGCGTCGAGCGGCGCCCCCGCGGCCGCTTCGAGGACGGCGCCGAGGACGATGAAGCCGAGATCCGAGTAGACGGCGCGCGTCCCGGGCGCCGCGTCGAGCGGCGTGACGGCGGCCGCCGCCACGACCGAGTCACGGCCGCGCGCGGCGGCGTGGAGCGGCCGCCAGGCGGGGAAGCCCGCCGCGTGCGCGAGCAGGTGACGCACGGTGACAGGGGCCTTCTCGCCCGCGAGCGCGGCGAGCCAGCGCGCGGCGGGGGCGTCGAGCTCGAGCGCGCCGGCCTCGGCGAGGAGCGCCGCCAGCGACGCGGTGGCCATCACCTTCGTGAGCGACGCGACGTCGAACAGGTCGCCGGCGCCGAGCGCGCGCGGCTCGGGCACGACCTGCGCCGCGCCATGGAAGCTCGCGTGCGCCGGCGCCCCCTTCGCGAGGACGACCGCGGACAGGCCCGGCGCGACCCCCTCGCGCCGCCCCGCCTCCAGCGCGGCGAGGACGGGGGCGAGCGTCATGCCCCCGGCCCCTGCTGGATCCCCTGGTCGAAGACGAGCCGCGGCGGGCCCTCGTCGCCCGGGCCGGGCGCGACCAGCGTCACGATGGCGCCGAGCGGCAGCGCGAAGTTCGCGGCCTCGTGACCTGCCGGCAGGCCCTCGATGGCGGGGACGCCGAGCCCGCGTACCAGCTCGCGCACCGTGTCGGCGCCGCGGACCGCCCCGTCGTCGCACCCGGTCAGCTGTCCGACGCACACCGCGCGCACGCCCTCGAGCGCGCCGGCGAGGCGGAGCTGGGTGAGGTACCGATCGAGCCGGTACGGCTTCTCGGCGACGTCCTCGATGAAGAGGACGGCGCCCGCGAGCCGCGGCAGCCACGGCGTCCCGCACAGGTGCGCGAGCATCGCGAGCGATCCGCCCAGGAGCGCCCCCGACGCCCGGCCGGCGCGGATGACGCCGGTCGCCTCGCAGCCCGCGGCGTGCCCGAAGAGGAGCGATCTCAGGTGCTCGCGCGCGGCGGGCGGCGCCGAGCCGAGCGTGCTGACGAGCGGCCCGTGGACGGTCACGAGGCCGGCGCGATTCAGCGCGGCGTGGATGGCGGTCGCGTCCGAGAAGCCCACCACCCACTTCGGCGGGTGGAGCAGGCGGGCGGTCTCGAGGCTGGGCAGGATCCTCATCGCGCCGTAGCCCCCGCGCGCGCAGAAGAGGGCGCGAGCGTCGAGATCGCTCGCCGCCTCGCGCCACTCCTCGAGCCGCCGCGCGTCGTCACCGGCGAGATAGCGGTCGCGCGCAGTCACGTCCGGCCGCATGCGCACGTCGAGCCCGAGCTCGTCCCGCAGGACGGCCACGCCGCGCTCCAGCGCCTCCGGATCCACCGGGCCGGACGGAGCCACCACGCGCACGACGTCGCCAGGCCGGAGGGGAGCGGGGAAGATCAAGCCGCCGCAGGATAGCGCCGCGGGCGCGGGCGCGCGAGGCGGACGCGCGGGCTCGCGCGCGCCTCACGCCCTGCCAGGCGACCCCCCCATTCGGTGCACTTTCCTCATTGACACCTACGCGGGAGCCTTTCTACTTACGTTTTCCTTATCCTTTCGACCAGGAGCCCGCGATGAGCGACAAGCGCCCCACCCTCGAAGGCGAAGTCTTCTACCCGTCCGCGGAGGTCGTCGCGAACGCGCGCGTCAAGGACTGGGACACGCTCGCACGGCGCGCGAAGGAGGACCCGGACGCCTTCTGGGGCGCGGAGGCGGAGGAGCTCGAGTGGTACAAGCGGTGGGACAAGGTCCTCGACGACTCGAACAAGCCCTTCTTCAAGTGGTTCGCCGGCGGGCAGACGAACATCGTCCTCAACTGCCTCGACCGCCACCAGAAGACCTGGCGAAAGAACAAGCTCTCGCTGGTGTGGGTGGGCGAGAAGGGCGACGTCCGCACCTACTCGTACTTCGCGCTCAACCGCGACGTCTCGAAGTTCGCGAACGTCCTGAAGGCGATGGGCGTCAAGAAGGGCGACCGCGTCACCATCTACATGCCGCGCATCCCCGAGATCGTGATCGCGATGCTCGCGACCGCGAAGATCGGCGCCATCCACTCCGTCGTCTACGGCGGGTTCAGCGTGGACGCGCTGCAGGGCCGGATCGAGGACTCCGAGTCGAAGGTCGTCGTGACCGCCGACGGCGGATTCATGAACGGGAAGGTGGTCGAGCTCAAGAAGACGGTCGACGAGGCGGTCCGTCGCGCCCCCACCGTCGAGACCGTCATCGTGGTCCAGCGCACCGGCCACGAGGTGAAGATGGAGGCGGGCCGCGACTACTGGTACCACGACCTCATGAAGCTCCCGCTCGCGACGGGCACCTGCGCGACCGAGGTGATGGACAGCCACGAGCCGCTCTACATCCTCTACACCTCGGGCACGACCGGGAAGCCGAAGGGGATCATCCACGGCCACGCCGGCTACATGGTCGGCATCTACTCCACGCTCAAGTACGTGTTCGACGTGAAGGACGAGGACCGCTACTGGTGCGCCGCCGATCCTGGCTGGGTGACCGGCCACAGCTACATCGTCTACGGCCCGCTCTTGTGCGGCGCGACGACGTTCATGTACGAGGGCGCGCCGAGCTATCCGTATCCGAACCGCTGGTGGCACCTCGTCGAGAAGTACGGCCTCACCATCCTCTACACGGCGCCTACCGCCATCCGCGGCCTCATGCGCTTCGGCGAGAGCTGGCCCAACCGCCACGATCTCTCCACGCTGCGGCTCCTCGGCTCGGTCGGCGAGCCCATCAACCCCGAGGCGTGGAAGTGGTACCACCGCGTCATCGGCAAGGGCCGCTGTCCCATCATGGACACCTGGTGGCAGACCGAGACGGGCATGTTCATGATCACGCCCGTCCCGACCATGCCGCTCAAGCCGGGCTCCGCGACGCGGCCCTTCTTCGGACAGGAGGCGGAGATCCTCGACGACGCCGGGAAGCCGGTGCCCGACGGCGAGGAGGGCTTCCTCGTCATCAAGAAGCCGTGGCCGGCGATGATGACGACCATCTTCAAGGACCCCGATCGCTACGTGAAGGGGTACTGGTCGAAGTATCCGGGGAAGTACCAGGCCGGCGACTCGGCGAAGCGCGACAAGGACGGGTACTTCTGGGTCATCGGCCGGACCGACGACGTCATCAAGGTGGCGGGCTACCGGCTCGGCACCGCCGAGATCGAGAGCGCGCTCGTCGCGCATCCAGCCATCGCCGAGGCGGCCGTCATCGGCCTCCCCCACGAGGTGAAGGGGAACGCGATCCACTGCTATTGCCTCCTGCGCCAGGGCTTCAAGCCGTCCGACGCGCTCGCCGACGAGGTGAAGCAACACGTCGCGACGCACATGGGCCCCATCGTCCGCCCGGAGAAGGTGACGTTCGTCGACTCGCTCCCGAAGACGCGCTCGGGGAAGATCATGCGGCGCGTGCTGAAGGCGCGCGCGCAGGGCCTGCCGGAAGGCGACATCTCCACGCTCGAGGAATAGCCGGCGCGCCGCGACCTCGTTTTCATTGCGCCCATCCCGCGCGCGGGCGATGATGGGTGCGCCCGTGTCTCACTCATGGTGCGGCCCCGGCGCCTGGCCGGGCCACTCGAAAGGAACCGCATGCGCAGGCTCATCCTCTCCGTCCTGGCGCTGTCGCTCGCCTCCGGCGCACGCGCCCAGGACCCGAAGACCGACGACGAGAAGACGCTGTACTCGATCGGCGTCCTCATCGCGAAGCAGCTCGAGGTCTTCAACCTCGCGCCCGCGGAGCTCGAGCAGGTGAAGCGTGGGCTCAACGACGCGTCGGGCGGCAAGAAGCTCGTCGCGGAGCCGGAGCAGTACCAGCAGAAGATCAACCAGCTCGCGCAGGCGCGCATGAAGGTGTCGGCGGAGAAGCAGAAGGAGAAGTCGAAGGACTTCCTCGACAAGGCCGCCAAGGAGAAGGGCGCCCAGAAGACGGCGTCCGGCCTCGTCTACGTGCCGGTCAAGGAGGGCGCGGGCGCGCAGCCGAAGGACGCCGACACCGTCAAGGTGCACTACACCGGCACGCTCACCGACGGGAAGGTGTTCGACAGCTCGGTGAAGCGCGGCCAGCCCGCCGAGTTCCCGCTGAACCAGGTCATCAAGTGCTGGACCGAGGGCGTGGCCAAGATGAAGGTGGGCGGGAAGGCGAAGCTCGTGTGCCCCTCCGCCATCGCGTACGGCGACGAGGGCCGGCCGCCCACCATCCCGGGCGGCGCGACACTCGTCTTCGACGTCGAGCTCCTCGACATCGTGAAGAAGTAGGCGCTCGGGTCGAGTCGAACCCAGGTGTGCGCCGGTGGGGCCCCGCTCCGAAAAGGGCGGGGCCCTCGCCTTGTCGCCGGATGGGCCCGGCGCTCGGAAACGTGCCGCCGCGTCGAGCGATCCGGGCCGCCACCGCATCCGCCGGCGTCGCCGAGCCGCTCGTGCAGCAGGGGCCTGCACCTTGCAAGGTGCTGACACGCTGCCGGTGCGCGACTAACGAAGCGGGAACGTTCGGGGCGGGTGCGCGTCGGACCTGTTCACCATGACTCGGCGACGCAAGCACCGAACTGGAGCTTCCATGCGATCGCAGGCCCGCACCTCGCCTACGGCGCCGACCGGCGCGTCCGGCGGTCGTTCGCGCGCCGCAGCCGAGCGCCGCGTGCAGCCAGGCCGGCTCCACGGCCAGGTCCTCGACGCGGAGAGCGGCGAGCCCGTGCGGGACGCCGCGGTGACGCTCGCCGAGACGTCGGGCGCGCCGGCTCGCGCGCGCTGCGCCGCCGCCGACGAGCACGGCCGCTTCACGATCCCGGTGCCGCGGGCCGCCGATGCGCTGCTCGTCGTGGGCGCTCCGTCCTACGTGCCCGAGGTGCTCGGGGCGCCCTCTCGCCCAGCGCCGCTCGTGGTCCGCCTCTCGCGCGCGGGCGCCATCTCGGGCCGGCTCGCCGGCGCCGGGGGCGTGCCAGCGGCCGGCGTGCGCGTGGTAGCGGTCTCGCGCGCCGCGATGGACGTGCGGGACGGGACCACCGACGGCGCGGGCCGCTTCTCGCTCGACGGCCTTCGCCCGGGGCGCTATCTCGTCACCGCGTTCGCGGGCGGCGGTCCCGCCGCGCCTCGTGGGGTGGCGGCGGCGTTCGCGGACGTTCGCGCCGGCGCCGTGACCCCGGTCGCGCTGCGCGCTCACGTGTCCTGCCCGCCCGTGGCGTGAGGCACACCAGGGACGCGCGTCCGCCGCCGCCGATTTGCTACCCTGCCCGGCCGTGCTCTCGACCCGCTGCTCCGTGATCTTCGCGCTCGTCGCGCTCGGCGCCAGCCCGGCGCGCGCGATCGATCGCTTCGAGATCCAGGTCTACGAGGGCGAGCTCAACGAGCCCGGCCACCTCGGGCTCGAGCTGCACACGAACTACACCGCGCGCGGCGAGCGAGCGCCCGCCTACGCCGGGGAGATCGCGCCCGACCGCACCGCGCGGCTCACGCTCGAGCCCGCCTACGGCGTCGCGAGCTGGCTCGAGGTCGGCGCGTACCTGCAGCTGCTCGTCGCGCCGGCGACGGGCGCGCGCTACGCCGGCAACAAGCTGCGCGTGAAGATGCTCGCGCCGAAGCTCCTCGGGAACGACTTCTTCCTCGGCGTCAACGTGGAGGTGGGCCGCGTCCCGGTCGCGGTCGAGCAGGACCAGTGGGCGAACGAGCTGCGTCCCTTCATCGGCTACCAGAGCCGCTGGGTCCTCGTCGACCTGAACCCGATCATCGGGTATGCGCTCTCGGGGAAGGACAGGTTCCGGCCGGTGCTCGAGCCCGCCGCCAAGCTCGCGGTGAACACGCAGCTCGGGTTCGCCGTCGGCGCCGAGTACTACGCCGAGCTGGGGTTCGTGGACGCGCTCCTGCCGCTGCGCGACCAGGCGCACTATCTCTTCGGCGTGGTCGACGTCCTCCCGGCCAAAGGCCGGCCCGACTCGCCGTGGGAGCTGAACCTGGCGGTCGGTGGCGGCATCACCCGCGCCGCCGACCAGCAGGTCATCGTGAAGACGATCGTGGGCCG
>WNGE01007369.1_pt1 | contig 28114 bp, 28 predicted proteins | sample 5400651 | NCBI WGS metagenome assembly WNGE01 (sample SAMN13153370, study PRJNA577476) | soil metagenome | isolation source: 60 cm soil or saprolite under grassland replicate 2 | place: USA:California | collected 2016-06-15 | reverse complement strand
TTCATTACACCGACGTCCCAATCCTACCGCCGCAAGAATATCGAGACGGCTCCACCGGTCGTAGCAAATGGGACATCGTGCACATGATTCCGTACTGCATTGAGGTGTTGCAGGGACGCGTGCCGGAACAGAACGAGCGTAAAATCACCAAGCCGGTGGCGCTAATTCTGTTGGCTCATTACGTCGCTGACATCCATCAGCCGCTCCATGTTGGCGCGGCGTACTTCGATGAGCAAGGTCGCTTTACCGATCCAGAAACAAATAAAGCAGCCCTCGCGGACGAAGGTGGAAATACTTTCACGTTGGAGTTAAGCGATGAGCCGCCGCGCCGTCGAGGTATTCGCAAGGAGAAATTTCACGAGTTTTGGGATCATGCTGCGGTAAACGCGCTTTTTTCTCAGGCGCCGGCAACACTAAGAAAAAAGGAACTGGAAGCGCAAATTGAACCATTGAAAAAGGACCTGATCCACGACATGGCAACGCGTGAACCGCGCAACTGGCGAATGCCCACGAATGTCTCGGTCGATAGTTATGCCGAAATGTGGGCGGACGAAATCCTCCCGATCGCACGCGAGGCGCATGCGCGATTGGAGTTTAGGAAAGTAAAGCCGTTGCGGGACGGCGACCGCACCGTTGCGACAGGAGAGGCGCTCGAAAAACCAGCCGCTGATGAAACTCTTTATCGGAAATGGGCAAGCATGGTCGCGCGCGAGGAACTGCACAAAGCCGGTTGGCGTCTTGCCGATCTACTGCAGAAGATCTTATAGCGTGAAAATCGGTTTGAAAGGGTGCTGACAACAACGCCTCGTACATTGTCGTTCAAAAGAAAAACGCGCCGGAATTTCTTCCGGCGCGGAGGTGTTTCAAAATCGTGGGAAAGCCGCAGGGCGATCAGATCTGAGTTTTGGTCGCGCCTGCGGTCTTTTCGCATTGCGCTTTCAATTGGGCAAACTGGTCGGTAGAAAGAATGCCCTTGGCGCGGCTTAGGAAAGTTTTGCGGCTCTCCTTGGCACCGCGCAAGAACCGTTCATTTTTTCGCCGATGATTAGTCCTTGTCACTCTGGTGTCAGAATTGAGAAGCTGATCACGACCACTGGTAGCTGTCCTTGCCGTGATATAGATCTTTTTCGGGCCGTTACTTTTGAGAGCCTAACTCCGCCTGTGCGCGCCGCAGATTGTCGGCTGCGCCCTTCAACTCCGGTTTAAGACGCAGTGCTGCTTCGAATTCGGGAATGCTCTCTCGCGCTTTGCCGGACGCGAGCAGGGTCAATCCCAAATTGTTGTGATTCTCGGCGCTATTGGGATTCAGTCGGAGCGCTTCGTGAAGTTGCTCGATCGCCTCTGGTAGTCTGCCGACCATTGCCAGCGCGAGTCCGAAGTCGCCCCGAATGTCTGCATCTCTGGGCGCAGACTGTAAAGCGCGGCGCATCTCCTCCAGCGCCTCTTGGTCGCGGTTCTGTTCCCACAGTGCGTGGGCAAGTTGCACATGTGCTTTCGGCGTGTCCGGTTGTAAACGGATTGCGGCTTTGAAATACTGGATGGCTTCCGGCATCCGGCCTTGGTGCGAACGAGTAACACTCATGGCCACCAGGCCGTCGTAGAAATTGGGGTCGATCTGCAATGCCTTCTCAAAATGCGCCGCGGCCTCATCGAATCTGTTGCTAGCGCCCAAGGCGACGCCCAAATTGTGTTCTATGCGGAGATTAGGTGGAGTGACTGAGAGCGTGTGCTCGAACAAAGTGAAGCTGTCATGCCAGCGTTGAATTTGCGCATTCGTAAGAGTAGCGAGAATCAACAGGGCCGCGGCAGATATTCCTCCGCAGAGCGATGGCGCAACACGCCAACTCTTGACGATATCCGCTAATCCGAACACCAGCGCAACGAACAAACCGATGGACGGAATATAAAAGTAGCGGTCCGCCATGGTTTGCCCGCCCACCTGAACGAGTCCTATAACAGGAACCAGTGTTCCGAGAAACCAAAGCCAGCCTACGATGAGGTACGGCCGGATTTTCCTCTGTAAGAAACAGAACGCCGTAATTCCAATCAGCAGGAACGCTGCGCCGACGATCTGCCAGCCCGGTATGCCCCGCGGCGCAAGCGGATAATAGACTGCCAGATCGTTTGGCCAGAACGTGAGCAGTAAGTATTTCGCATACGACACAAGCGTGTTTGAGAGCCGCAGCGCAAGAGGCTCATGGGCGAGTGTCCGCACAGCTCCTCCACGCGATTGCGCTATCAAAGTAATAACCGCTGACGCGGCTACTAAAATGAACAACGGAATTTTTTCGAGGATGAGCTTTCTCAGTTTCTTTGCTTGCGCTTTGCTCTTCGCACTTTGCCATCTTCCCAACGGCCAGTAGTCGAGCAGCAACATTACGAAAGGCCAGGTCACTAGCATCGGTTTGGCCAATAACCCCAGTGCGAGCGTTATGGCAGTCCACACGTACCGGATGCTCGAGGGCACTTCGACATAGCGCACGTAAACGATCAGGGACAGCAATCCGAAAAATGTAGACAGGGTATCTTTGCGTTCCGACGCCCACGCCACCGATTCCACGTGCAAGGGATGCAGCGCAAAAAGCGCGGCGACCAGCGCGCTCGGCCAGCGGGCCCGTGTTGTTCGCAACAGAAACCAAAAGACAAGCAACGTGTTTGCCGCATGAATCAGCGCGTTGACCAGCAAGTGGCGGCCTGCGTTCATGCCAAAGAACTCGCAATCGATCATGTGTGAAATCCAAGTGAGCGGATGCCAGTTTGCCACATGAAACGTGGTAAACGCCCAGGCGAGTCCCGCACGGGTAAGCCCATGATTCACCATTGAATTTTCCTGGATATACGTGGGGTCATCCAGGGTGATGAACTTATGCCCGATGACTTGCGCATAAATCGCGATCGTCACTACTGCGAGACCCAGCATGATCAGGAGATCGGATCGCCCGAGTGTTGCAGCGTAGCTTAGCGGCACGGTCCTTCGCGCGTTCACTGCGCTAGAGGCAGCAGCCCTTCTTTTTTGCGCGGTTCGTTTCCCCATGCCAGTTTGCGAGGCTATCAAACCACAAATAACTGACCATCGTGAATTGCACAAAATTGCAGCCGCGACGGCTGCTTCTACAGTGACCTGATGATTCTCGAAGCGGTGCGCCCGATCCAATTGTCAGACATAGAACGAGCGCGCGATCGCATCGCAAAAACGAGCGTGCGTACGCCGCTCATTGGTTTAGAGCTCGGACCAGAATTTCCCGACATTCAGGTTCAAGCTGGAGAATCTTTTCGCGCCGCTACCTTTGCGAACTTAACTGCGCCTGCGCGCGCCGGAGATTGTCGGCTGCGCCTTGCAACTCCGGGTTAAGGCGCAGCGCTGCCTCAAATTCGGGAATGCTCTCCCCGGGTTTTCCGGATTCAAGCAGGGACAAACCCAGATTGTTATGAGCCGAAGCGTTGTAAGGATTCAGCCGCAGCGCTTCGTGAAAATGATCGATAGACTCCGGAATTCTGCCCAGCCGCCCCAGCGTCACTCCAAGATCCTTCTGAATGTCCGCGTCGTTCGGCGCCAACTCTGCCGCGTGGCGAATTTCATCGAGCGCGGCTTCGCCGTGGCCCTGCATCGCCAGCGCCATGCCCAGCAGGTCGTGCGCTTTAGGCGCGTCCGGTCGCACACGGAGTGCCGATTGACAATACTCGATAGCTTCTGGCAGCCGGTTTTGGTAAAAACGGCTAATGCCCATGTTCAACAGCGCGTCGTACAACAGCGGTTCGTAGTGAGCGGGCATGATTTGGAGGGCTTTCTCAAAATGCGCCGCGGCTTCATCGTGCAGGCCACTCCTGCTCAAGGCAGAACCCAGATTATTTTCTATCATCAGATTAGGTGGAGTGACCGCGAGCGTGTGCTTAAACAAGGTGAAGCTGTCAGTCCAGCGATGAATCTGCGCGTTAGTGAGAGTAGCAAGAATCAGTAGGACGGCGACAGCTATTCCTGTCCTGACCGATGGCGCAACACGCCAACTCCTGGCGAAGTCCGCCAATCCGAACGCGATCACAATGAACAAACCGATCGACGGAATATAGAAGTAACGGTCCGCCATGGTTTGCCCGCCGACCTGAACGATTCCTATAACAGGAACGAGTGTGCCCAGGAACCACAGCCAGCCGACAACGAGGTACCCCGAAAGCTTTCGGGGTTGGAAAAAGCAGAGCGCCGTAATTCCAATCAGCAAGAACGCTGCGCAGATGATCTGCCAAGCCGGTGTGCCCGCCGTTGTGTACGGATAATACACCGCCAGATCATTCGGCCAGAACGTGAGTAGCAAATACTTCGCATACGAGACAACCGCGTTCACCACCCGCAGCGCAATGGGAAACTCTTGGAATGTACGCACAGCGCCTCCATGAGATTGCGCCAGGGATGTGATAACTGCGGACGTTGCCACCAGAGCAAACAACGGCAGCTTCTCGCGCAGCAGTGGCCAAAGTTTTGTAGCCACGTCCTTGCGGGAAGTAAGGTCGAAACGGCGCAACGGCCAGTAATCGAGTAGCAACATCACGAAAGGCCAGGTCACCAGCATGGGTTTTGCCAATAGTCCCAGTGCAAGCGTTATGGCAGTCCACGCGTACCGGCCGTTCGAGCGCGCCTCTGCATAGCGTGCGTAAGCGATCAACGACAACAACCCGAAAAATGTGGATAAGGTGTCTTTCCGTTCAGCCGCCCAAGCGACTGACTACACATGCAAGGGATGAAGCGCAAAAGGCGCCGCAACCAGCGCGCTCGGCCACCGGGCGTGGGTTGTTCGAAACAGAAACCAGAAAACAAGCAGCGTGTTTGCCACGTGAATCAGTGCGTTAACCACCAGATGGCCACCTGCATTCATGCCGAAGAGTTGGTTGTCGATCATATGTGCGATCCACGTGAGTGGATGCCAGTTCCCCTGGTCAAAGGTGGTAAAGGCCCAGGCAACTCCTGCGAGTGTAAGGCCGCGATTCACCATTGCGTTCTGCTTGATATACGCATCGTCATCGAGGGTGATGAACTGATGCCCGATCACTTGCGCATAAATCGCAAAGGTCATCGCCGCCAGGCCGAGCAGGATGAGCAGATCGGGTCGCCCAAATGTCGTAGAACGGCTCCGCGGCACAGCGCTTCGCCCCTTGGTTGCTGTTCTAAAGCCACCAGCTTTTCTTTTCTGCGCTCTCCGTTTGCCCATGCCGTTTGTGAGCCTACCAGAGCGTTCAATTGCGCGTGGTCAAAAAAATATGGCTGGCGCGAACTGGTTCGCGCGTTAGAACAACATCCAAGAAATGCCCGCTATCTCTGAACCCGTTCGTCCAATTCAACTCTCTGAAATACAAGAGGCACGCAAGCGGATCGCAAAGACCATCGTGCGCACGCCGCTGATTCGACTCGAACTCGGACCAGACTTTCCGGACATCCGAATCAAGCTCGAGAACCTGCAGCCGATCAACGCTTATAAATTACGTGGCGCAGCCAATGCCGTAGCGATGCTGTCTGAAGAAGAACGCAAGCGCGGCGTGTGGACAATCAGCGCGGGAAACGCGGGCCAGGGTGTTGCCTACGCGGCGAGAGAAGCAGGTGTGCCCTGCACGGTGGTGGTTGTTGAAACAGCACCGAAATCGAAGCTTGAACGTATGCGCGCACTCGGCGCAAAACTTTTTCCGGTTTCATACGACGTCGCATGGAACACTCTTGAGGAGCGTTCGTTTCCTGGAGCCGAAGGAACATTCATTCATCCATTCGACGACGACAATTTCATCGCCGGCCACGGAACAATGGGAATTGAAATTCTGGAGGACGTGCCAGATACGGCTGCGGTCATCGCCAGCATCGGCGGCGGCGGTTTGATTACGGGCATAGGCACTGCCATCAAGGCCTTAAAACCTAACGCGAAAGTTTTTGGAGTTGAACCCGAGACGGCCGCACCAGCAGCGCTTTCGTTTGAGAAAGGCTCGCCGCAAGTCTTCACGAACTGGAAAGCTTCGTTCGTAGACGGCGCCGGCGGCCAAAGCATGTTCCCGCGCATGTGGGAACGAATGAAACCAGTAGTGGACGGTTACCTCGTCGTCAGTCTCGATAAAACAAAGAACGCGATGCGATTAATGGCAGAAAAAGCGAGGATTATTGCAGAGGGCGCGGGCGCATTGCCATTAGCTGCGGCACTAAGCGGAAAAGCCGGCAAAGGCCCGATTGTTGCCATTGTCTCCGGCGGCAATATCGATCTCGATAAATTTTGCGAGCTGGTCTCGCAACGGCATTGACTTTCGCTGCCGAATTTGAAATAACCTCCTGCAAACAAAAATAGGAGGAAAACAAATGAAGATTGGAGACACAGCGCCAGATTTTGAAGCAGAAACCACAGAAGGCCGGGTCCGGTTCCATGATTGGATCGGCAACTCCTGGGCGGTTTTATTCTCGCATCCGAAGGACTTCACACCGGTTTGTACAACCGAACTCGGTTACATGGCCAAAATTAAGCCAGAGTTCGAGCGCAGAAACGTGAAGATCATGGGATTATCCGTCGATTCCACGGGCGATCACCAGGGATGGGCCAAAGACATTGAAGAGACTCAGGGGCACGCGCCGAATTACCCAATCGTCGGCGACGCTGACTTTAAGATCTCAAAGTTGTACGGGATGCTCCCCGCCGACGTCGAGGGCGACCCGAAGAAACGCACACCGACAGATAACGCGACCGTGCGCAACGTTTACGTCGTCGGCCCGGACAAGAAGATTAAGCTGATTCTCGTCTATCCAATGACCACGGGCCGCAACTTCGACGAGGTGCTGCGGGTGATCGATTCCCTGCAATTGACCGCGAAGCATCAGGTAGCAACGCCCGTCAACTGGAAACAAGGGGAAGACGTGATCATCGCGGGTTCAGTGTCGAATGAGGAGGCGAAGCGGCGTTATCCGCAGGGCTGGAAAGCGCCGAAGCCGTATCTCCGGATCGTGCCGCAACCGCAATAATTGTAGCAAGTCATCTTGGCTATGAGGCTGGCGAGCGTCTCGCCTGCTGTCGCCACCACGTTAGCGACCGTGGTTCGGCGGTAGGGACTGCGCCGTGTCAATACCAATCTGCTGGCTCAGCAGAATATTCGACTGGATCCTGTCGAAAATACTTTTGCAGTTGAGCGTATAGATTTGGGTGATAAGCGCGCAACGCACGTGGCCGCTCGAAGAACGCCTCGACTGATACGGCAAAAAACTCGACGGGATCAGTGGCTCCGTAGGTATCGAGCAACGTGGGGATTCCACTTTCATCAGCGGCGCGCAGCGACGCAAACTCCCACCGCATCACTTCGCTCCAGGCCAATTGCTCTTCGCTCGTTTCCAATGCCGGCACTCCGTCGCCCGCATGATTTTCATAATCGAGTTGGTGAGCGAATTCATGAAGGACAACGTTCTTAGCGTCGGAAGGATCAGCCGCGCCATGTTTGACCGCGCCCCACGCCAGGACCAATGAACCCATTCGACGGCCGGTCTCGCCAAGACGACCCACAGTCCCCTCTTCCCAAACATGCTCACCAATCTGCCGTTTCTCTTCCGCCATGTACGTTAAGGGATAAACAAGAATCGTCAGCAAACCGGGGAAATAATCTGTCTCGCGATGTAGCAACAGAAGACAAGCTTGCGCCGCGATAGTCACGCGGACCTCATCCGTGATTGCGAAACCGCCACATCCTTCGAAACGTTTTTCGGCAAGAAATACCTGAATATGACCAAGCAATTCCGCGCGATCGCCCCCAGACAGCCGGCGAAAAAATACAACATGATGCTGAACCAACTTCAGCCATTCCTTCGGAAACGGCCGCGCTCGCAGGCGACGTCGCCTGCGCTGCTTCAATAACGACAAGATCACAGCGCACTCTAACGCCGCGCGGGAACCAGGAAAGAGCGGTTTCCAAATCGCCGTTTTTGGAATGGCGCATGAGACTGCCACCCCCTTTGAGCCGCACCGCAATTCGGTCTCGCATTTGATCACAAATCGTCCTATGGATGATTACCATGAACACGATCTCAATTTCCCGCCGAAAATTTGCACAAATACTGGGCGCCGGCGCGACAGCGGCTCTCGTCAGGCCGACATTTTCATTCGCAAATCAACCAGAGCACGTCTCGGCAACAAGTAACACTGTGCGCTTGAGCGCGAATGAGAATCCTTATGGACCTTCCCCAAGCGCGCTCAAGGCGATGACAGACTCATTCGGTTTGAGCTGCCGTTACCCCGATGAGCATAACAACGTGCTAATCGAGAAACTGGCCAAGCTGAACAACGTTAGTCACGATCAGATCCTTCTCGGCGATGGTTCTGGCGAGATTCTGAAACTCTGCGCAGAAACATTCACCGGCAAGCAGCGCGGGGCGCTCGTTGTGGCGGTGCCCACATTCGAGGCAATTTTACTCAACGCCAGCGCCAATGGCGCCGATGTTGTAAAGGTGCCGTTGACCGGCAGCTTTGCGCATGATCTGCCGAAAATGATGGCTGCTGCAAAGGGAGGCCTGATTTACGTCTGCAATCCGAACAATCCTACCGCCAGTATTACGCCCAAGGACGAGCTGCGCGATTTCGTCGAGAAAACTCCAGGCGGGACAATGATTCTGGTAGATGAAGCGTACTTTCATTACGCCGACAGCCCAGACTACGAGAGCATGATCCCATTAGTGCAGGACCATCCAAGCCTTATTGTCTCGCGCACGTTTTCAAAAATTTATGGCATGGCCGGGCTGCGCTGCGGTTATTGCGTCGCGCAAAAGGAAACGTTAGAGCGCATCCGCCCCCATCAAATGTGGGACAGTGTCAACATCATGGCGTTGGCCGCAGCCAGCGCGAGTCTCGACGATCCCGAACAAGTCCCAAACGGGCAACGTTTGAACAATGAAGCCAAAACATTCACGGTCGGCGAGCTCGACAAAATGGGCTACAAGACAATTCCTTCGCAAGCGAATTTCATCATGTTCGACTGCAAACGCCCGGTCCTCCCTCTGATCAAGGCAATGAAAGATCGAAACGTGCACGTCGGCCGACTATTTCCGCCTGTGCCGAACCACATGCGAGTTACGATCGGCAAAAAATCCGAAATGGAATCGTTTCTGAACGCGTTCAAGCAAGTAATGGCCTAACGGCCACAAGAGTAATTCGAAGTCTCCATGACAACGCGAAGCCGATTCGTTTTGCCCCTTTTGCTTCTGGTGTGGACTGGGTCTGTCCACAGTGCAGAAAAGCAACACAAAGGTTCCCACAAAGCGCACGAATCGGGTCCGCCGGCAGAAGTTTGCTCTCGCGACAAAAAGTATTGCGTCCGCATGATACCAAAACCTGGTCACCCGGATGAGTGCACCCTACGCGTTTCAGCAAGCGGTACGACGGTGGCTGAGTCCCCAACCATGGGTTATCTACTCGACGTCTTTTTCAGTCCTGACAATGCACTGGTTGCGATCAACAACCGTCGTGGAAATGCCATTGGTCGGGCGAGTCGATACCCGAAATACTTGCACTGTGCCCGACGTGCACGAACGACGATCTACGTCATTCTTTCCTGTTCTCTACCGGCTGGAAAAGCTCAAACGAGCTGAACGTTGTCGAAGAGTTTGAGTTTTCCAAAGGCTGGATCGCCGTAAAGAATCTTTGTCGAGTGACTGAAACGAGTTTGTCGGTTGCCGAACACGAAGCCGCGAAAGAGAATCGTCCATCTGAACTCATGAGCAGGGCATGGACATGGAGCCCATTCCATTCGGAATGACAAGTACGAGCTCGGTTTTTTAGCCGAAGAAGGCGCGCAACCCGAGATAAACAGCACCTGCGGCAAGGACGCTTACAACGGCTGCGATCGGCCACACTTTTCGGTGCTTGGTTGGGCGCGCCTCATTGACCGAAACCGCAACGCCTGGTGAGAACAGCGTTTCGAGCGCTTCGTGATACGAGTTTCGATCCTCCACCGACATTTCCCCTGCATGATTGAATTGCGAATCGTTCACGATGATCGTGGCCTTTAGTTTTGCAGCCAGTCGCGCCCCAGAATGAAGCACGGGCGTCTCGTGAAGGAAGCGTTCGTAAGCTACCCTAACCCTGACGGGCATCTCATCGGCAGCGGCGTACTCGCGGCCGTTGAACTGGATCTTGGTTTTGAACCTCTCGTCCACTAAAAAACGAGAATGAAACCTCGAATCCCGAGGTTTCACAACTATTTTTCCTGAAATTTCTAGCGGCCATCTTCTTGGGAAGAATACAGAAAGGCGATCGTGAGGGACGCCGCTCTCGGTCTTAAGCATCTGGAGTCAAATAATCTGAAAGAAATCTGTTTGCTGCCCGAATAATCTTTATGAGAAAACCCCTGGTAAGAACTGGCAAACAAAAATCGATACTATTGCTGGTAACAACGCTTCTTCTGATATCGCCCACCGCCGGCAAACCGGACACGCTTACCAGGGAAGAGCAAGCCCTCGTTGATAAAGGGGCGGTCATGGAAATGTACAAACCGGATGAGCACAGCGGACATTTCATTGCTCACATTGACTCGGTGACGGATCCGAAGACGGGGAAAGCGCGCAACATTCCTAACAAGTCACAGGCTGTAGTGTGTTTTGTTTTTGGCGTCGAAGACGCTCAGCCTGCACGCGAGCAAGGTCGCAGCATGGCAGAATGCCATTACAGTCCATCCCAGGCCCACGAATTCCTCTTTGCACAAGGATGGGACAAGTACCACGACCGATTTTTCACCAGGTGTTACGTCCAGGAGGGTGAAGACGCGTATAATAAAGCCGTAAACGTGCAACAGAAGCACGTTGATCAATCCACGAGCAGTTGACCGCGGTTTCTTTCCGCCGCAGGTCCGCCCGTAATTATTTTTCGCGAAATTTCAGCTTGCCGTCTTTTACATCGACGTAAACCGTTTGGCCTTCGCGGACTTTGCCATCGAGAATATCGATCGAGAGCGGGTCGAGAATTTCTCTTTGGATCACCTGACAACGGTCGGCTGGCCAGTAACGCTCCGGCTGACCTGGAAATGCAAGAAAAAAGGACTGGGCTTGCCCTGATTGTACGGACAGTTGGTTAAGGGTAATTTGCGTTTAGTTGGGATTCAAAACTGATCGGGGTTTGGTAGGCAAGGCTGGAGTGAAGTCTGGTGCGGGATAGACCAGTTCGTATTTGAGGCTGCTAAAGAAGCTCTCGATAAAGGCATTGTCGTAGCAGTTTCCCTTTCGACTCATCGAAGCGGTTAGGCGATATTGGCTGAGCAGTTGGCGGTAACCGGCGCTGGCGAACTGGGCTCCGCGATCGGAGTGGACGATAAGGTTTTGAGAGTAGTGGCGTTGGTTAATAGCCATGCGCAACGCCGCACTAGTCAGAGCGGTATCGAGAAGTTGGCTCATGGCCCAACCGATTACGCGCCGGCTAAAGATATCCAGAACGGCCACCAGGTATAACCAGCCTTGAGCGGTGAGCACGCAGGTGACGTCAGTGACCCAGACTTGGTTAGGGCGTCGTACCACCAGAGCACGTAGCCGGTTGGGAGCAATTGGGCCGCCGTGCCGGCTGTCTGTCGTGAACGGACGATACTTCGAGCGTTGCCGGGCAAAGATTCGCTCCAGGCGCATGAGCCGGGCGATGCGATTACGCTTTCCGGGACAGCATAACACTTGGGCCAAGCGCGGACTACCGTAAGTTTGGCGACTGCGAGCAAACTCCTCTCGGATGCGTCGACGCAACCGAACGTTCTCCAGTTGGCGTGGTCCAGGACAACGGCGACGCCTGATCCAAGCGTAGTAGCCACTACGCGAAACCAGAAGCGCTTCGCACAACCATGCGATCTTGTATGAGCCGCTCATCTGTTCGATTCGGGCATACCTCTCGGCGGCGCTTCGGAGAGGATGCCCAGCGATTTTTTTAAAACTTCACGTTGCTCCAGAAGCTTGGCGTTCTCCGCACGCAAGCGGCGGATCTCCGCTTCAAGTTCTTCTACGCTGCGCTCTGACTTGGACTCATTGCTGGAGAGATTGGCTTGGCGCTTGGGCCGGGCCCAGCGATAGAGCAGCGGTGCTCGAATGCCGAGCTCGGCCGCTACCTTGGCTGCGCTGCGACCACTGTTGCGCCATAACTCCAGCGCCTCTTTCTTGTACTCTTCGGTGTATCTCGCTTTGCTACGAGACGGCTTACTCAACTGTGTCTTCATGTGGGCTTCCTTTCGGGTTTTGACCCTTTGCCCACTGTCCGTCAAATCAATGCAACCCTAGACTGACCCCTTTCTCCTTTCTTCTCGGAGAGGTATTCTCGTATCTCATCTCGGGAAGCCATGCAATGCAAGATGTGGATGGAGGTGAACTCCGCGTCAGGCTCGTGGCCAGAAGCGGATTGTATCCGCTGGCTCGTTGTCGGCAGAATAAATCATCGACGCATGAACATCGAATTGCTGATTGGTGTCCTTGCATCGCTGGATGAAGTCTGCGTAGGCCGGATATGTCAGGCCGAATCTGCGGTAGAACTCGTCTTTCTGGAGTCTGATTTCGCCTTTGGTTGCAAGCTCGGCGGTAACGTAGTCGCAAATCGCGGTGAACTGTGAATCTGTCATAAGAATGAAAAACGTAAATTGTAGTGAAGGCGAGAATCGGCCTAACGAGAACAAGCTGAGCGACCGCCACCGAGAGTGAGCATGGCTTCGGCTGAAATTGTTTTAGTCATCTGAAAACTTGAACATGCGTCGGGTGGCGGTTCGCTCCAGCGCATGGTTAGGCCTGCCGCCCAGCGTCACCACTGAGGATACTTTCTTTTGTGTCGACGTATCGTCTTTCCCTCTCGTTTGTGCTTCCGAACGGAAACGCCGTCCTTTCTCTTTACATATATACCTAGCATCTCAAGTCCGACACGGACTATCGTGTCGATCCACCTGACCTGCTTTGCGGTAAGCTCTGGAGGCCATTCTGAACTCACTGACGCACAGTCGACGTGTTTCGGCCGAGGAGGTCCGCTCGAACCCCATTTTAGATATTCCGCGTACTCCTTCTCCGTGATCGGGCCTCCCGAATCACTTTTCAGTCCATGCTCGTCTCGCTCGATCATTGCAACGGGCCTAATGAGTCCCTGTGCTATCTGCCTTTCTTCTGTTTGCGCTTCATGGCTCCAACCCTCGTGTTCCCGTGTTTGCCCTTCACGGGGATTCCCATTTTGCGCAGTGTCTTAACTTTTGTGTTTCCGTGGACCTTGGCCATATGCGTGTGTTGTTATTGTGTTTGTTGCTTGGCGAGATTTGCTGTGGTTTGTCAAATGTGAGTTCTCGTGTTCTTGCGTTGCAATCGACCAATCTTAATGCCCGCTCGGCGCTTGTCAGATTTAGGTGACTCAGGTTTGGTCGATCTGGATTGGTATGCTGCCGAGCATCGTAGGTCAAGGATCTGTTGGAGTTGCTTGGAGTTGCGGCGCAGCTTTGCGCCGTCTTCGCGTCCAATGGTGTAACAGGGGGAACGAGATGTGATCTTTTTCGCGCGAAGGTAGGTGCCGCATACAAGCCGAGGCATACCTTCGTGGAAACCTTTCTTCAATCCGTTGACGTATTCTACCGCTCCAGAGAGTCTAAAATGTGGTGTCATCAGGCGTATGATCTCGGAACGCTTGAATGGAACTGGTGCGATGATCTGCCAAAGCCTAAGGAGCAGGTGGTAGGCGGAGGCTACAGGAATAACGAAAAACAGTGCGAGAAAGGGAAGTGTCTCGCTACAGAACTTTTTGAGACGCGGAATGGGGAGCCGATTGAAGCACGGCACACATCGTCTGCGATAGATGGAAAAAGTTTGTTCGGTAATCGTTGTTCCGCAGCGTTGACAGTTCATGTCGTATTGGGTGGCACTACGAGGCGCCTAACGAGAATTAGGCCGAATTTTTCGATCTAATCCAAGCCTGTTCACGATTACTTCCTGCTAAACTCTACCGCGCCGTCTTTTGCGTCCACGCGGACGGTTTGCCCCTCGCGGACTTTACCTTCGAGGATGTCGATGCTCAGTGGGTCGAGAATTTCTTTTTGAATGGTACGCCGAAGCGGTCGCGCGCCATAAACTGGATCGTACCCTTCGCGAGCGAGTAATGTTTTCGCCGAATCGGAAAGTTCGAGCCTGATCTTCTGTTGTTCGAGCCGGTTCGTTAAGTGACGGAGTTGGATTTCGACAATCTTCTTCAGGTCCTCCTCGCTTAGGCGATCGAAAATGATGATCTCATCGACCCGGTTGAGAAATTCGGGACGAAAATGAGCGCGTAACGCATCCATGACGAGCCTTCGCCGCGCTTCCGGCGATTGCTCTTCCTCCATAATGTATTGCGAGCCGATGTTTGAGGTCATGATGATGACGGTGTTCTTGAAGTCGACGGTCCTCCCCTGCCCGTCTGTGATGCGACCGTCATCGAGCACTTGCAGCAATACGTTGAACACGTCGGGGTAGGCTTTTTCGATTTCATCAAACAGCACAACTGAGTACGGTCTGCGGCGCACCGCTTCAGAAAGTTGGCCCCCTTCCTCGTAACCAACGTAACCCGGGGGCGCACCGATCAATCGCGCAACGGTGTGTTTCTCCATGTATTCGCTCATGTCGATGCGGATCAAGGCTCGTTCGTCGTCGAACAAGAATTCCGCCAGTGCGCGGGAGAGTTCTGTTTTGCCGACTCCAGTAGGTCCGAGAAAAATGAATGAGCCGAGTGGGCGATTTGGGTCCTGCAAGCCTGCGCGGGCGCGGCGCACAGCGTTGGCAACAGCCTTGATCGCCTCATCCTGTCCAACGACGCGCAAATGCAAATGCTCCTCCAATTTCACCAGCTTCTCCCGCTCGCCTTCCTGCAATCGCGATACCGGAATCCCCGTCCAACTTGAAACGACTTCGGCAATGTCTTCTTCAGTTACCTCTTCACGCAGCAAACGTTTTTTTGTCTTGGCCGATTTCGTGGTAAGATCGGCGAGCTTTCTTTCCAATTCAGGGATGCGGCCGTATTGAATCTCGCTCGCTCTGGCCAATTCACCACGCCGCTGCGCACGTTCCAATTCAGTCCGCAATCGATCGAGTTCTTCCTTTACTTTTCGCTGCTCGTCGATGACCGCTTTCTCTTTTTGCCATTCGGCCTTTAGCGCATTCGATTTTTCCTTTAGCTCGGCCAATTCCTTCTCGAGCTTTTTCAATCGCTCTTTGCTGGCGTGATCTTTTTCTTTCTTAAGCGCCTGCCGCTCCATCTCGTGCTGCATGATCTGGCGCTCGATCACGTCGATTTCCGTCGGCATGGACTCGAGCTCGATCTTCAGACGCGAGGCCGCTTCATCGACGAGGTCAATCGCCTTATCCGGCAAAAAGCGATCGGTGATATAACGGTGCGAAAGGACCGCCGCGGCAACTAGCGCTCCATCGGTAATGCGCACTCCGTGGTGGACTTCGTAACGTTCCTTTAGTCCGCGCAGGATCGCGATCGTGTCTTCCACGCTCGGCTCGCTGACCAGCACGGGCTGAAACCGCCGTTCTAGCGCCGCATCCTTCTCGATATATTTGCGATATTCATCGATCGTGGTCGCACCGATCGTGCGCAGCTCGCCGCGCGCGAGCATCGGCTTGAGCATGTTTGAGGCGTCGACCGAGCCTTCTGCTGCTCCTGCGCCCACGATCGTGTGCAATTCATCGATGAACAGAATGAACTGGTCCTGTGCATCGGTTACTTCCTTCAAGAATACTTTCAGACGGTCTTCGAATTCGCCGCGAAACTTCGCGCCCGCGACCATTGCGCCAATGTCCATGGCGATGATTCGTTTGTTTTTTAATGAATCCGGCACGTCGCCACTGATGATCCGCCGCGCCAGACCTTCGACGATTGCTGTTTTGCCAACGCCGGGATCGCCGATGAGCACTGGATTATTTTTCGTCCGGCGTGATAACACCTGCATGATCCGCCGGATTTCGTTGTCGCGTCCTATGACTGGATCGATCTTGCCGCGTCGCGCCAGCTCGGTGAGGTCGCGCCCGTACTTCTCCAGCGCCTGATACTTGCCTTCGGGGTTTTGATCGGTCACCCGCTGGGAGCCGCGCACCTGCTGAAGCCCCTGCATCAGCTTGTCGTGCGTGACGCCGAGGTCCTTCAATAACTTTGCCGCCGGAACGATCTACATTTGCTCCAATCTTCTCAAGGAGCGGGCGCGTTATGCCCTCGCTTTGGTCCAGGAGCGCGGAAAGAAAATGCTCGTTCGCGATTTCAGGATGATTAGCTTGCGACGCGAGGTCCTGCGCCGCCTGCAGCGCCTCCTGCCTCTTCTGCGTGTATTTGTCGATACGCATCCTTCAGGTTAGTGAACAGAACCGCGCAGGGCAATTCGCCAAAGTACGAACCTCCGCCAGGCGTTTGACACAAACGCCTCTACAACGATGAGTGTTGGCCATGAGCGCGGCAGTGAAATTGACGACACGCAATGCTCTTCGTGTTCTGCGCGCCGGTCCGTTCCGCCGCTACATCATCGGCAGTGCGATTTCCGACACCGGCACCTGGATGCAGGTGATGGCGCAGGGCTACGTTATGAGTACTCTCACCACCAAAGCGCTGTGGTTGGGCTTTGCCAATCTTGCCATGGGTTTGCCGATGCTCGCGCTGACAATGATCGGCGGTTCGGCGGCGGATCGTTTCGATAAACGCAAGATCTTGTTGATCACCCAATACGTTCAGATCGCGCTCGCGATTGGGATGGGTATACTGCTTTTTACTGGCAAGATCGCCGCCGGGAGGCCGGGAGCGATCTGGTACATTTTGATTTTTGCCGCGATCCTGGGCGTATCGAACTCTTTTGAGATGCCCACTTTGTCCGCGCTGATTCCGGAGCTGGTCAAACGCGAGGAAATTCAGGGTGCGATTTCAATCGATCGTTCGGTGTTTCACGGATCGCGAATGGTGGGCTTTTCGCTATCCGGAATATTGATCAGCGTATGGGGCATGGCTTCCGCATTTTTTGCCAACGCTCTATCGTTCATCGCGTTGATTGTTGCGATTCTTTCATTGCCGCCACGACAACGTGGAACCGCGGAAGAAGAAGAAAAGCGCACCAGCGGAATCAAGGAAGGCTTTCGCTACATCTCCAAAGATAAACCGAGCTTGGCGATGGTGATGTTGATCGCCGCGCAATCCGTCTGCATTTTTCCAATCATCACTGTGATGATGCCCCTCTACGTTCGGCTTGTTCTCCATCTTGGCCCGGGTCGCCTCGGATTTCTGATGGGCGCTTCCGCAGTGGGCTCTGTCGTTGGGTCGCTTTTCCTGATCGGACTACCCCGAGAGAAACGCGTGCCGTTTATGATGGGCTGCGTAACCGCCGTCATGGGCGCAGTACTCGGGTTGTCGTTCGCGCCGAGCTTTTATCTCGCGATGGGCCTGCTCGTTCTTAATTCGTTAGGCCTGGCGATGAACTTCGGTCTCGCCAGCACGATTGTGCAAGAACGCGCGCCGGATTATTTGCGTGGGCGCGTCTCAGCCGTGTTCTTGCTGAGCTTTGTCGGTCTGCTGCCAATCGCGGGATTGGGCGTAACTGGTTTGTCGGATCTAATCGGCATGCCGCGAGCGCTGGCGATTGCTGCCATCGCCTATGGCGCAAGTGGATTGCTCATCCTAGCGCGTGTGTTGCGCCAATGCTGCGAGCCCGGAGTGGTCGAAGTGGAAGACGCCCAAACGCCTCCCCCACCCGTCGCCGCTGCCGTGTAGCGTGATCGCCTTTTCGACCTGCTGGAACTCACACCGTCATACAGACGGCGCGGAAATGCTGCGCGAGATTCTCGAGCTTGGATTCGATCAGGTTGAGCTCGGTCACGGTATTCGGATTTCATTGGTGCCGGGAATCCAAGAAATGTTTGATGCGGGGCAAGTTCGGTTCACCAGTTTGCATAATTTTTGTCCGCTGCCGGTCGAAGTGATGGCGGCTTCGCCCGATTGCTACCAATTTTCCGCTGCTTCTCCCGAAGAACGTGACCGAGCTGTGAAGCAAACGTTTCAAACAATTGATTTCGCGGCGCGATTAGACGCGCCGTTTGTCGTATTGCATTTAGGTGAGGTAAACATGTTACCCATCACTGACCGGCTAATCGCGCTGGCCAAAGCCGGGAGATACCTGTCGCGCAAATACGTGAGACTGAAGATAGGAGCAGTGCAAAAGCGGGAAAGAATTGCACCGGCGTATTTGCAGCGGGTGAAAGATTGTCTGCGCCGTGTCATTGAGCACGCCGCTTCAAAAAAGGTCAGGATTGCCTTGGAAAGCCGGCGCGGATATGAAGAAATTCCGACTGAGCGCGAGCTGCCGGGATTGCTAGATGAGATGAACTCCGCTCCGCTTGGTTATTGGCACGATTTCGGTCACTCACAAATCAAAGAGAATTTGGGGTTCCTTGATCACTCCGAATGGCTGCGCGTGATCGGGCCACGCGCATTTGGCTGCCACGTGCAGGACTGCATCTGGCCAGCGAAAGATCATGAAGTGCCGTTTACTGGCGATGTGAATTTCGAGAAACTTGTTCCGCTTCTTCCCACAAACTGTTTATTTGTCTGGGAGATGAGCCCGAACAAAACGGCCGATGCAATTCGGCAGTCGGTGCGAAGGTGGAAGGAACGCTTTGGCGTATGAAAAAAATTCTGGTCACAATTTTTCAGCTCAGCGTCACCATCGGCGTGCTTTACTGGGTGTATCACGACCCTGCCAGGCGCGCACAGATGGTTGAGGCGATCCGGAACGCCCAGTATCGCTGGGTTCTCATGGGCATTCTGGCATATGTGGTAGTTGAAATCGCCGCTGCGTTTCGCTGGCATGTTTTGCTTAGGGTTCAAAAGATTCAGCTGACTCTTCCGCGCCTCTCCGGGTTGTTTTTTATCGGCATGTTTTACAACCAGTTTCTTCCCGGAGGCACCGGCGGCGATATCATTAAGAGCTATTACCTGCTGAAGGAAACGCCGGATAAGAAAGCGGGCGCACTGCTGGCAGTCGTGTTCGACCGGTTCATCGGCCTTGTTGCGCTGGTAGCAATCACGGCCACCCTGATTGGCTTGCGATATGATTTTCTTTCGCAGAAGCCTGAGACGCGAAGTTTGCTTTGGCTCTTGCTATTCCTTCTTGGCACGTCAGTTGTTTTTTTACTTGGAACCTTCGTCATTAGTGGATTCAAACTGTTGCATTCGTTACCCGCGCGGTTCCCAGGCCGCGACAGATTAATCGAGATCTCAGCGGCGTATCATCTCTACGCGCATCACTGGCGGGCGACACTGGTCGCGTTTGGCGCATCGCTCGTGGCGCACCTTGCCACGTTCGCAACTTTTCTGTGCGCCGCCTACGCGTTGGCCGCGCCCGTGCCCCTGTTGAATTTCTTTGCGGTGATGCCGGTCGAACGCACGATCTCGGCGTTACCGATCAGTTTCGCGGGAATTGGCCTTCGCGAAAAAGTTTTGCAGATCATGCTGAACGGTCTTTGCGGCGTGCCGGAAGCAAAAGCCATTCTGATAGGCTCACTGAGCTTCCTCATCATTTTGGTTTGCTGCCTTCCCGGCGCGATCGTTTACCTGTTTTACAAACCAAGTGGGGCGGTCGCGCGCGTGCCGCTGCGCGAGATGGAACAGGAAGTGGTGACTCTTGAACACGAGATCGGCGAGGCGGAATGATGAAGAAGAACTAATGAGATTCCTCAACACTCAACGTCCAACGCTTAGATATCTGAATTGAACGTTCGGCGTTGAGCGTTTTCTTCATGACAAAAAGCAAGCACCAGCGCCCATTCGTCGTCGCCACCTTTGCCATGACTGCCGATGGCAAGGTGACAACACGAAAGCTGGCGCCGGTTGATTTTACTTCGCGTGAAGACAAGCTGCACTTGTTCCGGCAACGCGCCTTGGCTGACGCCGTTCTGATCGGGCACACCAGTTTGAAGCGCGACAACGTTCGGCTCGGATTACCGGCTGAATTGCAGGAAGCCCGGATAAAGCGTGGACGAAGCCGATGCCCATTGCGGGTAATTATCTCTAACAAAGGCCGGATCGATGATCGGCTAAAGATTTTTCAATCCGATATTTCACCGATTATTATCTTTTCTACGAAACGAACGCCGCAGAAAACGCAGAACGCACTGAGCAAAAAGGCAATTCTTCATTTGAGCGATTCACGGCACGTCGATCTTGCTGCCATGCTGGAAACCTTGCGCAGTGAGTACAAAGTGTGCAGGCTCGCATGCGAAGGTGGACCAACGCTGTTTCGCGCCTTATTGGAACGGGACTTAATCGATCAGCTCAATCTCACAATCGCGCCATATATGTTCGGCGGAGCCAAAGCGCCTACGCTAACAGGCCTGAGCAAGGAATTCTTGCCGGCCAGCGTGCATTGTTCATTGACCAATATGCGCACGGTTGGTGACGAGTGTTTTCTCACCTATCGAATCAAGCATCAGCGACCGCGGAGCTAGTCGACTCCTTGCGGCGCGGCCGCGGCACCAGCTCGCCGCCGCAGTTTGGGCAGACGAAGTTCATTCGCTCAGCACAGCTCGCGCAATATGTGCATTCGTAGCTGCAGATGTAAGCTACTCCGCTCGTAGTAAGCGTGGCTTCGCATTTTTCGCAGATTCCTTTGAGCTCTAGCGCCATTTGTTTCGTCCTTGACCGGAATTGTCGCAAAAGCTGCTGTTTCGATAACGAAAACTCTCCATTGGCGCTATTTCGGCAAGTGATAGCGCTGGAAGTAATAAACGACGGCTATGCCGACCTGAAATTTCTTTCCGCTGCCAGCGAGCGGCTTCTCCAAGCTGGCGCTCAGGACAACCGGAACCTTTGAAAGACGCTTGGCAACGCCTGCGCTGATTGTTTGGCTCCAGCGGTCGCCATTTTCAAAATCGACTGTCGCTCTGTATCTTCCGTTCACCGACCAATGGTCGGGAAGAATTAACGTGACTGGTAGCGCCAGTTCCAAGTAAGTCTGCGGCCGAACATCATGTTTTTCGACAATGGAATGGTTGTAGTTGATATCGGGTGACAACGTTAGCCAGTGCGTGAGGTCGTGCGAAATTCCCCAACCGACCTTCAAACGCCACACGCTTTCAGCCAGGGCGCGATCTGAAGCGGTATCGCCGTGCAACTCGATGCCGCCAGCAGTGCGCCATGTGTCATTCAAACGAAAAGCCGTACCTGCCCCGAGCTCGGCATCGCCGAAACCGCCGACCTCAGCGTGACCTGATGCTTCATCACTTCGGCGATAAGCAAAAGGCAACCTGAAACGTACGCCCCAATCTTGGCAGTCGCTGATACGCCAACCCCACAATCCCGCTATCGTCCAAGTCGCCTTTTCGGCGCCATGTTTGAATTGACTCCAATCTGAGCCTAGCGACAGGCGGTCGCTAATGATGGTTTGATCGTTGAGCTGTTTTAATTGCTCTGCCGCTGTGGGAACGGTAACGGGTTCAACCGCAAGTGAACTACCGTATGCAAGTAACACCAAAGCAACAAGCGATGCTGTCCTTAACGAACGAGAAAACACGCGTAACGACACACAAAATCCTAAGGTTCGTAGCAGGCAGAGGCCATAACAACAATGAGAACTACACTGCCGCTGCCTTAGCTCGTGTCCTTGGCCAGATGAGCTAACGTGTTGGTCATCGGCTCGCTGGGAATTCGAATCATGCCGGCAAATGGGAAGTCCAGTTCGAGGATTATCAAAACCGCGCAGGCCACCGAGAACGCGCCGGCGACCAGGGCAAGAGTGGTGGTAGCGTTCGCCGGTGCCAGCAAGCTAAATCCAAAGAAGATCACCACAAGCCATATTACGAGCGCGATCAGCAATGGCTTTGAAACCGATGAAACCGCCTGCGCTTGTACCAGCGCGCGAACCTCGGCGAGTTGCACCATGAGAGTCGCCGCTTGTGTCTTGAGGGCGCGTTGCGCTTCATCGCGCGGAGCGAGATGGCTAATAGCCACGTAAATCGCGTCACCAATCGCCTGGTTGGGATCTAATCGGGCCGAAGCACTTCGCTCGCCTGACCACGCGCGCCGGACTCCATCGGCAACAGCGTCACGAAGGGCACGGCGCGCGTCCATTGTCTCGGGTCCGTAAAGCTTTAGCACTCGATCAAGCAAAGCGGTTTTCGCCGCCATCTGCATTACTTCGGTGCGCGTAGTGTCGAAGGAGCTTTTGGCTGAACTTATGAGCAGCCCCAGGAGTATAGCCGTCATCGTCGCGACAAGACCAAGCGCGAGTTTCACCGCGTCTTTTGACTCATCGTTCAGCTGCTCAGCGGGAAGGAGCCGACGCAGACGTCCGCCCAGCAACGTGACGCTCACGAGGCCTATGAACAAAATCAGGGCGATGACACTAATAATCATTGTGGCATTTCAAAATGAATAGCCCGGGATATTCTTTGAACTGGTCTCTAGCCGCTATTGTTTCCTAAATGCAGACGCAGCCCGCGAACAATCCGAACCATATCCCAACTGCGACCAATCGAATCAGATCAATCCTCCTAAAGCGCGACAGATCGCCAAGTCTGCAGCCGACGAACGGATCAATTCCGGCCATTCCTTACCAATTTCCCAGAGATTCCACGCCCATCGGGCCGAAGCTATCGAATTGCTCAACTTCGACATGGTGGGGTCCCGCTGTTTCTTCGGTGATATCCGGAGTTCCAGCCATTTGTTGTCGACCTTGCTGAGCCATTTGCCTGCTCTTCAGCGCCTGCTTATACGCATTGAACTGTGCCTGGTTCCCCACGTAGATCTTTTCCTTCTTCGCGGTCGGATAGACGTAGTACACTTTTCCGTTGTACTTCACGGCTGAGACCCTGCCTCCAGCGAGTTGACTGACATGCTGCTGCTGCTTTTGAGTCGTGACCGCCTTCGTCTGAAACCCCGATTGGGCCAGCAGGACTTCCCTCTGGGATGTGGCGGGCGCAGTCTGACTTGTGGTTGCAGTCTGGCACCCGACCACTAATTCCGTTTTTCCAACGGCGCCTACGATAACTGTCAAGGTTAAAAGTTTTTTTATTGTTTTCATTTTAGTGTCTCTTTTGTGTATTTGCTTTTACAAAAAAATTTGAGGCTGGTTCAAGACAATATTTCTGAGCCTCGCTCGTGAACCGGCGCGCTGATCCGATTCGGCTTGACTTCCTCAGACATGATCACCACGATTTCGCGATCCAAACAAGGAGAAACCAATATGAATAATTACGTTAGACTAATCGTAACGACTTTGTGCTTCGGTGCGTTCGCGCTGTTGGCATCGACGTCCTCTGCTCAAAACCGAGCTGCAAAGGTTGAAGCGATATCGCAACAACTCAATCTCACGCCTGAACAAAAGGCCAAAGTTTTGCCCATTCTTCGCGAGGAAGGTCCAAAGGTGCAGGCAATTAAGAATGATAACTCGATGTCGAGAATGCAGAAGATGCAGGCCGTCAAGGCGATTCATCAGCAGACCGATCCACAGATGAAGGCAATTCTTTCGCCTGAACAGTATCAAAAGCTGCAGGCGATTCGCCGCAAAGCGCTCAGCGACGCCATCCACTGAGACATACCGCCGACCGGATGTTCTCAGATGAAGATCATCTGGATTACTCTATCGAACGCGTGCTCATTGTTAGTTGCGCACTGCGCTGGCAAAGCGCTCGAGATATGTTCTCTGCAAATGCTCTGCGGTAATCTTGGCCGGACCAACGTCGCACTCGACTTTTTGGATCGTGCCCTGGAAGTGCTTGGGTAATAATTTTGCGTATCCGAGCTTTGGAACTACTGGCAGACCGTTGTCAGTGCCGATGTCCATGCCTTCGTAAGCGGTAAACCGGAGCGGCACAGTATGCTCGAGTTTGCCCTCGGCTTGCTGTTTGCCGTTAATGAAAAGCCTGCCTGTCCCGCTGGTAGCGAACTCGCCGGGTTTATCGGCAGTGAACTCGTACCGCACGTTGACTTTGCCCTTGGGTAACTCATCACGCGAGGTGATGGTATCTAGTTTCAAACCGAGAAAACTATAGGTGTGCTTTAATCGGCCGTCTTCGACATAAAGCGAAAAACCGCCGAGGAAACTACCCTCCGCGACAATCACGCCAGCTATTCCGGGACGCAGCCCAAGGCCCGATCGGCCCGGATTATCCAAATCTGCGCTGATGCTGTACGAACGGTTGTAAACTGGGGGAATCATGCCGGACGAGATGTTCTCCGTTCCGTCGTAGTAAGTAAATTTCGTCTGACCAGTCGAGTATCTCGGAAATCCCCACAGAAAGGCAATTTCGCCAAATAGCGGCAGCACCTGATATTTCTCGGCCTCGGCCCAAAACAACGCCGTTAGTTCGCGCACTTTGTCCGGATACTTGTTCGCAACGTCATCAGCCTCCGAGAAATCTTCGTCGAGATTATACAACTCGCACTTGTCGTTGTCCGGGTTCCATTTGTCTGGTGCAAACCGCGCAAGCGTTTCGGGATCCAACTTCCACGGAATTCGATCCGGACGCCAGCACGCAATCCAGCCATCCTTGTACATGGCGCGATTTCCGAGAATCTCGAAATACTGTTGCGTGTGCCGCGACGGCGCATTGGCATCGTCGAAAGTCGGTAGAAAACTTACGCCGTGCATCGGCATCTGTGTGACGCCGTTGACGACCTTTGGCTCCGGCAGCCCAGCAGCTTCCAGGATGGTTGGAGCGATGTCGGTACAATGCGTGAACTGACTGCGCAAACCGCCTTTGTCCTTAATGCGTTTCGGCCAGGCAACGACCATTGGGTTACGAGTGCCGCCGAGATGTGAGGCGACTTGCTTACCCCATTGAAACGGCGCATTACCAGCCCATGCCCATGCCGCCGCGTAATGCGGAGCCATGCGAGGGCCGCCCCATTTATCGAGTCCGCCGTAAGCTTTGATCGCTTTCAATTGCTGTTCGCTTGTGAGCGGAATGCCGTTCAGGGTTGTCATTTCGTTGAACGTCCCATTCTCCGTTCCTTCCATGCTCGCGCCGTTGTCACCGAAGATGTAAATAACGAGGGTGTTGTCGGCGAGGCCCATCTCCGCGATGGCTTGCACGACGCGGCCCACAGCGTGATCGGTGTTTTCCTGGTAACCGGCATAAACTTCCATTTGACGCGCATACACTTTCTTTACTTCCGGCGGTACTCTGTCCCACGCGGGGAACGCCGGGTCACGAGGAGTAAGTTTGGCGTTGGCTGGAATCACCCGCAGCTGCTTCTGTCGTGCGAACGTCTCCTCGCGCAACTTGTCCCAGCCCTGATCGAACTTGCCTTTGTATTTGTCGCTCCATTCCTTCGGCACCTGGTGTGGCGCATGTGTTGCACCCGTCGAGAAATAGAGAAAGAGCGGTTTGTCCGGCGCCTGCGCTTTTTGATTGCGAATCCAAGCTATCGAATGGTCTGCCATCGCGTCATTTAGATAAAAGTTCTGCTCCGTCGGGACGCCAACGATCTTATTGTTTTCAACAAGGACTGGATCGAACTGACTGGTTTCTCCGCCGAGAAATCCCCAGAAATAGTCGAAGCCCAGTGCGTTCGGCCAGCGGTCAAAAGGGCCCGCAGGTCCCTGCTGCGCGTCGGGTGTGAGATGCCATTTTCCGATTGCTGCAGTGTTGTAACCGTTCGCTTGGAGAATCTGCGCGATGGAAGCCGCGCTCGTCGGCCAGTTCGTGCTGTAGCCTGGCCAACCACCGATCAATTCGGAGATGGAACCAAATCCCACGGCGTGATGGTTCCGGCCCGATAGCAAGGCAGCGCGCGTCGGAGAACAAAGCGCCGTCACGTGAAACCGATTGTAGCGGAGTCCCTCCGCCGCGAGCTTGTCGAACGTGGCCGCTGCGACGGGACCACCGAACGTAGACGGATTACCGAAGCCGGCATCGTCAATCAGCACGAGAAGAATATTCGGCGCATCCGGTGGAGCTTTCACGGGTTCTGTAAACGACCCCTTAGATCCCTCGAGTGTCCGATTGCTTATGCCTTCAAACGGCCGAGGTGGACGCGGCAGCACCGTTCTATCCCACCCCGCATCCGCAGCGAGGCACCGAGGTATCTGCGTCGCTACTGCAAGTGCAGCCACGATCACGCATAGCTTTGGCTTGCGCATAAGGTCTCGTGTCACGCTGTGTATCTGTCGGCCCCGACGATGGTCAAGAAAGGAATACTTCCAGTCGTGCGACAAGGCCTTGGCAGTGTCAATGAGGAAAGCAACTAACGAGCAACAATCGAGATTTTGGAGCGATGGGCGAGATCGACAATCGCGTTGCGCTCGAGCAACAATGTCTTTCCAGCTTCAACTGCGATCACGCGCAGTCGTGTTTCCGCAGCGATGCGAATTGTTTCGACACCCATCACCGGCACGTCGAAACGCATATCCTGGTTGGGCTTTGCGACCTTAACCATGACTGCGCCGCTGCCGGCAAGTTCGCCACCGCGTCTCATTGCCTCGTTCGTTCCTTCGAGAGCTTCAACCGCAACGACGGTTCCATTCCTGACGATAATGGTCTGCCCGATGTCGAGGCGCGCGATTTCCTTCGCAATTTTCCAGCCGAGTTCGACGTCGTCCTGTTCCTGCTGCGACAACTTCGGCCCAGCAAGCAGTCCTGGCGATGCCAAAGAGTCCTCAAGAAACGTCGTCGCGGGCAAAAGCATCACATCGATCGCGGCGAGTTCATTGGCTATCGCCGCGAAGATGGATTCCGCATTGCGCTGCTTAAGTTTGCCCAACAACATTAACGCTTTCCAATCCGGACGCAGATCGAAAAGATTTTTCGGCGCGATTTGTCCGGCCATCATTGCGTGATGAACGTTTTGCGCACGGAGAAACTTTAGGAGCCGATTCAGTTGTCCGACGCGCATCCATTCGATTACATCGACATGTTGCTCGAGCGTGGGATCGGTTTCCTCGGTGAACGCCGCCGCAATTATTTTTTCCACGCCGGCTTTTCGCGCTGAATCGGCTAACAGTCGCGGGTATACGCCGTTGCCGGCAACCATTCCTAGGACGTGTAGCGGTGCTTGTGCCAAGCAGCGAATGTGAAATAAACAGGCGCTTGATACAAGCGCCGCTACAATTGTGCTACCCGTGGCGACGGCGTTTGACGTGCAACTGGGCGAGCGCTTTTTGCAGCGACGCTTGAATGGCAGCCACCTGTTCAGGAGTTTGATCTTCTTTCATCGCCGCTTTTGCGCGCTCGACCGCAGCTTCCGCAGCAGCGACGTCGATTTTTTCGGATTCCAGTGCCATGTCGGTCAAGACCGACACTGCGTCGGTCCTGATCTCTACAAAACCCTCACCGATGGCCAGCGCAGTTTCGCGTCCGTTTTTTATGACGCGCAGCTCGCCCGGTACCAAGGTAGTTAGTAGCGGTACGTGTTTGGGGTAAACCCCCAGCTCTCCCTCCGAACCCGGTAACGTGACCATCTCCACGTCTTCGGAGTAAATTTTCTCCTCCGGTGTAACAATCTCGAGTCGGAGCGTCGTCATAACTAGCTCTCTTTGAGCATCTCAATTCCGCCCTTCATATAGAAATTCTGTTCGGGGACGTCGTCATGTTTGCCTTCAAGAATTTCTTTGAAACCGCGGACTGTTTCCGCAACCGGAACATATTGGCCCTTATAGCCGGTGAAAACCTCTGCCACGTGGAAAGGCTGGCTAAGGAACCGCTGAATCTTGCGTGCGCGCTGAACAGTGACCTTGTCCTCCGGGCTTAATTCATCCATTCCGAGAATCGCGATAATGTCCTGCAAATCCTTGTAACGCTGCAAAACACGCTGCACGCCGCTTGCAACGTCATAATGCTCCTCGCCGACAATCTCCGGCGCCAGCGCTTTCGATGTTGATGCCAGCGGATCGACCGCTGGATAAATTCCGAGCTCGGCGATGGCACGCTCAAGCACGATGGTCGAATCCAAGTGCGCGAAAGTGTTTGCCGGCGCGGGATCAGTGAGATCGTCTGCTGGAACATAGACTGCCTGGAACGAAGTGATTGATCCTTTCTTTGTCGATGTAATTCGCTCCTGTAAATCACCCATCTCAGCAGCAAGCGTCGGCTGATAACCAACCGCGCTTGGCGTTCGGCCCAGCAACGCTGACACTTCCGAGCCCGCTTGCGAGAATCGAAAGATGTTGTCGATAAACA
>WNGE01003674.1_pt1 | contig 28129 bp, 24 predicted proteins | sample 5400651 | NCBI WGS metagenome assembly WNGE01 (sample SAMN13153370, study PRJNA577476) | soil metagenome | isolation source: 60 cm soil or saprolite under grassland replicate 2 | place: USA:California | collected 2016-06-15 | reverse complement strand
CCGGAACTTCGTGGTGGATCTCGGTGATCGGGCCACCCGGTTCACCTACCTGATCCGCGACCGAGACAGCAGATTCGCCGCCACGTTCGACGCCGTGTTCACCGCCGACGGCGCCCAGATCATCCGCACACCGATCCGCGCGCCCCGAGCGAACGCGATCGCGGAGCGCTGGATCGCCAGCCTACGCCGAGAGCTCCTCGACCGGATCCTGATCGTCAACCGCCGCCAACTCGACCATGTGCTCGCGATCTACGTAGATCATTACAACACCCACCGGCCGCACCGCTCCCTCCGCCAAACCCCGCCCGCCGGGCGAACCACGCCGCCGCCACCGGCCGACGAGGCTGCGGTCCTGCGCTGGGACCGGCTCCGCGGCCTGATTCACGAGTACACGTATCCGCAGGTCGCATAGCCCGGACGACATTCTCGGCACCCACTGGCATCCGTGCGAACGCAACAGAGCCGGCGCGGGTTACCGCACGATCCTCGGTCAGCCGGCGGACTTGAATACGAATGTGCTGCCGCCGACGACCTCGCCCTTCGTGGTGAGCTGCTGGACCGTCCAGCGCGCCGGACTGTCGGGGCGCCGTCGGCGACGGACGCCGCTGGCCAGCAGCAGGATCTGCTCGTGACCGCCGGCCCCCACCCCGAGCGGCACGTCCACCTGCCCAACCCGGGGGTCGACCCGGTAGATCCGGGAGACGTCGAACGTCCGCAGGAGCTGCCGCCAGGACTGCTCGGAACGCATCTCGTCGCCGAGCCAGCGTTGCTTCAACCGATCCAGGTCGGAGTCGGAGAACTCGGTGCCGACCAGCCCGTCCAGTCCCTTGGCTCGCTGCACTCGGCGGCTGAACGCCTTCGAGAAGAGCATCCCGAGGTCGAGCTGGGGATCGGCGAGCGAGGGCAGCCGAACCACGTAGCGCAGCTTCGGCCGGTCCGGCCCGTGGAGGTGGAGCCTGACCGGCCTCGGCACGTCCGGCAGCAGGTTGACCAAGTGCAGGTTCTTCAGGCCGACCCGCTTTTCGCCGGTGACGAGTTGGGCGACGTCGAGGACCTTGGCCGCGGCCGGAATCGGGTCGGACTGGCTGTCGACAACTACCAGCAGGCAGGTGTGCGCGTCGGAGCCGGGCGGGGGGGTCCACGTCCATTCCAGGACGGTCGGTCGCAGTGGCGCCAACGTCGGGATCGTCTGCGCGGCGCCGACGGGGGCCCAGTTAGCGTCGCCCGCGCTGTCCGGCCACGCGGCCCAGAAGTCGGCGGGCAGGTCGGGCAGGCCGGCCGACGCGGGAGCCGCCATCGCTGTCACCACGACGTCGGTGGCGACCAGCGGACCGCGATTGTGCACCTCGACGTAGACGCGGTTTTGGTTGCCGATCTCCGGGCTCTCGTGCACCAGCTTGGTCTCGAAGTGCAGGTAGTCCACCTCGGACGGAAGGAGTTGCCAGTCCGGGGGTGCGTCGGTCTTGACGTCGGCGCACTCCCACCAGAAGACGGGGCTGTTGAGCGTCACGTACCGGGTGGGGTCGCTCCACGCCGCGGTCGCCGGTGCGCCGCTCGGGGCGCGGCCGGCGTCCATCAGGTGGTCGCGGACGAACAGGTCCACGGTGGGCTGGGAGGTCAGGTCCGTGCGGATCTCCCACAGCCCCCGGCCATGAGTTGCCGCACGCAGCAGGTTGCCGCCCGAGCGCAGCCGCAGGTCGTAGATCGCCGTGTTGGGCAGGCCCTGCGAGTAGTTAGACCAACTCATGCCGCTGTTGATGGTGCGGAACACTCCGATGTCCGTGCCGACGAACCATTCGGTGGCCGACGCCAGGCACAGGGCGTACATCGGAAGGTCCGGGAGGCCCGTGCTGACGGCCTGCCAGGATGCGGCGCCGGCCCTGGACACCGTGCCCCGCCACACGTGGTTGGCGAGGCCGAAGCCGCTGAACGCGACGACCACCGTGTCGTCGTCGCCCGGCAGGCTCTGCACGTCCCAGATCCACTGACCCGTTGGCAGCGGCGGGCGATGGATCGCTCGGGCCGTCCAGGTCCCCCCCGAAAGGTCGAGCCGGTACACCTGCCCGATCGTCGTCGCGCAGTAGATCAGCGCATCGTTCGCGAACGTGACCGCGGAGACCCGGCCGCCTATGCCCGGCAGCGTGACCCCGGAACCCGGCCAGCCCCCCGTGCCCATCGCGTCGTCGATGTTGATCACGTTGGTGGCCCATGCCAGCCGTTCCGACGTAGGGCTGATCGCCGACGGCGGGTAGAACAGGCCGGTGCCGTTCAGTCCACTGTTGACAGCCGTGTAGGTGCCGAAGTCACCGGCGGTGGTGCTTCGCTCGGGACTGTTCCCGTAATAGGCATGGATGACGTTGTTGCCCTTGACCTTGCTGATCACGCAGTAGCCGCCGTCCCCGTCCGCGCTGTGGTAGTGCACCGGGCTGTTGCGGTACTGCTGCGTGCCATTGTCCTGCGTGCCGCATTGGACGACCGCGTCGGACGTCGGGTGGTGGTCGATGGCCTCGTACTGCATGAGACACAGCCCCTCGTTGGGCGTGTCGTCCCATGTGGACCCACCGTCCCGGCTGACGAAGAACCCGCCGTCGTTCCCGCTGTAGATGGTCTGGTTCAGCGTGGGGTGGATCGCGAAGGCGTGGCTGTCCGGGTGGATGTCTCCGCCGATGTTGGTGTCGCTCCACGTGCCGGTCACCGCGTCGCGCTGGCACTTGTACAGCTCGACGCCGCTGACGTAGACCACGTCGGGCGTGGTCGGGTCGACGTTGATGTCGCTCGTAAAGGCGCCATAGACAGAAATCGTGGCGCTGTCCGTGCACAGCTGCCAACTGGTGCCGGCGGCGTTCGCGGTGCGGTAGACGCCGAGGAACCCGTCGCTGTTGTCAGCGATCAGCGCGTACTTGAACGCCGGATTGCTCGCCGACTGCTTGAGGCTGATCCGGCTCGTGGAGGCGCCCGCCGGCAGCCCGGTGCCGAGCAGGGTGAACGTAGGGTTGGCCGCGAGCGCGTTGGTGCTGCGGTAGATGCCGCTGCCCCAGAACGCGGCGTAGACGGTGTTGCCGGTGGCATCGCCGGTGTCGACCAGCACGTCCGTGCAGGCGATGACCGACGCGGTGATGGTCGGCAGCCCGCCGCCGGAGAGCTGGGTCCAGGTGACCCCGTCGGTGGTGCGGCACAGCCCGCGACTGGTGGCGGCGAAGGCATGCGTGGCGTCGGCCGGGTCGACGGCGATCCGATAGAAGCTGTGGTTGGCGAACAGGGCGGTGCCGTTGTTCGCCCACGTCGTGCCGCCATCGGTGCTGCGCAGCACGCCGACGCCGAGGTACATGCCGGGCGCGGAGCTAAGCGGAAACGCGGTGCTGTAGCGCTGCACGTTCCCCTCGCCGGTGCCGGCGTAGAGGACCTGCGGGTCGTTCCTCCCGATCGCGAGCGCGCCGATGGCCAGCGAGGGCTGGTCGTCGCCGAGCGCGATCCAGGTCTGCCCGGCGTCGTCGGTGCGCCACACGCCGCCCCGGCTGGTTCCGATGTAGAAACGGTCACCGTTGGTCGGGTGCGGCGCGATCGCGGTGACCCGCCCGCTGATGAGCACGCGGGCTCCGCCGTACGTCTGCCCGTTAGGGACCGCAAGCGGGCCGAGCGGAGTCCAGTTGGGTAGCGCCACGTCGACCGGCATCCCGGCCGGGCGTAGCAGGGCCTCGCGGGCCTCGAGGGCACGCAGGCGGAGCAGTGCGGGGTTCGGCGGCTCCGCCGCCCGCGGGGCACGCCGCGCGCCAGCCTCCTCCCCCACGGCGGCGGTCTCCCGTATGCCGGCGCGTTCGAGCTGGTCTTCCCGTAGCGCGGCGAAGTCGAGCGCAAAGCGGCCGACGAGCTTTCGTACGTCCTTCCTCCGTCTCGTGCTCTGGCGAACCGCCAGCCGGGCTGCCGCCTTGCGGACGCGCGGCGGGCTCATGGCTGCGACCCTTCCGCGACGGACCGCTGCCGGTTCAGGTAATGCCGACGGGACAGGAGCCCGACGATTGCCGCGCCGACTGCCAGCCCCGCGACGATCGCCCACTCCGCGCTGCCGTCCCCCCCGTCCGGTTCGATGCCGAACGCCTCGATCCAGTCCGGCACGATCGCGGTGACCCCCGCGCCGACACCGGCCAATGCGGCGAGGAAAACCTCGACCTTCCACCAAGCCGATCGAAGACACTTCATGGCGACCCCCCAAAGTCCTCGCACCCTCGCGATTCGCGAAACCTAACATGGCCACGACAGCCCCGGGCATGTTGTCGCTTCACTGACCGAAATGGCGACAAGATCCCGATGTTGCGACGGCGGATCGCGGTCGGCCGCGTATCGACCCGGGATGCCCAGCGGCTGGGCGGTCGGGGGTCGAGCCGCTCGCCGAGGAATGCGTGACGGCGCTCAAGCGCGGCGCGGGTGGGGTGGCCCGCCTGGTCGAACCAAGTCGACGGTGAGCACGGCGTGTGCGCGGCTCGGGATGCCGAACGGGTTGCCCGGCGAGGAGTCGATCTCGATGCCTTCGAATGAGTCGCCGAAGACGCGCCGCAGCGTATCGAACCGTTCGGCGGGACAAGCCCTTGTCGTTGCTGGACCGCAGTCCGAGGAGGCAGAGCCCGTGCTCGGCGCGTTCGGTGATCCGCGCCAGGTCGGCCCTGTCCAGACCGACAGCCGCGCGCGGGTCTGTTGCGTTGAGCTGGCCCAGACGTGGTCGTCTCCGATGCCATGTGATGTCAGATCGCTTGCGCCAACTCGGTGAACGCTGCCGGGACCCGAAGCGCCGCCGTGGCATCGGTGGCTAGCTCGTAATGGCAGCGGCGGAGGTTCTGCACGAACGCATGCCCGGCGCTGACCACCTTCGCCGAGCCGAGCCGTTTGAGTCCGCGCATCGGCCGCAGCCGGGCCTTCAGCCGGCCATGATCGCTCTCCACCGGGTTGTTGGCGTAGCGGTCGGTCACATGCCGGGCCGCCGGCACCAGCTCCTCGAGTACTCCGATGTAGGCGGCGGCCTGATCGGTGGTCACCTCCGTCGGCCCGACCCCGACGTTCAGCGCCCCGGTGAAGAACCGACGCGCCGCGGCCAAGTCCCGCCGCTGGGAGGCCATCACGTCGATGACCTGGCCGAACTGGTCGATCGCCCGGTACAGGTAGCACCAGCGCCCGGCGACCTTTACGGTCTCATCGGCGAACCACCTGTCACCGGGAGCATGCCGGCAGGGCCGAGCCGCCTCCACGAACAGCGGGCTGAACCGCTGCACCCACCGGTAGACGGTCACGTGGTCGACCTCGATGGCGCGCTCGGCGAGCAGCTCGGCCACGTCTCGATACGACAGCGTGTACCGCAGGTACCAGCGGACCGCCACCGTGATCACTTCCCGCGGGAACCGGAACCCGGCGAACGCAGACCGCTCGACGACCCGCCCCGCTCCGCGACCTCGGTGCATCCACCCAGCCTGCCCTACCCGAGGACCGTCCCCACTGGCCGCCTCCAGCAACGCAACAGACCGCGAACCGGCGCAAAGCGGGCCACCCCGATCCTGGCCCGGCGGGTCAAGCAGGCCATCTCCGAGTGGTACGTCGTGAACATGCTCGAGCTGTCCTGGGACGGCCTGGTCACCCACACCGAGCACGGCTACAACATCGGCAAACCGCCCAACGGCTACCAGGTCGAGGCGCACAGACACCCCGTACCGGCGAAGGCGGCGGACGGCCTGGTGAAGCGGCGACTCGTGCCCGACCCGGCACGCGCCGCGACGGTGACCCAGATCTTCACGTGGCGCGCAGTCGAGAAGCTGTCCTTCGCCAAGATCGCCGAACGGCTCAACCTCGACCCGGATCGCTACCCGCCACGCCAGCCCATCCCAGTCCGCGGCCGCCAGGCCACGGGACGCTGGACCGGCGGAGCGGTCCGCGAAGTCTTGAGCAACCCTAAGTACACCGGGTACATGGTCTACAACCGGCGCAAACGAGCCCGACCCGAGCGCCGTGTCGCCGGGAAGGTGAACCTGCCCAGCGAGTGGGTGTGGTCAAGCAAGCCCACGCACGAGCCGTTGACCACCCGCCGGCTGTTCGAAGCCGCCAGCCCGGTAGGCAAGTCGAACAGAGGCTCCCGGTCCGGCGCAGGCGCCAACCGGCACCCCGCCACCAAGCGCACCTACCGGCTGCGCTCCTACATCATCTGCGAACTGTGCGGCCGGCGCCTATATGGCAAGACCCGCTACGTCGGAGACGTCTACAGCTACTACGCCTGCGAGCCCAACCCGGCTCACCACGGCCACCGCGACTGGTACCCCACCCACCCCAAGAGCCTCTGGGTCCGCGAAGACAAGCTCCTGACCGCGGTTCACGCCTTCTTCGCCCGGCGGATCTTCGGCCAGCACCGTGACGCCCTGCTTGCCCAGCGGGAACAGCCCACCCTGAGTGACAACCCGTCCGTCGCCCGTCGGGCTGCCCTCAAAACCAAGATCAGAGAGATCGAGCGCCAGCAGACCAACGTAGTTACGGAACTGCAGACGTACCACCCCACCGGCGACGACGACCTCGACCAGCAGTGGAGAACCCAACTCCGCGCGAGCTTCGCCGAGCTCGGCAACCAGCGCAAGACCCTCCAAGCCCAGCTGGCGGCGCTCGCCGAACAGCCGACGGACAGCCCGAGCGACCCACGGCTACTCGATCAGCTCCCCGTGACCGATGTCGATGTCGCCGCCCTGCCAGAAGACCTCCAACGAGACCTGTTCGACAGCTTCCAACTCCAGATCCGCTACCACCACCCCACCCGCCGGCTCACCCTGCGGGGTCACCGTCAGCGGCGACACCAGTCGTCGACTCCGCTCGCTGAACGCCGGAGGCCGCCAGGAACGCCAGGAAGGCCAGGAACACCCGGGCCGGTCATCAGGGCCGCCGCCACCTCCACCGACGACCGCCGGCGATGCGGCGGGCTTTCCCTTGCACTGTGTGCACCCAACCCGACACAATACGAACCCTCAACCCGTGGTCTAGTCATCGCCGCTCAGGCGTGCCGGTTGGACGTGGGGTGCGTGGTCAGCGGCAGCCGGATGGCGAATCGGGAGCCGACGCCGGGTGTGCTGGTGACGGTGATGTGGCCGGTGTGTTGGGTGATGATCCACAACGCGATGGCCAGGCCGAGCCCGGTGCCGGTGGTGGCGGCCGCGTTGCGGCCGCGGTAGAAGCGTTCGAAGATCCGTTCGGTGTCCTCGGGTGGGATGCCCAGGCCGCTGTCGGCGATGCTGATCTCGGCGTAGCCGTCCTCGATGCGGGCGTGTACTTGAAGGCGTTGTCGAGCAGGATCGGCAGGGCTTGCTCGGGGTAGTCGGGGTCGCCGGCCACGGTGGCGACCAACGGGACCGGCGGGACGCGGCGGACCGACCCTCGGATCTATGGCAGCATCCCGGCTCTCCCTCCAACGAGGCCACGATCCCCCAAGCCTCCCCGGGTACCGTGAAGCGTCGACGGGGACGACCGTGAAGGTTTCCTGTAGACCGCGGGCTCACCCGGCTTCCGCTGCCCTACCGGCGCGTTATCGGCCGGTGTGGGCCAGGGCGGCTACCGCCGTGGGGTCCTCGCCGAGGACGAGGGTCGGTCCGGCCCTGCTGGTGCAGTAGAGGCGTACCCCGTCGATGTCGGCCAGCCATTCCCCGTCCGGCAGCAGGTGCGCCCCGGCCGGACGGGGGAAGTCGGTCTGGGCGCGCGCCAGCAGGATTCGGGCGCCGTCGGCGCGGCGGTACTGGTGGAGGATCATCGGCTGCCCGGCCACTGTGGCGCGCCGGGCCTGGACCCACATGTACCCGTCGGCCCGCTCGACTGGCGGCTGCTGGTCGGCCACCGGCTCGCCGCCGGGCTGGTTGTCCCGGTAGGCTTGCACGAGCGCGGCAACCTCCGCCGGTTGCCGCCCGGCCGGGTTCACGGCGGGCCAGGCCAGCAGGACCGCTGTCAACGCCGCGGCACACACCGCCGCCAGGCCCCCGACCAGGGCCGGCCGGCGTATCCAGGCCACACTCGACCAGGCCGGCACCCTCCACAGGGGATGGACCGGGTTCCGGGCCGGGCGGGCGGGTCGTGGTGTCGGGGGGTCGAGGTCGGCGACTGCCCGGATCCGGTCCCGCAGCCCCGGCGGCGCCACCAGACGCAGAGCCTCGGCGGCTTGCCGGCCACGCCGCGCCTGGGCGACCTCGGCCCAGCACGCCTCGCAGTCGAGCATGTGCCGCTCTACCAGCAGCCGCCGGGCCCGCCCCAGCTCGCCGGAGAGGAACTCCGCGGCCAGCCGCTCAGGGTCGTGTCGCACGGGGTTCCTCCTCCCGTCCGCCGACCAGCGCAGCCAGCGCCTTGCGGCCGCGGTGCACCCGGGCCAGCACCGTCCCCCGCGGGCTGCCGGTCACCGCGGCCGCCTCCGCGGCGGTCAACCCGCACAGATCCACCAGCACGATCGCGACCCGCTGCTCCTCCGGCAGTGCCCGCAGCGCCGCCTCCGCGTCCGCGCGCAGCACCCGCTGCACCGCATGCTAGGCCACGTCCACCCGGTCCGGCCGCTCGGCCAAGTCCGCCGCCGGCAGCGTGGCCGGGCGGCGAGCCCGGGCGCGGCCGGCGTCCCGCGCCGGGTTCAGGCAGATCGTGGCCAGCCACGGCTCCACCCGCCGCGGCCGACCCCGCTGACCCCAGGCCTGCCAGGCCCGCAGGTAGGTCTCCTGCACCAGATCCTCGGCGTCGACAGCATCCCGGCACAGCCGGCGGGCCAGGGTGTACACCGCGTCGGCGGCCGGCATCGTCGCCCGCAGGAACTCCGCGTCATCCGACACCCTCGACCCTTCGCGCCGACGCAGGCCCGGCACCGCCGCCATCCGCTGCCGGCTTGGACCCGGTCAATGCACGCCTGCCACCCGGTGGGTCACCGCCACCGGCGGCTCTCCGCGGCGTACCCCGGAGCCGAAGAACACGAACGACAGCAGCGTGCCGAACACCACGTGCACGACCACCTCGAACGGCTGGTTGGCCATCTTGAACGTGGTGAAGAACAACCGGGCCAGCACCTGGAAGTTCACCAGGTACAGCACCAGCCCGTACACCGTGCCGGCCAGCGCGACCGTCGCGTTGGTCCGCAACCAAGGCACCACCAGGCCGAACGCCACCCCGAACGCCGCCGACAGCACGATGTGCACGATTGCGCCGAGCGCCGGGCTGGTTGTGCCCTTGCCCATCGCGGCGTCGCCGAGCACCACCGTGGAGATCATCCGCAGCGGCATCACCGCCGGACCGCCGGTCGAGGCGACGTACCACATCGTCGCCACGATGAACACCGCTCCGGACACGACCCCGCCGACCGCGCCGCGCACCACCCGGCCGGCCAACGGCTCGGCCGCCACCTCGTCCACCACCGACGACACCACCCACCACCTCCCGGTCAACCTCGTCCGATCACCCGGTACGGACGTCGCCGGTAGCCAACTGATTGCACCACCGTCCGACCGAAACTCGGCTGATGCGGCGCTCCGCCACCACCGTCCACACAACCGACTCCCGCCGGCCGGCCCGTCGCGGCCAACGGGCGCCCGCCGTTCCCGCCGGCGCCCGGTTCCTGTACCGGCCGCCCGCGCGGCACCCCGTTCCTGTCGGTTTGAGCAGCTATCCGGGGGCCAGGTCGAACACGTCGAACAGCACCGGGTCGTGGAAGTCGGGGAACCCGGTGATGGACGTGACCGCGTCGTCGGCGATGGTGAGCAGCATGACGCCGTACGGCCGCCAGCGGCCGGCGTCGTCGGCGTCGAATGCGGCCAGGGCGGGCTGTCCGTTCGCGCGGGTCACAAGCAGCCGGATCGTCTCCAGTCGCCCGCCCGCCGGGACGGTCGCGAAGAAGCCCGCCACCGCGGCCCGGCCACGCAGCTCCACCCGCTCGGGCGGCATCCGCATGATCACGTCCTCGCGCAGCAGCGCAGCGAGGCCGGCGATGTCGCGACGGTGCCAGGCCTGCACGAAGCGGCTCACGACCGCGCCAGCGTCGGCGGCCAGCGGGCGTGGGGACGCCGGCGCCGTCTGCCGCAGGGTCGCGCGGGCGCGCTGCAGCGCGCTGTTGACCGCCGGCACGGTGGTGTCGAGCAACTCGGCCACCTCGACACTGCTCCAGTCCAGCACGTCGCGCAGAATCACCACCGCATGCTGGGTAGCGGGCAGCAGCTGCAAGGCGGTGACGAACGCCAGGGACACCGACTCGCGCCGTTCGGCCTCCGCCGCCGGGTCGGCCTCGGCGGGCAGCGGGTCGAGCAGCCGATCCGGGTACGGCTGCAGGTAGTCCACCTCATCGGTGGTGGCAGGCAGCCGGGCCCGACCGGCGAGCGCCTTCAGGCAGGTCGTGGTGGCGATCCGGTACAGCCAGTGCAGCAGCGGCGCCCGGCCCTCGTAGCCGTCCAGCGCCCGCCAGGCCCGCAGCAGCGTCTCCTGCGTGGCCTCCTCGGCGTCGTGGTACGAGCCGAGCATCCGGTAGCAATGCACGTGCAACGCCCGCAGGTGCGGCGCGACCAGCCGCTGGAATGCCACCCCGTCGCCGGATCGGGCCGCATTCAGCAACTGAGGCTCGGCCGGTCCTACCGTCGGGATCGCGGTCACCGGCACAGGTTATGCGAACACCGCCCGGGCACCGATGAGTTCGGGGCCGCCCCGGGATCAGACAGCGGTGACGGCCGCAGCCGCGGCCCGACCCCGGGAGGATCCGTGGACAGCCGAGAGATCGTCAACCTGTACTACGAGGCATGGCGCAACCGGTCCGGCGACATGACCGGCGTACCGCTCGCGGAGGACTTCACCTTCCGCGGCCCGGTCGCCAGCTTCGACACCGCCGACGGCTTCCGCGCGATGGCCCGCCAGGCCGGCGCCGCCGTGCGCGAGTTCCGGGTGCGCCACCAGTTCGCCGACGGCGACCTCGTCTGCTCGGTGATCGACTGGGAGACGGCACCGCTTGCCGGCACCCTCACCGCGGCCGAGGTTCTCCAGGTGCGGCACGGAACGATCGTGCGAGGCGAGCTGATCTACGATGCCGAGGAGCTGCGCCGCGCCACGACCCAGCGGCCGGCCTCGCCGGCCATCACCGATCTGCTGGAGCGCAGCTTGCGGGACACCGCCCAGCTCATCGCGTCGGTCGGACGACCCGACTGGTCCGCGCAGAGCCCGTGCAAGGGCTGGACCGTGCGGCACGTCGGCAACCACCTCGTCGCCTCGCTCGCGCTGCTGGCCAGGGTCGCCGAGGGCGAGCCGGTCGAGCCGGCCGAGCTCGACGGGCAGGCGATGGCCGAGACCGACCACCTGGGCCCGGACCCTACGGCCGCCTTCCACACGGCGGCCAAGCGGTCCGCGGCCGCGTTCAGCCTGCTCGACACGCTCGACCAGCGGTTCCCGTTCCCGCCCGGCCCGACGCCCGGCATCACCCTGGCCAACATCAGCCTGCTGGAGTCACTCGTGCATGGCTGGGACATCGCGACCGGCGCCGGCCTGCCCTACCGGCCCGACGACGCCGTGGTCGCGGCCGTGCACGCGTTCGCCAGCAAGGCCATCGGCGACGACCAGCGCAAGGCCGGGCCGTTCGGGCCGCCCTGCCCGACCGGTGCGGACGCCGGCCTGTTCACCGCCCTGCTCGGCCACCTCGGCCGTCGCTGACGGTCGACCCGCGGGGGGCTGTGGAGGTCGGGTACACCTGCACAGGCCGATTTCACGACCTCGACAGCGGGATCGCCGGGCACTCGAACTGCTTGACGACACCTCCGTCCACCGCGCTGCCCGCCATCAGCGCAGCCTGCACCTCCGCGGCGGAGTCGATCACACCGTCCCCATCCATGTCGCCGTCGGCGACCGCGCCGGCATACCCGCCGGGGAACGCCAGCGCATGCACCTGCCACCGGCCGCCGGTGTAGCCGGGGTCACCCGGCGCCGCCTCGGCAACGTTGGGCTGCGCTCCGCCGAAATCGTAGATGACATCCCAGGCGCCAGCCGGCGCACCGGTGCCGGACAGGTCCGTCGGCGTGCCGACCGTCCGGTAGAGGCTTCCGTCCACGTAGAAGGCGGGCCCCGTCACACCGGCCGACGCCGGAGCCACCAGCCCGAGGCCCGCCGCGGCGACAACCGCCGCGACTGCGAGCATGCGCGCGGGTCGCCTGTCCCCTCTGTGCATCTCCTGCTCCTCAGGATCGCCGCCGACACCCGGCGCGTCGGCCGGACTCAGACAACACCCACGAGGGCACGCACGATCCTTACAGACTGCTGACCGATTCCGCCGCGACGCCATCGCGAGCCGCTGTCGGACCCCGAAAGACGCCACCCTCTGCTCACCCGACCCGGCCTAGGGTCCGGCGACCTACGTCGCGGTGGATCCTGAACGCTGGGTCGCAACCCCGCGCGGTATGACGATGCGGTGACCTGGGCGGGCCGGCAGTGTCGCTGCCTGTCCGCTCATTTCTTGACATCGGGGCCTGACGTACGGGCACTGGCCTGATCTGTTGATCTAGGCGGTGCACGGCCCGCGGGCACCCGATACCGGGCTGCCGTTGGGCGTGCCTTCGCGGCGGGTCCGCGCGCGGACGTTCCCCTGCGCCTAGCTAGGCTGCCCAGGCCCCAACCCAGCCGGCCACCCGCCGACTCCGGTCCCGGATAAGGTCCGTCGTGGGTGGTCACATCGTGGAGGGGGCACGGGTCGTGGTGCGGGTCATCGCGTTCGACGTCAACGAGACGCTGCTGGACCTGGCCGCGCTGGACGAGCCGCTCGCGCGGGTGTTCGGGAGCGCCGCCCCGCGGCCGCTGTGGTTCGCGCAGATGCTGCAGTTGGCGTTCGTCGGCACGATCATCGGCGAGTACGTCGACTTCGGCACCGCTCAGCACGCGGCGCTGCGGATGCTCGCCGCACGGACCGGCGCCGCCCTGGACCCGGCCGGCGCCGACGCGATCGTGGCCGGGATGCGCCGGCTGCCGCCGCATCCGGAGGTGCGTGGCGCCTTGGCGACGCTGCGCGGGTCGGGGCTGGCGGTGGCGGCGTTGACCAACTCCACCCTGGACGTGGCCGAGGACCAGCTCGTCAACGCAGGGCTGCGGGACCTCTTCGACGACGTGTTCTCCGCCGACGACGTCCGGCGGCTGAAGCCGGCGCCCGAGCCGTACGCCGCGGTGGCCGCGAAGTTCGAGGTGCCGCTGGGCGGGGTGCGGCTGGTCGCGGCGCACGCCTGGGATATCTCCGGGGCCCTGGCCGCCGGCTGTCGAGCCGCGTTCGTCGCCCGGCCCGGCATGGTGCTCAGCCCGCTGGGCCGCCAGCCCGACATCGCCGGCCCGGACCTCACCGCGGTGGTCGACCGGATCCTCGACGTGGACCGTCCACACTGACCAGTCGGTCGGCCGCGGCCGGGCGCCGGCTGACCATCGCCGGGCCGGTCCTGCTCCGAGAGGCTTACCGGCGGGCGCGGCGGATGGCACCCGGCCGCTGCCGCGACCGGCCAGCAGCGTGACCAGGACGACCGCGACGGTGCCCGCACCGACGCTGATGAGCCAGTTCGCAGCGGTGGATCGTACCGAGCCGGACGCATCCACGATCGCGTCGTCGGTCACCTCGCCGCGGAAGACCCGGATCTCGTACCAGCCGCAGTAGGCGACGTACGCACTGGCCAGGATCAGCAGCCCGCCCGCGGCGCCGCCCACCCGCCGGCAGAGATGTCGACCCAGCCCTCTGGTCGGATTCCACCAGCCGGCCATCCCAGCTGCACCGTCCGAACTCGACACGGACGCCACCGACCGCTAGCTAGATGGCGATGCCAGCAACCACCTGCCGGTCGAACCCGGCCACTGTGACCACGCCGAGCCGCGGAACCACGGCCCCGCGCCCGCCGCCGCCCCGATCACCCGCAGCGTCCGTTGCTCGCAGTCCGGCGGGCCGCACACCGCTCCGCTGAGGGTAGGTGCTCCACCCACGCCGGCATCCAGCGGCCCGCGACTCCGCGGCAACTGCGGGCCCGAACCCTCAACCACCGCGCCAGGGTTCGAGTCCTCTGGAATCAGTGCACCGTAGGTTCCAGCATACGAACCGCTCCGCGTCGGTCCAGGCGGGCACATTCGTGGTTCCAGTTGCTCGGGAACGCCGGTCCTACACGAGCGCCGTCTGATCGCTCAGGGAGTCGTTGCCACGCGCGTCCTGCCTGGCCAACCTGTCTTCGGCAGGTTCGTGCCTCGGGCGAGCCACGCAGAACGAGCAGCAGTTGGGTCGGCTCGGTGAGAGTGTTTTTGGCGGCCTCGATGTCCGCGACGCGTGCGGCAAGTGTCGCGGTGGCGAGCCGGTACCTGAGCATTCCGCTCAGCCGAAGTGGCTTCCTTCGGTCTAGGCGCCGGCGTTGCCGCCCGCCGCTGATGCGGCGGGTGGGCATCACGCACCGTCCGTGTCGCGTGGCCCGACGATAGCGTCCGGGGTGACAAGCTGCCCCGAGACGATCTTGTCTCGGAGTTCATGCTCTCGGCCGACGAAGAAGTATGGGTCGCTCACCCTGTGCTCCAGCTCCCGGCCGTCTCGCGGCCGCTGGTCCCGGTTCGGGTGAGCTGGGCAAGCCCGGCGCACCCGCTTGACGCCTCCCGGGGCGGGTGCCCGGTGTGGCACAAGCGGCAGCGGAAGGCGGGCTGGCCCCGAGCCAGCTGCGTCCGGCCAGCAGGATCAGCCGCGGTCCTTGCATTTTCTCGGGCAGCAGGCCGCGGCGGTCCAGCGCGTCGTGGATCGGCGCTGCAGCGTAAGGAAGACGCAGGCACCTACGACCCCCAGCGGGACGGGCCGATCGCGGAGTCGGGCTGGGCGGTGTCAGACAGGACGAGGCCGCGGGTCTGGGCGACCGGGGGTGACGGCGACGATGCGGGCGGACAGCGGGCGGTGGGTCGAGGTCACGCCGTCGGAGTTCGTGCACGAGCGGGCCGGGCTGGCGATGGTGCGTGAACTGCTGCCCGACCGTCCGCCCTTCCGGGCCTGGTCGAACTTCGAGTTCCGGGACACTCACGGCAAGTGGCATGAAGTCGACCTGCTCGTCCTGGGCGAGTCGCGGCTGCATCTGGTCGAGCTGAAGTCGTCGTCCACGGTGTTCAGTACGCACGCGACGAGGTTCGTCGATGCCACGTTGTCGACGGCGGCCGCTACGTCGGCGGCGAGTTCGTGCCCGGGAGCGCTGCTGTCCAACGGCTGCTTGTGGAACAGCACGCCGGTCACCCCGGCGCGGGTGTACGCCGCCTGGAAGCCGCGTTGTTCGTCGGCCTGGCCACCGCAGGTCAGCCGGCCGGACAGCAGGCTGGTGCGGCTCGTTGAGTTGAAGGTCGCTGTGTGGCAGGCCGGTCGGCGCCGAACTGGAAATGGGTCTCGCCCATGTGCCCCACGCCGAGCGGGTTGGCGACCCGGCGCACCGCGGCCCGGTCGCGGGTCTCGACGAAGACCCGCCCGTCCCGGTCCTGGCTCCTGGCCTTGGATCTGCTGAACCAGTTCGGGGCGGCCCTCCGGTGCAGCCATGGGTTCGGCGAGAGGCCGGAGCCGCGTGCTCTCGCTGCGTCCCACGAGGTTTGACGCGGGGTGGCGGCGGGCTGGACCGATGCGGGGGTTGCGGGGGTCGGTGAACCGGTGCGCCAGCAGCACCGGCAGCGCGTGCGCGTACTGGCTTTCGGAGGCGTCGTCGAAGGACAGCATCACCGGCCGGCCCGGCAGGCCGGTCCCGTACTCCAGGTAGGCCAGCAGTTGGTCGGGGCTGATCGCGGTGTAGCCGGCCTGGGCCAGAGCGCCGATCTGGGCGGCGAACCGCCACGGCGGTGTGATGATCGCCCGCGCGCTCGGCGAGTCCCCGGCGGCCCAGTCCCGCACCTGGTGGAAGCAGAGCACCGGGACATGCGGCCGGGCCAGGATCACCGGCGCGGTCGCCGGGGTGGCGGGTTGCGCCCGGCGCTGGCGCGGTGTTCCGCCCGGTGGAATCGACGCCGGGCTGACCAGCGGTGTCCTGCCAGCCGGGGGGCGCGTCCGGCCTCGGGGTGAGGGCGCGGGCGCGGCGCCGCTGCAGGCGGCGGCGACCAGGCCTCCGGCCGCAGCCAGGAACTCGCGGCGCCGGACCGCCGGCCGGCCAGGCTCGGGCATGCCCGTCCTCCACAGGTAGGCGGCAAGCATGCATAGTTCGCCACGACACGGCGGAATCGCACAACAAAGCCACGCCAAAGCCTCACCCGCCGCAGGTCGACAGCTTCGACCCCGACCGCTTCCGGCCCGCCCGCCGGGTGCCGCCCAATCGGCGGCACCCGGCGGACCTCGGCTGCCACAAGACACCCCCGCGCCGGCGACCGACCACCGACGGTGTCCAGCCCGTTGGACCACCACCACAAGGCGAGCGCGCGGCGGCAGATCCGCTTACTTGATCATGACCGACGGCTCTGGCGGCCTGCGGGTGCGGGCTTCAACGGCTGGTCAGGAACGAGACGGCCTCAGCCAACGCGAGCTCGGTGAGGACCGGGTCGTACCGAGCACCGACGTCCCGCATGAACGCGTGTTCACCGCTCGTGTACACGTGCAGCTCGAGGTCGCCTAGACCGGCCGCGTAGAGGGCGGACACGATCTGCCTGCGCGCTTCGGCGGGGACGTGCGGGTCCCGGGAACCGAAGACGATCATCAACCGGCCCCGGATGTCGCCGACGCGGGCGAGTGATCCGGCGTCCGGGTCGGCGCCCAGCGCGCCATTGTGCAGCCCGGTCGGGTAGAAGCACACCGTCGCCGCGACACGTGGGTCGAGGGCCGCCCGAAACGCTAGGTGGCCACCGATGCAGAACCCCACCGCGAACAGCTCGTCGACATCGGCGCGCTGATCCAGGAGGTCCAGCACCACGGCCCTGTCGGCGTCGAACTGCTCGACCGTGGTTCCTGCTGCCGCCGCCTGGCCGGCCTGCCTGCCGGCGTCGTCGAACTCCAACGCGACACCGGCCAGCTCGCCGCGCGGGTAGATCTCCGGCACGCACACCACGAACCCGGCCGAGGCCAGCCGCCGCGCTGTGCGCAGCGTCGACTCGGTCAACTGGAAGATGTCGGTGTACAGCAGCACACCCGGCCGTGCGCCGCCCTCGCCGATCGGGCTGATCAGCACCGAGCGGATCTCGCAGTCCGGCGCTGGCGCCCGCAGCTCATCCTCGCGTAGCTTCACGCCGGCCGACCCTACCGGCGCCCATCACCGGGCTGATCAGATCCTCGGCGCCGCTTCTGCTGACCGGCCACCCACCGCATCCAACGGCCCTCGACCAACCGGTGCACGTCGTGAGCGGTCGGCGGCACGAGCGAATGGGTTGCTTGATACAACCGGAGGCCTCGCTCCTACGTCCCTGGCGTGCGGAGCGAAACGCGGCACTACCGGGCCGGGTTACCGGCGACCGATCGCCCAGTAGACAAGGGAGTTTCCGGGGTTGATGGTGATGAACGCTCGCCAAATGTTTCTCGTTGCCGCGCACCTGATCATCGGAGCGCCGAGCGAGATCGCGCCACGCAAGCGCGGCGGAGACGACCTCGATGACGACGACCGTCAGCACCACTGGCTTGGGTGGTTTGCGCCTCACGTGTCAGTACTACCGCGCTGCATGGGCCATGGCTGGCAGCAAGTCGGCTCGGGAAATGCGCGCACATCGGTTACTTGCCAGGACGTGCCGAGTGGCGTGACGCTATCCACTGGGTCATCGGCACGGTCGCGTGTTTGATGGGGCGACTCGATGGCTACGGTGGGTGGGGTGCGGGTTGATGCGCGGCCGCTGTTCGCGCCGCTGCGCCGGGATCTGATCATGCTGCTGAAAGAGTTGCCCCGGGCGGCGTGGAGCGCACCAACCGTCTGCGGCGACTGGACGGTGCAGGATGTTGCCGCGCATCTGCTCGGGGTGGAGCTGGCCAATGTCGCGGCGCGCCGCGACGGCACTACAACGCGCAGTGGGTGGCGGCCTGCCGGCGGATCAGCCCACCGCTGCTCGTCGATCACCTCGCCCTCGCCGCGGCGGCGTTCGACGACTACGTGCAGGGGCTGGACATCGACCAGCTCGGGGAGCCGGTGTCCTGGGCCGGCCCCGGGCCGGCGCCGGTATGGCTGGATGTGGCCCGGGAGTACACCGAACGGTGGACCCACCAGCAGCAGATCCGCGAGGCGGTCGGCTCGCCGCATGCTGACCCGGCACAGGCCGCAGCGGTAATCGCAACATTCGTGCACGCGCTGCCCGTCGCACTCGCCGCCGCACCCGCCGCCGACGGCGCCACAGTGGCGTTCACCGTAGCCGGCGACGGCGGCGGCGCCTGGCAGCTGACCCGCCGGTCCGAACGCTGGCAGCTGCAGGGCGGCACCCCGCCCCACCCGACCGCGTCGGTATCAACCACGGTCGATGGGGCATGGCGGCTGTTCACCCAACACCCGCTCACCCCGCCGCTGATGGCTACCGGCGACACCGCCCTGACCAACGCTGTGCACGCCGCCACCGCGATCATCCGCTAGCCCGCCGCCACACGTCCGACCGGGCAAAGGTCGTACACGGCGACTCGCGGCATGTCCGGGTGGGTCCCGTCACGCAACGGATGCCCGGGCGGAGCCACGCCGCGGCCGCGGCTTGTTGCCGTTCCGCTGGCTTCAGCCGGCCCCAGCGCCGGCCCGGCGCAGTATGTCGGTCACCACGTCGGTCTTGGCGTCGGCGTAGTTCTGGATGTAGGTCCAATCCCGGGTGGCCAACTCGCGCTTGATACGCAGATACAGGTCGCGGTCGCCGTCGTGGGCGCGCAGCCGGTCCCGGAAGGCCAGCATCCGCTCGACCTCGGCGCAGCCGGCGGAGAACACGTGCAGGTTGACGTTCGTGTCCGGGCCCTTCAGCACCCGCTGCTGGTACCAGTCCGGCTCGCGGATGACCAGCCGGTAGCCGGCCGCCTGCAACGCCGGCAGGTACGCCGGCTCGTCGGCGGAGACGGCCACCACCAGGACAATGTCGATGATCGGCTTCGCCGGCAGCCCCGGCACCGAGGTGGACCCGACATGCTCGACCAGCAGCATCCGGTCACCGAGCACGCCGCTGATCCGCTCGGCTTCCCGCCGGTAGAGCTGCGGCCAGCGCTCGTCGTAGTCGACCAGCACCACCGGGCCGGTCAGCATCGGCCGGTCGCCGTCGACCCAGCTGTCCGCAAGTTGCTCCTCGGCGGATGACATCGGCTTGGCCGCGCCAATCTCGTCCGCCATCCCACACCCCCTTCCAGCCGCGACACCGACAGTAGCCGGCACAGCCCGCCAGGTCCGCCATCCAGACCGACCAGGACCGATCGGACCGCGGCAGATCCGGTTGTTTGATCATCGCTGTCTGCGGGTGCACAGGGCTGTTCGGGGTGAGAGCGGACGATGGGACGCGATGGGAGCCGGACAAGCTCGGCGGCGGTCGGCCACGTCGGTCGGTCGGCGCACGGCCAGCGGGTCGGGGCGGCGGCTGCGGCGAGGTTGTCTGGATGGCTTGGTGTGTCGCGCTGGTTGTCAGGTACTGATGAAGGCCTCGAGGTCAGCCCGTCGACCCGCTCGGCTGTCGAACGTCCGCGCCGGACAGTCCGCGTCGTGGCAGAACGACCGACGCACCGTCAGGCCTACCAGCACCGGCTGACCGCCGCAGCGGCGTCAGCCACGCTCCGCTGGCAGCGGCTGTGCACCCGACCAGACGTCCGCTCGCCGCCGACGCTCGGCGCGGCTAGACCTGGGTCACCGTGGTGGCCGTGTCGTCGATGACGAAGCGAACCAGAGCCCGTGCAGTTTGCCTCCGATGGCTTCTAGCAGGGGCCCGATCGTCTCCCGGCGGTACTCCGGTTCTTTGATCAGCTTGGCTCAGGTCAGGCTTCGGGTGTGTAGCTGAACCTCATCAGATACAGGGGCATCGCGGCCTCCTCTGCGGCGACTCAGCGACGGCCGATCTTCCCGCCGCACCGACCCGATGGCAACGATCACTTCCAAGGAGGCAGGTGGTCACCGAGGACTATCCCTCACCCACGCGAGTGGGAGGTGGTTTGCGCCTGACCCCACCGAGGCGCACCACCGTTCGCGCGGCAAGTCACGGCCGTACGCACGGCGGCAGAAGCGGTCACTTGATCATGGTCGCCTGGGTCGCAACGGGCTGCCGGCCTCGCTTGCCGGGGCCGTGATGGCGGCTGGCCGATGGGGCCGGAGATCGGTGAGCGCGGGGTGTCTTTCGGTGCTGCGGACAGCGGCTGACGGGCCAGGCGGGCTGGGAGGACCGTGCTCGCCACTGGCTGCGTCCCGGCAACGGCGAGCCGGATCCGACCGCGGACGAGGCGATGGCGCTTGCGTTGGAAAGGGACCGAGGCGCCGTGGCCCGCCGGGCGTGAGCGGCGGGCCACGGAGCCGGCGGTGCTTGGCGCGGCTAGGGCTGGGTCACCGTGGTGGCCGTGTCGTCGATGACGAAGCTGGTCTGCAGGCTGGCGTCCTCGGTGCCGGTGAACGAGATTGTCACTGTCTGCCCCGCCATCCCGGCGAGGGAGAACGACTTCTGCGCGTACCCGGAGTGGTCCAGGTTCGAGTAGGTGGCCAGCGTGGCCGAGTCGGCCTTCACCACCATCGTGTCGAATTTGCTCGTGGTGGTCGTCTCAAATGTGTCGATGTACAGCCAGAACGAGAGTGTGTACGACGCGCAGCCGCTCGGCAGCGTGACCGTCTGAGAGAGCGTGTCGGTGTGGGTCGCGCCGACGCCGTCCAGCCAGGCCTCCCACGACCCGCTGTGGGCGGGCACGCCCTGGCCGTCGGTGGCGACGACGGCGGGCGAGGCCGACCACGGTGCCGCGGTGCCGGTCTCGAACCCGCGGTTGCCGAACAGCTGGGCGCCGCACTTGTTGTAGGTGCTGCCGCCGCCGGTGCCGACATCGCCGGTCCGGACGGTCCCGGCCGACGCCGGGGACAGCGGGCTCACCGCAAGGGCGGCCACAGCCGCCGCGACGACGGCGGCCGCCTTCATGCCTCGTTGCATGATCGTCTCCTTGGATCGTCCCGGGGACCCGCCGTCCGCCGGGGACGGCAGTAGACAACCGCGTCTGGGTCGGCGGGACATGAGTAGCGCGGTACTCATTCGCCGCGCCGCCCCGCGGCCGGACCACTGGGTAGGTCAGCTTCCGGTCCTGCCCAACCCGGCCGAGGTCGGTGCGCCGTCGGCTCCCGCGAGCCTCCCGGTGACACCCTCCGCCTCCGGGGCACCGAGTCCGTCGAGAAGCTGAGCGCATGCCGCCGTGCCGGACGCCCAGTCGGTATCGCCCGGCGGCGCGCCGGGCCCTGCCCGAGCCACGGCCGGGGAACCTGCCGCGGAACGGGGCCGCAGGCCGCCGGCGACCCGGCGCTCAGAGATACAGCAGTCCTTCACCCCCGCGCCGAGCCGGTGATCGATCAGCACGCACACGCAATGCTCACGGTGGGCGTAGTCGAACAGCAGGTTGACCGACTCCTGGCGGCCGACACGTCGCCGTACCAGGCAGATGAGCGCGGTCCGCGCGGGGCGCGGCGAAGTCGGATGGCCGAGCGCTCGCAGTCACGTTGGGGTCGGTGCGGTGGGGGTGTAGGCGGACACTGTGCAGATGGGCGGGTGGCCGCGGCCTACGCCGCGTGGCCGACACATCGGCGGGGGAGGACTCTGGATACGGATCGCCGCTGCTCAAGCGCACGCCGCCTGGGGTGACCCAGCGGCCACGACCGGCATCGTCACCCACTGGGTCGAGGCCGCGGCCGACGACGACGTCCAGCTCGTCGCGTTCGGCGAGACGTTCCTCGGCGGCTATCCCGTCTGGGTGGACGTGCCGGGCGCCACGACCTGGGACGACCCAGCGCAGAAGCGGGCGTTCGCCCGGTACCTGGACGGCGCGGTCGAGCTGGCCGGTCCGGAGATCGCGCGGATCGTCGAATGCGCACGGGATCGCCGGGTCTTCACTTACCTCGGGGTGGCCGAGCGGGGCGCGGGCGCCGCCAGGGGCACGGTCCGCTGCACGCTGCTCGCGATCGACCCGGCGCTCGGTGTGGTCAGCGCGCACCGCAAGCTGATGCCGACGTTCGCCGAGCGGCTGGTATGGGCACCGGCGACGGGCACGGGCTGCGGGTGCACGACGGTCCGGGCGGGATGAAGGTCGGCGGTCTGAACTGCTGGGAGAACTGGATGCCGCTGGCCCGCGCGGCGATGTACGCCGGCGGTGAGGACCTGCATGTCGCGGTCCGGCCCGGCGACGTGGGCACCACCGAGGATCTGACCCGGTTCATCGCCCGGGAGGGACGGGTGTTCGTGCTGTCCGCGTCGACCCTGATCTCCCTCGCCGACATCCCGGACGACTTCCCGGTCAAGGACGCCATCGTCGCCGACCACGGTGACGATCCCGAGCGGCTCATCTACGACGGCGGCTCCTGCATCGCCGGGCCGGACGGGCGGTGGCTGGTCCCGCCCGTCCCCGGCGAGGAGCGGCTGGTGTGCGCCGACATCGACCTACAGCGGACACGGCAGGAGCGGCACAACTTCGACCCGACCGGCCACTACAGCAGGCCCGACGTGCTGCAGTTGGTCGTTAACCGTCGACGACTCGACGCCGCAGACTTCATCGACTGACATCCGAACGCCCTCGGTCCGCTCCAACTACCACCAGTGCCCGACACACGCCTCGTACCACTCAGCATCCGCAACCGGTCCGCGGCAAGAGCGCGCGGCGTGCGGCGACCTGGGTCTACATGAATATGCAGCGGGGAACTCTGGTCTCCGGACCGACGCAATCGCTTCGCGGCGGCGCCGGAGAGTTGCCTGCAGGATTGGCCTGTGTGGCGCGGGCTGGGCTGTGACGCACGTGTGTCGGCGGCGGCAGGGATCGCCGAATGCCCTCTGTTCGGCTGCTTTTGGTCGGCCAGACCGGAGTCAGCTGCTGCCGCTGCTGGCGGCTGCGGGCCGCGCGGCGGCGCCGGCCGCGGCGGCCTGGTCGCGACGCCAGAGCGTGAGCACGACCGCGACGACATGCCAGGACCGGCGGCGACAGCTCCGGCTGGGAGATCGTCGATCGACTGTCGGGTGGACCCGCGGTATGGCGCGATCCGGCCCGGCGTCTGCCCTCGCCCGCGCAGCTGGCAGGCGCGGGCGATCCGGCCGGCCCGGACCAACTCGTACCGCAGCGATCCGACCTCGACCTGCCAGCTGGTCGACCAGGCTCGGCTTTCAAGCGGCCCGCACCGTCCCGGCCGGTCGGTCCAGCCGGAACTGGCGCCGGCGGTCTCGGCGGAGCTGGCAGCGCTGCGGCCCGGCGAGGATCTGGCCGCCTTCCCGCCACACCGACCCGCGGAACGCGGCCACCGGCTGGTCGGACTCGTCGAAGGTCGAGCGCGTGTGTGAAGGACCGGAGCGGTGCGCTCCGCGGCATCGCTGCCGTAGATCAGCCCGCTGGCGGAGGAATGACGCGTCCCGCCCGTGCGGGCTGTGAGTGCCGCGTGCCCGGTTGTCGGATGGCCGGTCGGCGGCTGGTCGAGGGCGCCGCTCGGGCGGCTTGCTGGGTGAGGCTGGCAGGGCGTCCGGCCGGAGTGAGCACCACCGGTGAGGCGCGTCCGGTACGGCCATGATCGGCCGACCGGCGGTGTTTCGGTATGTCGGGGCAGCGGAGGCGGGGGGTTGTGGGCGGACCGGTCCGGTAGCATCGGCGACGCCCATGGACGCGGCAGGCGGTTCGGTCGGCCGCAGGGTTGTCCCGGAGCGGGGCCCTCGCGGCGCGGGTAGGCGCCGCCGGCCGTCTGGTGAGCCGCCTCCCCTCCCGCGCCGGCTCGGGGTCAGCGGCAGGGTGTGGATCGTGCTGGCCGTGTCGGTGGTCGTGCTCGCCGTCCTCGCCTTGGGCTACCAGGGCCTGGGCGGCGGCATTGATCGGTGGAGCTCGGCGCTGCTGCGCCGGGTGGCTGTGGTCCGCACCGGCTGGCTGACAACGGTGATGTCGGCGATCAACACCGGTGTGCTGTCCCGGTGGACGGTCCGAATCCTGCGGCTGGCGTCGATGCTGGCACTGGCTGGGCTGCGGCGGTGGCGGCACCTGTGGATCTTCCTCGGCTGCGTCGTGGCGGTCGAGTTGGCCGCCTACCAGCTGGCCTTGCTGGTCGCCGCGCCGCGACCGGCCGGGGTGGTCATTCTCGGGCACTGGGAGGGTTTCTCGTTCCCTTCTCCTGCCGTGGCCGCGCTCGCGGTGACGCTGGTGGGAATGGTCTACGCGCTGCTGCCGGCCGGCCGGCTGCGTTCGTACGGGAAGTGGGCGGCCGGCGCCGTGCTGCTGACCGCTGCCCTGGCCCGGACCTACCTGGCCGTGGACCATCCGACCGACCTGCTGGCCGCGGTCATCCTCGGGGTGGGCGTGCCGGTGGTGGCGTTCCGGTTCTTCGCCCCGAACGAGGTGTTCCCGGTCAGCTACCGACGAGCCAGGGCGGCCCACCTGGACGTCGGCGGCCGGCGCGGGCGGGCCATCCGCGCGGCCGTGCAGGATCAACTCGGTCTCACCGTTCTGGAGGCGACCCCGATCGGCCTGGAGGGGTCGGCCGGCTCCACACCGCTGCGGCTGCGGGTCGCGGCGGCCGACGGGCCCCCGGAGCGGCTGCTGTTCGCCAAGCTCTACGCGAGAAGCCACGTCCGGGCCGACCGCTCCTACAAGCTGGGCCGGACGATCCTGTACGGCGCGCTGGAGGACGAGGCGCCGTTCGGGTCGGTGCGCCGGTTCGTCGAGTACGAGGACTACACGCTGCTGCTGCTCAACCGTCTGGGCATCCCGACCCCGGCCCCGTTCGGGTTCGTCGAGATCACCCCGGAGCGCGAGTACATGATCGTGATGGAGTTCGTCGAGAACGCGCTCGAGATCGGCCAGACCGAGGTCGACGACCAGGTGATCGACAGCGGCCTGCTGCTGGTCCGCCGACTGTGGGACGCCGGGCTGGCGCACCGGGACATCAAGCCGGCCAACCTGATGGTCCGCGACGGGCAGGTCGTGCTGATCGACGTGTTTTTCGTCCAGGTCCGCCCGTCGCCGTGGCGGCAGGCGGTGGACCTGGCCAACATGATGCTCGTGCTCGCCGTCCGGACGGACGCGGCCCGGGTGTACCAGCACGCGCTGCGCTACTTCACCGACGACGAGATCGCCGAGGCGTTCGCCGCGACCCGCGGGGTGGCCAGCCCCACCCAGCTGCGGGCGGCGCTGAAGAAGGACGGCCGGGACCTGGTGGCCGAGTTCCGGACCCTCGCGCCGCACCGCCGCCCGGTCGCCATCCAACGCTGGAGCCTGCGGCGGGTCGCGCTCAGCCTGCTGGTGCTGGCGGTCGCCGCGCTGGCCGTGCTCGTCGTGCTGCGCAACTGGACCGTGGTCGCATGAACGCGCCGGATCCGGAGGTCGCCACGGTGAAGGCCTGGCTCGCCGCCGCGGTGCTGGTCCTGGCCGCAACCGGCTGCGCCGCCAGCCACTACCGGCAGGTCTCCTGCGCCGGCAGCCGCCAGTCGATCTTCATCCTGGAGGCGCAGGCGGTCCCGTCGGCGACGTACATCCCGTGCATCCGACCGCTTCCGGTCGGCTGGAGCTACGCCGGTTCCACGGTCAGAACCGGCTTCGTCCGGTTCTGGCTGGACTCCGACCGAGCCGGCCCGCGCGCCGCCGAGGTCATACTGACCGACAGCTGTGACACCTCCGCGGCCGCTCCCGTCTCTGTCCCGAGCGCACCGGCGGGCCTGCGTCGCTACGACGAGCCGCCCGACCGGCATCCGCTCTCCTCGGTCAGCTACTACCTGTTCGCCGGCGGCTGCGTGACCTACCGGCTGACCATCGCCCGGCACACCACGCCCGCGCTCTACGACGAGGCCGACCACATGCTCGGATTCACCCCCCGGTCGGTGTATGTGGACGGCGTCCGCGACGACACCGGACTCACCCTCTGCGGCGCCGAAGCACCACCCTGCCCCGGATAGCCGCCGGCCACCGACGCGCCAGCAGCCCATGCGAGCCCACTCCAGCCCGCGGCTACTGAGCGGTGCCCACCTCTACGGAGAGTTGGCCGCGAAGCGGCGGCCAGCTTTGCGCAGGTCCCCGGTTGGTCGCCGCGAGGTCGCCATCCCTCGGCGATCCAACCGCATCCCACCACAGACAGTGCCCGAACGGCGGGGACGAGCCCGCCGTGTCTCACCCCGGATGCGGCAGATGCGGGCGTTTGATCATGGCCGGGATATTCGTGTGCGGTCAGGTCCGCGGGTCGTTGAGCCCGAACGCGGCTGCGAGTTGGAGGTTGACCGGCCACGAGCCGCGGTCGTGGTTGCAGAGCACGACGATTGTGGTGGTGGCCGCCCGATAGTGGGCAACCTTCGTGGAGACGCCTGGGTCGGCGCCGCTGTGTCCGAAGATCGTGACCTCGCCGTTCTGGATGACCAGTTCCATGCCGTAGCCGTAGCCGTAGCGGTACGCATTCGAGCCGGGCGGTGGCAGGCCGTGCGGAGTCATCATGGCTGCCAGCGTCGGCGGGGACAGCAGCCGGCCGGCGAGTAGCGCGTCGATTAGGCGGGCCAGGTCCGCGGCCGTGGTGATCAGACCGCCGTCGGGCATTCCACCGGCCGGCACGCTGAAGATGTTCGACCGCCAGGTCTCGAACGGGCCGCCAGTGTGCAGGTATCCGGTGGCCAGCCGGGGCGGGTCCTGGTCGAGCACGTCGAACTCGTATCGTGCATGCCCGCCGGCCGCAGCACCTCACCGGTCGCCGCCTCGGCGAACGGCCTCCCGGAGGTGGCTTCAATGGCCAGGCCGACGAGAATGAAATTCGCGTCGGCGTATTCGTACGCCACCCCGGGTGGCCGGACCGCCGGCAAGTCCCGGAACAGAGGCAGCATGTCGGCCGGGCGTCGGATGCGGTAGGTCGGCACGCGATCCCAGCATGAGGTGAACGAATCCCAGGTCGGATCCTCGTCGTCGTGGTAATTTCGCAGCCCGGACGTATGCGACAACAGGTGGTGCAGCGTGTGTGCGGGCGTCAGCGCGGTGGGCTGGTGCTCATCCGGCAGGATCTCGACCAGCGGTTGGTCGAGCCGGATGGCGCCCCGTTCGACGAGCCGCAGCGCAGTCGTGGCCGTCACCATCTTCGTCACCGACGCCACCGCGAACCGGCTCGCCTCGGTCATCGCCACACCGTAACCGCGGTGCGCCAGCCCACCGGCGTACGAGAACACCGGCGCCCGTCACGCCACCCCAGCGCGACACCGCTGAACTCATGCTGCGCCACGCGCTGATCGAGCCACCGGCTCAGCGCCTCGGCCTCCATGGCCACATTCTGGCGGCCGCGACGCGGTCCGCGTCACACCGGCAGGCCACCGCGACATCCACTCCGTCGTCGGCCACTTCATGGACCGGCGGGTAGATCAGTTTGGGAGGACGTTCTCCCTGGCGAAATAGGCTGCGGCGCGCTTGAGGACTTCCACTTCCATCTCCAGGCGCTGCTTGTCCCGGCGCAGCTGCACCAGTTCCTTCTTCTCCGCGCTCGACAGCCGGGTCTCACTCCCGGCCTCACCGGCCACGGCCTGGGCCAGCCACGTCCGCAGACACGACTCGCTGATCCGCAGGTCCTTCGCCAGCTCGGCGATCGGCTTGCTCCGCTCCCGAGTTCGCTGATCTGTGCGACGGCGCTACGGTGCGGGGGTGGTCGGTACCGACGGCCTGGCGCTGGCCGGGACGGGTGACCAGCGATGGTTGCCGGATCGTCCGGTGCGGTCGATCGAGGACGTGGCCCGGTTCGTGGCCGACGTCGGCTTGGCTGCTGTTTCCGACCGATCGGCGGACAGCCCCGCGCCACATCCACTGGACGCACGCTCTCATCGGGGTGGGCGTTGGTTGCACCGCTCGTACTTCAGTTGGACGTCATCGAGGACACCCTTCAGGGGCTGGGTCTGTTGGAGGATCCGGGATACTGCCTCGTTCATGCCATTGCTTAGGACGGGCCAGCACCCGGTGTCCTGGGGCCGGTACCAGCCGTTTCGAAGGGCTTCGTTGATTGCCCGGTAGGTGTCCCCCTGACCCGCGGGCGCCGCCGAGCTGGCATCTTCTCGGATCGACGGCCATGTATTCTCGCGGACCAGGAGT
>WNGE01002287.1_pt1 | contig 28140 bp, 31 predicted proteins | sample 5400651 | NCBI WGS metagenome assembly WNGE01 (sample SAMN13153370, study PRJNA577476) | soil metagenome | isolation source: 60 cm soil or saprolite under grassland replicate 2 | place: USA:California | collected 2016-06-15 | reverse complement strand
GCTCCTGCAGCTCCCCTGGTACGGGTACCTCCCCGCGAGCGCGCCGCGGATGCGCTCCACCTTCGCCCGAATCGAGCGCGACCTCGGCGCCCGCTGCGGGCTCCTCTACCGGTACCGCCCCCAGGATCCCGGCTGGCGCGAGGGCGCCTTCGGCATCTGCGGGTTCTGGGCGGCCGAGTACCTCGCCCTCGGCGGAGGGTCGGCGGACGAGGCGGAGTCGCGCATCGCGGCGCAGCTCGGGTACGCGAACGACGTGGGCCTCTTCGCGGAGGAGGTGGATCCCGGCACCGGCGATGCGCTCGGCAACTTCCCTCAGGCGTTCACGCACATCGGCCTCGTGAACGCCTGCCTCTCGCTCACCAACCGGCTCACCGGGCGCGAGCAGCTCTCTCACCAGCGGCGGCTGCCCCACGCGGCCGCCAGGGAGGAGGTCGCGCCGTGACCTTCGGCGAGTGGGCGCTGTGGGGGTTCGCCGCCACGGTCGTGCTGACGACGCTCATGGCGGGGAGCCAGGGCCTCGGCCTCACCCGCATGAACCTGCCCTACATGCTCGGGACGCTCTTCACGTCCGACCGCGATCGCGCGAAGGTGCTCGGGATCGTGATCCACCTCCTGAACGGCTGGATCTTCGCGCTCCTCTACCTGGCGGCGTTCCACGCCTGGGGCGGCGGCAGCATCGCGCGCGGCGCCCTCGTCGGTGCGGTGCACGCGGCCTTCGTGCTCACCGTCGTCATGCCCGCCTTCCCCGGCGTCCACCCGCGGATGGCCGGCGAGCACCAGGGGCCGGGCCGCCTCCTCGAGCCACCGGGATTCCTGGCGCTTCACTACGGGTACCAGACGCCCGTGTCGGTGCTCCTGGCGCACGTCGTCTACGGCGGGATCCTGGGCGCCTTCTACCACCTCGGATGAGGGAGGGAGCGCCAGGTCGAGCGCGCCAGCGCCCGGCGGACGCGCGCAAACCGGAGCGCCCGACCGCGAGACGCTTCGCAAGCGCGATCCGCAGCGCGTCTTCCGGACGGTGCCCGAAGGCGCGGAGGCCTCGCCTCGCGGTCGGTGAGGCCGCGATCAGGCGCGCCACCCCTCTTTTGTGGGTCTCGTTTGGGGCGGCCTACACCCTCTCTCGGTTGCCGATCGGGCGGGCGATGCACAGGTGTCTCGATGCCTTCAGCTGACCGAGGCACCCGTGAACACTGTTCAGGCTCGCAACAGCTCCCACCTCGTGTGCTGCCCGCTCTGCGGGGAAGAGTTCAACCTCCTCGCCGCGCCATGGTGCGGCTGCGACCGTGGCCACCCGTCGAAGATCTGCCCGCGCTGCGAGAAGTGCCTCTGCAGCCACCCCGACTACGCCCGCGCCTCGCTCTGGCGCGATCCGCCTGCTGCCCTCCGGACCGTCGGGTTCGAGAGGCTCTTCGTATACTACCTGTAGGAGCGACCCTCATGACGGATTGCACGATGGCGCGCGAACGGGAGGGCGACCGGGTGGTCTACCGTCTCGGCGGCGTCTTCGATCGCGCGAGCGCCTGGGGCCTGCGCGAGAAGATGGAGCGCGAGACCGCGCGCGAGGTGCTGCTCGACTTCAGCCTCGTCCGCGACTTCTCGGATCTCGGCGTCGCCGTCGTGGCGCACGGCCTCAACGGCGCCACGCGCCGCGTGCTCTTCCGCGGGCTCCGCCAGCACCAGCTGCGCATCTTCCGGTACTGCGGGATAGCGGTCGAGGAGCTGAGCGCCCGCGAGGCCGTCATCACCGCGCCCGCCGCGCCGCACGCCGGCGAGGATCGCCTGTAAACGTGCGCTAGGCCGGCGGCACGCCGCCCTTCGCGATCTTCTGCTTGAGGCCGGGCAGGCCGTCCGGATCATCGCCCCCGGCGCCGGACAGGTGGTGCTCCGAGATGTACTGCTGGAGGTGGGAGATCCGGTCCGGCGTGGCCGGGTGATCGGAGAGGAACTTGAGCGCCTGCGGAGTCTTGCCCTCCTGCTTCTGCAGCTTTTCGAAGAACGTGATGAGCCCGCGCGGATCGTAGCCGGCCGCGCTCGCGTACTTGGCGCCGTACTCGTCCGCCTCCGTCTCGTCGCCGCGCGAGTTCGCGAGCATGAGGCCCTTGCCGCCGATGCCGGCCGCGATCTGCGACGCGAGCCCGGGGTTCTGGCCGAGGGCGAGCGCCGCGATCGCCTGGAGCCCGAAGGCGTCGACCATCTGCCGCGCCGAGTGGCGCGCGACGACGTGCCCCGCCTCGTGCGAGAGGACGCCGGCCACCTCGGCCGGCGTGTCCGCCGCGAGCAGCAGCCCCGAGAAGACGTACAGGTGGCCGCCCGGCGTCGCGAAGGCGTTCACCGTCTTCGGGTCGTCGATGACCTTCACGTCCCACTTCACGCCGGGCCGGTCCTTCTCCGCGAGCGGGAGGACCTTGTCGGTGATGCCCTTCACGAAGGACACGACCTCGTGGTCGTCGAGGTACTTGACGTGCTCCTTCTGCTCGAGCTCCTGCTTCACCTGGAGGCCGATCTGGTTCTCCTGCTCGTCCGAGATGAGCGCCTTCGCGACCGCCGTCTCGGCGCCGGCGCGCTGCGAGTGCGAGCACCCCGCCGACGTGACGGCGATCGCGAGCACGACGCCGAGCTGACGCATGGTGCCCCCCGTTGGTGGAGACGAATGGTGGACGCGGGACGACGCGCGGAGATTCAGCGACCCGAGAACGACCGAGCGAAGGGGCGGAGCGTCCCCCGCCCACCACCCCTCCGCTCTCCTGCGCGGCCGGAAGCCGCCCGCGTCAGATCGTCGCCGGGCCGCGCCGCATCACCGCGAAGATGAGGCTGATGATCGCCAGCACGAGCAGGACGTGAATCCACCAGCCCATCGTCGCGCCGCTCACCATGCCGAGCGCCCACAACACGAACAGGATGATCGTGATTGTCCAGAGCATCGAGCTCCCTCCCTGACCCAACGGTAAGTCCCGGAATCGAGCGCGGGGAGCCATCCCCGGGGAGCGCCGCCCGCTCGGCGTCCGCTCGGCCGCTCGCGTTGCCACCGGCCCTCGCCCGGAAGGAAGTTCTCCCGGAGGGAGGGATCCATGGCCCGCGCCATCTGGAGCGGCTCGATCAGCTTCGGGCTCGTGAACATCCCGGTGAAGCTGTTCAGCGCCGTGTCGCACAAGGAGGTGCGCTTCCACATGCTCCACGACGCCGACGGCGCGCGCATCAACCTGAAGCGCTTCTGCTCGGTGGAGAACGTGGAGGTCCCGTACGAGCACGTCGTGAAGGGGTACGAGATCTCGAAGGGCCGCTACGTCACGGTGACGGCCGAGGAGCTCGAGGCCGCCGACCCGAAGGGCGCGCGCACCATCGACATCCAGGACTTCGTCGAGCTCTCCGAGATCGACCCCATCTTCTACGACCAGACCTACTACCTCGCGCCGGACCGGGGGGCGGCGAAGGCGTACGGGCTCCTCCTCGAGGCGATGCGCGCGAGCGGGAAGGTCGGTATCGCTCGCGTCGTGCTCAGGACGAAGCAGGCGCTCTCGTGCGTGCGTCCGATGGGCGGCGCGCTCGCGCTCTCGACCATGAACTACGCGGACGAGATCGTCTCGCCGGAGGGGCTCGAGCTGCCCGCGCGTCCGGCGGCGGCGCCGCGCGAGCTCGAGATGGCGGAGCGGCTCGTCGCGTCGCTCACGACGAAGTTCGAGCCGGAGCGCTACCGCGACGAGACGCGCGAGAAGGTCCTCGCGCTCGTCGAGCGCAAGGCGGCGGGCGAGGAGGTCGTCGCGCCGCCCGCCGAGCCCGCGGCGAAGGTGGTGAACCTCGCCGACGCGCTCGCCGCCAGCCTCGCGGCGGCGAAGCGCCACGCGACGGACGGGCGCGAGCGGGCGGCGCACGAGCCGCACCACGCCGCGCGGCGCGCGCCCCGCCCGCGCGAGGCGGCGCGCACCGCCGGGAAGCGGCGCAGGAAGGGCGGCTCGTGACCGCGCGCCACGAGGTGGGGGTCGAGATCGAGGGGAAGCGGCTCACGCTCTCGAACCTCGACAAGGTCTTCTACCCCGCGACCGGCACCACCAAGGGGCAGGTCCTCGACTACTACATCCGCATCGCGCCCGCGCTCCTGCCGCACCTGCGCGATCGACCGCTCACCCTGAAGCGCTATCCGAACGGCGCGCAGGGCGCGTTCTTCTACGAGAAGCGCTGCCCCTCGCACCGCCCGGCGTGGGTGAGGACCGAGGCGGTCCGGAGCGAGTCGAAGGGCGACGTCATCCACTTCTGCGTCGTGGACGATCTCGCCACGCTGGTGTGGGCCGCGAACCTGGCGGACCTCGAGATGCACACCTATCTCCACCGCGCCCCGGCGGTGGACCGCCCGACGATGCTGGTCTTCGATCTCGACCCAGGTCCACCGGCCGGCGCCCTCGAGTGTTGCGAGGTCGCGCTCCTCGTGCGCGCCCTCTTCGACCGCCTCGGCCTCTCCTCGTTTCCCAAGACCTCCGGGTCGAAGGGTGTCCAGGTCTACGTCCCGCTCAACAGCCCCGCCGGCTACGACGCGACGAAGGCGTTCGCGCGGGCGGTCGCGGAGCGGCTCGAGGCGGAGCGGCCCGACCTCGTCGTCTCCTCGATGAAGAAGGCGCTCCGGGAGGGCAAGGTGCTCGTGGACTGGAGCCAGAACGACGTGCACAAGACGACGGTCTGCGCCTGGTCGCTGCGGGCGAAGGAGCGCCCCACCGTCTCGACCCCGGTGCGATGGACCGAGATCGAGTCGGCGCTCCGGGCGCGCGACGGGTCGCGGCTCGTGTTCGACGCGCGCGCCGCGCTCGCGCGCTTCGAGCGCGACGGCGACCCGTTCGCCCCGGTGCTGACGCTCGCGCAGACGCTGCCAGGCCCGGGACGACTTCGCGGCGCCGCCCGGACCACGAGCGGCGCCGCGCCCCCTCCTCCGACGCGCGCCGAGGCGCGCAGGCACGAACCCCCTCGTCAAGCTGGAAGCGGACGCCGCCCGGCGCAACCGCCCACCGCTCGCGAGAAGGGCTCGGCGACGGGCCGCCGCGCGCCCACCGGCCGCCGGGGCGGACGCTCACCTGCCAGGCGAGCGAGGGCGCGGAGGACGCCGCCTCCGGGCGATGGCCAACGCGCGCCCGGCGATGCCTACCTTTGCACCACGTGATCCGGAGTGAGGGCCGGCGCGGTGGTGGAGGGGGGCATGACCAACGAGGGCGACGTCGCCCGGAGAGCCATCTCCGGCGAGGCCGGACACCTGCGCGGGCTCTCACTCCGGGAGCTCGTGCTCGAGCTCGCGCGCAAGGGGAGCCTCCTCGCGCGCAAGGAGGTCGCGCTCGCGAAGAGCGAGGCGCGGGAGGACATCCGCTCCGAGATCAGGATGGCGAGCGGCCTGGGCGTGGCGGGCGTGTGCGCGCTCGTCACGGTGCAGCTCCTGCTCGTCGCCCTGGTGCTCGCGCTCGCCGAGGGCAAGGTCATGCGCGGCTGGCTCGCCGCGCTGCTCGTCGCCGCGGTCGTCCTGGCCATCGGGACGGTCGCGGGGCTCCTCGGGTGGGGGAAGCGGGTCCGTGCGCCGCTCGATGCGACGCGCCGGTCGGTCCAGGAGAACGTGCGATGGGTGAAAGAGCGAACGGCGTGAGGCCGGCCGACGGAGAACCGGGCGCCGCGCTGCGCATCGAGCACGAGATCTCGACGCTGCGCCACGAGATCGGCGATCTGGTGGGCGAGCTGGACCGGCGCCGCCGCGAGGCGTTCGACGTGCGCCTCCAGCTCAGGCGGCACCCGGTGGCGGTCTCGGTCGCGGGGATCACGGTGGCGGCCCTCCTCGGCGGCGCGGTCGCCCTGCTCGTCTTCAACGGACGGCGGAAGCGGCGGGCCAGCTACAAGGCGCGGCAGCTCAAGGTCGCGTTCGGCAGGATGATGGAGCATCCCGAGCGCGTCGCCCGCGGCGAGCCGCCGCCCGGAGAGAAGATCCTGGCCGCGGTCGGCACCGCGGCGGCGACGCTGCTCGTGAAGCGGGCGCTCGAGCGCGCCGTCCCGAGGCCGCGCGACCGCCAGGCCGGGGCGGCGAGGCGGCCGGAGCCGCGCCCGGCCTCCGGCGAGCGCTCACCGTCCACACGCTGACGCTCACCGCCCGCGCGGCCGCTCGCGCACGCACTCCTCGGGCCGCTTGTCGTCGCGCAGGCCCTTGAACGAGGGGTGGCGCAGCTTCCCGTCCGCCGTCCACTCGGTGAAGGCGACCTCCGCGACGAGCCGCGGCGCGACCCACCGCGCCGCCCGCATCCGCGGCGCGCCCGCCACCGCGGGCGCGTCCACCCGGTCCTTCTCCAGCTCGCGGTGGAGCTCGCGCCGGACCGCCTCGCTGAACCCCGTCCCCACCTTCCCCGCGTAGACGAAGCGCTTCCCCTCGCGCACGCCGAGGAGGAGCGCGCCCACCGCCGCCTCTCCGTTCTTGATGGGCGTGTACCCGACGATGGCGAGCTCCTGCCCCGCCGTGACCTTCACCTTGAGCCAGTCGCGCGACCTCCGCCCCTCGTACGGCGAGCCGCGGCGCTTCGCGACGACCCCCTCCCACCCCTCTCGCCGGGCCCGCGCCATCGCCTTCGCGATGGGCCCGGCCACCTCCTGCGCCACCTGCAGCTCCGGGCGCGCGTCCGCGAGCAAGCTCTCGAGGAGCTGTCGCCGCTCCTCGAGCGGACGCGCGCGCAGGTCCTCCCCCTCGAGCCAGAGGAGGTCGAAGACGGCGTACCCGATGCGCGAGGACGCCCCGTGCAGCGCCTCGAACTGCGACGCGCCCGCGCCCTCCGCGACGATCTCGCCGTCGAGCACCGCCTCGCCCACGATGACGTCGGCGAGCGCCGCCGCGATGGACGGAAAGCGCGCGGCGAGGTCGAGGCCGTTGCGGCTCTGCAGGGTGACGCGCCGCCCTGAGAGCCCCGCCAGCGCGCGGAAGCCATCGTACTTCACCTCCAGGCGATCGCCCGCGCGGACCTCGTCCGGCGTCGCGAGCGTGGCGAGCATCGGCGGCCAGACGCGCAGCAGGAGGTCGATCGGCGGCGGGTGCGGCGCGCGGAGCGTCTTCGCGGCGACCGGGCCGCGCGTGACGCGGCGACCGCTCACGACCGACTCGGGCCGCTCGGCGACGACGTCGAAGCCCGGGTTCGCGGCCTCGTCCTTGGCCTTGAAGAAGAGCCACTGCGGCTTCCCTCCCGCCGGCCGCGTGCGCACGAGGTGCCAGCGGCCGCGCAGCTTCTCGCCGGCGAGGTCCGCGACGATATGCCCCTTCTGCTTCTGGCGCGCTGCCTCGCCCGGCGGGAAGGTGTCCCACGTGCCGCGGTCCCAGATGATCGAGTCGCCCGCCCCGTACTCACCATCCGGGATGCGCCCCTCGAACCCGCCGTACGCGAGGGGGTGGTCCTCCGTCTCGACCGCGAGCCGCTTCACGCCCGGGTCGTAGCTCGGGCCCTTCGGCACCGACCAGCTCGCGAGCACGCCCTCCAGCTCCAGGCGGAGGTCGTAGTGCAGGCGCCGCGCGTGGTGCTTGTGGACCATGAAGGTGGGCGGCCCCGCCTTGCGCGGGCGCGCGCGATCCGGCGGAGGCTCGGGCGTCCTCCGGAAGTCGCGCTTGGCGTCGTAGACGTCGAGCTTCGCCATGCCGTGACCCTAACCCACCGCGGCGCGCATCTCCTCGAAGCCGGTCAGCCGGCGCAGCGCACGGAAGCCCGGGAAGCGCACGATCGGCCACCGCCCCCGCGCGACGTCGTGGACGCGCTGCGCGAGCGCCGGCCGCTGCGGCATGCGCGCGGAGCCCATGGTCGGAAGATGCGCCCGCCGGCCGGGCGCGTGAAGCGCCGTGCGGCCGCTGCCGCGCGCCGCGCAAGTGACCACGATCCAGGTCGGACCCCCAGCCGAGGAGTTCCTGATGGCCTACATCGAGAAGTCCATCCACGTCGAGAAGCCCCTCCGCACCGTCTATGATCAGTGGACGCAGTTCGAGGAATTCCCGAGGTTCATGGAAGGCGTGAAGGAGGTGCGCCAGCTCGACGATCGGCACCTCCGCTGGCGCGCCGAGATCGCGGGCAAGGACGAGGCGTGGGAGGCGGAGATCACGCACCAGGAGCCCGACAGCCGCATCGCCTGGCGCAACACGAGCGGCCCCTACAACGCGGGCCTCGTCACCTTCCAGCCGGACGAAGCCGGCGCGCGCGTGACCCTCCGCATCGACTACGAGCCGCAAGGGCTCGTGGAGAAGATCGGCGACGCGCTCGGGTTCGTCTCGCGGCGCGTGGAGGGCGACCTCGAGCGCTTCAAGAGGTTCATCGAGGAGCGCGACGACGCGACCGGCGCGTGGCGCGGGGAGATCAACGCCCACCCGAGCACCGGGCAATTCTGATGGCCGTGCTCGGTTGCGCTGGTCCCGTGAACGAGCCCGCGCCCGTGCCCGCGCCCGGCTTCTTTCAGGCTCGGACTCGGGCTCGGACTCGGGCTCGGGGCTCACTCCAACTAGGCAGCGCCATGAGGCTGAGCGGGCGCGCCCGACGCAGGCTACGCGAGGTCCAGCGCGCCCAGCGCGGGCAGCCGGATCTGGAGCGGCTCGAGCTCCTGCTCGTCCGAGACGCGCACCACGCGGTGGGACGACGCGTCGGCGAGCACGGCGCGCACGAGCGCCTGGTTCATCGCGTGGCCGCTCTTGTGCGCCCTGAACGCGCCGATGAGCGGCATCCCGAAGAGCGTCAGGTCGCCGAGCGCGTCGAGGACCTTGTGGCGCGCGAACTCATCCGGGTAGCGGAGGCCGCCGGGGTTCAGGATCGAGAACTCGTCCACGACGATGGCGTTGTCGAGGCTGCCCCCGCGGGCGAGCCCGGCCGCCTTCATCCGCTCGATGTCGCGCACGAAGCAGAAGGTGCGGGCGCGCGCGACCTCGCGGGCGAACGCGCGGTCGGAGAAGGCGAACTCGAAGGTCTGGTCGGTGATGAGCGGGTGGTTGAAGTCCACGGTGAAGCGGATGCTCATCTCCGGCGACGGCTCGAGCCACGCGACCTTGTCGCCGTCGCGCACCTCCATCGGCTTCTGCACGACGAGGAAGCGCTTCCCGGCGCGCTGCGTGCGGACGCCCGCCTCCTGGACCAGGTAGACGAAGGGCGCCGCGGAGCCGTCGAGGATCGGGATCTCCGGGCCGTCCATCTCGACGCGGCAGTTGTCGACGCCCATGCCGGTGAGCGCTGCGAGGACGTGCTCGACCGTCGCGACGCGCGCGCCACCGACGCCGAGCGTGGTGCTGAGCGTCGTGTCGACGACGAGGTCCGCGCGCGCAGGGATCTCCACGCCGAGATCGCGCCGGAGGAAGGTGATGCCCGCGTCGGGCGCCGCAGGGGCGAGCGTGAGCTTCGCGGGCCGACCGGAGTGGAGACCCACCCCGGTGCAGCTCACGCGCTTCCCGACCGTCCGCTGGTTCCAGTAGGCCATTGTTGGACGCCGCTCCCCTCGAACCCGTCTCGCCACCGCCCGTTGCGCCGCGATGGATCGTCAGCCGTCGACCGACTGCCGATCGCCAATCCGAGCCGGGGAACCCAGCAACGCACATGCCACGAGAGCGCTTGCTCGGTTCGTCATGGCGCGTTCGCGACCGGCGCAGCAACACCCTGATTCAACGACGGTTTACGGAACCCCTCCCGCCGGCGACCCTTGCCACATTCCACCACATCGCCCCGCGCCCCGCGTGAGTGCGACATCGGTGTCGCGGCCTGCAAGCCCAGGCGCACTTCTGACGCAGCGGGATATACCATCTCGAACCACGAGGGAAAGGCGGTATCTCTCCCACCTCGCCCGCCGCGCCACGTGATACCGCTCAAGGACGACATCCCGGTCAGCCGCGCCCCGATCGTCACGATCGCGCTCATCGCGTCGAACGTGGCGGCCTTCCTCTGGCAGCTCACCGTGGGGCTTCCGCTGTCCGTCCAGATCGGCGGCGCGATCCCGTACGAGCTCCTCTCGCTGCGCGACCTGAACCCGCCCGACCTCGTCCCTCCGCCGTTCACGATCCTGACGAGCATGTTCCTGCACGGCGGGTTCATGCACATCGCCGGCAACATGCTCTTCCTCTGGATCTTCGGGAACAACGTCGAGGACGTGCTCGGGCGAGCGCGCTTCGTCGGCTTCTACCTCGCGTGCGGGATCGCCGCCGCGGTGGCGCAGGTGTCCGTCTCCGCGGCGGCCGCCGATCCGGGCTCGCTGCTCGTTCCGATGGTCGGCGCGAGCGGCGCCATCGCCGGCGTGCTGGCGGCGTACATGGTGCTGTTCCCGCGCGCGCAGGTCCTGACGCTCGTGCCGATCTTCGTCTTCATCCGCCTCGTCAAGGTGCCGGCCGGCTTCTTCATCGGGCTGTGGTTCGTCATCCAGCTCCTCAGCGCCTTCGTCGGCGAGAGCAGCGGCGTCGCCTTCGTGGCGCACGTGGCCGGGTTCATCGTGGGGTTCGTGCTGGTCAAGGTCCTCGGCCCGCGCCCCGGGTGGCGAGCTCGCCGCTTCGGCTGGTGAGGGCCGGCTGCGGTCGCCGTCCCGGCTGCCATCCAGGCGGCGTGGCAGGGCCTCGGACGGCGTGCCGTCCCACGGGGGGTGATGTCGCCCATCGTGGGAACAGGTGCTGCATGTCGCCTGTATTCCCTCGAACCCTCACCCTGGGACGGACGGTTGACCTTCAGGAAGCGCGCGATCGGCTGGACTGCGGGCGGGAGCCCTCGGGTGATGCGGTATGGCTGGGCGGTCGTCGTCGCCCTGGCGGCGATCGGCCTCACCACCGCGCTCGCGCCGTGGCTCGACGCGCCCTTCTACCTCGTCTGCGTCGGCGCGGTGGCGACCTCGGCGGCCTTCGGCGGGACGGGACCAGGGCTCCTGACCGCGGTCCTGGCGGGCGGCTGCGCCACCACTTCGCTGCCACGGCTCCCGGCGTTCCAGCAGGTGGCGTGGTTCGGCGCCTACTCGGTCGTGAGCGCCGTGGTCGCTTTCGCCACGGGGTGGTCGCGCGCGGCGTTCTTCGCCGTGATGGCGCGTCGCCGGGAGATCACGCGCGCCGTCCGGGGGAGACTCGAGTTCCTGCGCGCCATCACGCGCGCCATGGACGAAGGCGTCTACGCGCTCGACCCCGGTGGCAACCTCACCTACCTGAACGCGGCCGCCGAGCGGATGCTGGGGTACCGGCAGAGCGAGGTGCTCGGGCTCCCTCTGAAGGAGGCGCTGCGGTGCAGGCGCATCGACGGCACCTGCGCCGGGAAGAAGTGCCGGCTGCTGCACGTGATCGCGAGCGGAGAGTCCCTGCGCGGCGCCGACGACCTCCTCACGCGCAAGGACGGCACGTGCTTCCCGGTGCGCTACAGCTCGGCGCCGCTCGTGCGCGGCGGTCAGACCGTGGGTGCGGTGGTCGTCTTCCAGGACGTCACCGAGGAGCGGCGGCAGCAGGAGCGCGATCGATTCCTGGCCAAGGCCACCGAGGAGCTGGCGCACTCGATCGACTACGAGGAGACGCTGGCCCGCGTCGCGCGGCTCGCGCTGCCCTTCCTGGGTGACTGGTCCATGGTCGTGCTCGTGGACGAGCGCGGCTCCGCGCGCCGCATCGCGGTCGAGGCGCTCGACCCCTCTCACGCCGTGCTCGCGCGGGAGATGCTGGACGGGTACCCCATCGATCTCGAGGCGGATCACGGCGCCGGCCGCGTGCTCCGGACGGGAGAGCCGGAGCTGCTCCCCGAGGTGGCCGACTTCGTGGGTCACAGCGGTCCGACGACCCACGCGCGCGCCCAGATCCTGCACCGACTCGGGCTGCGGTCGTTCATGGCGGTGCCCTTGCGCGCGCGCGGCCGCGTCTTCGGCGTGGTCGACTTCGGCATCATCGACTCCGGGCGGCGCTTCGCCGCCGCCGACCTCGCCCTCGCGACGGAGCTCGCCGGGCGCTGCGCCATGGCCATCGACAACGCCCGGCTGCACCGCCAGGCGCACGACGCCGTCCGCGCGCGCGAGCACATGCTCGCGGTCGTATCGCACGAGCTGCGCAACCCGCTCGGCGCGATCCGCATGGCGGCGTCCATCGTGGAGCGGGGTATGGACGGCGCGGCACGTCCCGAGCGCGCGCGCTCCGCGTCCTCGACGATCGAGCGCGCGTGCGGCCGCATGAACCGGATCATCGGCGACCTCGGCGACCTCGCCAGCATCGACGGAGGCCGGCTCTCGCTGAAACGCGCCGAGCTCGCGGCCGACCGGATCATCGAGGACGCGGTCGAGGCGGTCAGGGCGTCAGCGGAGGAGGCGGAGCTCGACCTCTCCTCGGTGCCGGCCGCCGAGCCGCTCCGCGTCCTCGCCGACCACGATCGCCTGCAGCAGGTCCTCGTGAACCTGCTCTCGAACGCGATCAGGGTGACGCCGCCGGGCGGGCGCGTCTGGGTGCGCCACCGCCGCCGCGGCGACGCGGTCGTCTTCTCCGTGAGCGACACCGGGCCGGGCATCGCGCGCGAGCAGCAGGCGCGCATCTTCGACGCGTACTGGCGCGCGTCGGACGTCCGCTACAAGGGCACCGGGCTCGGGCTGTCGATCGCGAACGGGATCCTGGCGGCGCACGGCGGTCGCCTGTGGGTGGTGAGCCGTCCGGGCCGCGGCGCGACGTTCCGGTTCTCGCTGCCGTCGCTGCCGGTCGAGGAGGCGGGAGCCCGCGGAGCGGCGGCGCCCCAGCTCCCGGCCGGCCAGCGCGGGATCCGCGCCGTCAACGCGCCCCCCGCGTCACCGGCGAGCACGAGCGGCCACCCGGCAGCCCCGGCCGCCCGGAGATAGCGCTCAGACTCGCCTTTCGCCGTTTTCGTGCTCGCCGAGCGGTTGCATAGGCGAGTCAGAGGGATTTCCGGGCTTGCTACGCTTCGCTTCGCAAGCCCTCAACCTGGGGGGAGCGAACGCCGCTCCCCCCAGACCCCCCACCTCTGACCCGACGAGATCGGCGAAACACGAGTCAGAGCAGCCCGCCCTGCCTGCCGCCCGGCCTCGCCTTGCCGAGGTGCGCGTACGCGGGCGGCAGCGCGATGCGGCCGCGCGGCGACCTCGCCAGGTAGCCCTCGCGAACGAGGAACGGCTCGTAGACGTCCTCGAGCGTCCCCGACTCCTCGCCGACGGCGGCCGCCACCGCCTCGATGCCGACCGGCCCACCGCCGAAGGTGTCGATGACGCAGGCGAGGATGCGGCGGTCCATCGCGTCGAGCCCGTTCGCGTCCACCTCGAGCCGCGAGAGCGTCAGGTCGACGATGCGCCGGTCGAGCCGCCCGTCGCCCTCCACCTGGGCGAAGTCGCGCGCGCGCTGCAGGAGCCGGATGGCGATGCGCGGCGTCCCGCGGGCGCGGCGCGCCAGCTCCTCCGCCGCCGCGGCGTCCATCTCGAGGCCGAGCTTCCGCGCGGCACGCTCCGCGATCTCCTTCAGCTCGGCGGGAGCGTAGTAGTCGAGGCGGTCCTGGATGGGGAAGCGGTCGCGCAGCGGGCTCGCGAGGAGCCCGGTGCGCGTCGTGGCGCCGACGAGCGTGAAGCGCTCGAGCTTCATCTCCATCGTCTGCGCGCCGAGCCCGGCGCCGAGGACGACGTCGAAGCGGAAGTCCTCCATCGCCGGGTAGAGCGCCTCCTCCACCGCGGGCGAGAGGCGGTGGATCTCGTCGATGAAGAGGATGTCGCGCGGGGCGAGCGCGGTGAGGAGCCCCGCCAGGTCGCCCTTCCTCACCAGCGCCGGGCCGCTCGTGACGTGCAAGCTCACCCGGAGCTCGCGCGCGAGGATGTGCGCGAGCGAGGTCTTGCCGAGCCCGGGCGGTCCCGAGAGCAGCACGTGGTCGAGCGCGTCGCCGCGCGTGCGCGCCGCCTGGGCGTAGACGCGGAAATTCGCGACGAGCTTCTCCTGGCCGACGTACTCCTCGAAGGTGGCGGGCCGGAGCGACTGCTCGAGCCGCTCCTCCCCGCCCTTCGCCTCGGCGGACACGTCTCGGACGGGGCGTGGGGTCATTTTGAAAAGGGGGCTGCGCCCCCTCGCCCCGGCGCGCTCGCTCCGCTCGCGTGTTCGCGAATCATGGTCGCCCGTATAGCAGATGCGCCCGACACGCTACTGCCGCAGGAGCTTCAGCGCGTCGCGGAGGAGCTCGTCGATCGCCTTGCCCTCGGCGCCGTCGCGGAGCGCCTCCACCGCCGCCTCCGCCTGCGCCGGCCTGAAGCCGAGGCCGAGGAGCGCCTGCTCGAGCTGCTCGAAGGGGCCGCCCGCCAGGGCGCGCGGGGCCGCCGCGCGCGCGAGCGAGACGAGCTTCTCCTTCAGCTCCAGGACGAGCCGCTCCGCGGTCTTCTTGCCGATCCCGGGCACCTTGGTGAGGCGCGCCACGTCCCCGTCCGCCACCGCGCGCGCGAGGTCGCGCGCCTCGATGCCGGAGAGGATGTTCTGCGCCGCGCGCGGCCCGACGTTCTTCACCGCGATGAGCTCGCGGAAGACCGACTCCTCCTCCTCCGAGGCGAAGCCGAAGAGCTGGAGCGCGTCCTCGCGGACGTGCGTGTAGGTCCGGAGCGACGCCCTCTCGCCGGGTGGCGGCAGGGACGAGAGCGAGACCGCCGAGAGTTGCACGCGGTATCCGACCCCGTTCACGTCGAGGATGGCGTGGCCGTCGCCCTTCTCGGCGACGAGCCCGGTGAGGCGGGCGATCATGGCACCTCTTCGTAGCGGCGAACGGACGGGAGCAGGCGCGACCGGGTCTTCGTCGCCCTCTCCCTGGAAGAGGGCGGGGGCGGGCTCGCGACCCGTCTCGCGAGGTGGCACACCGCGAGCGCCAGCGCGTCGGCCTCGTCGGAGAGGCGCGCCTGGAGGCCGAAGAGCGCGCGCGCGGTGCGGACCATCTGCGCCTTGTCGGCGCGGCCGTTCCCGGTGAAGGCGCGCTTCACCTCGGCCGGCGCGTACTCGAAGACGGGGAGCCCGGCCTGCGCGGCCGCCGCGAGCGCGACGCCGCGCGCCTGACCGAGCGCCAGCGCCGAGCGCGGGGAGCGGCCGCAGAACGCGGTCTCGATCGCGACGGCGTCGAGCTCGGAGCCGGCGAGGACGGCGGAGAGGCCGTCGAGGATGAGCCCGAGCCGCTCCGCCATCGGCAGCTCGCCCGGAACGAGCACGCCCGAGGCGACGCGCGCGAGGCGCGTCCCGGCGCGCTCGACGACGCCGTAGCCACACCTCCGCGAGCCGGGATCGATGCCCAGGACGATCACCCGGACATCCTAGCACCTGGACAACCGTTCTCCAGAAGCTCACCTGCGCTCGCGATCGCGGGCGAAGGTCACGACGCCTGCGGCGAGCGCCAGTGGGCGGGCTTCATGGCACCTGCTGCGTGGGCGGGAAGAGCGTCGGGTGCTGCGCGAGCACGGTGCGGCGCAGGGCGGGCAGGACGACGTGGAAGACGGCGCTCGCGGCGAGCACGACGACGGCCCCCGCGAGCAGCACGCGCGCGACGCCGAAGCGCGCCGCCGCCACCCCGGCGGCGAGCGAGCCGAACGGCGTCGTCCCGATGAAGAGCGTCGAGAAGAGCCCCATGACGCGCCCGCGCATCTCCTCCGGCGCGAGCCCCTGCAGCAGCGTCATCGTCCCCGCCGCCTGGGTGAGGAAGCCGAAGCCGACGAGGACGAGGAAGAGGCACGAGAGCACGGGTGAGCGCGAGAGCGCGAGGCCCCCCACGCCGACGCCGAGCAGGGTCGCGCCCATCGCGACCCGCCGCCCGAGCCCGCGGAGCCCCGTCCTGAGCAGCAGCGACACCGCCGCCCCGAGCGCGCCCACCCCCGCCGCGCCCTGCATCGTCCCGAGCAGCCGCGCGTCGCCGCCGAGCACGTCCTTCGCGAAGGCGGGGAGCAGCGTGGCGTAGGGGAGCACGCAGAAGCTCGTCACCCCGAGGAGCGCCAGCAGCGCGCGCACGTGCGGCGTGTGGCCGGCATAGGCGAGGCCGTCGAGGAGGTGCCGCCGCCGGCTGCCGGCGTGGGGCGGCCGCGCCGGCGCGGGGTCCATCACGGCGAGCGCCCAGATGGTCCCGGCGAAGCTCACCGCGTTGAGCGCGAAGCAGACGCCCTCGCCCACCGTGGCGACCGCCCAGCCCGCCAGGGCGGGCCCCACGGCGCGGGCCCCGTTCACGACGCTCGAGTTGAGCGCCACGGCGTTGGGCATGTCCTCGCCCGCGATCTCCCCCAGCAGCGCCTGCCGCGCTGGGATCTCGAACGCGTTCGACAGGCCAAGCATGAAGACGAGCACGAGCAGCATCCACGGCCGCACCGCCCCCGAGAGCGTCAGGGCGGCGAGGAGGGTCGCCTGCACCGCTGCGTTCACCTGGGTGGCGAGCACGATCCGCCGCCGCGGGAAGCGGTCGGCGATCGAGCCCGCCCAGATGCCGAAGAGCGACACCGGGATCTGGGAGAGGAAGCCGAGCAGCCCGAGCAGCTGCGTCGAGCGCGTGAGGCGGTAGATGAGCCAGCCCTGCGCCACCGCCTGCATCCACGTCCCGACGAGCGAGACGCACTGCCCCGCGAAGAAGAGCCGCAGGTTGCGGTGCCGCAGCGAGCGGAGGGCGTTCGGCCAGCTCATGGGCAGCGCGAGCTTACATGGTGCGACGCGACCCCGCGCTCCGCGTTATGTTCTGCCGCCCATGCACGAGGCCCGTCCCCTCCGCGCCGAGCTCGGGAGCCTGGCGCGCCTCGCCGTGCCGCTCGCGGTGGCGAACGCGGGACAGGCCGTGATGGGCGTCGTGGACACCGCGGTGTGCGGCCGCGCCGGCGCGGCGGTGCTCGCGGGGGCCGCGCTCGGGAACGGGCTCTTCTTCGCGGCGGCGGTCTTCGGCATGGGGCTCATGATGGGGCTCGATCCGCTGGTCGCCCAGGCGTTCGGCGCGCGCGACGTCCGCAGCGCGCGGCGGCTCCTGTGGCAGGGCACCTGGCTGGCGCTCCTGACGGGAGCGCTCATCGCGCTGCCCTGCGCGCTCGTGCCGCTCGCGCTGCGTCCGCTCGGCATCGACGCGGAGGTGTCCGGGCAGGCGGGCCGACACCTCTGGATGCGCACGCCGAGCCTCCCCGCGCTCCTCTTCTTCGTGGCGGCGAAGTCGTACCTGCAAGGTCTCGGGCTCACGCGCGCGGTCGTCATCTCGGTCGTGCTCGGCAACGTCGTGAACCTGCTCGCCGACCTGCTCTTCGTGTTCGGCGGCGCGGCCCTCCCGGCGTGGACCGGTCCGCTGCGCGCCGTCCCTGCGATGGGCGCGGGCGGGTCCGGGCTCGCCACCGCGCTCGTCACCATCGTGCAGGCGCTCGTGGTGGCGCTGGCGGTGAGGGCGATCCCGCCGCCAGGCGGCGCCACCGGCCTTCGGCGGCCGGCGCGCGACGAGATCGCGCACGCGGCGCGCGTCGGCCTCCCCATCGGCCTGCACATGGGGGCGGAGGTGGCGGTGTTCGCGCTGGTCGGGTTCCTGGCCGCCCGGCTCGGCCGCGAGCAGGTCGCAGCGCACCAGATCGGGATCGCGCTGGCGAGCTTCAGCTTCACGGTCGCCGTCGGCATCGGCCAGGCGGGATCGGTGCGCGTGGGATGGGCCGTCGGCGCGCGGGACACCGCGGCGGCGCGGCGCGCGGGCCTCACCGCGTTCGGCGCCGGCGCTGCCTTCATGGCCTGCTCGGGCCTCGTGTTCCTCGCCTTCCCGCGCGGGCTCGCCCGCCTGATGAGCGACGATCCCGGCGTCGTCGCCACCGCGGCGCCGCTCCTCGTCGTCGCCGCCGTGTTCCAGATCTCGGACGGCGTCCAGGCCGTCGGAGCGGGCGTCCTGCGCGGTGCGGGCGACACGCGCTTCACGTTCGCCGCGAACATGGTCGGCCACTGGCTCGTCGGCTTCCCCATCGCGGTCGCGCTCGGCCTCCTCGGCCCGCTCGGCGTGACGGGCCTGTGGTGGGGCCTCTGCGCGGGGCTGTCGGCGGTCGCGCTCGGGCTGCTGCTGCGGTTCCTCAGCCTCTCGTCGCGCGAGATCGCACCGCTCGCGGCGCGCGCCGCCTCGGGGTGACGGATGCGCGTCCTCGTCATCGGCGGAACGCGGTTCGTCGGCTACCATCTCACGTGGAGGCTCCTCGCCGGCGGCCACCGCGTGACGCTGCTTCACCGCGGCACGCTCCCCGACCCCTTCGGCGATCGCGTCGAGCAGCTGCGCGCCGACCGCACGAGCCCCGACTTCGAGCGCGTCCTCGCTCGCCGCGACTTCGACGCGGCGGTGGACTTCGCCGCGTACACCGGTGAGGACGGGCGGCGCGCGGCGGAGACGCTCGGCGGGCGGATCGGGCACTACGTCATGATCTCGACGGGCCAGGTGTACCTCGTGCTCTCGCGCTCGCCGCGCCCGGCCGGAGAGGACGACTACGACGGCGAGGTCATGCCGCGCCCCGCCGCGGAGCCCGACCGCGGCGAGTGGGATTACGGCGCCGGCAAGCGCGCCTGCGAGGATGCCCTCGCGGACGCCTTCGACCGCGTGCGGTTCCCGGCCACGCGCATCCGCATCCCGATGGTGAACGGCGAGCGCGACCCTTTCCGCCGCGCCGAGGCCTACCTGTGGCGCCTCCTCGACGGCGGTCCGCTCCTCCTGCCGGACGGCGGCGCCGGCCGCACGCGCCACGTCTACGGCGCCGAGGTGGCGCGCTTCCTCGCGGCCATCCTGGGAAAGCCCGCCACGTACGGGCGCGCCTTCAACGTCGCGCAGGAGGAGACGCCCACCCTCGCCGAGCTCGTCTCGAAGCTCGCGGCGCTCGTGGGCTCGCGCTCCGAGATCGTGCCCGTGGCGGAGGACGCGCTCGCGGCGGCGGGGCTCGAGGTGCAGGGCGTCTCGCCCTTCTCGACGCGCTGGATGTCCTTCCTCGATCCGTCGCGGGCGCGGGACGAGCTCCGCTTTCACCACCTGCCGCTCGACGCGTACCTCGGCCGCATCGCCGCGAGCTTCCTCGCCCATCCTCCGGCGGAGCCGCCCGCCGCGTACCGCCAGCGCTCGAAGGAGATCGCGCTCGCGGCGGCGATCCAGGGGTGACGGCCGTGCGCCTCACGCTGCCGCAGCCCTGCCGCGACCTCGACCACACCGCCGACGTGGGCGTCGAGGTGACGGGCGCCTCGGCGGAGGAGACGCTCGCCCGGCTCGTGCTCGCTCAGTCGACGCTCCTCACAGGGGGCGAGCTGGTCGCGCCCGGACCGGACGCGCGCGTCGCCGTCGCATCGCAGGGCGGCCTCGCCGCGCTCTCGGTCGAGCTGCTCCGCGAGCTCCTCTTCCGCTTCGCGACGGGGCGCGTCCTGCCGGGCGCGTGCGAGGTCGTGCGCCTCGACGCCTCCGCGGCCGAGGTGGTCGTCGCGCTCGGCCCCTACGACCCGGTGCGCCACGCCGAGGGGCTCGATCTCAAGGCCGTCACGCGGCACGGCGCACGGTTCGACCGCGTGGACGGCGGGTGGCGCGCGCAGGTCATCTTCGACATCTAGGTCCCGTGAAGCTGCGCCGCATCGAGGGCGATCTCTGGGAGATCGAGCGCGAGGGCGAGATGCTCGTGCCGGGCCGTGTCTACAGCGTCGGACCGCCGGCGCCGGACGACCCCGCGCTCCGGCAGGTCGCGAACGTGGCCCACCTGCCCGGGATCCTGCGCTTCTCGCTCGCCATGCCCGATATCCACTGGGGGTACGGGTTCCCGATCGGCGGGGTCGCGGCAGTGGACGCCGCGACGGGCGCGGTGTCGCCCGGCGGCGTCGGCTACGACATCAACTGCGGCGTGCGCGTCCTCACGACGGGCGTCGACGCGGAGACCGTGCGCGCGCGGCTCTCCCAGGTCGTCTCGCAGCTCTTCCGCGACATCCCGACCGGCGTCGGCGCGAGCCGCGCCATCCCGCGCCTCTCGGAGGACGACCTCGCGGACGTGCTGGCGGCGGGCGCGCGCTGGGCGATCCGGCGCGGATTCGCGGCGTCGAACGACGACGCCGAGCGGTGCGAGGAGGGCGGGCGGCTCGCAGGGGCGGATCCCGCGGCGGTGAGCGAGCGGGCGCGGCAGCGCGGCGTGGACCAGCTCGGCACGCTCGGGAGCGGCAACCACTTCCTCGAGGTGGACCGCGTCGCCGAGATCTACGACGACGCCGCCGCGGAGTCGTTCGGGCTGTTCCCCGGGCGCGCCGCCGTGCAGATCCACTCCGGGTCGCGCGGGCTCGGGTACCAGGTCTGCGACGAGGCGCTCTCGTCGCTCGCCGCGACGAGGACCGACTTCGGCGAGGCGTACCGCGCGCTCCCCGATCCGCAGCTCGCCTGCGCCCCCGTGGAGAGCGAGTCCGGGCGCGCCTATCTGGGCGCGATGCAGGCGGCGGCGAACTTCGCCTGGGCGAACCGGCAGGTGATGACCGGGCTCGCGGTGCGTGCGCTGGCGCGCGCGCTCGGGGCGTCCGAGCGCGAGGTCGGCGCACGCCTGCTCTACGACGTCTGCCACAATGTGGCGAAGCGGGAGACGCACCTCGTCGACGGGCGGCCGCGCGACGTCCTCGTCCACCGCAAGGGGGCCACCCGGGCCTTCGGCCCCGGCGACGAGCGCGTGCCCGCGACGTACCGCGCGGTCGGCCAGCCGGTGCTCATCCCGGGAGACATGGGCCGCTACTCCTACGTGCTCGCGGGGACGTCGAAGGCCATGGAGGACACCTTCGGATCCTCCTGCCACGGCGCGGGCCGCCTGCTCTCGCGCGGTCAGGCGCTCAAGGCCGCGCGCGGCCGATCGATCGCGCGCGAGCTCTCGCAGCGTGGGATCGAGGTGCTCTCGCGCGGTCACAAGACGCTCGGGGAAGAGATGAGCGAGGCGTACAAGGACGTCGCCGACGTGGTGGGCGTCATGGCTCGCGCGGGGATCACGCGACTCGTCGCCCGCCTCGAGCCGATGGGCGTGATCAAGGGTTGACGCCCGCGTCGCGCTCGGAAAAACGGGGCGCCGCCGCGAGGGACCCACCGGCGCGGAGGGCCACGCCGAGCCACGCCTTAGATTCGATCACATGGAAGCACCCCGACCTCGCTTCACGCTCTTGCCCGGAGGGAGACCACGCGGCGCTCCCATCGGCCGCCCGCTCGCCCGCGAAGCGCTGCGCGTCATCGAAGGCGGACACACCGCCGAGCTGGAAGAGGCGCTCGCGGAGGCGGTAGAGGCGGCGCGCCAGATGCGCCTCGAGATCGAGCGCCGGATCGCCCGCGCGCTCGAGGCGTTCGAGGATCGCGGCTGACCCCTCGGGGCCCTCCCGCAACCTTCCCGGGCTTCCAACCTCGCGCCGGTGGCTATCTTAAGGCGGGGAGGGAACACCACATGGCGATGGGCGACGACGACAAGGTCGAAGGCGCGTGGGACAAGGCAAAGGGAAAGGCGAAGAAGGCCTGGGGCGAGATCACCGACGACAAGGAGAAGAAGGCCGAGGGCTCGATGGACAAGGCGAAGGGGACGATGAAGGAGATCAAGGGCGACATCAAGGGCGCCCTCGATCCCGACAAGCGCGACAAGCCGTAGACGCCGTCCACCGATCGACGGCCCCGGCTCGCGGCGACGGCGCGCGGGACGGGGCCGTCCTATGTTCGGGGCGTGAGCGACGACACCCTGCCAGGCGCGCGGCCGTTTCCGCCGGACGTGGCGGCGCGCATCGGGGCGGCGGCGGCCGCCGAGGCCCCCGCCGCGCGAGGCGGTGAGGGCCACGCTCGCTTCACCAATCGTCTCATCCTCGAGACGAGCCCCTATCTGCTCCAGCACGCTCACAACCCCGTCGCGTGGTGGCCATGGTGCGACGAGGCGTTCGACGAGGCGCGCCGCTCGGGCCGGCCCGTGTTCCTCTCGGTCGGGTATTCGACGTGCCACTGGTGCCACGTGATGGAGCGCGAGTCCTTCGAGGACGAGGAGATCGCGCGCTTCCTGAACGAGCATTACGTGGCGATCAAGGTCGACCGCGAGGAGCGGCCCGACGTCGACGCCATCTACATGACGGCGGTCCAGGCGCTCACCGGGGCCGGCGGCTGGCCCATGAGCGTCTTCCTCGGCGCGGACCGGGAGCCCTTCTTCGGTGGGACCTACTTCCCGGCGCGCGACGGCGACCGCGGACAGGGGCGCGGCTTCCTCTCCGTCCTGCGGGAGATCGCGGCGCTGTGGGAGCGCGACCCCGCGCGGGTGAGGAACGCGGGCGCCGCGCTCTCGAACGCGGTGCGCGTCGCGCTCGCGGGCGCCGACGCCGACGCCGAGGCGACGAAGGACCTGCCCGGCAGCGCGCCCATCGAGAAGGCGGTCCGGTTCTTCGAGGGCGTCTTCGATCCGATCCACGGCGGCGTCAACCGCGCGCCCAAGTTCCCGTCCAACGTCCCGGTGCGCCTCCTGCTCCGCCATCACCGCCGGACGCACGACCCGGCGCCGCTGCACATGGCGCTCTTCACGCTCGAGCGCATGGCGGCGGGCGGCCTCATGGACCAGGTGGGCGGCGGGTTCCACCGATACTCCACCGACGAGCGCTGGCTCGTGCCGCACTTCGAGAAGATGCTCTACGACAACGCGCTCCTGCCGGTGGCCTACCTCGAGGCGTGGCAGGTGACGGGCCGGCGCGACCTCGCGCGCGTGGCGCGGCAGACGCTCGACTACGCGCTGCGCGAGATGACGTCGCCGGAGGGCGGCTTCTACTCGGCCACCGACGCCGACTCGGAGGGCGAGGAGGGCCGCTTCTTCGTCTGGAGCGAGCCCGAGATCCGCGACCTCCTCGGCGCCGGCGCGGACGGCTTCATCGCGTACTACGGCGTGACGCGCGAGGGAAACTTCGAGGGGCGGAACATCCTCTCGGTGAAGGAGCCGAACGAGGACGCCTGGGAGGCGCTCGCCGGCGCGCGCGCGAGGCTCGACGCGGCCCGTGAGGCGCGGCCGCACCCGCTGCGCGACGAGAAGGTCCTGGCTGCCTGGAACGGCCTCATGATCTCGGCGCTGGCGATGGGCGGCCGCATCCTGGCGGAGCCGCGCTACACGGCGGCGGCGGCGCGCGCGGCGGACTTCCTCCTCGCGCGGATGCGCCCCGGCGGGCGCCTCGCGCGCAGCTCGCGCGACGGCGCGCTCGGTCCGCCCGGCTTCCTCGCCGACCACGCGTTCCTCGCGCAGGGGCTGCTCGATCTGCACGAGGCGACGTTCGACCCGCGGTGGCTCGAGGAGGCGATCTCGCTCGCCGACGCGACCGAGCGCCTCTTCGGCGATCCGCGCGGCGGCTGGTTCGTCGCGGGCGAGGACCAGGAGCGGCTCATCGCGCGCGAGAAGCCGACGCACGACGGGGCGGAGCCGTCGGGGGCGTCCGTCGCGCTCATGAACGCGCTCCGCCTCGAGGGCTTCACCACCGACGCCCGCTGGCGCCGCGTCGCCGAGGGCGCGCTGCGCTGGTACGCACCGGTCCTGGCGGAGCAGCCGGCCGCGCTGACGGAGCTGCTCCTCGCGCTCGACGCCTTCACCGACGCGCCGCGCGAGGTCGTCCTCGTATGGCCGCCCGGCCAGGATGCGCCCGAGCCCTTCTCGAGCGTGCTGCGGCGCATCGCGCCCGTCGCCGCCGATCGCGTCGCGGTCGGCGGGAGGCCGACCGCCTACGTCTGCGAGCGCGGCGCCTGCCGGCTGCCCGCGATCAGCCCCGAGGAGCTCGCCGAGCAGATGAGGCCGGTGACGCCGTACCGGTGATGGACCGCGACCTCGACGCCGGCCTCGATCGGACCCTCAGCGCGGACCCTCAGCGCCCACCCTCCTGCTGGAAGATGAGCGGCAGCCCGTTCTTCGCGTTGCCGACCACCACGATCTTGGCGTTCGGGCTCTCGGCGAGCTTCTGCGTCGCCTCGATCCCCTTGTACTGGAGGTATTCCGGCGTGAGCCCCTGCCGGACGATCGACTGGTACTTGTTGATGCCCTCGGCCTCGATCTGCTTGCGCTGCGCCTCCTGCCGCTCCCGGTCGAGCGTGAAGCGCATCTTCTGGGCGCGCTGCTCCTCGGCGAGCTTGTCGGCGATGGCGTTCTTGATCGCGTCGGGCAGCTCGACGTCGCGGACCAGCACCGCCTCGACGACCACGTGCTTGCCCTCGAGCGCCTTGAGGACCTCCTCGTAGATCTGCCGCTCGATCTCCTCGCGCTTCGTCGAGTAGATCTCCTCGGGGGCGTACCGGCCGAAGACCTTGCGCGCCTCCGAGCGCACCACCGGCGCGACCACGATGTCCGCGTAGTTGGGCCCGATCTGCGTCTGCAGCTCGTACATCTCCTCCGCCTTGGGCCGGTAGCGCACGCTCGCGTCCACGCGGATGGCGAGGCCGTTGCTCGACAGGACCGAGAGCTGCTCCTTCATCTCGTGCACGCGCAGGTCGTAGGCGATGACCGCGTTCCAGATCGGCATGACGTGCATGCCCTCGCTCAGGGTCTTGCGGCTGGTGCCGCCCCCGAGGGTCTCGAACACGATGCCGCGGTGTCCGGAGTCGACGACCGGGCAGCGGCAGCCGGCGAGGAACGGCGCAGAGACGACGAGCAGATAGGCGGTGACGAGCGCGCGGGTCATCCGCGGAGCTTAGACCGGGCCGGCGCGCGTGTCGCCTCTTCGTCGGCGACTGTGCGCGCATGTGAGCCCTCGGCCCCTTTGCAGGACCGTTCACGGTCTGTACATTCGCGGTCGACTCGTCTCGCGGTTTCCCGAGGGGGGAACGGTGATCCTGATCTCCGCAGTGACGGCGCTCGCCATCGGCGTGTCGCCCGCCAGCCCTGCCGGCGCGGAGCGGCGCGCCGCGACGCGGCCGCCGCCCGCAGCGCGTCCGGCCCCGAGCGGCGCGGCGAGCGCCATGGCCGAGCTGCCCGCGGGCGCGGCCGCCGTGGCCGGCCGCTTCGTGGTTCGACAGGGCGACAAGCTCGTCCCCCTGCGCGAGGCGCGGCGCCTCGCCGGCGGGAAGAAGATCGGCCTCGACCTGCGAAGCGGCGAGCACGTCGTCGAGGCGCGGCTCGACGACGACGGCTGGTTCGTCGCGCCGGCCGCGCCCGGCCGGTGGCGCCTCGAGTACGTGGTGGTCGGCGAAGGCGCCGAGTTCTTCGACCCGCCGCGCGAGGTGGACGTCCGCGCCGGTGAGCTCTCGTGCGCCGGCCAGCTCGAGCTCACGCTCCACGACGTCGAGGCGGAGCTCGGCGCCAACAGCGGGAGCCGGCTCGAGGTGAAGGACGCGTGCGCCGAGCTCGCGCCGCGCCTGCGCGCCCTCGTCCGCGGGCCGGCGCTCGGCGCCGGACCGGGCGCGCGACCCGTCGACGCGCCCTCCCCGCGGCGATACGCGCTCGAGCTGCTCGCCGGGTTCCGGGGCGAATTCGCGTGGAACGGCTATCACTCGGACTACACCGGAGACCTCGGCTCCAGCTTCCGCGGGACCTACGTCCTCGGCCTGCGCGCACCGCTCGACACGCCGGGCAACCTCCTCGTCTCGGCATCCTTCGGCGAGGTCGATCGTCAGACCACGGGGCTGCTCTCGCGCACCTCGCGCGAGTACGCGCTCGGAGCCGGGTACGCGCCGTGGGGCTGGCTCGAGCTCCTCGCCGGCGGCGAATACCTCGAAGGTCGCCCGGGCTACGCGGGCGGGCTCTCCGCCTGGGCCTCGGCGCGCGCCGGCGCGTACGCCTTCGGCCTCGGGTTCCGCGCCCGCACGGGCGCGGGCGGACCCGACCTCGCGCTCACGCTCGACCTCTCTCCCCTCTACCTGATCGGGGGTCTCCTGTGAGAAGGGGCCTGCTCCTCGCCGCGGCGCTCCTCGCGTCCGGCTGCTTCCGCCTCACCGATCCCGTCTACGCCTTCAAGGGCCTGCGCGCGCCCGAGCCGGAGCAGCCCGGGGACTCCCTCGTGTTCGGGACGATCGCGCTGGAGGGGTTCTTCTCCGGCAGCGTCGACTCGATCGTCCTCCAGCGCGTGAGCCCTCGCCCGGGCGAGTTCACCGGCGTGACCGAGGAGTTCCTGTTCCGCGTCTTCCAGCGCCGGCCGATGAAGGACGGCAGCTTCGTCATGACGGTCGAGCCGGGGATGTACGAGATCGTCGCGCTCGCGGGCACGGTCTGGATGAGACCGCAGCGCATCCGCTTCGGCGAGCAGGCGCGGGTCGCGAGCCGCTTCACCGTCACGCGCCCGGGCGTCTACGACATCGGCGTCCTTCGCCTGCGGCCCAGCGGCGGCTGGGGCTCCTTCTACGAGGGGACGCACGAGCGCGGCGACGCGGACCCGCAGCACGCGGAGATCCTCCGCGGCGCCGTCGCCGGGACCGCCTGGGAGCGCTACCTCGTCGCGGACCGCCGATGAGCGGCCGCGTCGCGCTCTTGGCGGCGCTCGCGCTCGGCGGCTGCGCGAACGCCACCTGGCGGTCGCCGCGGGCCGGCGAGGCGCTGCGGAGCGGCGAGGTCGTCGTCGTCGGGTCCTTCACCGCCGTCCCCGGCTTCGACCAGTACGGCCCCGTCCCGACCAACGCCATCCTGGTCGGCGACCTGCGCGGGAACCTGCTCGCGTACTTCGCGTCCGACCTGTCGGAGCGGTGGGATCCCTCGCCCATGGGCAGCCCGCTCTCGCGCGCGGAGACCGCGCTCATCCCGATCCGCGGCCACTTCTTCGTGGTCGTGCCGGGGCCGGGTCCCATCTGGCTCCGCGGAGTCGTCCTCCCGACGGACACCGGCGCGCAGAAGTACGAGGCGCCGCTCCGCATCGAGGTCGCGCCGGGCGACCGCGTCGTCTACGTCGGCGAGCTGAAGCTCGTGCGCACCGGCGGGCGCCGCCTGCTCGTCCGCGAGGATCGCGCGACGGCGCGCAGGGCTGCGAGCGAGTCCGGCCTCGGGCACCTGCTCGACGTGCCGTGGACGACGCGCCTGGCGAGCCCGTGAGCGCGCCGCGAGGGTGCGCGGTCCCCTCACCTTTCCTGCCTGCCGAATCGTTGACACCCCGGAAAGGCGAACGCTAACCTCACCCCCGCTGCCGGTTCCCGGAGGTTTCATGCGCCGCTCGCTGGGGCTCGTCGCCCTCATCCTCGCCGCGCGCGCCGCGCCGGCGCTCGCCGATCCGCTCGACCTCGACCTCGAGAAGCTCGGCGCGCCGTCGACGGCGGTGTGGGACGAGATCGCGACGCGCCAGGGCCTCTCGATCGACTCGGCCGCGCTCGCCGCGAGCTCCCGGCAGCGCTTCGCGCTCATGTCGTCGCAGCTCGGGCTGGCGCTGTCGTCCTTCATCCTCGCGCCCGCCTCGACGACGGGGCAGCTCGGCTACGAGATCGACGTCGAGACCGCCTATGCGCCGGTGAGCTCGAAGGCGGTCGGGATCCAGGAGGCGGGGCTCAGCGCGGGAGCGTTCCCCGTGCGCAGCGCGCCGCCATCGTACCTGCTGCTGCCGGCGGTGCACGTCCGCAAGGCGCTGCCCATGAGCGTCGAGCTGGGCGGCCGCGCGATCTACCTGAACCAGTCGCAGCTCATGGCGGCGCAGGCCGAGGTGAAGTGGGCCATCAACGAGGCCTGGTGGTACCTGCCCGACTTCGCGGTGCGCGGCGCCCTCACGCACCTCTTCGGCCAGCGCGACCTCGACCTCAGCACCGCCGACCTCGACCTCATGGTCGGGCGCCGCTTCGGGGTGGGCGGCATCATGAACCTCACCCCGTACGCGGCGTTCCGGCTGACGTGGGTGGGCGCGCGGACCGACCGGATCGAGTTCGCGCCCAACCTGAGCGCGACCAACCAGGTCCCATTTCCCGACAACCGCGATCCCGGGCAGGTCCTCGCGACGCAGGCGGCCTTCCCCGACTTCAAGATGAGCAACCACCTCTTCCCGCGCTACACGGTCGGCCTCCGCCTCATCGCGGGGGCGGCGTCGCTCGCCGCCGAGGGCTGCTACTTCGCGGGGAAGACCTTCACCGGCGTGGCCGGCGACGACGCGAAGTACCCGGCGTTCGCGGTGCCGTCCACGATCTCGGCATCGGGGAAGCTCGGGCTCGAGTTTTAGCTCCCGAGCTCTGGAATCCTACAGCCCCGTCGCGCGCCGCACGGCCTCGCGCGCCGGCGCGGGCCGGTTCGAGATGATGGCGGCGGCGCCGAGCCCGCACAGGCGCTCCACCTCGCCGGGGTCGTCCACCGTCCAGACGTTCACCTCGA
>WNGE01003086.1_pt1 | contig 28151 bp, 22 predicted proteins | sample 5400651 | NCBI WGS metagenome assembly WNGE01 (sample SAMN13153370, study PRJNA577476) | soil metagenome | isolation source: 60 cm soil or saprolite under grassland replicate 2 | place: USA:California | collected 2016-06-15 | reverse complement strand
GCGCGGCCGCCGATCCAGCATTCACGGTAATGAATAGATCGCACGGCCCGATTACCGTTCCCGCGCTCGGCACGATGGCGGCAATTCCTTCCTGTGCGGTCACGGCCTGGGCAGAAGACGATCCAAGAATGATCGTCATGCCGGTTCCCCCTACAATTGTGTCGCCCTCGGTTGGCGATCCTGAACCCGGAGGCACGCGGGCCAGCGTGGTATTGAAAGCTACACTCACTCCCATCACCGAGTTCGCAGCCACTGAGCCGTCGGTAACCCGCACGATGAGCGGCTGGAACGAATGCCTATCCGGCACCACCTGCACCGATCCGCTGATGGTCTCCAGAGTCCACAGCGACGCCGGCGTGGCGTGCAGGGTGAAGCTCTGGCAGGGCACATTGTTTGGAGCCACGCAGGCGCTGACCTGCACATCGGCACTGTGATTCGCCAGATGCGCGCTGACGGTCGCGTACCCCGAGCCGTTCGTGGTGGCGCTGCCTGCGGAAAGGGCGGCCGTGCCCACGGTCAGTTTGTAATTCACCACTACGTTGGACTGAGGCACGCCCGCCTTGAGCGCCTCCACCGTCATTGGCACATCGATGGTGGCGCCTTGGCCAACCCATCTCGTGGGCGACATTGCAGCCAAGTCAAGCGACGACGAGGTTCCCACCAGAGTCGCCTGCTTCGAAGGCGGCGAAGGGTAGGCAGCCGGGGCAAGTGTCGCTGTGATCGTGCTCTGCCCGGTTGACATTGGAGTCACCCAGGTCGACGATTCTCCAGACTGGTCGCTCAGCACCGAACAGTTTGTTCCCCCGCCGCAGAGCGAAAGTATTGTGCCATTGGTAGTGCTCCAGGCGACGGTCGCACCATTGACCGGCGTCACCCCGTCCGACGCCACCACCTGCACGCGAATCGGGTTTGCGGCCTGCGATCCGACTGGCGTTGCCGGCTCGGAGCCCTGGAGAAGAAGGAGTTGATCGTCGGCGGCAGCGCCATAGGTCAACACGCTACCCATGCGGGAAAAACCGCCGCTCGCCGGATCGGTGACCCCAAGCGTCGCCGTTCCGTCCAGAGCGGCAGAAGGCACCGCCACCTGGAGCTGGGTCGCCGACGAAGAAAGGACGTTGGCGTTGGTGCCCGCCGCACTCACCTGCAGCCCAGGATTGAACCCGATCCCGTTCAGCGTCACCACGCCCCCGGCCAGGCTCACCCGCGCGGGCGTGACCGTGTCGGAATACAGCACGCTCGCCACATAGGAATAGTCGGGGCGCCCGTCACCGCGGGAGTCCTCAATCGCTATCCGAAATGTGTCGCCCACCGAGAACTGCGCATCCAGCCGGCTCATCCCAAAAGTGAAGGTGTTGAATGCAGACGGTGTCGACGCCGGGGCCGGTCCGGCGCCCTGGTCGCTCAAGACCCACATCCCGATCACCGGCATCAGCTTCGCTTCGGTGGGCTTGCCGGATTCATCCAGCGCGGTCACCGAAACCGACGCCGTCCGGTTGGCCCGCGCCGTGAACTGAAACCACTCGGTGTCGCCGTAGCCCGCGACCCACGACGCCCATCCCCCACCCTGCGGAAGCGAGGCAGGATTCGCGTAGGTCGCCCCGCTGCCCGGATGTTGACCCTCCACCTCGCTCTTCAACATCAGGATGTCTCGCTCCACGTCCGATGCGGGCTGTGCTGTGACCACCACCGGAGCAAACTGGCCCGAGGGCAGCACCTGGGGGAAGGTGTACGGTTCAACCCCCGCTGACCAGTTCGCATCCAGGGCTTCCACACTCAGCTGATACAGCGCAATGTTCTGTCCATCGGGAACAACCAGGCCCCGCAAATCGAAGAACCCTTCAAACCCAGGATCGTCCGAGCCCCAGCGGTCATAACGAAGTCCACTTCCGTCGGCGAACCCATTAATGAAGTTTCCGGCATTGCCACGAAACAAGAATCCGGAGACAGAAGTTGCCACATACTGCCGCGACGCGTGGCCCATCGCATCCAGCAAGCGTGCCACCACGTTTACGCCCTGCATGGGCTGCACCGCATTCCCCGAGGCGTCGGTGAAATACACGCTGCCATGAATTCTGGCGGTTGGCTGCTGCGCGACATACGGCGCGGGTGACGTCTGCGGTTGGTGGGGCGCGACGGGATAGAGCCGCACGAGCGACGCGGTGTCGTCCATCTTTAACACCGCCGCATTCGGATAGCAGGCACTGATCGGCACGCAGGTCACTGGATCGGTAAAGTGCATCAGGGGATATCCCGCATAATCGTCGCCGGTAGCGGGCGGAATCCCCGTGATCACGTTCAAGTTGGCCTGCGACCATCCCAGACCAATCACGCGCCCTAAGGTCCGAACCAGCCGGTATTGCACGTCGGGCAGCTGTGCGTTTGTGGCTGCGCATACACCATTGATCACGATCAGCGCATGCACGAGGTTCCCTGCGGTGCTTAGGTTATCTGGTCCGCCGTACACCGCGTTGGTGAAACAGTAGTCCATCCCTCCGGCACCCGCGCCCAGCAGCGCGTCAGTGACTGCCCCGTCGTAGTCGTAGACAATTCCCAGCGGCGTGGTCAGCGCCGTCGGCTGAATGTCGGGTGGGATCGAATAGGTCCCGTTGGGATATCCAATTACGTTCGTTCCGTTCACGTCTTCCGCGAGATGCCCTCCCTGCGAGGCGGTGAACGCGGAGTCCAGAACACTCGTCCAAGGACTGAAAGCGTTGGCCACGAAGGCGTCAGCCTGCGCGTTCGTGAGGATCGGGCTCAAGGCCCCCTGGTCGGTGAAATATTCGACGTAATTCCCCGCCCAGACAAGCGGCAGGCCTTTTATCCCGGGATCGTAGCCCGAGCCGGCGACGTAGGCCGGGCCTCCGGCGCGTGCCGGAAACGGTAGGCATAGGAGGAGAAGAGCGACCATGGCCAGAGCTGGTTTCAAGAACACTTTTGAGGGTTTAGAAAGGTGCCCCTCAAGGGCTGAAGGCCGCATCTTGGGCGGGTCCTGGCGGCCCCGCTGAACAGGTTGCGCAAGAACCCTTTCGCGACCCACAACTTGACTTCGGCGGCTAAAGCCGCTACCGAAAACAAAGCGGTTATCGCAGCGCTGAAGCGCTGCGCCACCCAAAATCAGTTGCATCGTGGAGTCTTTCCGCAGCCTGTGAAGCCGTGCCTTACCGAAACCGATTTTTGCCAGTAGGTCTAGCACGCGCCCGCGCATACTCACTCCTTGCGGGCACTGTGGATCGCCCGCTCCAGTTGCAGCACGCTGACGTTCACGGTTTGCTGAATGTCCCAGGTCTCGCGTTCCTTGAGAGGCGCGGCAACCCTGGTCCCGCTTGCATCGAGTGCAATCTGGCCATGGGCGCCACTTACTGGACTGGTGAAACCCAGGCTGCTCGGCGGATATAAGAGGAGCAGCACATGCTCGCCGGGATGCATCGGGCGATGCATCGACCACGCCCCGGCCCACTCCCGAATCGTCAGAACCTGTCCTGCCTCAACCCCCGCGATCGCACGATCGACGCGCAACTTCAACTGGATCGCAGGCACTGGCTGGTCTCTTGCGGGCGACGCTTCGACACCTAACACGGTTCCGCCGAAGACCATCCCGGCGGTGCGAGCTATCTTCTTCCACTCCGGCCCGAACACACGCGCGGCCAGCAGTTGATCGGATTGCTGTGCTGCTACCGCAACACTCCCCAGACACACGAGCGCCCAGGCGGCCAGTTTCCAAGGCGAAGACACCGCGACCTCTTTCTGAAGGGAAACGGACCGGGAGAGGTCCTGAGATAGATTCAGTCTAACGCGGGCGCGACCCAAAGTATGTGCACTCCGTCACGCCAGATTTGTGACGAATCGCGAAAGGTGTGGCGCGGGCACTCCTGCCCGCGTGGGTTGGAATAGTTCACGCGGGGGGACATTCGTGCGGTGGGGTTGGGACAGTCAGTCAATTTTCCGAGATAGTTTGCGGCGCCAGCTTTCGCGGGCAGGAGTGCCCGCGCCACACGATCAGGTAGACTGTTCCGCATCAGCCCAAGGCCGCCCGTAAGCGCGTTGCTGAGTCCGTCGCTGCTTTCGTTGACGCTCGCAGCGGGTTTGTTTCTTGGAATCCTTGCCTGCCTCGAACTCGGCTACCGCGCGGGCCGCCGCGCTGCCGAGAAACATCCCGAATGGGCCCATGAGGGGATTGCTGTCATCGAGGCGGCCGTTTTCGGTCTGCTTGGCCTGCTCCTCGGCTTCTCATTTTCCGGGGCAACGTCGCGGCTTGACGTGCGGCGTCAGTTGATTGTCCAAGAAGCCAACGTGATCGGAACGGCTTACCTCCGCCTGGACGAGTTGCCCGCTGCCCAGCAACCGGAAATGCGCCGGTTGTTTCGCGACTACCTCGACACGCGCCTTCGGGTTTACCAGGCACTGCCCGACCTGAGGGCTGCCGAGCAACAACTGGCGCGAGCCAGCCAGTTGCAACAGGAGATTTGGTCAAAGGCCGTCACCGGGAGTCGCGAGGACTCAAGCCAGAACGCGGCCCGGCTTCTGTTGCCGGCGCTGAATGACATGATGGACGTCACCACCGCTCGCACCATCGCGCTGCACACACGGCTTCCCGCCCTCATCTTTGCTGTCCTCGTCCTGGTCGCGCTCCTGAGCGGCCTGCTCGCAGGCTATGCCATGGCAAAACGACCGCGGCGCAGTTCGCTCCATATGCTCATTTATGCTGGAGTTATAGCCCTGACTGTCTATCTTGTGCTCGACCTTGACAACCCTCGGGCCGGATTCATACGGCTCGACACGGCCGAGAATGCTCTGGTTCAGTTGCGGGATTCAATCCGGTAGCTCTGAACAAGTGTGGCGCGGACACTCCTGTCCGCGTGAAGGTCAGCATTGGGCACGCCTTTCGCGGACAAGATTGTCCGCGCCACACGGTCACTGGCTCGCCAGGCGCGCTTTTTCGAACTCGTCGCCTTTCTTCCAGGCCACTGGACGTTGCTGGTTGGCGGCTTCCCATCCCAGGGCGAAACCGAAGCGGGCCATGGCAGCGTCAGCGGTGTAATCCATTCCCGCATGATACTCGTCGGTCGGCTGGTGGTAGCGATGCGCGGTGTAGTCCTCTTCCTGCCCCAGTCCCCAAGCCTCGTCGTGGCCTTTGAACTTGATGCCCGCGTTGATGGAAAACGCGGGAATGCCTACCCGCGAAAGGCTGAAGTGATCGGAGCGGTAGTAATGGCCGGCCTCGGGGCGGGCGTCAGGACGAATGACGAAGCGGAAGTCGGCGGCCGCGCCCTGGACTGTTGGGTAAAACGTGGTGCGCTCGGCGCCGGACACTTCGACTTGCTCGGGCGAGCCGAGCGGCATTACGTCGTCGTAGTTGAGGTCGAGCGAAATTTTTCCGGCGGGGATTGGCGGATGCTTGCCTAAGTATTCCGAGCCGAGCAGTCCCTGTTCTTCGGCGGTGACGGACGAGAAGAAGACGGAGCGGCGGGGCTTCTGCGCAGACTGTGCGTAGACACGCGCGATCTCCAGCAGGATGCCGCAGCCGGTGGCGTTGTCCATCGCGCCATTGAAGATGTTGTCTCCCGTCATATCGGTCCGGATGCCGAAATGATCGTAGTGGGCGGTGTAGAGGACGCCCTCGTCTTTCAGCTTCTGGTCGGAGCCGGGCAGCACGGCAATCACGTTGTTCGACTCGAAGGGACGAATCTTGCTGGTCATGTGCGCCTGAAGGCGGAACGGGAGCGGAACCGGCTTGAAATCGCGCGAGCGCGCCTCGGCCATCATCTTGTCGAGATCAAGGCCAGCGGCAGAAGCAAGCTTGTGCGCGATGTCGAGTTGAATCCACGCCGCGGCTTTCAGCTTGGGAGTGCCGTCAAGCTTCAGATAGGCCTTCTCGCCCGAGTTCGAATTGCGCACCACTTCCCAGGGATAGCTGGCCATATCGGTTTTGTGGATCAGGATTGCGCCGACAGCGCCTTTGCGGGCGGCTTGCTCGTACTTGTACGTCCAGCGGCCGTAGTAGGTCAGCGCTTTGCCGTGGAACAGTTTCGGATCGTCCGACGGCTGGTTCACCAGCATGAGCAGCACTTTGCCTTTGACATCGACGCCTTTGTAGTCGTTCCAGTTGTATTCGGGGGCTTCGATACCGTAGCCGACGTAAACGATTTCGGCGTCGATGTGCGATTCGGGCTGCTGGGTCTGGTCGTAGGCCACGTATTCGTCGAGCGGCTTGAGGTCGAACGGCTTAGGATCTGATGCCTGCCCGCTGGCAGGGACCAGGGTGAAGTTCGTGTCGGCGCCGGGCGTGCTGCCAACCATCGGGACTTTTTGCATGTAGGTGCCGTGGTCGCCGGCGGGCTTCAGGCCGTAAAGCGCAAACTGCGTGGCGATGTATTCGGCGGCCAGGTCGCCGCCGCGCTGGCCGGTGCCGCGTCCTTCGAGAAGATCGTGGGAGAGGAAGCGCGTCTGCTGCTCGATGTTTTCGGGGAGAATGTTCTGCATGGCGGCGATGGCGGTGGGTGGGAGATGCGATCCGCCACGGGGATGGGATGGCTTCTTCTGCGCGGAAAGAGCGGTGGCGAGCAACAGGAGGACGGCGAACGTAGTTTTGCGCATCAACATGCAGTGCACCTCGATTAGCCAATGTAGTAATGAAGATGTGTTCCCGATTGTAATGGAAAGAGAATGTTGGGGCAGGAACTAAGCGGAGTGAACAAGAAGCCGGTGGAAAGGTGCAACGGGCTTGCCAGTGACGGCTGACGACTTAAGGGCGACATCTTCTCGACCGGCGAAACCTTCTCTACTTTGGCGCAGAACCTGAGTCACCAGGATTTGCGATTCGGGCCTGACGAATTGCGGCGATCGGTATCCCGGCCAACTTGCTGACGGCTCTCTCGATTTCTTCGCAATGAACCTTCCAGGCCGGGTTTTCGTCGAGCCTGTATTGTTTGCGCAACTGCTCTAAGTTATCGCGCTCTTTGCGTTCCTCGCCCGAGTAAAAGCGAGCTTTTTCAAATTCGTGATTCGCGATTGAGGTTTCCATTCTCTGCACGATGAAGCGGATGCGCTTCTGGACTTCGACTACGTCCTCTGGGAGCTTATCTTGACGGAGCTGGGCAGCGGCTCCGGCTTCGTCGATGACATCGATGGCTGATCCGGGCAGGCATCCGGTCTTGATGCAGCTGCTGGCGTAGTAGACCGCGTGCGTGATGGCGTCGTCTGTATAGGTAACGTTATGAAATTTCTCATAAACACTCTTTATGCCGTGCAGCACCCGGATGGCGACCTCTTCGCTGGCGGGAGGCACCTGTATTGGTTCAAAGTATTGCGCAAGCCAATGCCGGTCTGCTTGCAACTTGGCGAAGGTGCCGGGTGTGGCGGTGCTGACGCACTGGATTTTGCCAGCCACGAGCGGACGCTGCAGGATCTCGGTGACGTGAAGCGAGATTACGGGTGAAATCCCACCGGGCCGGTCGTGCATCAGGTTCACAAAAAAGATCTTGCCCTCCTCTGCTGCCGCCACCAGGGCGCGGTCGAGCCTCTCTTGCCAAGAACTATCCTTATCCAGGATCCGTAGCGGAGGAAGATCGAGAGCGAGGATGGTCTTGTCCGCCAGGGATGGAGGAACGTCGCCATCGGCAATGCGCCGAGCCAGACCACCGACAATGGCTCTCTTGCCGACGCCCGGCTCGCCGACCAGTACAGGGTTCTTCTTGGTGAAGCGACAAAGAAGCTCAATCAGCCGACCGAGCTCGTTTTCGCGCCCGACAAGCGGCTGGGTTTGCTCCGCGAGGCCGGTGAGGTAAGGATTGAGTTCGCCAAGCACCCCGGGTCGTGTTCCTTGCCCTTGAGCCGACGACTCGGGCGGGAAGCGGGCGATTTCCTCGCGGGCATCGGCGAGGCGGACACCGCGGTCCGCCAAGAGCTGCGCCGCAAAGCATTTTTCCTCGCGCAGCAAACCGAGAAACAAGTGCTCCGTACCAATATACTTGTGGGCGAGGCGCTCGGCCTCCTCCGCCGCATATGCCAGCACACGTTTGGATTCATTGCTCAGAGGAAGGTCGACCGAGGTGGAGGTCTTCTCGCGTACGGTAGTTTGGCCCTCGACTTGTTTTCGAATGGAGCCGACGGATGCTTGCGTGCGCAGAAATCGATTGGTGAGCTTTTTATCTTCGCGGATTATTCCCAGGAGGAGATGCTCGGTCTCGATGCACGGAGACCCAAACTGGGAGGCTTCATAGCGTGCAAAGAAAATCACGCGGCGCGCTTTTTCACTGTATCGCTCAAACATAACTTTTTCGCCAATGTGAGTTGAGATTAAAGTCAAGTCTATGGGAAGTCGCGCACGTCGTCTCCGGGTTGAAAGATCGTAGGGGGCGGAGTTTGCTGCACGGCGGCGAGCTTGCGGTTGATGTCCTCGACTTCCTGTTTGACCCATCCGACGCTGGTGATTTCGATCTGGCCGTCTTGTCCGATCAGGAACAAAGTGGGGACGTTCGTCAGGCCGTAGGCATTGGAGACGGCGTAGCCGTTCGGATCGTCAAGCAGGTTGCGGAACGTGATTCCGTATTCCTTCACGAAGGCGGCGGTGTCGCGCGGGTTGTCCTGCGAGATGCCAATCAGCGTGATTTTCTTGCCACCGTGCGCTTTGTGCAGGCGTTCGATAAAGGGGAACGTGTACTGGCAGACCGGGCAGGAAACTTTGTAGAAGGCGGCTAGCACCGGCCCCTGTTTGAGCGCGTCCTGCAACGAGAATTTGCCGCCGCCGAGGGCGGGCAGGTTGATTTCGGGTGCTTTGGTTCCGGCTGGCAGTGCAGCCATGTCTTTCGGACCTCCGAACAGGCGATTGAGCCACTTCATGCGTGTCTCTAGATGTTTAGATGATGCCGGCGGCTCTGAGGATTTTTCGCGTCAAGCCGGTGATGGGGAGATGGGTGATGTTTGCGAGGGGAATCCATCTGCCCCTGGCGGCTGAGAACGGGCCGCGATGCACGTGGACAGTGAAGTCGGTGATGGTGATGGAGTGGCGGAAGGTGCGCCAGGGAGCGGAAGCTGGCGTCCGATGCGGCTTTTGGGGCAGTGGTGGCAGTTCCCACATGCCGGGCATGAGCGACGATTTGCTCGGGCGCCGGACGAGGCGAATGTGGCCGTCACGCTGATTCAGCACACACCAGACTTCTTTCTTGACCTGACGCCCAGGGCTTAACCTTAACGCCTTGCCGGGCGAAGGCGCCCGGCGCTCCATGGTTATTGCCTCGTCTGAGCTTTGACGCCATTGCTGCGTTACGCACCACTTCCGGACGGGACAGGTCGGGCACTTGGGATTGCGCGGCAGGCACGCGGTCGCACCGAGTTCCATCATCGACTGATTGAAATCGCCGGGGCGGGATGGGCTGAGAAGCGCCTGAGCCCGTTGCCATACTTGCGGCTGCGTAAGGTCACAACCAGTCAGTCTTTCGAGGACTCTTTCGACGTTGCCATCGACAACGGCGATGGGTTCATCAAATGCCATGCTGGCGATGGCGGCAGCGGTATAGCGTCCGATGCCGGGCAGAGTCCGCAGGCCTTCGGCACTTTGCGGGAAGCGGCTGCGCTGCTGCTGCACGAGTTCTTTGGCGCACCGATGCAGCATGCGCGCTCGGCGGTAGTAGCCGAGTCCGCTCCAGGCGGCGAGGACCGCATCTTCAGGCGCCGCGGCCAGGGCTTCAAGGTTAGGAAAGCGTGCGAGAAAAAGACGGTAGTGCTCCAGCACGGCGGCCACGCGTGTCTGCTGCAGCATGATCTCGGAAAGCCAGATGCGGTAGGGGTCGCGCGTCTTGCGCCAAGGGAGGTCGCGGCGATGCTTGTCGTACCAGCGGAGGAGAGCGCGACGGAAGGCGCCCAGGTCCTTGCCGAACAATGGAACTGGAACTGGCGACGCGGCGTGCCGCATCTCAACGGAGATGGCGGTGGGCACGCTCATTTATGGCGGGCTGACGCTGTGGGCAATCACAACCCACCCGGCTTTCTGTTGCTGCCACACGGTCATCATGTGCTGGGGTGCGGAGGGTAGGGGCTGGGAACTTGCGCTTCCGTTCAATGTGATCGTGTAAGTAACAACGATGGTCGATCCATTCAATTCGGTCTTCAGATCGCCGAGCGAATAGTCTTTCAGTTGCCACTCACGATATTGCGCGAGCGTCGTCTCGCGACCGAGAGATCCGCTGGGCGCGGTGCCTATATAATTTGAAGCCAGAGCGCGTTCCACCTCTTTCCAGTTCGCGGCTTGCACCTGCTTCCAGAAGACGCGCTCCAAACCTTCGCCGCCGGTTGCCTCGGAAAAAGCGCGGGCGGGGCGATCGCCGTAAAACGTGCAGGCCGAGAACAACATCATAGAAATGAGGAGCGTTGCCAGGGCCAACCTCGGGTTCATGGCGAGATTGTACCGTGAGTGGGGGAATTGCCGGCTTGCATGTCCCGTGGAATCGCGCGTGCATGACAAATGCATTTGACCCCGAGAACGATGGACACGATAATGAAGGTGCCTGGTAACCGCGACAGACGCGTGACAATCAAGCCGCTCCGGCAGGATGGATATGACCGAATTCGACCGCAAGGTGCACGACGCTTCCGCGCGCATCAATCGCTCGGTCGCGAATATCGCCGAAACGCTCGAGAAAGAGACGTCGGACCTGGTCGTCTATCTGAACGACGAAGTGGTGCCGGCGGTGCGGACCCACTCCTCGAAGGCGTTGCGCAAGGCAGCCGAGAAACTCGCGGAGTTCGCCGACTATCTGGAGACGCACCGCAAGCACTCCTGAACGATCCTTTTCACCTCGAACTCCCGCCGGCGAGATGGAGATCGGCTTGTCTTGTCTTATTCCTGACTAGCATTCTGCTTAGCGGCTGTGGCGGGCATAAACAGACCCGTGTGCAGAGCCCGCCGCCCCCGCCGATTCCACAGGATGAACCCGCTCCGGTTCCTGCTCCCGCAGAAACGCCGACCGAGGACGAGAAGATCGAAGTCCCCTCCGGCGCGAAGCCGATCTTCGAAGAAACCGGGATGGCGAGCTGGTATGGGGCCCCCTACCACAACCGTCGCGGCTCGAACGGCGAGGTTTACAACATGCACGCGATGACGGCCGCGCACCGCACGCTGCCGCTTGGTTCGATTGTGCGCATTACGAATGTTAAGACCGGGCACTCGGCGGTGGTGCGGATCACCGATCGCGGCCCGTTCGTGGAGGGACGCATCGTCGATCTTTCCCGGGCAGCCGCTAAGGCGCTCGACGTTTATATGCCGGGGATCGCAAAAGTGCGGCTGGAGGTTCTGGAGTCGCCCTCGCCCCTCCAGACGGGCGGACGCTGGGCGGTGCAAATCGGTTCCTTTGCCCGCGAGAAAGGCGCGGGAAAGTTGGCTGAACACTTGCAGAAACGCTACCAGACGGCAAAAGTGCTGACGTTTGCGAGTCCGACAGGCGATTGGTGGGTGAGGGTTCGCGTGCTGGACGACGACCGGCAACGCGCCGAAGCGCTGGCGCATGAAACGGAAACGGCGGAAGGCTCGATATTTCTCGTGCGTCTCGATTGAAACCTGCAACATGGGGTCCGACGTGTTGCATGCCACCGCATTCCGGTCCGGGTTGGCGGTTTCTAAGTTGGATGATATGGTTATGTCGCAAAATACCGACTGACCCTCCCCTTGAGTTACTTGCCTGAGGAACATACCTCGGGCAAAGGAAACTGGCTTATGGCTGACTGTCTATTCTGCCGCATTCTTCGCGGCGAAGTCCCCTCCAAGAAAGTGTATGAAGACGAGCACACGTTCGCCTTTGAAGATATCAACCCGCAGGGTCCAACCCACGTGCTGGTCATTCCCAAGAAACATATTCCCGGCCTGAAGGAAGCCAAGGCAGAAGACGCGGAACTGATTGGACTCTGCCATCTCACCGCCGCCCACATCGCAAGAGAGCGCGCGATTGAGGATGGCTACCGTACCGTGTCCAACGTCGGGCAACGGGCTGGACAATCCGTGTTCCACCTGCACGTGCACTTGATTGGCGGGCGCACGCTGCAATGGCCGCCGGGATAGATCGTTAAAACAGTCTTGTGCGGCTCGCGCCCAGATCATTGCCAAGCGTTGCGCCCTCCTGTGTCCGGCTGGCTTACAATCGGTGGATGGCAAATCTGACACTTGTCTACGGTCTGCGCCTGCTTCCTGCGGACGAGGTGGCGGAAGTCGGCGAAGCGACAATCAAACTAAAGAACGGACGCGATGCGCACGTCAGGATGCACATCCTGGAGGGTGCAAAAGAAGAGATCGAGAAGCAGTTGAGGACTAGTCTGGATGCGTTCTTCGACTTCTACCCGGAAATCTGATCGCGGCTGGCAGCCTACCGATGAGACTCGTACCTTTGGAGATCGAGAACAAGCTGAGAGACAAAGGTGTCTGGCCGCAAAGCTGGACGGCGCGGGCGGCGACTTACGTGCTCGCCGTCGATCTTGTTGTCTTCGCCCTGCAGTTGTTGCTGGGCCGCGTGAGTCCGCGAGCATCCACAAGCCTGGCTGGGTGGGTGAGTTTTCTCAGTTTTTTGGCGGCCGCATTGTTCGCTGTGGCGGCATTCCGCTGGCTGCGCTGGCAATTGTTGTGGCGGCTGCGCAACCGGCTGATCGTGACGTACGTTTTTATCGGCGTGATCCCGGTTTTTCTGCTGGTGATGATCTCGTTCATCACGCTTTACCTGCTGGCCGGACAGTTCGCGAGCTTCGTGGTGACGTCGGAGATCACAAGCCGCCTGCGCAGCATGGAATCTTCCAACCGGGCGATCGCGAGCCAAATAGCAAACCGGTTCAGCCGGGGTGAATCATTCAACGCGGATGCAGTCGGTGGTATCCGTCCCCGGCATCGGGAATGGTCGCGGCGGCAGGTGTGCGTGTGGTATCGCAAGCGACCGCAGCCCTACTGTTCCGGGCCGTCGGGTGCGGCGGCCTTGGAGGCTCCGAAATTCGTAACTGACAATTTCCGAGAAATCGTGCGGGACCACGGGACACTCTATCTGCGCACGGCCACGGTGATTGTGGCAGAGCCTGATCCGCTGCGGGTGATTTCGAGTGAGCCGCTCGACAAGTCGCTGGTGGAGGAGATGGCTGCCGACCTCGGCGAAATCACGCTGTATGGCACGGTGAACCCACTCGCGATAGGGCAGAAACCCAATTCCGTCGCGAGTGTAGAAGATAAAAACAAGCAAGGGATCATGATCGGTCCGGGTGGGGCGGCTTCCGGGGACGGCCGGCAGTTCGAACCGACATTCACGGCGGGTGCAATTCCGGCCGCAAGCAGCGTAGTGGATCACGAGATTACGTTCGGGACGCCTCTGGCAGTTGTGGACTGGGCCTCGGCGAACGGTGAGCGACAGCGGGCGGGAGCGTTGGTGCGGGTGCAGACCCGGCCGTCCGTACTCTACCAGCGGCTGTTTGCGGCGCTGGGGGACTTCGCGAAAGGCGTGGAGTACATTTTGCTGTTCATCGCCATTGTGTTCGCGGTCATCGAACTACTGGCATTGCTGATCGGGACCAGCCTCACGCGCAGCATCACGGCGGCGGTCGCTCAGCTGTACGAAGCAACCAAACACGTAAACCGGGCGGACTTCAGCCACCGCATCACGGTGAAGTCGAACGATCAGTTGGCCACGCTGGCAAACTCATTCAACTCGATGACGGCTTCGATCGAGAAGCTGATCGAGGAGCAGAAGGAAAAGCAGCGTCTGGAGGGTGAACTGGCGATTGCGCAGGAAGTGCAGGCGCAGCTCTACCCGAAAGAGATTGTGCAACTGGAGTCGCTGGAGGTGCACGGGTTCTGCCGTCCAGCGCGCACGGTGAGCGGGGATTATTACGATTTTCTTTCTCTGAATTCCGACAAGATAATGCTGGCGGTGGGCGACATCAGCGGGAAGGGTATTTCGGCCGCGCTCCTGATGGCGACCATCCACTCGGCGGTGCGGGCCTACAGCATCGAGGGCATTCCGCTGCTGCGGGAACCGGCGGCGGTGGGCGCGGCGGCGGGCTCCGGCCTGACGCTGGCTTCGGAAATCAAGGGCGCGGAAGTGTCGCCCGCGTCACTGCTGGGGCTGCTCAATCAGCAACTGATTGAGAGCACTCCAGAGGCGAAATACGCGACGCTTTTTCTCGGGATCTATGATGGCGCCACGCGGCGACTTACCTACAGCAACGGCGGGCATCTACCGCCGATCCTGATGTCCGAGGATGGTTCGTCGCAGGCATTGAGTTGCAGCGGGACGGTGGTGGGACTTCTCGATCATGTGGAATACCCCGAAACCACGGTGCAGCTCCACGGCGGAGATCTTTTCGTCGCTTACAGTGATGGCGTGACGGAACCGGAGAACGACTACGGAGAGTTTGGCGAGGAGCGTCTGATCCAGCTTGTGCGGGAAAACCGGCATCTGCCGCTGGTCCGCATCACCGAGATTGTCACAGCGGCGGTAGATGACTGGATTGGCGACCAAGAACAGCCGGATGACGTGACGCTGGTGCTGGCGCGCGCACGGTGAGGACACGATGGCGTGCAGCGGGAACTGAGGCCTTGCCCCAACGATCTCTTCCCCGGTCATACAGCAGTCTGTGCACGCTTGGTCTTCAGGTCCGTAATGCGAACGATCAGGCGCTTGCCGAGTGCTCTGGCCGCTCGACTCATCGTGTCGAGCGTCACGGCAGCATTCTGAGGATCGAGGAGGCGATCCAGTTGCGACCGGCTGGTGCGGAGCTGCTTCGCCATCGCCTGCTTCGTCTTCTGCTGTTCTCGCATGGCCTGCGCCAGTTGCCAAGCCAGCACGCGCTTGATGGCGACCGCTTCAACCTCTTCCCGGATTCCCTCCACTTCGAGAAAACTATCGAAGCTCGAACCACTGTGTCTCACTCGCTTGCGCCTCTTCGTTCCATTCATGGCAGCCCCCTTTGATGTTTGCGCTTGTTAGTCCTCGCCAGTTCCATATCCTCGTCCGGTGTTCTCCTCGTTTTCTTAATGAATCCGTGAAGGAGGACCATCCGGCCTTTCCGATCGATGTAAAAGAGCACGCGCGCAATTCGGTTTTGCGTTAAGGTCGTCCGCACTTCGTAGATGCCCTCGCCCAGTGCCCTGCAAACGGGCATTCCGATGGGCCAACCGAACTCTGCTGTCCTCTCCGATACGTTTCCGGTCCGCAGCTGAGAGCGTCTCAGCCAATCTCGTACCGGTTCTCCACCTGCCTCGGTGCGAAAGAAGAGTGCCGCAACTCGCTTTCCTTGACCCCCAAGCGCCTCAGACGGCTTGTCGGACCGCACCGGAGACCTGGGCTGCTTTCCATTCAGAGCTAGTGTACCACATACGGTACAAACGGACATTAGCCTGTGAGTGATCTCACTAGGCGACGTGGCGGCGATCACCGCGCGGTGCCGGGCGGAGTTCTTCAATAAGTTGGTAGATCATTCTGAAGCCGGGAGTCGCGGCCCAAGGCAGGTCGATCAAATGGCAGAAGACAGCAAGGTGAAGTGCCCACTCTGCGAAGGGCGGGGGGACGTGTTGCGGTCGGAGATGGTGGAACGGTTTACGAATCCGGAGCTTCGCAAGCGCCTCGACGCGCGGATCGCGGAGATTCTGGAAGCGAGCGAAGTGGCGGGAGTCGGACCGAAGGTTCGGAATTTTGAGAAGGAAGTGCACACCTGGAACCCAACGCTGCCGATGTGGCAGCGGAGTCCAAAGGAGTAGGGCTCGCAACCGGGGGTCGAAGAGACTCTGGCGAGGTTGTTCCGTTGAATGATTGCGCCAGCCAGGCGGAGGGATCAAACCAGGTCCTCCGCCTTCTGTTTTTAAAATTGGCGACGAATGCCGCGGGGACGGCGGCGCTACGAAAAACGCGGGAAGGACGAATCCTTCCCTCGCTATTCTTGCGACAGGCAAACTGCAGATCCCTCGCTCCGCTCGGGATGACAATCCCGAGAGCGATTGGCGAGACGACCGCTTACACCAGCCCTTGATCCAGCATCGAGTTGGCGACCTTCAGGAAGCCGGCGATGTTGGCTCCGTTCACGTAGTTGCCGGGCGTGCCGTACTTCTCGGCCGTTTCGTAGCAGCTCTGATGAATGGAGATCATAATTTTGTGCAGACGCTCGTCGACTTCTTCCCGAGTCCACGACAACCGCATGCTGTTCTGCGACATTTCCAGTCCGGACGTGGCGACTCCGCCGGCATTGGCGGCCTTGGCCGGTCCGTAGAGGATCTTGGCGTCGAGGAACATCTTGGTGGCTTCGAGAGTGCTGGGCATATTGGCGCCCTCGCTCACGACCTTCACGCCATTCTTAATGAGATTGGCCGCGTCTCTTGCGTTGATCTCATTTTGTGTAGCGCTCGGGAACGCGCAATCGGCCTTGATGTTCCACAGCCAGTTGTGGTCGAGCTTCTTGTCGACCGGTTGATAGATGGCTTTCTTGAATTTGTCCGTGTACTCCTGCATGCGGCCACGGCGATTGTTCTTCAGGTCCATGACGAACGCGAGTTTGTCGCGGTCGATGCCGTCGGCATCGTAAATGGCGCCATCGGAATCGGACATCGTGACCGGCTTCGCACGCAGGTCGAGCAGTTTCTCGACCGTGTATTGCGAAACGTTGCCGCTGCCTGAAACCAGACAGATCTTGCCTTCGAGCGTTTCCTTGCGGGTCTTCAGCATTTCCTTGGCGAAGTATACGCAGCCGTAGCCGGTGGCTTCCGGACGAATCAGCGATCCGCCCCAGGCCAGGCCTTTGCCGGTCAGGACGCCCGAGAATTCGTTCCGCAACCGCTTGTACTGGCCAAAGAGGAAGCCGATTTCGCGTCCGCCCACGCCGATATCGCCCGCCGGCACGTCGGTGTCGGGGCCGATGTGACGGCAGAGTTCGGTCATGAAGCTCTGGCAGAAACGCATCACTTCGTTGTCGCTCTTTCCCTTGGGATCGAAATCCGATCCGCCCTTGCCGCCGCCCATGGGCAGCGTGGTGAGCGAGTTCTTGAACACCTGTTCGAACGCCAAGAACTTCAGGATGCCGAGGTTCACCGAGGGGTGGAACCGCAGGCCGCCCTTGTAGGGGCCGATCGCGCTGTTCATCTCAATGCGGAACCCGCGATTGACTTGCACTCTGCCCTTGTCGTCGAACCAGGGCACGCGGAACATCAGGACTCGTTCGGGTTCCGTGATGCGCTCAAGGATTTTGTTTTCCTGGTACTCGGGGTGGCGCTCCAACACGAGCCGCAAAGACTCGAGGACTTCCATGACGGCCTGGTGAAATTCCGGTTCGGCCGGGTTTTTGGCTTTGATGAGGTTGAAGATCTGACTAATGTAGTCCGCCGCTGCGTTGGCCTTGGGCGGTTCCATAACAGCACTCATAGGCTTGCCTCCGAATTTTTAAGGAATCAACGGATTGTCACAAGTAGGATGCCGCGGAATGCGGCTGTAGCTATTGAATGCCTGGAGGTGACGCTCTGCCGTGATTGGCATCACCCGAAGCCGTGACGATTGGGCACACGCGAGGTGCGTAGAGCACAAGAAACCCCTGCTCATCGAGTACTCTGGGGTCCAAAGTAAGGTTACTTCGCGGACGACGCTTTTACAATTGCAACTTTTGGTGTCACTTGCTGGCCCTTTTCCATCCCCCCGACCAGGATGAGGCCACGGTGAGTAACCATCAGGCCGCGGTGATCCATGGTGGGGTCGGTGGTGTTTTCGCTGTTTGTTTCCCACTTGCCACTGCGGACGTTGAAGGCGAAAGTGACCGGCGAAGGCTCGGAGGGCCGGCCATTGTAACCGATTCCGTTGTAGTCGTATGGATTATCGGTTCCGCCGGAGAAGTAGATTCGACCCTCTTTGTCTGACGCGCCGGCGGCGATGCGATAGTGCGCGTTGCCGGGATGCGCCGGGAGCTTGGTCCATTCAATCTTGGTAATGTCGCCCTTGGTGATTTTGCCCATCCAGCATTCGCTGGAGGCGACGTATTTTGGATTGGGGCCGCTGGGATTCTTGTATGCTCCGTCGATGTAAACGATCGTGTCGCCGACGATGGCGCCGGCATGACCGAATACGGGCGTGCCGGGAATCGGCGTGGCTTGCATCCATTTATCTTTTTCCGTGTCGTAGACCTGGACGTTGCGGACGGCATCGGTCTTTGGTCCCGACCATCCGCTGATGAGATAGATATAGCGGCCGCGATAGACCCCAATCACCGAGTCATCGACGGGCGCCGGAATGTCCGCTCCGCGATAGTAGCGGTCCTCCGCCGGGACATAGACGTTCACGTCGGAGACGGTTGTCTCGCCCCCTTGCCCATCGACGACGTAGCCGCCGAAGATGAACACTTGCTCGTGGAATGCGGCAGCCGAGGCAGCCAGGCGTCCGGCGACGCCGGGCACGGGGCGCAATTCAGTCCATTTGCCGGTCTTGAGATCGAGGCGGTAGGCGCGGTGGGTGATGGCGTCCCAGGTCTTCTTCGGGCCGATGCCCATGAAGGAGAAGATCTGGAGATTCTTGCTGGCGTGAGAGATGGCGACCGCATTATTCGAGACCGGCGCCGGCAGCGGGCTCAGCTTGGGTTCTTCGGCAGCGTGAAGCGTGGCAGCTAGGAGGAGACCGAGAAGGGCCGGTAGCGGCTTCGTCATCGCAGGAATCATAGCAGCCAATGCCTGGAGACGCTGCGCCTTTACGATTCGGGTTGCACCGGCGGAGGTGCAAACGTCAGTAACGGACTTGGAGACGGAGGCACAACCGGCAACGGGGCAGCCACTGGAGCGAGAAACATGCGCTGGTACCAGATCATTTCGCAGGCTCGCTGCCAGAGCCGCACGCCGAAGCCGCACAGGACTACGATCTCCAAAACGAGAATCGTCCACTCGAAGCGGGCTGGTGGCATTTTTGCCCAGAGGTAAAGTCCTGCGGCGAAAACGAGCCATCCTAGAACTGAGATGCGCAGGTACATCCAAAATAAAGATGCGAAGTTGCCGGTTGCGATTTTGAAGGCGCGAGCCGCATTGCCCCACATGCCGGTCTCTTCTTCGACCACAGCGCGTACCTGGGCCATGTCAAACCACAGTCGCACGAACATGGCGAGCAAGCCAATCACGACTGCGCCGGCTAGGAAGAACCAATAACCCGTTTTCTCATGGGCGGCATCGTCCAGCAGGGTTCCAGTCTCCTCCCTCACAAGCCATCCCAGCATCACGACCGGAATCAAAACCATCACCATCAGAATGAGCAGCCGGACCCAGCGCCAGAAATAGCTGCCGCAGGCTTCGAAAAATTCGCGTGTGGTCAGCTTGCGGCCAGAACGATAAGCCTCAAGAATGCCGCCGGTGAGGAATAAGACAATGACGAAGAACACCATCGCAAATGAGAACGCAGCGCCAGCCACTTCGAAAAGCTTGATTTCCGGATTCGACGACAATTCCGAAAAGGCGCCAACATCAAATACCTTGGAGAGACGGTGAGCATACAGACTGTGATCGGTAACCCCGTCCAGCTTGTGAACTACAGGCGAGGCGGCGAAATGGGACAGCGCGAAATTGATAAAGAAGATGAACCACAGGACACGCTGATAGTGCCAGGTTCGGCGAAAGCCTTCGCGCAACAATCCGGATTGATCGGACATAAACTAGTTCTCAGTTCCCGGTTCTCAGTTCTCAGAAAACCCGCTGTGAGCTGCGAGCAGGCTACAAATCAGCGGGCTTGCTACCAGCCGGTACGCTCGCGGCTCGAAGCTCGCGGCGACTCACGCCAGCCAAGCCAGGCACTGCGACAGCAATTGTGTGATCCACGTCCAGTAGCTGACAATTTTCCAGCGCGCGCGGGTATCTTCTTCCCGGACGTAGCTGTTGTTGAACAAATTTCGGTCGAGAAGCACCGCGGTTCCAGGATCGATTTGCGCCGAGACCAGCTTCGCTTTCTTTTCGTAGGTGTAGCGCACCCACCGATCCTTGCCGTCCCAGTGCTCCGTGATGGACTCGCCGTTATCGAAACGGATCACAACATCCACCGGAAAAATGAAGTCTCCCTTGCGGTGGACCTGGACTTGGGTTCGGTAGACAGTTTTCCCCTTCTTTTCCTTGGGTGGATCTTTCAGATACCAGTCGAGGCGGTCGGAGTTGGCGCGGCGGATTTCGTAATCGAGTACCTGCGTTCCGTACACGGCTTGATCGAAGTACCAGCGAAGACTCTGGCCGCTGACTTGTTCGGCCGTCTTGAGAAAGTCCTCTTGGGTTGGATGGGTAAACCGATAGCGCATGAAATAGGTGTGGATGACGCGCTTGAGCGTTTCTTCGCCGATCGCCTTTTCGAGCGTCAATAGCACGGTGGCCGTCTTGCCGTAGGTAATGCCGCCGTAGGAAGAGTCGCTAATGTACTTGTAGGCAAAGCGCGACATGGGATCGAGGTCGGCCGCGGGAAGGTAGCTGTTGCGCCGGGCGTCGTCGTCGCTTTCGGTCAATCCCCAGAGATCCATCACCGATTTGTGTTTGCCGAAAATGTCGTCGAGGATCTTGCACTCGGTGTAGCTGTTGAGTCCTTCGTCGAGCCAGGCATCCTCGAATTCGTTGGTGGCCACCATGGCGTACCAGTACTGGTGGCCGAATTCGTGCTCCACGACGTTCTCCGGGAACAATCGAAGGCCCTCGGGCATCCACCAGAAGGCATCACCGGTAATCAGCGTCGGATACTCCATGCCCCCCGCGCGCAGGTCCGCGGGATCGACGACGGTGATCTGCTTGTAGGGATAGGGGCCGTACCACTGGTCAAAGCGCTTCATGGTTTCTTGCATGATGCGCAGGTGGCGGCCAGCCTGATCGATGTGATCCGGCTGGAGCAGGAGGCGGATCTTCACCCTGCCCATGCTCCCGTTGAAAGAGTCATCGACGACGTGGTAAGTGGGCTGGGCGGTCCAGGCAAAATCGTGAATGTCTTCGCCGCGGAAGGTCAGAGTCTTCGTGCCGTCGGCGTTCTTCATCTCGTCCAGTTGTACGCCGCTGGCGCCGACAATTTCATTCTGCGGAAGGGTGAGCTTCACATCGAAGGTGCCAAAGTCGGCGAAGAACTCTGTGTCGGCGTGGAACTGATGGCAATTCCAGGCGCCCTGCCACCAGACTCCAATCTTCGGGAACCACTGGGCCCCCATGATGAAGTCGCGCTTGTAGCCCGTGCGGGCGAAGACTTGGCCGAACTGGTCGTGGAAGGCGATCCTGAACTGGACCGACTCATTGGACGCGACCGGTCGCGGAAGTTTGACCTGAAAGACGGTGCGGTCGTCGGGATTGCCGTCGTCGGGAGCGACGAACTTGATTTGCGAGGTCAGGTCGCCCATGCCGGCAACTTCGAGCGACTTCACTTCCGCCGACGCCTTGTACTTATCCTTCAATTCGATGTCGGCGCGATCGCGGCGTTCTTCTTTCATGAAGGTGGAAGTCGGCTGGAACGCATTCAAGTAGAGATGAAACGGAAAGATGTCTTGCGGCTGGCCGGTAAGGTTGCGGTAGGTGAGAACTTCGGTGGCGTCGAGGGTGCGCTTGTCAGCGTCGAAGCGGGCGGCGATCTGGTAAGCGACGACGCGTTCGGAGAGAGGCTTCTCGGCGAGCGTCGCGACGGGCGGCGGAGAAACCTGCTGGGGCGATGCGGCGGTCGTGGCTCCGGCACAGGCGGCTGCCGTTGCGCAGAGAAACAAGAGGATGTCTCTGAAACGCATGTTCCGAAAGTGGTCCTTCCCGGCACGAAGCCGAATTGCGAAGCTTACACTGCCCGAGGCGCGATTGGAAAGTGTGGCGCGGACACTCCTGTCCGCGAACAGGCCGGCATTCTGCGCGCCTGTGCGCTGCGCAAATACTTGTTCAAGGTTCCTTCGCCTTCTAGAACCAGGTGCGGCTGCGATACTGGCGATACGCGTCGCCGAACTTTGCTTCCAGGACGCGTGCCTCGCGCCGGGCACGGATGATCTGCATCGGAACGATAATCATGATTACCGGGACTAGCCAGGATGCGGGGCGCCGTGTCATCACGATCACGCCGACGAGGAAAATCATTCCCGATACATAAATCGGATTGCGAATCCGGGAATAAATTCCGGTTGTCACCAGGTCAGTCGCCTTGGCCCGGATCGAGAAGGATCGGCCAAGCGTGTAGCGTGCGAGAATCACTCCAGCCAACCCGACGAGAGACAACGTGAGCCCGATCCATCGCACGCCGTCGCGCGGACCAGGCCCATGAACGAAGACGAAGTAAAGAGCGTACAGGCCCAGCGCCAACGGCAGCCAGACGCGAAGTATGCCTCCACGATCCACCGTAGTCATTCCTCTACAAATCCTTGCCGCACCGCATGGATGAAATCGGTGTAGGCGGGCTCCATGCCTGCGGCCCGCATTTCGAGTGCGATCTGTCCGCGATGATACGCCGAGTGCATGAGCACGTGGTTAAGGACATCTTCCACTCGGCTCGACCAGGGCTCGCCTTTGCTATTGCGGTATTCGACTTTCTCGTTGAAGGCATTGGGCAGAAGCGACGTGAAGTAGTTGCGCCAGAGGTTAGCCATTTCATCCGCCAGCGCCAGGCAGTCTTGAACGCTCGCGTTGGGCCATACTGGCAGGCTTTGGCTCTTGTTTTGCAGGCGCTCGAACCACAACTTCTGCGCAGAGAGGATGTGCTCCATCCGGCCCACGATATCGGAGGACACCAGGCGGGGGGCTTGCATGGCGGAAAGACATTGGCGATTCGCCCAGTCGTCGTAGGCGAACATGCGGAGGAAATGTTCTCTTGTGTTCATGATGGCTTTTCTTTCTGCGCGGCCGCCGATTGCGTTGCGAGGCACTGCGCCCAGACGGTACGATGACGGCTAGAGCACCAAGTATGACTCCACTCGTCCAGCGCGCCGCATGGTCGCTCGCAACGCTGCATCCGCCGCGTTTGGTTCCCATCATTTTACTTTGGCTGGCGTGCCTTCCCGCACATGCGCAGACGCAAACCGAGAGCCGCCAGCAGTTGTTGCGGTACATGGAATCGGGGCAACTGAAGGAGGCGGTTTTGCTCGGCCAGCAAGCCGTATCGCGTTGGCCGCGGGATCCGCTGTTTCGACATTATCTTGGCGTGGCTTATTTCAAGTCGGGAGACCCGAAGCAGGCGCAGGAGCAACTCGGTCGGGCTTGCGATCTGGACCCCAAAGATTCCGCGGCGCATTTTGACTTGGCCCTGGTCTTGTTGAGCGAGCGGGACTATGCGGCGGCCGCCACTGAACTTGAGACCTCGATCCAGATCTCGCCTTCCAAGGCACTTGCGCATGTGCTGCTCGGGCGGGCGTACCTGAACTCGAACCGCAGCGAGAAGGCGATTGACGAGTTCAAGACCGCGCTCAAACTCGACCCTGCGATTCGGCTGGGCCATTACCATCTTGGATTCGCCTACGGCAGTCTCGGGCGCAATGACGAAGCCATCGCCGAGTACAAGGCGGAGTTGCGGCGGTCGGGGGAGCATCCGGAAGTCGTGTACGAACTCGGGCATTCGCTGCTCGAATCGGGAAAGGATGAGGAGGCGATCACCTACCTGGAGCGGGCGGCGCAGTTGGATCCGAAAAGTTCGACGGTCTGGTACAACCTGGGCAAGGCGCAAGTATTGGGCGGTCATGTAGCGGACGCTGAGACGTCGCTGAAGAAATCCATTGAACTGAACGCGAAGGATCCAAGTCCTCATTATCAACTGGCGCGCGCCTTGGAGAAGCTGGGCAGGGCCGACGAAGCTCGCGCCGAACGGGAACGGTTCGCCGAACTCAAGAAGGCAAAACCCGCCACTGCCGGCATGGCGACTGCCCGCGACCAGTGATCATGAAGACCTTGCTTCGTACTCTTGTGGCAGTCGCATGCCTGATCGCAGGCGCGGCGGCACAGGTTGTCCCTGGACCACCGCCCGCCACGCCCCACAAAAAATCTGCTGCAACCCCGACGAAGGCGGCTCCCCAAGCTCCCATGGCGCCTCCCATTCATGGTTCGCCTGCCCTCTACGTGGACGTCACGCGTGCCGCGGGAATTGATTTTCATCTCAACTGCGGCAGCAAGGAAAAGCTCTACATCGTCGAAACGCAATGCGGAGGTGCCGCGGCCTTCGACTACGACAATGATGGGTGGATGGACATCTTGCTGGTGGACGGATCTTCGGTCGAGGATTACCGTGCAGGCAAATGCCATCCGCCTCGGCTTTATCACAATAACCACGACGGCGCGCTCACCGATGTGTCGGCGAAATCAGGCCTGAATTTTTGCGGCTGGGGATACGGAGTTGCGGTCGGCGATTATGACAATGACGGCTGGGAAGACGTGTACATCACCGGCTTTCACGGCTCGGCGCTCTTCCACAACAACCACGATGGCGCCTTTACCGACGTCACCGCCAAGGCCGGCGTCGCGAACCGCGGCCGCTGGGGAACGAGCGCCGCCTTCGGCGACTACGACAACGACGGCTACCTCGATCTCTACGTCGCGAACTATGTTGACGTCGACATGAACAACCTGCCGAAGTTTGGGGACGGCATGTTCTGTCAGTATCGGGGCATCCCGGTGAATTGCGGACCGCGCGGGCTGAAAGGCGCGCGCGACAGTCTCTACCACAACAACGGCGACGGCACCTTTACCGATGTCACCGAGAAGCTCGGCATCGACGGCGGCAGCTACTACGGTCTCGGCGCGCTCTGGCTGGACTACGACAAAGACGGCTGCCTCGACCTCTACGTGGCCGACGATTCTTCTCCCAGCCTGCTCTACCACAACAACTGCAAGGGAGGCTTTACGGAAGTCGGCGCGGCCGCCGGCGTCGCCTATAGTTCCGATGGCCTGGAGCAGGCTGGCATGGGAATCGATTCCGCCGACTACGATGGCGACGGTTGGCCCGACATCGTGAAGACCAATTTCTCCGATGACGCCAATAACCTCTATCACAACGATCGCCATGGCGAATTCACCGATCTGGCCGGGGCGGCGGGTATGGGCACGATCAGCACTCCGTACTTGGGCTTTGGCGCGAAGTTTCTCGATTTCGACAACGACGGCTGGCCCGACATCTTCATCGTCAACGGACATGTGGATCCGCAGGTGGAGGGACAGTCGTTTGGGGTCGGGTACGCGGAGCGGCCGTTTCTATTTCACAACCTCAAAAACGGGAAGTTCGAAGAAATTGCAGAGAAGGCGGGCGCAGCCCTGATGAAAAAGTATGTTGGCCGAGCGGCGGTGGCGGCGGACTTTTGGAACTGCGGGCGTATCGATCTGCTGATCACCAATCTCGACGCGTCGCCGGTTCTGCTGCGCAACGAAACGCAATCGACCGGGCACTGGCTGAGGATCAAGTTGATCGGCACGAAGTCAAATCGTGACGGTTTTGGAGCGAAGATCGAGGTCGCTGCCGGGGCGTCAACACGCTACGCAGAGGTGCGTGCCGGCGGCAGCTTCGAAAGCTCGAACGATCCGCGAGCGCACTTTGGTCTCGGCTCTACGACGCGAGTTGATTCGATCGTCGTGCGTTGGCCGAGCGGACAACTGGACAAAATCGGGCCCGAAGCCGCGGACCAGGAACTCGTGATCCAAGAGGGACGGGGCGTGATCGAAAGGCATGCTTCGCCAGCTGCGAACCGCTGATCCGGCAGCGTTTCTGTCGCAGTCTAGGAAATCTCAATCTCTTAATCCAAGCCCGCCGAATCACAAGCCGGCGAGACGCGCGTCACAGGGCGACGTGACGTTCTACAACATTTGGTATTTCGCCCCGTTCCAGGTCTCCCGATCTCCATAGAATCAGAGCGAGTTTTGCTCGTAAGCCTATGAAAAAGAATGTGTATCCATTTGGTGCCAGAAGTGCCGTTGTTCTTACCAAGCGCTTCGTCTTTGCGGGTAGCTCGGTGCAGGTCGCAATCTGTTTCACAGAACCCGCGGATGGCAGCCAAGCGAAATCAGCAAGATAGCTTGACAAGGCAGTATGCTGGGGCGCAGAATTTGCCGCACCTCACAATATCCAGTGACAGAGATCATCAGGCTGATGTGATTCGAGAGAACCGAGATTCCCGCGACAACAGTCCGTGCACAACACAAAACCACACGCCAATAGTTCAAGGGGGTAGGTGAATGATGAGAAGACTGCAGTTTTGCCTAGTAGCATGTGCCCTTCTGGCCCTTGCTTGTAGCGCGTTCGCGCAGGTACAGAACGGCCAGTTCGATGGCACCGTAACCGATCCGACAGGCGCCGCGATTGCCAATGCTAAGCTGACGGTGTCCAATGCGGCAACCAATCTGAATGTTTCCACGACGACCAATTCAAGCGGTAACTACACTGTGAGGGAACTGCCGGTTGGCTCTTACAGGCTGACCGTAGAGGCTCCCGGCTTCAAGACACAGTCCAACACCAACGTCCCGGTAAACGCTGGAACGATTGCGCACGTGGATTTCAAACTGCAAATCGGCAAGGCCTCGGAAGTGATCGAAGTCACCGGCGCGGCGGCGCAGGTCAACACTGAGGATTCCAAGTTGGCCTCGACTGTGAGTTCCACACAGATTAACAACCTGCCCCTCAACGGTCGCAACGTGTTTGACCTGATGAAACTGAGCACGGGCGCAGTGTACGTGCTCGGTGTGGATTTCGAAAATGGACACAGCACAGTGGTCAACGGCCTGCGTGAGGACTTCAACGGCTTCCTCGTCAATGGCGTGTCCAACAAAGGCTTGAGCGGCGGGGTGGTCAACACGCCAATTCAGGACTCGGTCGAGGAATTCCAGCAGTTGCAGTTGAACATGTCGGCTCAGTATGGTAACAGCGCCGCCGGGTCCGTCAACTTGGTTACCAAGTCCGGCACGAACGCATACCATGGCAGCGCGTGGGAGTACATCCGCAACGACGCTCTCGATGCCAACGAGTTCTTCCTGAATAAGAACTCCGTGGCGAAACCTCCCTTGCGGTTCAACCAGTTCGGCATCACTTTCGGCGGGCCGATCGTCAAGGACAAGTTGTTCTTCTTCCTGTCCTTGCAAGGCGATCGCTTCAAAACGACGGGAACGCCGCAAACCGTCACGCAAGAAACCAAGGCATGGCGCGATGCCGTCATTCAGGCCGACGCCAATGCCAACGCCACTGCCACGCCGACCAATTCGGTAGCGGCACTGCTGTACAGCACCTTCGTTCCGGCCAACCCGGGCACGCCTAATGGTGTGACAGCGAACTCGGTTTTCGGGGTAGTGAACGGCAGCGTCGGCGGAAGCCCAACGGCACCCGGCTTTTCCGGTGTTTTGTGCGGCTCGAACAATAAGGGAGGGACGGCTCTAATGGCCCAGAAATGGGCTGGCATCTTCGGTGTCACGCCAAAGGACGTGGCCGACATGGCCGCCATGACCAAAAATGACGGAACCGCCAATCCGTGCGCTGATCCGTCCCCTCTGCAACTGGGCACGCTGGACCGGAATGCTGCCATTCAGGAAGACAGCGTGGCCACGTTCAAAACCCAGACATCCAACTTGGGGAACTTGTTCAACGGGAACGAGGGGTCGTTACGGGTGGACTACAACTGGAACGCGAGCAACCGCTTCTACATTCAGGCTAACTATCTGCGCACGACTGATTCGTTTGGGCCCTGTAACGCCGCCTGTACACGCGGCTTCAGCAATCCCCTGCGTAGTCTGTTTCCGAATGGGCAAGCCAGTTGGGTGCACACCTTCAGTCCGACCATTCTGAACGAAGCCCGCGTGGGTTACCTACAGAACACTACCGGCATCACTGTGAACCACGGTGGTGTGCCGGCTGTCGGCTTCGCCGATGGCACCGCAGGATTTGGCTCCTACAACGGCTATCCGCAGTCGTTTAAGGAAAACATCTACACCTACTCGGACATGGTTTCGATCAGCCATGGAAACCACAACATGAAGGCGGGTGTCGATTTCCGGCGCAACATTGAGAACAGCGAGTTCAACGTGGCGCGTCCCTCCTATTATTTCTATGACCAGGTGTTCTTCGCCGCTGACGCACCTTATCTGCAAGCGGCGGGCGTAGACCCGGGGATCTGCAAGTCTCCGTGCGCATCCTCATCCTTCGCCGATATTCCTTCCTCCGTGCTCAACAGCAATTTCCGGCACTGGCGGAACCTGGAGATGGGCGCTTACTTCCAGGATGACTGGAAGGTCTCGA
>WNGE01001643.1_pt1 | contig 28169 bp, 27 predicted proteins | sample 5400651 | NCBI WGS metagenome assembly WNGE01 (sample SAMN13153370, study PRJNA577476) | soil metagenome | isolation source: 60 cm soil or saprolite under grassland replicate 2 | place: USA:California | collected 2016-06-15 | reverse complement strand
CACGGTCGCATCCGCAACATCCAGACGAGCTGGGTGAAGCTCGGCGACGAGGGCACTGCCGAGATGCTGCGCAGCGGCGCGAACGACCTCGGCGGCACGCTGATGGAGGAGACCATCAGCCGGATGGCCGGATCGTCGTACGGCTCACGTCGCGCGGCAGCCGATCTTGTCTCGCTCGCCGCCGGCATCGGCCGGCCTGCGCGGCAACGTACGACGTTGTACGGCGAGGTCGGCTCGTCGGCCGTGGCCTAGCCGCCTGCCGACGCTTCGTGACGGTGCTAATACGCACCGTGCCTAGCACTTGACTTTGCGGATTCTTTGGTTGATAGCAGATCTCGGCTTGACTTATAGGGAACGACACGAGTGTAATTCCAAGAATGTCATCCGGTTCGAGCTGCGTCAGAGCGACCCGAGACCAGGGACTCATGCGGAGGAGGGCGCCATGACCGACATGGCGAGCAGTCTGGGCGAGGCCGATCTTGCCGAGATCTTCGGCCTGCCCGAGGAGCAGAGCTGGCAGGAACGAGCGCTCTGCGCGCAAACCGATCCGGAGGCGTTCTTCCCCGAGAAGGGCGGCTCGACGCGCGAGGCGAAGCGGATCTGCACCGGCTGCGAAGTCCGTGGCGAGTGCCTCGAGTACGCGCTGCAGCACGACGAGAGATTCGGCATCTGGGGCGGGCTGTCCGAGCGGGAACGACGCCGCCTCAAGCGCCACGCCATCTGAGCAAGGATCAGCTGGGCGGATCCAGGTCGTCGAGGTCCTTGCCGAGCAGCTCGGCGACGAGCTCCGCGACCACGGCGAACACGAGGTCGCCGCGGTCGAGCACATCTGCGGCACGCACCTCGACCGGTCGCCGGTAGATCACGACGACCGGTTTGGTGACCGGGCCGAGGCCGTTGCGGTACAGCCGGCCCAGCGCGATTCCGCGGTCGGTGACCACCTCGGGGTCGAACTCGATCCGCCCGGGCGGTGGTACGTCCTCGATCGCGAACTCGATCCCGGCCAGTTCGCTGGCCCAGCTCCGCTCCAGATCCTCCACCGCGTCCAGGACCAGGTCGTCGAACTGTGCTGCCCGGCTGCGTCCGATCGGAACCTCGCGCGGGGCCAGCGGCGCACGCAGCCCGCGGCCTCGGCGATCGCGCCGTCGCGCTCGGCCCGGGCGGGCGGGCCGGCCGAGCCGGTTCTCGCGCTGCACGATCGTCAGCGTACGCATGGCGCAGATGGCCGGATGGCGACACGTTCAGCTTCCCGGCGGGCCATCCAGGATGTGAGCGGCGCTGAGGGCTATCGTCGCGCCTTGTGAGGCATGTGCGTCGTTGCAGTCGGACCGGTTGCGCCCGTCCGGCGGTCGCCACGCTGACCTACGTCTACTCCGACTCCACGGCCGTCGTCGGACCGCTCGCCAGCTTCGCCGAGCCGCACTCCTACGACCTGTGCGAGGGGCACGCGGTGAACCTGACCGTGCCTCGCGGCTGGGAGGTCGTCCGGCACGCCGGCGAGTTCCCAGCCCCCATCCCGCACGCCGACGACCTCGAAGCGCTCGCGGATGCCGTCCGCGAGGCGGCGCGCGTCGAGCCGCCGATCCGCACCGAGCGCGGCCTCGAGGCGGCCGGCGGCGCCGGCCCGGTCGGCAACACCGGCCGGCGCGGGCATCTGCGCGTCGTGCCCCCGTCCGGCTGAGGCCGGCGCGGTCCGGCCCGCCGGTAGGCTCGCGGCTCGTGACGGACCTCTCGAACATCGTCAAGGCCTACGACGTGCGCGGCGTGGTACCCGACCAGCTCGACGAGCAGGTCGCGGCCGCGCTCGGCGCCGCGTTCGTCGACGTCACCGGCGCTTCGCGAGTCGTCACCGCGCACGACATGCGCGAGTCCGGACCCGGGCTGGCGGGCGCATTCGCCGCAGGCGCCGCCGCCCGTGGCGCGCAGATCGTCGACGCCGGGCTCGGGTCCACCGACATGCTCTACTTCGCGTCCGGTCACTTGGACGTCGCGGGCGCCATGTTCACCGCCAGCCACAACCCCGCCCGGTACAACGGCATCAAGATGTGCCGCGCGGGTGCCGTCCCGATCGGGCAGGACTCGGGCCTGGCCGAGATCCGCGACCAGGCGCACGCGTACCTCAAGGACGGCTTCACGCCGCCGTCGCCGCCTGCCGCCGAGCGCGTCGACCTGCTCGGCGAGTACGCCCGGTTGCTGCGCTCGCTGGTGGACCTGTCCGCCATCCGTCAGCTCACCGTCGTGGTCGACGCCGGCAACGGCATGGGCGGCTACACGGTGCCCGCGGTGCTCGGCGACGCGGTTCTCGACGCGTTGCCGCTCTCGATCGTGCCGCTGTACTTCGAGCTGGACGGGTCGTTCCCGAACCACGAGGCCAACCCGCTCGAGCCCGCCAACCTGGTCGACCTGCAGAAGGCTGTCGTGGCCGAGAACGCCGACATCGGACTCGCATTCGACGGCGACGCCGACCGGTGCTTCGTCATCGACGCCGACGGCAACGCCGTGTCGCCGAGCGCGGTCACCGCCCTCGTCGCGACGCGTGAGCTGGCCAAGCACCCGGGCGCGACGATCATCCACAACCTGATCACCTCGCGCGCCGTACCCGAGATCGTCCGCGAACAGGGCGGCGTCCCGGAACGATCGCGCGTCGGGCACTCGTTCATCAAGGCCGACATGGCGAGCACCGGGGCGGTGTTCGGCGGCGAGCACTCCGCGCACTACTACTTCCGTGACTTCTGGCGGGCCGACACCGGCATGCTCGCCGCCATGCACGTCCTGGCCGCGCTCGGCGAGCAGCCGCGTCCGCTGGCCGACCTGACCCGGCAGTACCAGCGCTACGCCGGCTCGGGGGAGATCAACTCAACGGTCGACGACCCGGCCGGCCGCGTCGCCGCGATTCGCGAAGCGTTCGCCGGGCGGACGGCCGGCGTCGACGAGCTCGACGGACTGACGATCGAACTGGACGACGGCAGCTGGTTCAACGTCCGCTCGTCGAACACCGAACCGCTGTTACGGCTCAACGTCGAGGCGGCGAGCGACGCGACGATGCGGGCTCTGCGCGACGAAGTCCTGGCGATTATCCGTTCCGGCCGCTGACGAGAAGGGGCGCCTGCATGGCACTCGATTCCGAACTACTCGACATCCTCGCCTGCCCGAGCGACGACCACGCGCCGCTGCGCGAGGAGACCCGTGACGGCGACGACGTGCTGGTGTGCACGTTCTGCCTGACGAGCTACCCGATCCGCGACGGCATCCCCGTGCTGTTGCTCGACGACGCGACGCCGGGGCCGAACGGTGTCGGGGTCCGGGCCGTCGCGGACTCCTGACGAGCCCCGGATGAGCTTCGACGAGGCGCTGCTCGGCGACGAGGACATGCTTGCCATGCGCGACGTCGGCGGGCTGCTGTGGGCGCTCGCGTCGAGTGGCGCCCAGGTCCGCCGTGCAGCGGACACGATCGGCGAGTTCGACGTGTCCCGGCTCGATCTCGGCGGATTGCCGCGCTCGGTGCTCGTCGCGACGGACAGCCAGGCCAAGGGCGCCGCTCGCGTACTGACCCGGCTGGCCATGCCCGCGACGCCTGCGGTGATGTGGCACGGCGTCGAGTTGCCGCGCTGGGCCGGTCCGGCCGACGCGCTGCTCGTCGGCTCGTCGGACGGGCGGCACCCCCGCCTGGCCGCGATCGTCGAGCAGGCTGCCCACCGGGGACTGGCGATGGCCGTCGCGGCGCCCGAGGGCTCACCGGTCGCCGAGGCCGCCGGACGCGCGCCCGTCGCGCACCTGCCCGCGGAGCCGAACCCACGTGCCGTGCTGTGGGCGGTGCTGACCCCGCTGCTGCAGGCAGCTGACGTACTCGGTGTCGCGACCGCACCGCCGGTGCTGCTCGGCGAGGTTGCCGACGCGCTCGACGAGACGGCCGAGGCGTGCCGCTCGTCCGGCGACGCTCTCACCAACCCGGCCAAGGCGCTCGCGATCGAGTTCGCCGAGTCTCTGCCGGTAATCGCTGGCGCCGGGCACCTGGCAGGGGTGGCCGCACGCCTGTTCGCCGACGCGCTGCAGCTGTTCGCCGGCGTGGCGGCGGTCGCGGTGAGCTTGCCTGACGGCGTCGCGTCGGCGGGTGCGCTGCTCGTCGGTGACCTGCAGGACTCCTTCGACGACGAGTTCTTCCGCGACCGCACCGGCGAGACCGCCGCCAGGCCCCGGCTGGTCACGATCGGCGACGAGCCCGAGGACATGGACGAGCCGCCGCGTCCCGCCTCCAACGCGCAACAGCAGCTCGACGAGGTAGCCGCGCAGCGGGCGGCCGCCGCCCTGCACCGGATCGCCAGCCAGCGCGGGCTGCGCTCGTCGGTGGTCGACGTCCCGCGCGGTGCGCACCTCGCCCGGTTCGCTGCCGCGACGTCGTTCGGCGCGTTCACGGCCACGTACCTGGCCCTCGGCCGCGGCATCGACCCGTCCGCTTCGCGGCCCGGCGAGCTGGCGCATTGAGCGCAGGCAGCGGCTCGAAGGCGGTCATCGCGGCGCTGGGTGCGAACCTGGGCATCGCGGTGATCAAGTTCGTGGCGTTCGCGGTCACCGGTTCGTCGTCCATGCTCGCCGAGGGAGTCCACTCGCTGGTCGACTCGGGCAACCAGGGTCTGCTGCTCGTGGGCGCTCGGCGTTCGCAGCGAGAGGCCACGCCCGAGCACCCGTTCGGCTACGGACGTGATCGCTACGTCTACGCGTTCCTCGTGGCGCTCATGCTCTTCTCGGCGGGTGGCCTGTTCGCGCTCTACGAGGGCGTTGACAAGATCCGGCACCCGCATCACCTCGACGCGCCGGCGGTTGCACTGACCGTGCTCGCAGTGGCCGTCGTGCTCGAGTCGTTCTCGTTGCGGACCGCCGTCGTCGAGTCACGGCGGACGAAAGGCGACCTGAGCTGGGTGGCGTTCATTCGGCGGGCCAAGATGCCCGAGCTGCCGGTCGTGCTGCTCGAGGACGTGGCCGCACTGGTCGGCCTGCTGCTCGCCCTCATCGGCGTGGGTGTCGCGGCGGCCACCGGAGATTCCGTCTGGGACGGCATCGGCACGATGAGCATCGGCGTGCTGCTGCTGGCGGTCGCGGTGATCCTGATCGTCGAGACGAAGAGCCTGCTGCTGGGCGAGGCGGCCGCGCCGGACGCGTTGCGGGCGATCGCCGCTGGCCTCGCCGGCCCGGGCGTCGATCGGATCATCCACCTGCGCACGATGCATCTCGGACCGGACGAGCTGCTCGTCGCCGCCAAGCTCGCCATGCCGGCCGGTGCCACGCTGGCCAGCGCCGCCGCCGCGATCGACGCTGCCGAGGCGCGTGTGCGCGAGGCTGTCCCGTCCGCAACGGTCATCTACCTCGAACCCGACATCGATCGCGCCGAGGATCGGGCGCCGTGAGCCGGCTGATAGCGCTGCAGGGCGTGATTCGGCCGTACGCATGGGGCTCGCCGACCGCGATTCCTGAACTGCTCGGCGTCGCGCCGACCGGCGAGCCGGCCGCCGAGCTGTGGCTCGGCGCGCATCCGGACGACCCGGCCTTCGCGCCCGAACACGGCACGACGCTCGACCGGCTGATCGCAGCCGATCCGGTCGGCCTGCTCGGCCCCGCCGTGGTGGGGCGCTTTGACGGGCGGCTGCCGTTCCTGCTCAAGGTGCTCGCCGCCGACAAGGCGCTGTCGATGCAGGTACATCCGGATCTCGCCCAGGCGCGCGCGGGGTATGCCGCGGAGGAGGCGCGCGGCGTCCCGCGCGATTCGCCCGCGCGCAACTACAAGGACTCGAACCACAAGCCCGAACTGCTCTGCGCGCTCACCGAGTTCGACGCGCTGTGCGGGTTCCGGCCGGTGGCTCAGACGCTGGCGCTGATGGCCGCGCTGGACGTCGAGGCGCTGGCGCCGTACCGCGCGCTGCTCGCCGGGCCGGACGGGCTGCGCGCCGCGTTCACCGCACTGCTGACCTTGGCCGATCCGAAGCCGCTCGTCGAGGCCGTCGTCGCCGGCGCCATCCGCCTCGATGGCGGCCCGTGGGAGGCGGCGGCGCGGGCGACCCTGGTTGCTGCCGGTGACTTCCCGGGCGACGTCGGCGCGGTGCTGGCGCTGCTGCTCAATGCCGTCCGGTTGCGGCCCGGCGAGGCGATCTTCCTCGGCGCCGGCAACGTGCACGCGTACCTGCGCGGGGTCGGCGTCGAGATCATGGCCAACAGCGACAACGTGCTGCGCTGCGGGCTCACGCCCAAGCACGTCGACGTCCCGGAACTGCTGCGGATCACCGACTTCACCGAGCTTGCTGACCCGGTCTGGCCGGCCGTCGACGGGCGGTTCGCCGTGTCCGTCCCGGACTTCGCGTTGGCGGAACTCGACCTGACCGGGTCCGCGCACGTCGGCGATACCGGACCCGCGATCGTGCTCTGCATCGACGCCGGCGGCCGCGTCGAAGCCTTCGACTCGGCCGTCGACCTGGAGCGCGGGCAGGCGGCGTTCGTCGGGGCTCGGGATGCGGCATTCGTCGTCCGTGGCGCGGGGCGGGTCTTCGTCGCGACAGTGGGTCCGGAAACCTGACATGGTCGTGGTAGGGTTCGCCGCGATGCGAACGTTGACGATCCAGCAGGCAGCCGACGCTACCGGCTGGTCGCAGCGGATGTTGCGCTACCTGGAGCAGGCCGGCCTGGTCGCCGCCCTGCGCACACCCGGCGGGCACCGCACGTACGGGCCGCGCCAGATCGAGCGGCTGCAGCGGCTGCGCGACCTGCTCGCCGAGCACGGCATCGGCATCACCGACATCGCCTTCGAGCTTCGCATGCGCACCGACCCGGGACTTGCCCGGGCGGTCGACGAGTGGTTCGGGGCGATCCACCGCGCCACCGCGTCCGTCGAGTCCGGCATCTACCGTCGGCTGACAAGCGAAGAGCAGTTTCCAGTACCCGTCGAACTAGGAGAGAACGTGAGCCTCGCCCTAACCGCCGACTCCGCCGGAGCGGTCACCGACTTCAAGGTCGCCGACCTGTCGCTGGCCCCGTTCGGCCGCAAGGAGATCCAGCTGGCCGAGCACGAGATGCCGGGCCTGATGTCCCTGCGCAGGGAGTACGGCGCACAGCAACCGCTGCGGGGCAAGAAGGTCGCCGGCTCGCTGCACATGACCGTGCAGACCGCCGTCCTGATCGAGACGCTTGCTGCGCTGGGCGCGGACGTCCGCTGGGTCAGCTGCAACATCTTCTCGACCCAGGACCACGCCGCGGCTGCCGTTGTCGTCGGGCCGAACGGCACGCCGGACAACCCGCAGGGCGTCCCGGTCTACGCCTGGAAGGGCGAGACGCTCGAGGAGTACTGGTGGTGCACCGAGCAGATGCTCACCTGGCCGGACGGCACCGGGCCGGACTCCATCGTCGACGACGGCGGTGACGCCACGCTGCTGATCCACATGGGCGTCGAGTTCGAGGCGACGGGCGCCGTGCCGCAGGCCGACGAGGGCGACTCGGACGAGTACGCGATTATTCTCGAGACACTGTCGCGTTCGCTCCGCAGCCATCCGGGCAAGTACACGCGGATGGCGCAGAGCATCATCGGCGTCACCGAAGAGACGACTACCGGCGTGCACCGCCTCTACGAATTCGAGAAGAACGGCACCTTGTTGTTCCCGGCGATCAACGTCAACGACTCGGTGACCAAGAGCAAGTTCGACAACAAGTACGGCTGCCGGCACTCGCTGATCGACGGCATCAACCGGGGTACCGACGTCATGATCGGCGGCAAGCTCGCCGTCGTCTTCGGCTACGGCGACGTCGGCAAGGGATGCGTCGAGTCACTGCGCGGCCAGGGCGCCCGCGTGGTCGTCACCGAGGTCGACCCGATTTGCGCGCTGCAGGCCGCGATGGACGGCCTCGAGGTCGTCACGCTCGACGACGTGGTCAGCAAGGCCGACATCTTCGTCACGGCGACAGGCAACAAGGACATCATCATGGCCAGCCACATGTCCCGGATGAAGCACCAGGCCATCGTCGGCAACATCGGCCACTTCGACAACGAGATCGACATGGCGGGTCTGGCCAAGGTGCCGGGCGTCCAGAAGATCGAGGTCAAGCCGCAGGTGCACGAATGGCGCTTCGCCGACGGGCATTCGATCATCGTGCTCAGCGAGGGACGGCTGCTGAACCTCGGCAACGCCACCGGCCACCCGAGCTTCGTCATGTCGGCGTCGTTCGCCAACCAGACCATCGCCCAGATCGAGGTGCACACCAAGAAGGGTGAGTACGAAAACAAGGTCTACGTACTGCCCAAGCACCTCGACGAGAAGGTCGCCCGGCTGCACCTCGAGGCGCTCGGCGCCAACCTGACCACGCTCACCAAGGAGCAGGCCGCCTACATCGGCGTCGACGTATCCGGGCCGTACAAGCCAGACCTTTACCGCTACTGATCATCCCGCCTGGGCGGAGCTCCGGCTGACCCGCTCGCTTCGCTCGGGGTCGAGTCGGAGCTCCGGCTTGTCCCGCCCGCGCGGAGCTCCGGCTGACCCGCTCGCTTCGCTCGGGGTCGAGTCGGAGCTCCGCTCCGCGCCTGGCGGCGCGGGCCGCGTAGCGGCGGCGGGGCTCTTCGCGCGAGCGCTCATCGCTTTGCTGGTAGCTCAGCTCGGAGGCGCGAACGGCGATCGCGGAGGCGCGTCGGGCGGCGGTTGGTGCTGGGACAGCGGCGCGTGCTGCTGCGGCCGCGCGTACTGCTGCGGCGGGGCGTACTGGTACGGCTGTTGATAGTGCGGCGCGGCGAGGTCAGCGCGGCGGCGGCGCTCGGCGAGGACCGTGATCAGTACCCAGGGCGTCGGCGCGCCCGGCGGCGGAGGCGGCGTCGTCACTGCCTCGACCCGTGCGCGTAGATCCTCGCCGAGCGACTGCTGCGCAGCGGGGGTCATGTCCGTCGCGCGTACCACGAACTGCCGGACGCCGAGGGCGAGTTGGTCGTCGAGCCGGCTCAGGTCGAGCGATGCGGCCCACGGTTGAAGCTGGTACGGAACCTCGAAGTCCCGGGGGAGGAGGCTTCGCCGTGGACCCGCCCGCTCGTTCAGCACGAACGTGCCGGCCATCATGTCGCCGAGACGCTTGGTGCGCTGGCTGAAGATCATGGTCAAGACGCCGGCCGCCGTCGTGAATGGCGCGAGCAGGCCCGGCTTCTCCAGCACCAGCCCGGCCAGGCCGCGCACGAGCGCCTGCCGGAACCCGATCGGCCCGCCGTCGTCTCGCACCACGCGAAGGCCGAGGCACATCTTGCCGATCGTGCGCCCGTGGGCGAGCCACTCCATCAAGATCGGATAGCCGGCCACGACGAGCACGAGCTCGACCAGGACGAGGGCGCCGACCGCTGCGTCGTCGGCGTTCTGCAGCAGTCCGCCGGTAGCCGCGAGCAGGATGAACGACGCGATGACCTGCAGCGCGAGGTCGATCGACGCCGCCACCAGGCGCGAGCCGACGCCGGCGTGATTCAGATCGAACGCGACGCCCTCGCCGGACGTGAGTTCGGTCTGCGCATTGACCACCCTCGAACCATAGACTCGGCCGCACCGTGGACGTCGACTCCTTCATTGCCCGCCACTCGGCAGAGTGGGCGCGGCTCGAGACGCTCGCGAGGCGGCGCCGGCTGACCGGCGCGGAGGCCGACGAGATCGTCGTGCTCTACCGGCGGGTGGCGACGCATCTGGCGCTCGTCCAGTCGCGAACTCCCGACCCGGCGCTCGCCGCCCGGCTGTCCGGATTGCTGTCCCGCGGTCGCGCCGCGACGGTCGGCGGCAGCCGCACGACGGGCTGGTCGGCGCTCGCCCGCGGGGTCACGGTCGACTTCCCGGTGACCGTGTACCGAGCCTGGCGCTGGTGGGTCGGCATGCTCGTCGCGAACCTCGGCGTCGCCGCGGCGATGATGCTCTGGCTGCGCGCGCACCCCGACCGGATCACCCGGCTGCTCCCGTCCGACGAGGTGCGCCAGCTCGTCGATCACGACTTCAAGGACTACTACTCAGCGCATCCGGCGCGGTCGTTCGCCGCGCACGTCTGGACGAACAACGCGCTCGTCGGGGCGCTTGCGCTTTTCCTCGGCGTGACGCTCGTCGGCACGCTGTACGTGATGTGGCAGAACACGCTGAACCTCGGCATCGTCGGAGGCGCGATGCTCGGTGCGGGCAAGCCCGGCGTGTTCTTCGGGCTGATCCTGCCGCACGGGATGCTCGAGCTGACCGCCGTCTTCGTCGCGGGCGGCATCGGCCTGCGCACCGGTTGGGCGTGGGTCGCGCCGGGTGCGCTGCCGCGGTCGAGGGCGCTTGCCGAGGCCGGACGCGCGACGGCGGTGGCCGCGCTCGGGCTGGCCGGCGTGCTGCTCGTGTCCGGCGTGATCGAGGCGTTCGTGACGCCGTCCGGGCTGCCGACCGCCGCGCGGATCACGATCGGCGCGCTGGCCGAGGTGGCCTTCCTGACCTACGTCGTCGTGCTCGGCAGGCGCGGTGTGCGTACCGGCGCGACGGGTGACCTCACCGCCGAGGAGCGCGAGGACGTGCTGCCTGTCGCGTAACTGTCCTCAGAGCCGGCCGGCGGCCTTGAGGTCGAGGTACGCATCGGTGACGTGCGAGGCGAACACGTCGGCGGGGGAGTCGACGACATGCGCGCCGAGCGTGCGCAGTTGCTCGGTGACCGCTCGGCGCGCGGCGGCGGCCTGCTCGGCGGCTGCCGCGGTGTAGACGTCGCCGGCGTCGCCGCGGGCGGCGGCCAGCGCGGCGACGGACGGGTCGGCCACGGATGCGACCACCAGTTCGTGCCGGGCGGCCAGTGCTCGGGCGGCCGGCAGCAGCCCGGTGTCGGCCGCCGTGTCGAGGGCGCTGAACAGCACGACGAGGGAGCGCTTGGGCACCCGGCGAAGCACCTCGGCGGCGAGCAGTTGCGGATCGGTCTCGACGAGGGCCGGCTCCAGAGGCGTGAGCGCGGCGACCAGCTTGGGCAGCACGTCGCGTCCGCTCGTCGCGGCCAGCCGGGCCCGGACAGCGATGTCGGCAGCCACGAGGGCGACTCGGTCGCCGGCCCGGGACGCGACGGCGCCGAGCAGCAGGCAGGCGTCCAGCGCCGCATCCAGCCGGGGTTCGTCGCCGAGGCGGGCGGCAGAGGTCCGGCCCGTGTCGACGGCCAGCACGATGTGCCGGTCGCGTTCGGGCCGCCACGTCCGCACCACCACGTCGCGTGAGCGTGCCGTCGCCCGCCAGTCGATCGCGCGCACGTCGTCGCCGATCACGTAGCCGCGCAGCGAGTCGAACTCGCTGCCCTGCCCCCGCTGGCGCACCAGGACGGCCCCGTCGATCTGGCGCAGCCGCGACAGCTTCTCCGGCAGGAACCGCCGCGACCCGAACGCCGGCAGCACTCGCAGCACACCGGGCACGGCGACGCGCCGCTGCCGGGCCGCCACGCGCAGCGGCCCGAACGAGCGCACCGTCACCTGCGCGGCTACCCGCTCACCACGGCGGCTGGGCCGCAAAACGGTGGCGACCCGGCCGCGGTCACCCGGGCGGACGTCGACAGGCAGCAGCCGGGGCGTCGCACCGGCCGAGGGCACCCACGCGTCGCGCACGATCGCGCGGAGCCGTCGCCGGCCGCCGTTGACCAGGCCGAGCGCCGTCTCGCCGCGCTGGCCCAGGCGCACTGCCGCACTCGGCTCGCGAGACAGGCGCAGGTCGGCGATCCGCGCGGCGAGCAGCACGTCGACGAGAACGACCGCCACAAGAAGCCCCGCGAAGGCCCAGGCAGCGGTCGCGGAGACCGCCGCGACCAGCAGCCCAAGGGCTGCCAGCGCGATCAGCCGTCCGGTCAAGGCCATGGACTCAGCGCGGTACCGGCACCGAGGCCAGCACCGACTCCAGGACGCCGTCGACAGTCACGCCTTCGAGCTCGGCCTCGGGGCGCAGCGAGATCCGGTGCCGGAACGTCGGGCGGGCCAGCGCCTGCACGTCGTCCGGAGTCACGAACTCGCGTCCGGTCAGCCACGCCCACGCGCGCGACGTGGCCAGCAGCGCAGTCGCGCCACGGGGCGACACACCCAGTGAGACGGCCGGCGCCGACCGCGTCGAGCGAGCCAGCTCGACGATGTAGGCCAGGATCGCCGGGTCGATGTGCATCGAGCGCACCGCCGCGGTGGCGGCCGCCAGGTCGTCGGCCGACGCGACGGCCGACACACCGGCGGCCGCCAGGTCGCGCGGATCGAAGCCGCCCGCGTGCGCGGCCAGAATGCGAACCTCGGTCTCGCGGTCGGGCAGCGGCATCGTCACCTTGACCAGGAACCGGTCCAGCTGCGCCTCGGGCAGCGGGTACGTGCCCTCGTACTCGACCGGGTTCTGCGTGGCGATCACGCAGAACGGATCCGGCAGCATGCGCGGCCGGCCCTCGACCGACACCTGGCGCTCCTCCATCGCCTCGAGCAGCGCGGACTGGGTCTTGGGCGGCGTCCGGTTGATCTCGTCGCCGAGCAGCAAGTTCGTGAAGACCGGGCCTTCGCGGAACTCGAAGCGTCCCGTCGAGGTGTCATAGATCAGCGAGCCGGTGATGTCGCCGGGCATCAGGTCGGCCGTGAACTGGATGCGCGTCGTGGTGAGGTCGAGCGCCGCGGCGAGAGTGCGCACCAGCAGCGTCTTGGCCACGCCGGGTACGCCCTCGATCAGGACGTGGCCGCGGCAGAGCAGCCCGATCAGCACGCCGGTGACGGCAGCGTCCTGGCCGACCACGGCCTTGGCCACCTCCGTGCGCAGCCGGTGCAGGCCTTCTCGCGCTGCAGTGTGAGCCTCGGTCACGAGCCGGCCTCCGCTGTGAGCATCGCAGCGAGTACCGCAGGGACAGCGCCCTCGGGCGCTGGAGATGCCAGCACGGAGCGAGGAGCGGAGCGGCGGAGGCGGGCGGGGGGTACGGTCACGGGGGCGTTCCCTTCGTTCCGGACGGCACGCCGGCCGCCTCTTCCAGTGCATCCAGGACGGCGGCCAACGACAGCAGGCCGGCGTCGTCGGTCGGTGGTGGCCCGCCGAGCTGCTGGGCGACGGCCGCGGGCTCGCGTCCGGTCGCGGGTGCAACCGCAGCGATGACTTCGGGCAACGCCGCCCCGCGTGGCAGGCCGAATCGAGTGATGAGACGCGCCGTCGTCGCCGCCCGCAACGCTCCCGCGGCCCGGTCGCGTGCGCCCGCGCGTCGGTAGAGCCGGCCATGCCCCTCGACCACCTCGGCTGATCGCACGACAACCGGCAACGGCTCACTGACCACCGGCCCGAACCGCCGCGCCTGCCACAGCACCAGCAAGACGCCCAAGGCGAGCAGCCACACGAACGCGCGCCTCGCCCCACCCGGGAAAAGCTGCCAGTAGGTCGGTGCGGCGGTGCCGGTCGCCTCGGTGCCGGGCAGCAGCCACGTGATGTCGTTCGCGGCGCCGCTGTCGGTGATGGCGTTGATGTCGAGCGCGGCCACCCCCGCGTTGCCCACGTGGCGGTTCATCAGCAGCTCGTCCGAGCCCAGGACGACCAGGCCGTCGTCGAGCACCACGGCGCCGCCGTAGCAGGACTGCGCGCCGCCCGAATACCCGATCGTCCCGTCCGGCAGGTCAACCGTCCCGGCGGCGGCACCCGGCCAGTCGCAATCGGGGGACGAGCGGCCCGACGCGTCGCGGGACTCGATCGCCACGCCGGGCGGCAATGCCTCCGCGGGTGCGACGAGGACGAGCCGGGCGGCTCGCGCGCGCAGGTCCGCGAGTTGTTCTGCGCTGTACGAGTCGGGCGACGCGACGAGGACGGTCGCGCCGGCTTGCTCCGCCGCCGTGAGACTCGTCGTGCGGGTAACCCGGGCGCCGTGTTGCCCGAGCACGACGGCCAGCGCCTTGCTGCCCTGCTTCGACGGGGAGGACGGGTCGAGCGGGCGCTGCGTCCCGCCGGTCAACGTCACGACGGCAAGTGCGGCGACGACCAGGGCTACGGCGATCGCGATCCAGAATCGCGCGCGCTGCCACGCAGGGCGCACGACGCTCGCGGGTTGCACGCTCACCACGGCTGCGCATACCCCGCGGCGGCTGCCGGCTGGGCCACGCGCGCGGACGCGACCGCATCCGCCGCAGATCGCGCGAGGGCGGCATCGGCCGATGTCGCCGCGCGGCCCCCGAACCACACCTCGTCGAACGCCGTTGTGGCCGCTCGCAGGTCGTCGGCCGCGGCGGGCAGCAACGGCCCGGCTTCGCCCGCCGTCCCTGCACCGGTACGGCCGGGCCTCGGCGGAAGGACCCCGCGATCCTCGATCGTCCGCACCGCCGCGCGCAGCCACTCGCGCAGGGCCTCGGCGTGCCGTCCCTGCGCGGCGAACTCGGCCGCGAGCCGCCGATGGTCGGCGGAGGCGAGTGGCCGCAACGGGTCGTCGCCGGAGCGGCCCATCCGGGCAACCCGACGCGGCGGCCCGGCGCGCACGACGGCGAAGATCACGACGGCCGCGACGATCACCAGCGCCACGAGCAGGGCATTGCCCCCGGCCGAACCGCTGAACAGGTCGGCCAGCCTGCGCGTGAGCCAGTCGACGAACCGGCTGACCAGGCCCGGATCGTCGCGGTGGTACTCGGCCTTGCGCAGTTCCTCGCGGGCGGCGCGTTGCGCGTCCGGGCCGGAGACCGGATCGGCGAGCGGCGAGCCGCTCATGCCGCCGAGCACCGTCGCTCCGAGCACTAGAAAGCCGTCCTCGCCGTGGGCGGCGCGTCGCCACGCGGCCGGCCGATCGACTGCTGCAGCACGATGTCGAGGCCCTCCTTGCGCATCCGCAGATCGACGTACAGCAACGCGTCCACGCCGGCGCGGATCGGTGCGGTGAACGTGGCCGACACCGCTGAGCCCACCGCGGTGAGCACCAGGAACACCACCGGGATGCGGCTGTCGGCGGTGTCGGAGAACGTGTTGCTGTCGACGACGAGGCCGACGATCTCGAACGGCAAGGCGATGAAGCCGCCGATGACGGACGCGATGGCCACACCGAGCGCCCGGATGCCCCAGACGCGCCAGAACGTGCCGGCCACGAGTGCGCGAGAGCGCCCGAACGCGCCGCGCATCGTCGTGTGCTCGGTCATCATCGCCGGCACCGCGACCGCCCAGATTCCCCACAGCCAGATGCCGGGTGCGAGGCAGAACAGCAGCCCCACGAACTCCGCGACGGTCGCCACGACGGCGAGCGCGAGCAGGCGCCAGATGCGGCCCTTCGTCCGGGCCCACACCTCCGCCGGCCCCAGGCGCACGCCGAGGACGTCCTGGGTGATCGCGACGGTGAGCATGCCGGTGAGCACCGCGCCGAGCAAAGTACTGGCCACGAGCGTCGCGAACGAGGCGCCCTCGGTGCCGAGCAGCGGCCCGAGATCCGTGGTCCCCGTCGAGTCGCCGGCATCGGTGATCTTGACGTCACCGAGCTGGCTGAACGCGATGAGCTCGAACAGGGCGACGAGCAGCACCTGCGCTACGGCCACGGCCGCCGATAGGCCGAGCATCACGCGCGGATTGCGCCGGATCATGGTGAAGCTGCCGTCGAGGATGTCACCGAGCCCGAGGGGGCGCAGCGGTACGCAGCCGGGCTTGGGAGCGGGCGGCGGCGGCCCGTAACCGGGCGGCGGCCCGTAACCGGGCGGCGGGCCGTAACCGGGCGGCGGCCCGTAACCAGGCGGCGGCCCGTAACCGGGCGGGCCGTAACCAGGCGGCGGCGGCCCGTAGCCAGTGGGCTGTTGATCGGGTGGTGGGCCGTAACCGGGCGGCGGGCCAGGATGCTCGCCCGGCCCGTACGGCGGCTGGGTCACGTCGCCCTCCCATCAGGCCCCCGATCCGGCATTGCGTGCCAATCTTGGCACCTCGACAACGCGAGGCTCGTACGCGCCGAGCGGCGAAGTGCCACGATGTGAGCGTGAAGCCACGCGTCCTCGTCGTCGACGACGATTCCGCCCTGGCCGAGATGCTCGGCATCGTGCTGCGCGCCGACGGCTTCGAGCCGGCCTTCGTGCCGGACGGCAGCCGTGCCATCACGGCGTTCCGCGAGACGAAGCCCGACATCGTCCTGCTCGACTTGATGTTGCCCGGCCTGTCCGGATTGGACGTCTGCCGCGCGATCCGCGCCGAGAGCGGCACGCCGATTATCATGCTGACGGCCAAGAGCGACACTGTCGACGTCGTGCTCGGTCTGGAATCCGGTGCTGACGACTATGTCGTCAAGCCGTTCAAGCCGAAGGAGCTCGTCGCCCGGATGCGCGCCCGGCTGCGTCATCACGACGACATCGCGAGCGAGTCGCTGACCATCGGCCCACCCCACTCGCCGGTCAGCATCGACGTTCCCGGCCACCAGGTTCGCCGCGACGGCCTCACGATTCCGCTGACGCCGCTCGAGTTCGATCTGCTCGTGGCGTTGGCCCGCAAGCCCCGCCAGGTGTTCACTCGAGAGGTGCTCCTCGAGCAGGTGTGGGGCTACCGGCACGCCGCAGACACCCGGCTGGTGAACGTCCACGTCCAGCGCCTGCGCTCCAAGGTCGAACGTGACCCGGAGAAGCCCGAGGTCGTGCTCACCGTCCGCGGCGTGGGGTACAAAGCCGGACCTCCATGAGCGAGCACGTCGAGGCGCGACCGGCAGGGTCCGGCGCGGTCGCGCCTGCCCGCACGGTCTCACCTGCCGGCACTGACTCGCCCGCCCGCATCGACTTGCCCGCCCGCATCGACTTGCCCGCCCGCATCGACTCGCCGGTCACCCGGACGACCGTGTGGCTGATCCAGTGGGGCCGCTTCGCCCGGCGGCGAGCCGCGATGGCCGGGCGTGCCGTCGCCCGTACCTGGAGCCACTCGCTGCAACTGCGTGTCGCGCTGACGACCCTCGTCGTCAGCGGTGTGGTCGTGCTGATCATCGGCATATTCCTCGTCGACCAGATCAGCGCCGGAGTGCTGCGCGCGAAGCGCACGGCCGCGATTGCCCAGGTCGACACCGGCAGGTCGGCGGCCAACCAGGCGCTTGCGTCCGCCAACTTCGCCGACATCCAGAGCGTCGCGCAGGGCGTGCGGGACGTGCGGGACGAACTTGCCGCGCGCGGCAACGACGCCGGCCTGTTCCGGATCGTGATCAAGTCCGAAACTCAGAACCAGTCGCTGGCCGGCGTCTTCGACCCCGATCCGGTGCCGGCGACGTTGCGGCGTGTCGTGCAGGGCAACAACGTCGCCGCCCAGTACTCGCGAGTGAACGCCACCGCGAGCGGACCACAGGTCTCCGGCTTCGTCGTCGGCGAGCCCGTCCGGGCACAGGGCGGCCTGTTCGAGATCTACTACCTTTTCCCGCTCAGCGCCGAGGAGGACACCCTCGCGCTGGTGCAGCGCACCGTCTTGCTGGCGGGCCTCGGTCTGGTGCTCTTCGTGGCGATGATCGCGGTGATCGTCACCCGCCAGGTCGTCCGTCCGGTCCGCGTGGCCGCCCGGACGGCGGCGCGCCTTGCCGGCGGTGACCTCTCGCAACGGATCAAGGTTCGGGGGACGGACGACATCGCGCAGCTCGGCCAGGCGTTCAACGAGATGGCAGGAAGCCTGCAGCGCCAAATCCGGCGGCTGGAGGACATGTCGAGGCTGCAGCGGCGATTCACCAGCGACGTCTCTCATGAGTTGCGGACGCCCCTGACCACCATCCGGATGGCCGCCGAGGTGCTCCACGCCCGGCGCGGATCCTTCCCGCCGCAGATCGCCCGCTCGGCGGAGTTGCTGCAGACCGAGCTCGACCGGTTCGAGTTGCTGCTCGCCGATCTGCTGGAGATCTCCCGGTACGACGCCGGGGTCGCCCGCCTCGACGCCGAGATCATCGACCTGCGCGCCGTGGTGCGCCGCGCCGTCGACGCGCACCGGACGTTGGCCACCCGGCACGGCTGCCAAGTCCTCACCGAGATGCCCGCCGAGCCGGTGGCCGTCGAGATCGACCCTCGTCGCGTCGAGCGGATCCTGCGCAACCTGCTGGGCAACGCCCTCGACTACGGCGACGGTCGCCCGGTCGTCGTGACGATCGGCGCCGACGAGGAGGCTGCAGCCGTGACCGTCCGCGACAACGGCGTGGGCCTGCGTCCGGGCGAGGCCGGCCTGGTGTTCAACCGCTTCTGGCGTGGCGACCCCTCGCGCAGCCGGCTCACCGGAGGCACGGGGCTCGGCCTCGCGATCAGTCTCGAGGATGCGCGGCTGCACGGTGGATGGCTGCAGGCGTGGGGTGAGCGCGGCGTCGGCGCCCAGTTCCGGTTGACGGTGCCGCGTCGCGTCGGCCACACGCTGTCGTCCTCGCCGTTGCCGCTGGAGCCTTCGGTGTTCGTCGGTGACCTGGACGGTCCGCGATGATGCCGCGGCCCGCGATGCGCCGCCTGCGCCGCGTCGGCGTCGGCGCAGCGGCTGTCGCGACGGTGGTGTCGGCATGCTCGGGCGTGCCGTCGTCCTCCTCTCCGGAGGTGATCCACCCGGCCCGGAGCGACCTGTCGGCGGCCAGGCAGCCGCTGATCACCCCACAACCTGGCGCCGAGGCCCGCGAGATCGTCAAGGAGTTCATCAAGGCGAACATCGGTGAGCCGGACGACCCGCGGGGTGCGCACCTGTTCCTGACCCAGGCCGAGCAGAGCAAGTGGTCCGACAGCACGGTTGCGATCCTGCAGCAGGATCCCGTGGTCAACTTCGCCGAGTCGGGCCCGCGCGACACGAAGAAGGTGACGGTCAGCGGCACCCAGGTCGGCCGGCTGGCCGCGGACGGGACATATACGCCTGAGTTGGGCGGCACGGGTCGCCGCGGCGTGACATGGCAGAACACGTTCACGCTCGTGCTTGTCGACGGCCAATGGCGCATCAGGGACCTGCCGGACGGCCTGATCGTGACCGAGGCGGACTTCGCGGCCGCCTACCTGCCCGCGCGCAAGCTGTATTTCTTCGACCTGCCCGAGGAGCATCTCGTCCCCGATCTGCGGTACTCGGCACTCACGAGCGAGCAGGCGATCGCGTCCTGGCAGCTGACTCAGCTGCTCGCCCGCCCCCGCGCACAACTCGACGGCGCGGTCCGCAGCGAGGTGCCGCCCAGCCAAGGCGCTCCGTCCGCGCGTCCGTCGGTCAAGGTCAGCGGACAGTTCGACAGCGTCGAGTTACCGGGAAGTTCGCAGCTCGACGCGGTGACGAAGCGGAAACTCGCGGCCCAGCTGATGGCGACATTCGGCCAGCTCGAGGCGCAGGCGGTCATGACCATCACCGACGGCGGTCGCCCGATCGACATTCCGTCGATTCCGCAGCGCTTCACCAAGTCGGACATCTCGGCGGCGACCGGTCTGTTCGGCTCCATCCAGCCGCCCGTCTTCTACGTCGATGCCCAAGGAAAGCTCGTCGACGCGAAGGGCAAGCCGGTAGAAGCGAATGGCAAGCCGTTCAAGGGTCCGCTCGGCCCCGGGCCGCACGTCCTGACGTCTGTGGCTGTCGCGGCGCGAAACTCCGACAACTACGAGGTCGCCGTGACGACGGGCAGCAGCGCGTCGCAGGCGCTGTGGATCGGCAAGCTCGTCAGCAGCCTGCACAAGGCCGCGGTTGGAACAGGGCCGCTGACCCGCCCGTCGTGGGCGCCCGGGCTGACCGAGGCTTGGGTCGCATCCGGCGCGAACCTGTTCCGCGTATCCGATCGTGCCAAGGCGATCCCCGTCCAGACCGGCTTGTCCGAAGGCGCGATCACGGCGTTGCGATTCAGCTCCGACGGCACCCGGCTCGCACTGATCGTGCAGGGCAAGACAGGCGGCGCGCAGTTGTGGATCGCCGCGGTTTTCCGGGCGAGCGGGACGGTGCGCCTGGACAACCCGCAGCCGATCACGACGCCGGAGTACGCGCTCACGGACGTCGCGTGGAACGACGACACGACGCTCTACGTCATCGGCAAGGATTCGAGCCACGACCCCGGGATCTGGTCGATTCAGGCCGACGGATCGAACCTGCAATCACGTCCGTCAAACGGATTGCCGAGCGCCCCGGACAGCATCACGGCCGCCCCCGGTGGCGGCATGCCGGCGTGGGTTTCGGCGGGCCCCGGCGTCTTCCAGGAGACGTCGGACTGGGAAGGGCCGAACAACCAGACGACCTACGGGTCGAGTCCGGTCTATCTGGAGTAGGGCTCTGGATCGCGTCGTCCACAGGGCGTTCGGCTATCCACAGGTCGGCGCGTGGGCTGCGCGCCGGCTTCGCTGGCCGGGCAGGCTGAGCTCATGCTGCACGAGCTGGCCGATCTCGTCCTGCCGTCTCATTGCGCCGCGTGCGGAGCGGCCGGGCGCGCGCTGTGCCGCGCCTGTACGCCCGGCGAGGCACCGGTCCTTCTCGGCGGCTCGGCGCTCCCGATTGCCGCCGCCGGCGCGTATGCGGGCGGGCTGCGCCGGGCGGTGCTGGCCTACAAAGAACGCGGCAGGCGCGATCTCGTGGGCCCGCTCGCTGCCGTACTGGCTCCCGCGCTCGCGGCGATCCCGGTACCGGACGCGGTGCTGATTCCGGTGCCGTCGGCCCGCACCGCGGCGCGGCAACGCGGCGGTGACCACATGCTGCGCCTGGCGCGGCGCGCGGGTGGTCTGCTCGGGCTGCCCGTCGTGCCGGCATTGCGGCTGGCCCGGCCGGTTCGTGACTCGGCCGGTCTCGGCGAGCGTGCGCGCCGGGCGAATCTGGACGGGGCCATGGCGGCCGATATGGGCCCTCCGGCCTCCGTCGCCGTGGTCGTCGACGACATCGTCACCACGGGGGTCACGCTGTCCGAGGCAGCGCGAGCGTTGCGTGCCGCCGGCTGGCAGGTGGCCGGGGCAGCGGTGCTCGCGGCGACGCCGCGGCGCCGGGTGCCAGGCCGTGCGGCCGCTTGATGTGGATCTTCGGTGAGTAGTGCTATCGGGCGTGTCCGCCGTCTGGCGAGTCGGCCAACTCCGGTCTAGCGTTGACGCGACCTGACCGAGTTGGCGTTTCATCGCCACCGCGCACGGTCACCGACGACGTATGACTTGTGCGCGGCGTCGGTGCGATGCCGTGATGTAAACGGTGGAGGGCATATGGACGTCGTGGTGCACGGGCGCAATGTCGAGGTCCCAGACCATTTCCGAGTTCACGTAACGGACAAGCTCGGCAAGGTCGAGCGATATGACCAGAAGATCATCCGCGCAGACGTCGAGCTGCATCACGAACGCAATCGTCGGCAGAACGGCAGCTGCCAACATATCGAGATCACCTGCCGCACCCGGGGGCCGGTAGTGCGCAGCGAGGCCTGCGCCGAGGACTTCTACAAGGCGCTCGACGTCGCCTCCGAGAAGCTCGAACGCCGGTTCCGTCAGGCCGCCGACCGGCGGCGCGTGCACCATGGCCGGCGGACTCCCACGTCGCTCGCCGCGGCGACGGCGGGCAGCGCAGTGGTCGTCGAGACGGCCGTCGATGTGATCGACGATGCGGACTTCGAGGCCGGACCCGGTCGGGTCGTTCGGGAGAAGGAGCATCCGGCCAAGCCGATGACCATCGATCAGGCCCTCTTCGAGATGGAACTCGTCGGCCATGACTTCTACCTGTTCGCCGACCTCGAGACCGGCCGGCCGAGCGTCGTCTATCGCCGCCATGCCTACGACTACGGCGTGATCCGGTTGGCGGTCTAGCTCCGGGGACGGTCGAGAAGGAGCCGCGCCTCGGCGCGGATCGTCCCGTCCGGGCCGGCAGACAGTGCCTCGCCGGCATCGCTTGCCAGGCGGCCGAAGAGCAGGCCGTCCTCGGGTCCATGCGGCGTGGATTCACGGCCGCGCAGCAGCCCTTCGAACCGGAAGCCCGCCGCGAGCGCAGTCTTGGCCGACGCGACGTTTCGCGCCGCGCACCGGATCTCCGCGCGGTGCACGCCGTGGTCGAACGCCCATGCAGCCAGCGTCCGGGTGGCCTCCGCGGCGTACCCGTTGCCCTGCGCCGTCACGGCGACCCAGTAGCCGATCTCGCTTATGGTTTCGCGTGGCTTCGGCAGCCGCAGTTCCGCGGCTGCGACCAGGCGGCCGGTTGCCGTCTCGACGACCGCATTGCCGATGCCGGTGCCGCTGCGCCGCCCGGCGTGCCCTAGCTCGGTGACGAACTGGACGGCGTCGGCCCGGGTGTATGGGTCGGGCAGCGGCAGGAACTCGTGCATCGCCGGGGCGGCCATGATCATCTCGACGTCGGAGGCGTCGTCGGGACGCCACGGGCGCAGCGTGAGCCGGTCACCGGTCAGGACGAGACCGTCGAGGTCGATGCCGTTCCATTGGCCCACGTCGCCACCCTGCCACCCCGATTTATGTCGATCATGGGCGCCCTGCGGCGGCCGCGCCCGTGACCGATCCGTGATGAGTGGCCACAAACACGTACCATGGCCGCCGTGGTTCTTGCGAAGCTTCTGCGCGCCGGTGAAGGCAAGTCGGTTCGACGCCTGTCGGTGATCGCCGAGCACATAGAGACGCTCGAAGACGACTACGTCGACCTGACCGACGCCGAGCTGCGCGAGCAGACCGACGTGTTCAAGGAGCGCTTCGCCGACGGCGAGACGCTCGACGACCTGCTGCCCGAGGCCTACGCCGTGGTGCGTGAAGCCGCGCGGCGCACGCTGGGCCAGTTCCACTACAAGGTGCAGCTGATGGGTGGCGCGGCGCTGCATCTGGGCAACATCGCCGAGATGAAGACCGGTGAGGGCAAGACCCTCGTGTCGACCCTGCCGGCGTACCTGAACGCGCTTGCCGGCAAGGGCGTGCACATCGTCACGGTCAACGACTACCTCGCCAGCCGCGATGCGGACTGGATGGGACGCGTGCACCGCTTCCTCGGCCTGTCGGTCGGCAAGATCCTCTCCGAACTACCGCCGGAGAAGCGCAAGGCCTCCTATGCCTGCGACATCACGTACGGCACGAACAACGAGTTCGGCTTCGACTACCTACGCGACAACATGGCCTGGTCGCTCGACGACCTCGTGCAGCGTGGCCACAACTACGCCATCGTGGACGAGGTTGATTCGATCCTCATCGACGAGGCGCGCACCCCGCTGATCATCTCCGGACCGGCCGAGGAGAACCAGCGCTGGTATCTCGAGTTCGCCCGCCTGTCCCCGCGGATGAAGCGCGACCAGCACTACGAGGTCGAAGAGGGCAAGCGCACCGTCGCGGTCAGCGAGGACGGCGTGGCATTCGTCGAGGACCAGCTCGGTATCGACAACCTCTACGAGGCCGCCAACACCCCGCTCGTGGGCTACCTCAACAACTCGCTCAAGGCGAAGGAGCTCTACAAGCGCGACCGCGACTACATCGTCACCAACGGCGAGGTGCTCATCGTCGACGAGTTCACCGGCCGCGTCCTGCACGGTCGCCGGTACAACGAGGGCATGCACCAGGCCATCGAGGCCAAGGAAGGCGTCCAGATCCAGCAGGAGAACCAGACTCTCGCGACGATCACGCTGCAGAACTACTTCCGCCTCTACGACAAGCTGTCCGGCATGACGGGCACGGCGCAGACCGAGGCCGCCGAGCTGCATCAGATCTACAAGCTGGGCGTCGTCCCGATCCCAACCAACATGCCGATGATCCGCGGCGACGAGACCGACCTGATCTACAAGACCGAGGACGCCAAGTTCGCCTCTGTGGTCGACGACATCGCCGAGCGGCACGAGGCGGGTCAACCGGTGCTGGTCGGTACGGCGAGCGTCGCGAAGTCCGAGCGGCTGGCGTCGTTGCTGCTGCGCCGCGGCATCCCGCACGAGGTTCTCAACGCGAAGAACCACGCGCGTGAGGCCGCGATCATCGCCAACGCGGGCCGCAAGGGCGCGGTCACGGTGGCCACCAACATGGCCGGTCGCGGCACCGACATCATGCTCGGTGGCAACCCGGAGTTCGCTGCCGACCTTGCCTTGCGAGACCGCGGCCTGACGCCGGACGAGACGCCCGAGGAGTACGAGGCCGCCTGGCAGGACGCGCTCGACAAGGCCAAGGGCGAGGTGGCCAAGGAGCATGAGGAGGTCGTCGACCTGGGCGGCCTGTACGTGCTAGGCACCGAGCGGCACGAGTCCAGGCGTATCGACAACCAGCTGCGCGGCCGTTCCGGACGCCAGGGCGACCCGGGCGAGTCACGGTTCTACCTCTCCCTCGGCGACGACCTGATGGTCCGCTTCAACGGTGAGCGGGTCGCGCAGATGATGACCTTGCTGCGGCTGCCCGAGGACGTGCCGATCGAGCAGCGCATGGTTTCCAAGGCGATCCAGTCGGCGCAGACGCAGATGGAGCAGCAGAACTTCGAGATCCGCAAGAACGTCCTGAAGTACGACGAGGTACTCAACAAGCAGCGCACCGTGATCTACGGCGAGCGGCGCAAGGTGCTCGACGGCGCCGACCTGTCCGACCAGATCCGTGACATGGTGGCCGAGGTCGTCCGCGGCTACATCGAGGGTGCGACCGCTTCGGGGTACGCCGAAGAGTGGGACCTCGACCAGCTGTGGTCCGCGCTGAAGACGCTGTATCCGATCTCGCTGTCCGCCGAGGAGGCAATCGACCAGGCCGGTGGCCACAAGACCGACCTCACTCGGGAGTTCCTCACCGAGGAGCTCACCGCCGACGCGCAGGCGGCCTATGACGCGCGCGAGGAGGATCTCGGCAGCGAGGTCATGCGTGAGTTCGAGCGGCGCGTCCTGCTGTCCGTGCTCGACCGCAAGTGGCGCGAGCACCTGTACGAAATGGACTACCTACAAGAAGGCATCGGCCTGCGCGCCATGGCGCAGCGCGACCCGCTGGTCGAGTACCAGCGCGAGGGCTTCGACATGTTCGGCGCGATGATGGACGGCATCAAGGAGGAATCGGTCGGCTTCCTGTTTAACCTCGAGGTTCAGGTCGAGGAGCCGACCGTCCCCGATGATGCCGTCCCCGGCGATGGTTCCCTGCCGCAGCTCGACGAGTCGCTGCTCGCCGCCGCCGAGCAGCTGGCAGGCGACGACGCAGTGCCGCCGCCCGCCGACCGCGTACAGACCGATGGCCACGTGACGCCGCATGTGTCGGCGAAGGGCCTCGACCGCGACACGTCGGCCAAGCCGCTGGTGTACAGCGCACCGACGCTGGGCTCCGAGGCGCCCGAGGTACGGGTCACGGGCAGCGACGGCGGCGCGGCGGGCGGCGCCGGCGGCGCGAGCAAGTCGGCGAAGCGTCAGCAGCAGTCGCGTGCCAATCCCAACCGCGGCAGTCGCGGCAACCGGAGCAGCAACGCTCGCAGGCGCAAGCGCTAGCCGAAGGGCGGGCGCTAGCCGATCTGCAGCCGCACGCAGCGCCACCGACCGTCCAGCCCCTCCAGACGCGCAGCGATCGCCCGAAATCTGGCGCCTGCCTGGACAACCGCCGACAGCTCGGCAACGCCGTCTGCCGGCTCGCACACGCGCACCGATCGCACCACAGCCGGCTGAGCCCAGGCCCGACGGACGGGACGATCGAGATCGGCGAGCAACGCGATGAACACGCCATGGCTGAGGTGCGGCGAGAGCTGGTGCGGTGAGCGCCGTCCGGCCATGGCTTCCAAGATGGCGACCAGCAGGCGGCGGCCGAACCAGGCGGGATCCGGGAGCTGGCCACGTCCGGTCGGCTGCATCGAGAACGCGTCCCGTCGGTCGATGAGCCGTCGCCGGGACGGCGCGAACGGAAGCGGACGGTCATGCGGGCCGACGAGCGTGAGATGGCGCTGTGGGATCTCGTCGTCGAACGGTGGTTCGCGCCGTGGCGCTGGGCGCACAGTTACCCGGCGGCTCGGATCGGTCGTCAGCACCGGGTCGGCGATCGCGGCGGTCATGTCGTTTTCTCCTTGGTGGATGTCAGGTCCGACGGGGCGTGCAGAACTCGTCCGGGCTGGATAACGGAGGGATCCGGGCCGATCGCCCGCTCGTTCGCCGCGTACCAGCGCGGCCATGCGTCGGCGATCTCGGCTTCGGAGCAGTCCGCGCCGAGCCGCTGTGCTGCGATCAACCACAAGGAGTCGCCGGGCCTGACGAGCACATCGGCCTCGAGCGTGGACGGATCCGCGGGAATCGCTGCCCGGCCGTGATCGGACGCGGGCGGGTCGGGCGCCGGGCTGATCGGTAGGGACGGAGTAGGTATTGGCGACTGCTCGCTAGCCGGCCGGGCCGCCTGGTCGGTCGGCCAGCTGATCCGAATTGCCGGAAGGGATCCTGCGTCGGTCGGCCAGCGGGGCAACATCTGCGCTGTGGCAGCGGCACCTGCGGTACCTGGACCGTTGCTCGCCGTCTCGGCGCCGGCGGCGATCGGCGCTATCAGCACGCCGATTCCGGCTGCGCCGGCCACGGCGCGCATCACGACAGCGGGCAACAGTTGTCGAGCGAGTTCGCTGGCACCGCGCCCGACACGCCCCGGAGCCATCGTCAAGGCGAGCGCGGCCAGTCCGATCGCCAGCCACAGTGCCACCAGCCACAGCGCGGCGGTGCCCAGCGTGATCGCCGCGCGATCGGCTCCCACCCGTTCCAGCCAACTGTGCGGAGCCGCTACGTCGCGAGCCAGCTCCGCCCAATGCGGAAACAGGAGCACCAGAGCGGCGGCGTCAACGATGACGAGGCTGAACAGCCGACTTGCGCCTTTGAGGCGGGTCATGATGCGGACTCCTTCGTTTACCTTCATTTACATTGATACGCGTTTGGTAGCTCACGGTCAAGCCAAATGATCTAATTGCGTCGGCATGACCCGAACAGGAGGCGATGAGTGCGCTGGGACGGCCTTTTCGCGGATCTCGAAGCGCAGGCGGGTGCGCTCGACACAGCGCAGCGCGCTGCCGAGATCGAGGAGCGCGCCCGTAGCGAGCTCGGCCGGATTCGGCTACACGACCGGCTGCGTCCCGCGACAGGTTCCGTCGTGCGCGCTCGCTGCCGGGGAGGGCTCGCCGTTGCCGGCATCGTCTCCCGGGTCGGCGCGGAGTGGCTGCTCCTCGATGAGGGTGGCAACCGAGAGGCGCTCGTCGTCACCGCGACACTGATCAGCGTGTCGGGACTCGGCCGGCTGTCAGCCGTGCCCGATACCGAGGGCGTCGTCGAATCGCGTCTCGGCCTGCGTCATGCGCTGCGCGGTATTGCGCGCGATCGCTCGACGGCAGCGGTGCATCTCATCGATGGGACTACCGCCGACGGCACGATCGATCGGACCGGCGCCGACTTCGTCGAGATCGCCGCACACGCGGCCGGGGGGCTGCGGCGCCGGGGCGACGTGCGCGACGTACTGGTGGTGCCCCTGAGCGCCGTTGCCGCCGTGCGTCGGCAGGCGTGACTTCGTCCCAAGGCGTCAGCCGTCAGTCGGCGTCCGGGCTCTCGGCATCGGCGAAAGGATGTTCCGACACGAACTGCTTGGTCTGGTCGTACATGCGCGAGATATAGGTCTCCAGTTTTTCGCGCTCGACGCGCCACTGGCCGCGTCCACCGATCTTGATGGCTTCGAGCTCGCCGCCACGCACCAGCGCGTAGGTCTGCGACGCGGAGATGTTGAGGACGTCGGCGACATCCGCGAGCGTCAAGAAGCGATCCGTTGCCATGGCCATCGTTTCCCTTCATCTGCGCTCCGACGCCTGCGGACGGGTCGAGTATGGCGGGTCTGACGGTAGCGCGGACACGCGTTGTCCACAGAGTGCTTGCCCGGCTCGCGGTTTGTCCACAATCCCCAGATCTCGGCGATCAGTCACGTTGAGAAACAAGTACGCTCTGCACGTGCTCGGGCGATTCTTGGCTATTACATGATGCTTGGCCCGTTCTGGCCGGGCGGATCGCGAACCGCCGAGCGACGACGTTCGGGAGGTCTTGCAGTGACGCGTCGGTCCGGTCTGTGGCCCGTCGCGTCCGGGTGCTCGTTGCTTGCGTCGCCTGCCCGAGCGGCGCGGCCGACGACGGCCCGTCGCCGACGCGAAGCGGCACGTATCAACCCATCTTCGAGCTGAAACGGGACCTAGACAGGTGGCTACGACCTCTCCCTCGCCGCGGCGTGTGAAGACGCCTAACTGGTTCGACTTGCGCCTCGTTGCCGGCGTCTTGCTGGTGATCGGTTCGATGGTCGCTGGTGCGGTGACCATCTCGGCGGCCGATTCGAGCGCCCGCGTGTGGGCCGTTACGCGCGACCTCTCGCCCGGGACCGTCCTCACATCAGGCGACGTCAA
>WNGE01001894.1_pt1 | contig 28183 bp, 25 predicted proteins | sample 5400651 | NCBI WGS metagenome assembly WNGE01 (sample SAMN13153370, study PRJNA577476) | soil metagenome | isolation source: 60 cm soil or saprolite under grassland replicate 2 | place: USA:California | collected 2016-06-15 | reverse complement strand
CCCAGCTGTCCCTTCCGCTGCTGCCCGCGGCCGCGGAGGAGATCACGCCCGGGGTGGGGGTGCCACCCGGGTCCCCGTCCGCCGCGCTGGGCCGGTGATGGGCCTGGACCGGGCGCCAGGGGGCAAGACGATCCGCCGCAAGCTCGCCTGGCTGGCTGCCGTCGGCGAGCTGATCATGGTGGTGGGCCGCCACCACGCGGCTGCCAAGCCGCACGCGCTGGGTTCCTTCACCGCCCTCGCGGCGGCACTGGCCCTGACCCCCGCGCCGCACGGCTTCACCGTCGCCGAGCACGCCGCCCGGGTCTGCGCCATGACCGGGCAGGCCGGCTACACGATCCGTCAGGCCGCTTACGACTTGCGCAAGCTCCGCGGCAAGAACCTCATCACCAAGCCAGGCCGGTCACGGCGCTACCACGTCCCCCCGCAAGCTGCCCGCACCATCGCCAGCCTGCTTGCCCTCCGTGACCAGGTCATCGGCCCGATCCTGGCCGGCGTCCGCAGCCCCCGCATGGGACGCAAACCCGCCGTCTGGACTCGCGTGGACCGCGACTACGAGACCCTCCGCATCGGCATGCAGACCCTCTTCCACGACCTCGGCATCACACCCGTCACGCCTGCCGCATAGACAACATTTGTCGATCGGAGAAATGCAGGTTTCTAGCCCCAATGCCATCGACCGCCAACAGCGGCTGGTCTCACACGTTCGGAACTGGCCGCTGACCTGGGTGGTTGGGCCGACGACAAAACTCGCTGGCCAGCGGGTTTGGCTGGTTTGTGGTTGCTGATCCCGCGCTAAGCGGGCTGATCTCCCGGCTGGGTGCCTTGCTGGGCCTGCGGGTGTGACTTGCTGGGCCTGCGGGTGTGAGTGGCAACCGTGAAGCGTGTGCCCACAGGGATGCAGCCAGGACCGTTCGGTATACAGTGCGTTAAATGACTGGCCACGGCATACGTCGTTGATCGTAGGTCTGCCCAGTCATGTGCTGATGGCTGGCGGTCCGGCCTCGCGCACAGTATGGCGAGATGATGGAGAACCAGCGGCCAGCTAGACGGGCATTGCCAGCTCCGGTGCGGACTTTGGAAGCGCCTGACGGCGCTGCGCGCTCTGTGGTGCCCGTGCCGCAGAATCACTACGTAGTGACTTCCTCCGAGTGGCGAGCCCGTATCTCCGTGGTCATCCCGGCGTTCAACGAGGCTGACAATCTGCGGTGGCTCCTGCCACAACTCGCCGACGTGGACGAGGTGATCGTCGTTGACGGCGAATCGGCTGACGGAACCAGCAACGTCGTGCGGGAACTGTGCCCGGACGCGACACTCATCCGGCAGCGGCCGCAGGGTAAGGGTGCGGCGCTGCGTGCCGGGTTCGCCGCCGCCATGGGTGACGTCATCGTAATGCTCGACGCCGACGGAAGCATGGATCCGCTAGAGATCGATACCTTCGTCGCACTGATCGCCCGCGGATTCGACGTTGTGAAGGGGTCGCGCCACTCGTGCGGGGGCGGGTCGGAGGACCTGACCTTCATCCGCCGGGTAGGAAACCGGCTGTTCGTCCGGCTCGCCAACCTGCTGTACGGGAGCAGCTGGAGCGACCTGTGCTACGGCTACATCGCTATGCGCCGGTCGGCACTTGACCGGTTGCGCCTGCACTCCGACGGGTTCGAGATCGAGACCGAGATTTGCGTGCACGCGGTGACCGCAGACCTTGCCGTGGCCGAGGTGCCGAGCTATGAGCTCAACCGCCGCTCGGGAGTGTCCAACTTGCACCCGCTCAGGGACGGGTGGCGCGTGCTGAAGGTACTGCTCCGCAACCGGCTGCGTCGGCGCACCGAAGTCGCCCGATGGGCCAGGGTCGGCCAAATTCAGCTTGAGCATGCGGGGCTTGAGCCCGCAGACGGGTGATTGAATATGTCCGCTGAGGTCACGCCCGACTATCTGTCGGTGGTCGTCTGCACATACCACGAGGAACGCCGCCCGCTGCTGGAGCGCGCGCTCGAGGCACTTAAGCATCAGGAGCAGCCGCCCGCCGCGGTCATCGTCGTCGTCGACCACAACCCGAGGCTTCTCGGCGCGCTGCGGGCAGACCACCCGCACCTCGCTGTCGTGCCCAACGACATGAACCGCGGATTGTCGGGGGCGCGCAACTGCGGCCTCGCGCTAACGGCTACGCCCGTCGTCGCTTTCCTCGATGACGACGCGGTTCCGGAGCTGGACTGGGTTGCCCGCCTCACGCAGGCATACGGAGCGGCCGCCGGGCAATACATCCTTGGGGTGGGTGGCGCGATCATCCCTTACTGGGCGCAAGAGAGGCCTTCGTGGTTCCCGGCCGAGTTCGACTGGGTTGTGGGCTGCACCTACAAGGGTGCCCGGACTGACCCAGGGCCGGTACGCAACATGCTCGGCGCGAACATGTCCTTCCGGACCGCGGAGCTGCGCCAGGTCGGCGGATTCCGCGAAGGCATCGGCCGGATCGGCGCAGTTCCGCTCGGTTGCGAGGAAACCGAGGCATGCATCCGTATGGCTCGCGAGTTCCCTGGCAGCCAGATCCGGTTCGAGCCCACCGCCCGGGTGCATCACCACGTGCCAGCCGAACGAGCTGGCTGGCGATACCTGTTGCGCCGGTGCTGGGCCGAGGGACTTTCGAAGGCACACGTCAGCGCGCTCGCCGGACGCTCCGCCGCGCTCGCAAGCGAGCGGAATTACGCGACGCGAACGCTCCCCAGGGCGGTCGCTCAGTCGTTCGGCGAATCCGTGCGCAGCGTGCGGGCGGCGCCACTCGGGCGGGCAGTCGCCATGGTGGTCGGCCTCACCGTGACCACCGCAGGGTTCATGGCGGGCCGACGGGGCTCCATGCGGTCCGTGGGCTACGCCGCATCCCAGCCGCACGATCTTCAGCAGGGCCTTTAGGGGGACAGCCATGATCAGCAGGGCCTTTAGGGGGACAGCCATGATCAGCAGGGCCTTTGGGCGGGACGGCTATGAGTAGACGGCCAGCTTTCCGGCGAACATCGCGACGCACGCTCCGCTCCGCGGCCATCGTCGCGGCCGTGAGTGCCCCGTTGCTGACAGCCGGTGCCACAGTCGCCGCCTCGTCCGGGTCCCTACCGCCCCGGTCCGGCTCGCCGGGTTCCGGCTTGCCCGGCTCCGTCTCGTCCGGTGCTCCTGTCGCCGCCGCATGCGCTGTCCGGGGCCTCCCGACACTCGGCGGCCGGTATGGCAACGTAACCGCCGCGGCGGCGAATGGCGACATTGTCGGCATCGCTGACAACACGGCGGGGGTCGCCCAGCCGGTCCTGTGGCGGGCCGGGAAACCCGAGCGAATCCGCACGGGCCTGGCCGGCAGCGTCCCCGCCGGCCTCAACGCCCATGGAGACGTCGTGGGCAACAGCCCGAACGGGGAAGACACAATCGGCTGGGTCCGGTCGGGGAGCCGGGTCACACAGCTCCGGGGCACACGGCTCCGGGGCACACGGCTCGCCGCACTCCCCGCCGCCATCAGCAACAGCGGCATCGTCGTCGGCGCACTTGAGTCGACAGAAGGAACGCCGGCCGAGGGAGACAACACGCCGGGGTCGTTGGAAGACGAGCAGGCCGCCGTGTGGCGGTCGCCGACCGGTCCACCGCAGTTGCTCGCCCCGCTGCCTGGTGATCAGGGTGCCCACGCGTTCGCGGTCGCCGCCGACGGACGGGTCGGCGGTATCTCGGAAGGCCATCGTTTCCGCCCCGTCGTGTGGGATCACGCCGGGAGACCCCACGTGCTGCCCGGTCTGGGCGGCGGGTATGGCATCGTCCGCGCGTTCGGTCCCGGCGGCGTGGCGGTCGGTGACGCCGTGGCCAAGGACGGAACGGACCACGCGGTGCGGTGGAGCGCGGGCGGGCGGATCACCGATCTCGGCCTGCCGGCCGGGAGCCGCACCGCACAAGCCAGCGGCGTCCTGCCTGGCGGAGTCGTCGTGGGCACGGCCCAGCTGCCCGCGCCCGGCGGCGGCGTACTCACACGGGCCGTGCGCTGGCCCGCGGCCGAGCAGCCGCAGTTGCTCGGCAGGCAGCAGGGCCCGGGGCAGGCCATGGTGGCCGGCGCCGCCTCGGCACGGACTGCGGTGGGCTACCGAACGGACGCTAGTGGCGGCCGGCATCCAGTGATGTGGCGGTGTGGGTCATGAAGCGCGTCATGATTTTGCTGACCGCGGTTGCGCTCGCTTGTGCGGCGGTCATCGCGACGGCAGTGTTGCCCCACGTCCGGGCCAAGGCAGCGACCACGTTCTCGTTCGCGGTGGCGGGCGATCTGGGGGCGAACAGCAACACCTCCGGAGTAATCAACGCGGTGGCCGCCAGCGGGTCTGCACTGTTCTGGCCCATCGGTGATCTCAGTTACAGCCAGGTCCCCTCGGAGTCGGATTGGTGCGATTACGTCCACGCCCGGCTCGGCGCGAGCTACCCCGTCGAGGTGCTCCCCGGCAACCACGAGGACAACGACGGGCCGGACGGATTCATCGGCAACTTCGCGTCGTGCCTGCCCGACCGGATCGGTGGCGTGCAAGGCACCTATCCGGATGAGTACTTCGTCGACTATCCCGCCGCGAACCCGCTCGTGCGGTTCGTCATGATCTCGCCGGGCCTCGACCTGAATGCCAACGGCACCAACTGGTCGTACAAGCAGGGCACGACCCACTACAACTGGACGGCGAGCGCGATCGATGGGGCCCGCGCGGCCGGGATCCCGTGGGTCGTCGTGGGGATGCACGAGTACTGCCTGTCGCTCGTGAACCACTCCTGCTTTATCAGCGACGACCTGATGAACCTGCTCGTCTCCAAGAAGGTCGACCTCGACCTCCAGGCCCATGACCACGCCTATTCGCGGAGCAAGCAGCTCGCGCTGGGCCCGGGCTGTGCCGCGATCTCGAGCACGAGCTTCAACTCGTCCTGCGTCGCTGACGCCAATCCTGCGTCCAGCTACACCGCGGGAAACGGCACCGTGATCGCGACCGTGGGCAGCGGCGGGCGGTCGATCAACTCGCAGGACCCGACGCTGGCCTGGGCACCTTACTTCCAGACCTACATGGGGTCCAACAACAATGCCACCTACGGGTTCCTCAAGGTCAACGTCTCGGACAGCCAGCTGTCGGCGCAGTTCGTCCGCGGGGCGGGTGGTAGCTACACCGACTCGTTCTCGCTGACCAAGCCGGTATCGACGTCATCCCCGACCCCGACTCCGACTCCGACTCCGACTCCGACTCCGACTCCGACTCCGACTTCGACGCCAGCGCAAGCATCCGTCCGCAGCAGCGCGACCTACGCCGGCACCACGAGCGAGTCGTCGTCCACCGTGCCGATGCCAGCCGGATGGCAGCCGGGCGACGTCGTTTATGTCGGCTATGAGCTGACCGCCAGCACCGGGTCGATTACCGTGCCGCCCGGCTGGGTTGAGGCGGTACCGCACTTCCGGTCGGCCAGTTCCACCAGTTCGCTGACCGGTGTGCTGCGCCGCGTCATGCAGGCAGGCGACCCGAACAGCCTCACCGTCAGCCACAGCTCCGGCCGGTTCGCCGCCATATCGGCCGCCATCCAGGGCGCCGACAACACCACGCCGGAAGACGCCACCCCAACCGTCGATAACAACACCGGCATCGCCTTCCCCAACGTCGAGATCCCGTCCATCACCCCCGTGCAGCAGGACGCGCTGCTGCTCGACTTCGCCGCCATCCGCAACGGCACCAACGGGTCAGTCACTACCTTCACCGCGCCCACCGGGATGACGGAGGTGGCGCAGGTCGCCAGCGCCGTCTCGGGGACCTCCAACGCCGCCATCGAGATGAGCTTCGCCGCGCTAACCTCCAACGCCGCGACCGGGATCAATGATGCCACCGTCCAAACCCCGGGCGGCACTGCGGCCAACCCGATGGGCTCCGCCATCGCGGTCCGCTCGACGGGCTAGTACGAGGCTGCAATCCACCGGGGCCGACGCGCACGCCGGCCCCGGTGGATGCTCGCGGCGGCCGCGCGGCCCCGCGGCAGACCCGGGCCGCGCCGACCGGACGCTCACGTCTGCGAGCCGCCAGGACGTTCAGCGGCTACTCCGGCTCGCCGGGACGGGGCGCGTTGTGGCACCCAGTAGCGGCGCCGTTTCCGTTCGCAATCGACTCGACCTGCAGCGAGCTTCTGCGTCATTTCCTGGGAGGTCACACGCCCGCCTCAGCCCGTGCTCACGGGTGCGGCGGGGGGGCAGATCTCAGCTAAGTAGATTCCCTCGATTTGCGTAGTCCCTCTCGTACATACGGGCGTGCCAGGTCCGTGACCCGGCCAACCATAGTGGCCCCATGACAACGAACCCGGTCGCGGACACCGGATGGCTATCTTTCGACCTGCACGGGCGGGCGCGCATGGGGGTGGCCCGGAATGCGCCGACCGCCGCACAGCTGCGCATGATGTTCGCCGATTTCCTCACGGAAGACGGCAACGGGCCGTTCGACCTCACGGTCACCGGGGAGATGCAGCCGGTCCACGGGGTTGCGTACGCCGATGACACCTTCTCCTACACCCCCGATGCGATCTGCCTGCGCACGCCCCCCTTGCAGATCTTCCGCAACGGCACAGGCATGCGGCTGAACGGTCCTGGAGAGCTGCTCACCACCGTGCTTCCGCTGCTGGACCGGATTCTGGTGGAGCGGGACGTCGCAATGATCCACGCGGCGACCGTCAGCATCGACGGCCACGGCGTCGCGCTGCCGGCAGCCGGCGGGGTCGGCAAGACCAGCACGATCGCGAAGCTGATGCGGCACCGAGGCATCGGCTTCATGGGCGACGACTGGGCCTTCGTCTCGGCCGAGGGGGAGCTGCTCGGGTTCGCCAAGCCGATGTCCATAAAGCCGCACCACCGCACTATCTACCCGCATCTTTTCCACCGGATGCGCAAGCCCCTGGTGCCGAAGAGGCTGTCGCGGCCCATCGGCCGGCTGACAACCGCGGTGCATCCCGTCGTCGTGCGCTACCCGCGGCTGGCTGCCTTCACCAGGCGATGGTCGCCTGAACACATGATCATCCCGCCGCATGAGGCACTCCGCGGCTCGCCCATCGTGCGGTCCGCCCCGCTGTCGGCCGCAGTGTACGTCGAGCGGTTCGACGGCGCGGAGCCGTGGCTGGGCGAGCTCGACCGGTCCGCGATGGTCGCCCGGATGCTTGGCAACTTCCACATCGAGATGACCGCCTACTCGCGCGAGGTGCTGAATCTCCTTGGCGCGACCGGGCTGATCCCGCTGCAGGACATCTTCGCCGACAAGGCCACGATCCTCGGCAAGGCGCTCCAGGACGTGCCCACATTCCTGCTCCAGGTGCCCGTGGCCTACGGCGCTGACCATGCCTCCGACGTCATCGTCGACCAGCTAGCGGCGGTGACCGCTGCACTCGGTGTGTCAGTCGAGAGCAGGTCATGAGTGTCGTTGACGACCATGTCCAGCTTGCAGACCTGACGGTCGTCATACCAGTTCGCAACGCCGAGCGGCTCCTCCCGGCATGCATGGAATCGGCGCTACGGGAGCAACCTCGGGCGGTCATCGTCGTCGACGGAGAGTCGAGCGACCGCACCGTCGAGATCGCCCGCGAGTACGGCGCGCTGGTCGTCTCGGACGAAGGGCGGGGCCTTCCGGTGGCCCGCAAGCTCGGCGCCGAGCTCGCAACAACCCAGTACGTCGTCCTGGTCGATGCCGATGTCGTGCTGCACGAGGGTGCCTTGCACAGCCTGCGTCAAGAGTTCGAGGAGGGGAACTACACCGCGCTGCAGGCCGGCCTGATCAGCACCGGTGGCCCAGGCTACTGGGGCCGTGCGCTCGCACAACACCACCGGTGGGGCCGCAGCAGGAACTGGTTCGGCCTAGTCGCCACTATCTTCGAACGGGAAACGCTGCTCCGTATTGGCTTCGACGAGAAGTTCATCTCAGGCGAGGACATCGAGCTGCGCTGGCGGTTGCAGCGGGAGGGCGCACGCGTTGGCGTTTCGGCGCGAACCCTCGTCACCCACCGGTTCGGTGAGGACTCCTTCGCCTTCGCGCGCATGCAGTTCCGCATGGACGGCCGGGGCCTCGGCAAGATGATCCGCAAGCATGGATGGCGGGGTGCGCCCCTGCTGGCGTTGCCCGGCGCTGCTGCCGTTCGGGGCATCGGGCTCAGCTTGGTTCGGCTCCGCCCGCAGTGGATCCCCTACTATCTCTGCTTCGCCATCTTCAACTACCTGGCGATGATCGCCGAGCTGGCAGGTGTCGCTCCCCAGGTAACGGAGCGGCTGGTGCGCCGGGTCCTGGGTAAGGGGGCGATGACCGGCGACGCGATCGGCCTGATTGTCGGTCGCATGGCATCGCTGGGTCTCGGGTTCCTGTTCTGGCTGATCGCAGCCCACGTGGCCACGCCAGCACAGGTCGGATTCACAGCGGCCGTCGTGTCAGCGATGATGCTGTGCACACAGTTCGCCCAGCTCGGCACCGGACAGGCCTTCATCAAGCTGTACCCCCGGCACCTCAGGAACCCGGCACCGTTGCTTGACAGCGTGCTCTCCATGACCGTGATCGGGGCGATTGCGGGCGGCCTGGCCTTCTTGCTGCTCGCTCGCACCATGTTCAGCCAGCTCGATCAAGTAGCGCACGATCCGGTCTGGGCGGTCGCGTTTCTCGCCCTGTCGGTCTTCGGCACCGCGCAGATCGTCTTCGACCAGATCTCGATGGGTCTTGAACGCGGCGGCCAGGCCGTTACCCGTAACGTCGCCTGTGGCCTGCTCACGCTTGCGCCGCTGGCCGTGCTGCCCGCCCTCGGTGTTGGGGTGTCCAGACTGGGACTCTTCCTGGCCTGGGTCCTGGGAGGTGCGGGCACGGTCACGTTCGGCCTATGGCAGCTCCGGAAGTCGTGCGGCGGTTACCTGTACCGGCCACGGCTCGTACGCAGCCTCGCTCCGGCAATGGCTACGACCGGCCTCGCCAATCACGCGCTCACGCTGACCGAGCGCGTACCCGGGCTGGTATTGCCGATCGTGGTCGCCGAACTGCTCTCCCCCCAGGCGAACGCATACTGGTACGTGATCTGGATGAGTGCCTGGGTGGTGTTCATCACACCCCTTTCGGTAGGTATCGCGCTGTTCGCCGAAGGCTCCCATCGGCCGAAGACCATCTCGACCGCCACGGCCCAGGCCCTGCGGGTCTCGCTGATCTTCGGCGGTGGAGGCGCGATCGTACTGTGGCTGCTCGCCAGCCCCGTTCTCGACCTGCTCGGCCACGACTACGCGCGGGCTGGCTCCACGCCGCTGCGCATCCTGTTGTTCGGCGTGGTCCCGATGGCGTTCACCAGCGCCTACTACGCCGGGTGCCGGGCGCGGGGGCGGCTGGGTGAGGCGATCGTCATCGGTATCCTCGGCGGCCTGGCGGCCATCTTCGTCACTGCCATGGCAGGCGTCCACTACGGCCTGACCGGCATGGCGGTCGCCTGGGTTGCCGTCCAGGCGATCGTCGCCTGCTGGGCCGGGCTGCGGCTCTGGGCGGCGCGGTGGTAGAAGCACCCGCAGGAATCAAGCCGACACTGGCACCAACGCAGCAGACGTCACGCCGCCCGGTGATGCTTGAGCAGCTGCGCTTCCTCGCGCTGCCGGTCGCCGCGGTCGCGTGCTGGGCCTGGTCGCTCCCGCGCATCCACGCCGGGGCGATGAACGATCTCGGCCTCGTCTCTGTGCTGCCATGGCAGACGTGGCTGGCGTTCGGCCTGCTCACCGTCGGCTTCATCGCCTGCTGGCGGCGCGCTGAACGGACAACCTGGCTGCTCCTCGTGCATGTGCTGCTGCTGATTTTCATGCTGTACGGGCTGCCCGGCCTGGTCCTCCACGAGCCGAGCGGGCCCATCGTGTTCCGGCACGCCGGCATCACCGAGAACCTGATCCGGACCAGGATCGTCAACACCAAGATCGACGCCTACTTCAGCTGGCCCGGTTTCTTCATGGGCCTGGCCACGCTGGTCAAGCTCAGCGGGGCATCGAGCGCGCTCACCTTCGCCACCTGGGCGACCGTCGCCTTCAACCTGCTATACCTGGCACCGCTGCTGCTCCTGACGCGGGCGCTGACGCGGGATCCGCGGCTGACGTGGGCCACCATATGGATCTTCTACGCGGCGAACTGGATCGAGCAGGATTACCTGTCGCCGCAGGCCTTCACCTATCTCCTCTACCTGACGATCCTGGCACTGCTGCTCACGTATCTCCGCTCACGCGATAGCGACCCCGACACAGGCGGCCGGTGGGGACGCAAGCTGCGGACGCTGCTCCGGGTACGCATGGCTGACGTTCCGGTTCCCGCGGTCTCCCGCCGGACGACCGCGGCCGTGGTGGCGCTGGTGGTGCTGCTCTACACCGCCACCGTAGCGAGCCACCAGCTCACGCCGTTCGCGATCCTGATCAGCGTGGTGGCGCTCGTCGCAATCGGCCAGTGCACCGCACGTGGGCTGCCGCTGCTGATGGCGGTCATCGTCGCTGTGTGGGTTGCCTTCGTCGCGCATGGCTACGTCTCCGGGCATTTCGGCCAAATGGTCGGCAGCCTTGGCGACCTGACCAGGGCCACCTCGGCCAACGTCACCGCGCGGCTCAGCGGCAGCCCGCAGCACCTGCTCGTGGTCCGGGAGCGGCTGCTGCTCAGCGGGATGCTGTGGCTGCTCGCGCTACTCGGCGGCATCCGCCGGTTCCGGGCCGGCTATGCCGACCAAGCGGCCGCCGCACTGTGCGTCGTGCCGCTGCTCATGTTCGGCATGCAGGTGTACGGCGGCGAGATGCTGTTGCGCATCTACTTCTTCATGCTGCCCTTCGTGGCATTCTTCGCCGCAGCCGCTCTCCAGGTGAACCGGGTGCCGGGCCGCAGGCTGCGCGCTCGCCTGCCTGTCGCGCTGCGCCGCAGCGCCACCGCCACCGCCACCGTCACCGCCCTCGGCCTGCCCATCACCGTGCTGCTGGCCGGCTGCCTGCTGGCGCGATACGGGAACGAGCGCGCGGAATACTTCACCCCGAGTGACCGGGCCGCGTTCAGCTTCCTATACGCGCAGGCGCGGCCAGGTTCCACATTCGCGGTCGAGCAGCCGTACCTGCCGTGGAAATACCAGGGATACGACCAGCACAAGTACCTGTCGCTCGAGTTCATGCTCGGCCAGCCGAACCCGCCCTCGCCCGCTCAGGCGCTGGCCCTGGTCACCCGGGCGCTCCGGCCGTTCCCCGGGCACCCAGCCGGATTCGTGATCTTGACCCGCTCGCAGCACGTGTACGCCCAGACCTTCGGCGGCGTGCTCTCGTTGAGCTACATCGACAATTTCGAGCACCTGCTGTCGAAGTCGCCGCGGTTCCGGCTCGTTTACGCCAGTTCCAGCGCGCAGGTCTACGCACGACAGCTCTACCGGCGGCATCCCGCACTGGTTCAGCCACGACGGCCGGAGTTGAGGCATGCACGATAGATGGCTGCGGCCCGGAATAGTCCTCGCCTCCGGCGCCGCCCTGGCAACGGTGATAGGCACCGGGATTGGCGCCCCCTGGCGCACGATCCTGGCCCTATGGTTCGTGCTCGTCTGTCCGGGTGTGAGTCTGGTCGGCGTGCTCGGCCTGCGAGACCGCCTGGTCGAACTGGGCATCGTGGCGCCGCTGAGCCTGACGCTCGTGACGCTCACCTCGGTCGCCCTGTTCTACGGGGGTGTCTGGTCCACCAAAGCGGAGTTCGGCCTGCTGCTCGGGCTGTGCCTGATCGGGCTTGCCTGGTCCCATCTCCGCTCTCGTACCGACGTGAAGGGGGAGGCATGAGCTATCTGCTAGCGACCGATCCGCTGCAGCTCAGGGTAATCACTCCCGTCTACTTCGTGCCGATCGCCGCGTTGCTTGTCCTGCTCGTGGAGCGGGAGATGATCCGCACCAGGCCGGGAACGCCGAGGACGACGGCGCACCACGTGATCGATCTCGCCATCGTCCCGCTAGTGTCCCTGTTCCTGATCTTCGTCGGCCTCCGCGCCGCCACCATGCTCGGGTGAGCGCCATGACAGTACCCACAACGCTCGTACAACCGCGCCGGACGAAGCGGGCCAGCCTTGCCCTTCAGGGCCTGGCCTTCGCGACCGCCCTGGTCGGCGCAGAGGCGGTCTACCGCCTGGCCGGCCAGTTCTGGGGCGCAGCCTGTTTTGCCGTGGTCTTCCTCGCGATCGTCCATGTTGCCGCACTGGTCGGCGCGCGGGGGGCCGGCGCGCGGGGAACCGCTAATCCGGCGCTGACAGCACTCATCGCGGCGGCCAGCCTGGTCCCGCTGGAACGGCTGCTCGTGCTCAGCGCGCCCACGCTGACCTTCCTGCGGCTCTACCCGAATGCTCTGTGGATGCTGCCCATCGCCGTGACCGGGGGGTACGCCTACCGGGCCCGCTGGATTCCGGGGCCGCGCCCACTGGTGCTACCCCCGCCCGGCCACCGACGGCCGCGCGCCGTCCAGGCGGCCGTGCTGGTGACGGGTGCCGGGCTCGGCGTGCTTGGCGCCGTTATCGTTCCCTATGCCGGCCCGCATGTGCTGGTCCACCAGGACGCGGCGAAGTGGGCCGGGGCAGCGCTGTTCGCGCTGGCCGGCGCGGCGGAAGAACTGGCCTGGCGCGGCGTCCTGCAGCCGTTCGCGGTCACCGCCGCCGGCCCGGCGGGGATCGCATTCTCCTTCCTCGCGTCCGCGTACGTCTCGGTGGCCTGGATGGGCCCGATAGCGGCCGTGCCTGTCATCGCCCTGTCGGCGGTGACCAGCGTGGTCGTCTACCGGACTCGCTACCTGGGCGGGGCCGTGGCGGCCCACTTCCTGCTGAACCTGCTGCTGCTGACGCTACGGTGAGCGAATCCACGCTCGTCATCACCAGCGACCTCCATCTCGGCGGCGGCACGGCGGGTGTCTGGGGCCCGAGATTCAGCGACGAGTTCACTGATGACCAGGCCTTCGTTGAGTTTCTTCGCTGTCTCAGCCCGCGCCCGGGGAGCCGGCTGGTGTTCCTCGGCGACGCCTTCGATTTCTTGCGGGTTCCGGTCACTGGCGCGCGTACCGGCCTGTTCGCCCGCAGCGAGGCCGAAGCGGTCGCCCAGCTTGACCGGATAGCCGCAGCCCACCCCGTAGTGATGACCGCCCTGTCGGATACGCTCGCCGCCGGTGTACGCGTCGACTTCGTGTCGGGAAATCACGACGCGGAACTCATTCGTCCGGCGGTGCGGGAACGGCTCCGCGCGCTGCTTGGCGCGCCGGTCGGCTTTCACCCGTGGATTCTGTACATCCCCGGGTTGCTGTACGCCGAGCACGGTCATCATCATCACGACATCAACACCTTCGCCCGCCCGCTTTACCCCTACGCGACGACGGAAGGGCGCCTTGAGCGGCCACCCGCAGCATGGCTTGGCGACCTAAGGCGCTTCCCGGCCAGGCCGAGCCGCCTGTGGCGGGATGCCATCACCGGACTGCGCGGTCGCCCCCCGGCCAGGAAGCGCACCGCGTACCTCGCCGGACTCGCTCCGGCGCACGCGAACGAGATCGGCCTCCCGGCGGTCGTGCTGGCGCAGTTGCACGACCTGGCCAGCCGGTCGCCGGTCGCCATCGGACGCCGGCTCGCCCGCCAGCGGCTGGGGCGCGGTGACTGCCGCGGTTACCTGCCCGCCGCCGCTGCCGCCGTGCACGACCTGCTGGCCAGGAACCAGCTTGCCGTACCGTTCTACGCGTTCGGCCACACGCATGCCGCGATGCGATTGCCGCTCGGCACGAATGCCTGGTACCTCAACAGCGGCACCTGGTCGGCAACGACCTGGGGAGGCGCCCGGGCCCGCAGGACATGGGTTGAAATCACGGCAGGTGCGGCGCCTGCCGCGCAGCTGTTCCAATGGACCGGCGCCGCAGAGCCGCTAACCCGTAGTTCCCCCCGGATGACCTGACACCCCTGTTCACCAGGGAGAACGTGGACGTACATGACTACCGTAGGCATGTAAGTCCGGCACCTGAAGCTCTATGACCAGGGCAGACATGATGGGCCTTATGAGCCTGGGGGGAACTTCGGGCTAACTGACCGCAGGGCGCCAGCTTAGGACCAGGACGCCGCCCTGGAATGTCCTTCGCGGAGCTGTGCTCGGCGGGCGAGGGCGACGGCCTCCAGAGTAGTGTGGACACCCAGCTTCGCCATCAGGTTTTGCAGGTGGCTGCGGACCGTGTTAGCGGACAGGTGCATAAGCTCAGCGACCTCACGTCGGCCGATGCCTTGGGCCAGATATGAGAGCACCTCTCGCTCACGAGGGGTGAGGCTCCCGAGCGGGTGCTTCAAAGATGCCTCCCGCTCGTCGCGCTCATGCAGGAGCAACCGAAGGACCGGGCCCAGCGCCGTGGCCGGGAGCCATGTTTCGTCGCGCATCACGCCCCGGATAACGCCCAACAACTGCTCGATCGACTCCTCCTTTGGTACCCATCCGGCGATCCCGCTGCGAAGCGCCTCCACGATACGCGTGGCCTCCGGCACCGTTCCCAGCATGATCACCCGGACCGGCTGTGGGGTGGCGGCGCGGATGCAGGCCAGCTCGGCGGCCAGGCGGAGACCCTCCGTCAACTCGCTGTCCAGCAGCACGACGTCGACATGACGACCAAAGAGCAACCTGCGGGCAGCCGCCGCTGACTCTGCGGCGGCGACCAGCAGCAGGCCGGGCTCAGCTGCGAGCCGGGAAGCGAGTGCGTCGGCGAAAGTACGCTGGCAGTCGACCACAACCACACTGATCTGGGTCATGCCGACAGCGTGACCTTCCCGTGGGGATGGCGGCACCTCGGATGTGCGTGGATTTCTACGATTTATGTAGGAGAGCACACATCGTGCGGAACCTCGTCCGTCAGTCGAGCCCGGACTGCGATGGCCGATGCCTCGAGCCGCGAATGGGCACCGAGCTTGGTTAGCACGTTCTGTGAATAGGTTCGAACCGTGCTGGGCGCGATCTGCATCGACCGCGCCATCTGCTTGGTGCTTTCGCCGGCCACGATTCGGCGGAGCACCTCCAGTTCCCGCACGGTGAGGTAGTCCCACGGTTCCTTGCGCGGCTGCGCGGTCAGGTGTCGTACGACATCGCGGACCAAGTCGGTCTGGAATACGAACCCTCCGGTGGCTACCTGCAGGAGCGCAGCCGCGATCTTGTCGACGGTCTGGTCCTTGCGGATGATCCCGACAACGCCGAGATCGATCGCCTTGGAGAGGACCAGCGGATCTGCCACGCCCGACAGGATGAGAACCTGCGTATCGGGGTGACCCGTCCGGATGGCTCGCGCCGTTTCCAGGCCATCCTCTCGTCCCGGTAGGTAGAGGTCCAGCAGGCACACGTCCGGGTGGGCCTTCGCGACCGCTCTCAGGCATTCCTCCGGCGTCGTCGCCGCCGCGAGGACGTCGTGGCCCCGCGCCTGGAGGGCGACCGCGAGCGATTCAACCAGAATTCTCTGATCATCGCAGAGTACGAGCCGCATCATTGCACCTCACATTCAGCCGTCGGCGGCCTGCAGCGCGGGAATTGCCACTCGGCCTGATCCCGGACCTGCTCCACGCGGGCGCGAACGGCTGACGGGATCGCGGCGTGGCACAGGGTGGCATCAGCAGGCACGATGATGCTCGCGACAGGCTGACGCAGGCCGTAGGAAATCTCGTGGAGACGATCAATGTCCGGGACGTTCGATCCGGAGTCTGCCAGGCGCAGGTTCCGGACAACCGCACGCCCTTCCTCGGGCGCGGCGTTCATCGACGCCGCTTCGGAGCCCGGCTCGAGCGGGAAGCCGAGCGGGCCATTCGTCAACGCAGGTTCCACCCCCATCATCGGCACAGGACTCCCCATCGCACCGCTGGGATGACCTGAGCGGGTGCCCCAAACCAGGATAAAGGATCGGTAAACGACTCGTCTACTACACTTGCGCGGCGTCCAAGTGCTCCCACGGCGGCGCGACCTGCGGCCGACAGGCCGAGAGCGGCAGCCACAAGCTTACCCGTGCTCCGCCGAGGGCGCCGCAGCCGCATTCGAGTCTTCCTCCGTAGTTGACCACGTTCCGGGCTGCTGCGCGGAGACCAATCCCGAGGCCCTCCTGGAGCTTGCCGAAGCCCGGACCGCTGTCGTCCACCACTATCAGGGCCCGTCCGTCCTGGCTCCGGATCTCGATCGCCACGGTGCCCGACGAACCCGCCGCGCGTGCCGCGTTGCTCAGCACGTTGGCAATGATGCGGCGAAGGATCACCGGGTGGACGGATACATGCACGGGCTCGGCGGGCCACAGCACGTTTACCTCTACCGGGTTGGTCACGCACTCAGCCGCCACGGCCTCGCTGATGATCGTCGCCAGATCGGCCCGGGCGTCCGGCGTGCCGGGCTGAGCGGCGTGCAGCCAATTCTGGATCATGTCCGCAAGCCATTCGGCCTGCTGGACGATCTGTTCCAAGCGGGCATGTACGGACCTGGGCAGGCCCGGCTCCGTCAGGGCCGCCCCTGCCAGCGCGAGCACGCCGGCGACCGGCTGCCGCATGTCGTGACATGCTTCTCGTAGCCCCTGAGCGGCATCCGCCCTTTCCTGGGCATCAACCCTTGGCACTAATGTCACCTACCCCCCAGCACCGGCCCCAGAACGGACCCTGCGGCAGCAGGCAAGCCGTTCGCGTTCTGGGTCGATCGAAGCCCATGGGTCCCCCTTTGAACTGCCCGCTTCCCGTGAGCGGACCACATGACGGTGATCAGCTACCAGGTGACGGGAGCATTCATATCTGGCTAACCTCTGACTAACTAACCGCTAACTAAGACGCACGGGCTCTAAGTACGGTTTACAGCGCGAACGCCGCAGTTCGGACTGACCTCGCATCTTGCCGTGGCGGATGACGGCCCGGGTGCGTGCGGACTCCGGCCCGCACGGCTCGGCGAGGGGTCGGTTCCGTGGCGGATCTGCTTCACGGCCGGTCCTGGTCGGCTATCTGGTCGGCCTGGCGCTGATCATGATCGCCAGGCAGCTGGCGCGGGTGACCGGCGTCGAGTCAGCGGGAGGACATTCTCCGCGCACGTCATCTCGTTCGCCACGCGCATCGGCGGCGATCAGCCTGCCTCCGCCGCCGTCGCGGCCGCGGTCCTCGTCTTCCTCTTCGTGGTGCGAGCACGGTGGCCGCAGCTGCCCGGCCTGCTGCTCGCGATGCGGCTGGCATCGGGCGCGGTGGCTGCAGGCCGCCCGAATGACCATGGTAAGGCCGTGGTCGGTCAGATACCGGCCGGCCTCTTGCTGGCGCTTGGCTTGCTGGCGGCCTTCAGCGACGACGTGCTGTGACCGCACGGTCGTTCGCCCGGCGTTACATTCCGCCTGCACATTCGCCGCACGATCCGGAAGAGCCGCGCAATTTGTCTTTTCTAGGTGTAAACCTCCGTGGTAACCTGTGCTTAAGGTAAGCATTTCTGGGGATTCGCCTGTTATTTGCCTAACGGGGTCTTGGCGCCCACCGGGGGACTGTGATAGTGATGCCGCGCGTCGAAGTCCGGGCAACGCCCGCGCTCGTGCTAGGCCTCCAGGAGACGTGTCATGACATGCGACAACCCGTCGCCAGCATGTTCGCGCTGGCGGCGGCCGCGCTGGCCGAGCCCGGACTGCCGCAGCCCGCGCGTGTGCGCCTAGAACAGATCGTCGAACAGGCCGAGTGGCTGGCAGATCTGATCCAGCACTCGCTGCATGCCGCCGGGTCGGGCGCGTCCGGTGCCTGCCAGACCGACCTGCTCCAAGTCGTTAACGAGGCGGTAGCCGCCGAGTGCGTAACTTGGCCGGGCGACGTGAGGATAATAGGCGGCGCCGAGCCAGTCTTCACTACCGTTCACTCCGTGTTGCTGCGTCGCATGGTTGCGAACCTGCTCAGCAACGCAACCCGTGCGGCGGGGCCGTCAGGCGCGGTGATCGTTGAAGTCGGCTGTCAGCGGCGTTCGGCGATGCTCGCGATCGAGGACACCGGCCCAGGCTTCGGGAAGATCGAGCGGGGACTCGGGCTTGGCCTGACCGCGGTGTCGAGATACGTAACCATGTATGGCGGCAGGCTTGACCACGGATGCAGTGCCAGCGGTGGGGCACGCGTCAGCCTGTCGTTGCCGCGCACGCGCGACCCAGCGGGCGGGTTGCGCGGACAGCAAGTTTCGTAGCACGTTGAGCACTACTCCCCAGGTGAATCCTGGTATCCCCATCATGTCCAGGATCGCGCGGCGCTCCGCCGGGTCCAGCGCGGCCGGCCCGCGTTCTGGCCGGGGAACAGCCAGTGGTGGGCGGCCGGAATTGCTGCGGCCAGGTGGTCACGGGGGATGCGGCTGCCTGGCGGAGCAGCGCGGCGAACGGTGCCGGGACGGGGACGGGCGGGTCTCCCAGGCGCAGGAACGTGGTTCCGGTGGTGTCGATGGTGATGTCGTTCAGGGTGAGCTGGGTGATGCGGAAGGCCGGCTGGGCGAACAGCAGGACAGGCCGGTGCATGGCGTGGGCATGGCGAGCAGGCCGCTGCCCAGAGTCCACGGGATGCGGAAGGACCTCCACGGTGAAGGCCAGGCCTACGGACGCTCGGCGGAGCGTAAGCGGGTGCCTCATCCTCTAGGTACGTGAGCCAGCCAGCGGCGAGTAGCACGGGGGGATCGAAGGCGCACAACTGCGAGGTGCTGATTCTCTTGCTCGGCGAATATCCTGGGGTATTCACGACGCTGCCCCTTGTGTGATCGGAGCGCCGTAAGTACCCCTTTCGCGGCCGAGAGAAACTGTCTGGGGAGTCCCGCCCTTCCGTCCTTCTCTGCCGCCTGCGCTTTGAGGACGGAGGTACGCCATAGAGCCCGCTTCCCGAGCCTCCACAAGGACACAACCAAGGGGTAGTCGAGCCAGATCACCGTATCCGCCCGGGGCCAGACCAGGTCGCGCACCGCACTCTTGTTGCCGTCGGTTACCCAGCGATCTCCGGCGATCGCGGCGCTCGTACGATCCCGCAACACGGGCAAGGGCGCCGTGCTGAAGTTTGGACCGAAATATAGCGCGTCGAGCTCCACGTGGGGGACACCAATAGCGGCTGCCAGTTCTCGGGCTAGAGTGGTCTTGCCCGAGCCGGTTCTGCCTAGAATCAAGATCCTCTGACACCCGCGCAGAGTGTCAGAGGGATCGCGCTGGGTTGGCATCGTCGTGGATTTGTCGTCAAGGTGGCGTGCTGCGGGCGTCTCGCCGTCAATAGTCTTCCGACCGATCTCGCCCTGCGTAATCGATTGCGCTTCGTCTTCTTGACGGGTCATCCGTCGGTCCCTTCCACAGAGCTGATCTTGGAGGTCATCGAGGAGCGCAGTCGGCGTGGGTGGATAGCTGCCCGCAGCCGATGCCCAGCTTATTGCAGGTCTCGGCGATCAGCTTCTCCGCGCGGACGGCGGATTCGCAGGTGGCGACCATCCAGCCGACGGCGTAGCGGCTGTAGATGTCGAGGATGACGTACCGGTGGTAGTAGGCCGTCGCCGCGGGTAGGCCCCGCTGTCGCGCTCCAGTGGCGTTTCTGGGAACCGGCTGCGCGGATTGCCCTCGGCGCCGAAGGCGAGGCGGCAAGCATTCGGGGTGGGCGCCCGCCGACGCCGGTGTGTTTTCTGGGCGGCGAGCCCGCAGATGAGTCTGGCGCCGCCAGTGCCTCGGTTGACGTGACCCGCGTTCTTGCGCGCGCCGCAACGCCGTCTCCCACCGAGCGGGCGGCGTCGGCCTGATCAAGGTCGGCGGTAAAGCCGGGCGGAGGCGAGCCGCTGCGTGCCGGTGAGCAGCCAGGCGGATAGCTGACCTGCCGCGTGCCCGGTGATGAGCTGCGGGTCGCTGCCGGGCAGGACCGGCCGGTGGTATTCGAATTCGGCGCTAGTCGGCAGCCAGCCGAGCCCGGGCAGGATGTCCTCCACGGCGGCCCAGTGAATGGCGTTGTTGACATGGCCCGCGGTGTCGAAGTCACTGGCCCGGAGCGGCCATGTCCTGGCCGAGTACGGTTTTGGCGGGCCGGGATGAGACAGCCGCGCGGACACGGTGCGGCCCTGGGCAGCGGACCCGTACAGGCGGTAGAACTTCTCGCCAAGCGGGGCGGGGCGGCCGTCCGCCCGGGCGACGGCCGCCCATACCGCCCTGGCCTGGATGAGGTCATCGCCACCGGGGCCGGCCACCGTCGTGGTGCGCTCGGCCCACCGGGGGCCGGTCGCCGAGCAGAATGTCCGCAGCGTGACCCGCTCGCCGTAGGCGGGATAGCCACGAACGACGATGGCGACCCGGCGGACGAGCCATGCGTACAGCTCAGCCCAGCCGACGTCGGCGAGGTCGTCTTCCGCGGCCTCCTGCAGGTACCTGGCCAGCGCGTCGAACCGCAGCCGACCGGCCGGGGTCACGTCGGTGCTGCGGACCACGCGTGCAGCGGTCGTGAATACCCGGCCGGACGGCGGATCGGGCGAGAACCTCGGCCCGGCTGGCGTCGCGCGGGTCTCGCCCCCGGATTCGCGATCGGGCCCGGGGCCGGGCCCGGGCCCCGGCCCGGGCAGTCCAGTTCGCATCATGCTCCGCTCGGTGGCCGGCCTGACGATCTCCGTCCCTCGGCATTGTGCCTGAGGCGGCTGAGCGGTACCCCAGGCAGCACCGGCAGACCAGCCGACTGGCCGGACCTGGCGATCCCGGACTTGCTCTGGGCCAGGACGAGCCGCAGGGCCGGCGGGCCCGGCTGGCAGACTGCCGTTCGTGTCCTTCCCCCGTCGCGGACCGTTCCGTGACCTGCCGCGCGAGGTGGCGATCCTCACCGCGGTCTCGTTCACGGTCGCGCTCGGGTTCGGGATCGTCGCCCCCGGAATCCCGGCGTTCGCCCGTCATTTCGGGGTGAGCACCGCGGCCGCCGCCAGCGTGATCAGCGCCTTCGCCCTGCTCCGCGTGGCCGGGGCGCTGCCATCCGGTCGCCTGGTCGACCGGTTCGGCGAGTACCGGGTGATGTCCGCTGGCATCGGGATCGTCGCGGTGAGCAGTATTCTCGCCGGGTTCTCCGGGTCGTTCACGCAGCTCATCGTCTTGCGCGGGGTCGGCGGGCTCGGCTCGGCGATGTTCAGTGTCAGCGCCCAGACCCTGCTGCTCGGCAGCGTGCCCAGCGAGCAGCGTGGCCGCGCGAGCGGCCTGTTCTCCGGCGGGTTCCTCATCGGGGGGATCAGCGGCCCGGCGATCGGCGGGCTGGTGGCGGCGTGGTCCCTGCGAGCGCCGTTCTTCATCTACGGCGGCATGCTCCTTGTTCCCGCCGTCATCGCGGCCGCGTCCCTGCAGGACGCGCCGCACCGGGCCGGCCTGGCGAGGCAGGGAACGACGCGGCGATTCGCCGAGATCGCCAGCGCGCTACGGAGCCGGGCATACCGCGCCGCTGCGGGCGCTAACCTCGCGGACAGCTTCGCCGCCGTCGGGGTGCGCAGTGCCATCGTTCCCCTGTTCGTCCGCGATGTCCTGCACCGGTCGGCCATCTGGACGGGCATCGGATTCCTCGTGGTCGCCGCCATGAATGCCGTGGCGCTGCTGCCGGCCGGGCGGGCCGCCGACACGCTCGGCCGGCGGCCGGTCATCCTGGCCGGCTGCCTGATGTCGGCCAGCGGGATGGTCATGCTGGCACTGCTCGCCGGGCCCTGGGGTTACCTGGCAGCGCTGGCCACGTTCGGCCTGGGATCAGGCTTGCTCGACGTCGCGCCCGCCGCGGTCATCGGCGACATCCTCAGCGGCAGGGGCGGGATGGTGGTCGCGTCGTTCCAGATGGCCGGCGATGTCGGCACTGTCACCGGGCCGGTGGCAGCCGGCTACCTCGTCGACACGGTGTCTTACGGCGCGGCGTTCGGGCTGGCCGCGTGCGTACTCGGGCTGGCGGCGATGCTCGGGCTGTTCGCGCCGGAGACGAGACTGCGCAGTCCGGAATTAGCTGGCCAGCCGGCCCTTCAGCGCTGCGGCTGACGGCCTGCGCCGACGGCCTACCAGCCAAGTTCGCTGAGCCGGTCGTCGGTTATGCCGAAATGATGAGCGACCTCGTGGACCACGGTACGGCGCACCTGGTCGGCGACCTCCGCCTCGGTATCGCAGACCGCGCAGATCGCGTGGCGGTAGATGGTGATCCGGTCGGGCAGCACGCCCGCGTAATACGTGCTGCGGCTGGTCAGCGGAATTCCCTGGTAGAGGCCGAGCAGTCCAGGGGGACCCGGGTCGTGCTCGACGGTAACGGCCACGTTGCGCATCAGACTGCCGAGATCTTCGGGCAGGTCGTCCAGCGCCATGATGACCATCTCTTCGAACCGGCCGGGTGCTACCTCGATCACAGGCCCATTGTCGGCCCGCGGCGTCGCGGCGAACACCAGCCGGGCACATTACCCGGCGGGGACTTCATGCCGTGGTATTCCCGGCAGCTTCCTCGTCTTCCTGCTCGTCATTCTCTTCTGCCGCTGCGCTCTTCTTTGCCTGGGCGCGGCCGCTCAGCACGCGGCAGCCGATCACCGCGATGCATGCCAGGAAAATCAGCCATGGCACCAGGGGGAGCACGTCGGCGGCAGCCAACCTTTCCTCCTTCGCCCGTCGTCTTCGGCGCGGTCGCTTGTTCCTAGGACAGCGCGGCGATGCGCATGGTGCGTGAAGCCGCTGTGATGACAGCGTGGAGGAGGTAGCTCGCGGAGCTGACGGGCTTCCCTCCGGCCGGCTGGCACCGGCCGTCACGTCGTGGAGATCACCGGTCCCGGGGAATGCCGTCCGCACGTGGCAGGGTCACCGTGATCTTCGTGCCCTGGCCGGGAGTACTGGTGACGTCCAGCCGGCCATCGTGGGCGCGGACGAGTTCGGCGACCACCGCCAGGCCGATCCCGCTTCCGGTGATTCCGGCAGCGCGCTGGCCGCGGTAGAACCGCTCGAAGATATGCGGCAGCTCATCAGGATGGATGCCCATGCCGGTGTCGCTGACGCTGAGCATCGCCCGGGCCTGCCTCGGCCCGGTTTCCAGCAGCACGCTGCCACCAGCAGGGGTGAACTTCAGCGCGTTGACCAGCAGGTTTGTGATCACCTCGCGCAGTCGCCCCTGGTCACCCATGATCTGCACCCCGGTAAGCCGCCGCTCGATGCTCACGCCGGCCGTGTCGAAGGAGCCGGACAGGCTGTCGACCGCGCCGGCCGCGATGTCAGCCAGGTCGCAGCGGCGCCGGGTCAGCTGCAGTGCCGCTGCCTCAGCCGACGACAGGACGCGCAGGTCATCGACGATGCGCGCAAGCCGCAGCACCTCATCGCGCAGTGACCCCAGCTGGCCGGGGGTCGGCTGGACCACGCCGTCCAGCAACGCCTCGTGGCCGACCTGCAGCACGGCAACCGGGGTACGCAACTCGTGCGCTACGTCAGCGACCAGCTTGCGGCGCAGCTTCTCCTGGCGGGCCAGCGAGTCGGCCATCTGGTCGAAGGCTTCCGACAGATCGCGCAGCTCACCAGGTCCCCGGATGTCCCCGACCCGGGCAGAGCGGTCACCGCGGCCCATCGCCCGGGCCACCACGATGAGCCGTGCCACCGGCCGGGTGATCCGGCGCGACACGGCCAGCGCCACCACCATCGCCAGCAGCGCGGCGAGGCCGGCCGCGCCGGCTATCGCCCGCCACAGGTCGGCGCGGAGCGCCGCATCGTCCTCCGCCAGGCCGCTCCGGCCGAACCGGACGATGATCCGCCCGACCCGGTGCTGCCGGACGACGACCGGCGCCTGCTGCTGTGGACTCGACGACAATCCGGAAAACCTCGGCGATGCGCTGACCAGCACGCCTGTCCGGTCCCGGACCTGCACGTCCGCGCCGACCTGGCCAGCCAGGTCGAGGACGGGCGACAAGTCCGCGCTGGCCCAGCTATCGGAGCGGTCCCATGCCGCCCCGGCAGCCACCGCGACCGCGCGGGTCAGGCCGGATTGCTGCCGCGAGACCAGGTGGGAGACGTCGGCCGCGACAAACACCGCGGCCAGCCCGGCGAGCAGGGCAACTGCCGTCAGCGCGACGCTGACGAACGTCAGCGCAAGCCGCAGCGCGATCGGCCCGCCGCCCTGCCTAGCCATCCCGGGTAATGCCGAGCCGGTAACCTCCGCCCAGCACCGTCTGGATGATCACCGGGTTACCAGGCTCCTCCTCGATCTTGCGGCGCAGGTTCTTCACGTGCGAGTCAACGGTCCGTTCGTAGCCTTCGAACTCATACCCGCGGACGCGGTTGATCAGCTCAAACCGTGAGTAAACCCGGCCGGGGACGGTCGATAGCGTGATGAGCAGCCCCCACTCGGTAGGCGTCAGCTCCACCTCGGCGCCGCGGACCAGCATCGCCCGCCGGGGCTCGTCGATGACCAGCGTGCCGCCGCCGAACCGGCTCACCCCCTGCTCAGTGGCTGCCACCGTGCCGCGGCGCAGGATCGCCTGCACCCGCAGCACCAGCTCGCGCGGGCTGAACGGCTTGGTCACATAGTCGTCCGCGCCCAGTTCCAGGCCCGCGATCCGGTCCTCCTCCGCGCTCTTCGCCGTCAGCATCAAGATCGGAGTGCCGTCCGCCCGGATCTCCCTGGCCACCGCCTCTCCTGGCACATCCGGCAGGCCGAGATCCAGGACAACCAGATCCGGCGCGGCCGAGCCGGCCAGGCTGATCGCCTCTGCGCCCGAGCCAGTTGACAGCACCATGTAGCCAGCCCGCTCCAGGTATGAGCGCACCAGCTCCCGGAGCTTGCGCTCGTCTTCCACCAGCAGCACCGTGGCCATGATCGGATCTCGTCTCCGTCCCGCCGCCGAGGCGAGTCCCCGGCAGCGCCCCACCACAAATGATCCCACGATGCTCCGAGTGCGCTGCTATCATGACGGCCCGGCCACCGCGGCGCGGCCGGATTAGCGCCGCCTGCGACGTTGCGGACGGCAATTCGGGCAATAGCGGATCTGCGGGGCGCGTTTCAGCCAGCTGGCCTGCAGGCGCAGGGCGCATTGCTCGCAGGTCCCGTAATTGCCGACGTCAATCCGGCGCAGCGCCGCCTCGATCTCGGCAAGCGAATGATGAGCGAGAGCGGTACGGGCCAGGATTCGCCGGCGTTGGCGGCCGGGTGCGCCGAGCAGCTCTGGCCTGCCGCCGGCCCGACCATCTGATGCGGCCTCGTGATAGGCCAGCGACAGCTCGATGATCTCCTCGACTTGCACCCGCCACAGGCGCTCGAGCCGATCACGCCACTGGGGCAGATCGTCAGCCAGACCGGCCGGCCGGCCCGCTGGCGGGCCGGCGGCGGGACGGTGATCGAGATCCGTTGATCCCATGATCGCCTGACCTTCCTGTTGTCCTACTGCTCGGCACGCGGCGGCCAGTGCCTCATCGGATGCCCTCCCAAGGGCCCGCATTTTGGCGCTGCCCGGTCTGCTTCGCCGGGCCGTGCCGGGAACCGATTCGGCGTCCTTGCGAACGATGAAATCCGGTCCCGGTGCAGTTTCCATGGCTGGTTCGTGGATCCCGGATGAAGACGCAAGCCGTGGCGGCCGCGCTGCTCTCGAATGCAGGATCCTGATCGGGCAGCGCCGACCCGAGCGCGTGCGTCACGCAGGCGCTCGGCAGCCATCTCGTCAGCCTCACCACGCCGCCGCGGAACCATCTGCCCGTCTGACCACCTGCCCTTCGAACCCCGGCTTTGGCCAGCCGAGCGCGGCGTCAGTCCGGTAGCAGGCGCTCCACCCTCGACAGCATGTCCCGGAGGTTGGCCTCGGCCGTGGCTGCTCGCGCCTCCGGCAGCGACAGCCCGACGCGTCCGGCCACGGCGTCAGGTCGGCCAGCCCGGTCTCTTCCCCGGCCTCCCGCAGCGCAACGGCCAGCGGATCGCTCTCCCCCGGATCGGCGTGCCCGCCGACCTGCAGCCAGGCCTGCTGCCGCTGGTGCCAGCGCAGCAGCACCCGGCCGCTATCCGGGTGGACGACCAGCGCCGACGCGGTGACGTGCAGCGGAATCGAGCGCAGCCACGGATCCGCCGCGGTTTCCGCCAGTGCGCGTACCCGGGCGACATCGGCGGCCTCGGCCGCATCCTCCGGCCGGTAGCGGCCGAGCACGCCGAGCAGCGGGCGACACGGGGAGCACATGGGCGGCGTGATACTCCGGTGGCGGCGAGTGCGGTCAGCACAGCGGGCAAGCGCAGCGTCAAGGCTAGCGGCATCGCCGGCCCTTGCGCGAAGCCCGGCCAGGCCCGCCGGATGTTTATCAAGATCAGCATTAACGATGGTTCGCCGCCGGTCGCCGCCGCCGGAGCAATGGCCGCCCTCAGCCGATCTGGCGGACGTCCGATGCGGCGATAATGCCGTCCCGGACGGCATAGGTCCCCTGGTAGGTCCTGAAGGTGCCGTCGGTCTGCTGCGCGACCAGCCGGGCGGTCACCACGTTGCCGCTGACGGACACAATGATCAGTGTGTCCCTGGACGTGCCGGCGAAGCCTTGCGCGAAGGCCGCGTAGCTGGGCGAACTGTTCCGCCCGCCGAGACGCCATGCCCTGCGGTAGTCGTGCCGGTTGATCGCCGCGAAGTACGCCCTGACCGCCGCGGCGGCCCCGGCCGGGCGCCCCGGATGGCCGGGCCGACCGGGACTGGCGGGCCTTGCCGGGCTGGCCGGCCGGGCCGGGCTGCCGGGACTGGCTGCGCTCGTGCGCTGGCCGTTGCTGCCCTGGTGAGCCGGGCGGATCCCAGCGGGCACGGCGGACCCGGAACGGGGGGTCGCGCCGCCGCGCAGGCCCAGCACGATGGCGCCCGTTATCGCGAGAATGACCACCAAGGCGGTTACCGCGATGATGGACGATTGCCCGCGCGGCCCGGGCGAGTAGCGTCCGGGCCCGTCCGGCCCCCGCCCGTCCGGCCCCCGCCCGTCCGGCCCCCGCCCGTCCGGCCCCCGCCCGTCCGGCCCCCGCCTGGCTAGCCCGAGCTTGTCCGGTCCCAGCCCGTCCGGCGGGCGCTCGATGAGCCGCAGCCCGGTCACCTCAAGCTCCGCCGTGACCAGCCTGCCGCGGTCCGTCCTGCCCGCTGCCGCCGCTGATGGCGGTGCTGGCGGAAACTCCAGCTTGGCTGGATGGCGCCGGGCGCCGGCCGAGCCGCTGCCGCGGCCGTGGCGCGCCGCCGGGTCGCTCGCGGGGTCCAGGAGCGCCGCCGGATAGCCCGCGCGATCCCCCGCCACCGCCGGATAACCCCCGGGGACCCAGGGTGCCGGATCGCCCCCGAGATCCTCGAGCGCCGCCGGATAGTTCCCGAGGGCCCGGAGCGCCGCCGGATAATCCCCTGGGGCCCGGAGTTCCGCCGGATTGCCTCCGAGATCCTCGAGCGCCACCGGGCGGCCCGCCCGCTCGCGGACAGCCGCCATCCTGGCTGCCGCCGCCCTGACAGCCGTCAATGGCGCCGCCGGGCGGCGGCCGGCTCTCAGCCGGCCAGCCAGCAGCTGCCCGGTTGCGCCCCATTCGAGCCCGCATGCCGCCGCCAGGGATACCGCGAAGTCGAGGCAACTTTGATAGCGATCGTCCGGCGACTTGGCCATCGCCCGCGTCAGCACCTGGTCGATCGCCTCCGGCAGGTCCGGGCGGAGCGAGGTCAGTAACGGCGGCGGCTCGGCGAGCTGCGCCCACATCAGCCCCAGATCCTGCTCCCGCCGGAACGGCGGCTCGCCCGCCAGCATCTCGTACGCCGCGCACCCCAGCGCGTACTGATCCGCCCGGCCATCGACCGGGTGGTGCTTGATCTGCTCGGGGGCCATGTAGTCGAGCGTGCCCGCGAACTGGCCGGCCACCGTCGGGCCCGTCGCTGACAGCGCCTGCCTGCTCAGCCCGAAGTCAGTGAGGTAGACGTGATCAGGGCTGGCGCTGTCCGCCGAGGCGGCGCCGAGCAGCATGTTGGCCGGCTTGACATCGCGGTGCACCAGCCCCGCGGCGTGCGCCGCGTCCAGCGCCGACGCGACCTGCGCGACGATGCCCGCGGCCCGGCCCGCATCCAGCGGGCCGCGCCGGCGAACCAGGGTGCCGACGTCGCCGCCGCCAACATAGCGCATCGCGATGAACAGCACGCCGTCGGCCTCCCCGGCCTCGAACACCGGGATGATGTGCGGATGATCGACCGCGGCCGCCGCCCGCGACTCGAAGATGAACCGCTGCCGGAACGAGGAGTCCCTGGCGATCTCCGGCG
>WNGE01001690.1_pt1 | contig 28196 bp, 16 predicted proteins | sample 5400651 | NCBI WGS metagenome assembly WNGE01 (sample SAMN13153370, study PRJNA577476) | soil metagenome | isolation source: 60 cm soil or saprolite under grassland replicate 2 | place: USA:California | collected 2016-06-15 | reverse complement strand
GCCGAGGAGCACGGCGGCTTCGGCGGCACCGCGGTGGATGTGATGCTGGTCATGGAAGCGATCGGGGAAGGCCTCGTGGTCGAGCCCTACTGGGTCAACGTGGGCCTCGCCGGGCGCCTCATCACGCGCGGCGGCTCGGCGGAGCAGCAGAAGCGGATTCTCCCGCCCCTGATCCAGGGCAAGCGTCGCCTCGCTTTCGCTCACACGGAGCGGACGGCCCGCTACGATCTGGGTCATGTGGGGGCCCGGGCCACGCGATCGGGTAACGGCTTCACGCTCGAGGGCGAGAAGCGCGCGGTGCTGCACGGCGCCGCCGCGGACACCCTGATCGTCTCCGCGCGCACCTCCGGCTCCGACACCGACCCGAGCGGCATCAGCCTCTTCCTCGTGGATCGCGGCGCCTCGGGCCTTACCGTCAAGGACTACCGGACCATCGACGAGCTGCGGGCGGCCGACGTCTGGCTCTCCGGCGTCACCGTGCCCGCCGACGCCGTGCTCGGCGCAGAAGGCCGCGCCCTTCCTCTCATCGAGGATGCCGCCGACTACGCCACCGCGCTCCTCTGCGCGGAGGCGGTGGGCGCGATTCGCTATGCCAACGAGACCACCCTCGAATACATCAAGAACCGACGGCAGTTCGGAGTGCCCATCGGCAGCTTCCAGGCGTTGCAGCATCGGATGGTCGACATGGTGATCAGCTACGAGCAGGCGAGATCCATGGCCTATCTCGCCTGCGTCAAGGTGGACACGGCCGCGGCGGGCGAGCGTCGCCACGCCGTCTCCGCGGCCAAGATCAAGATAGCCGACGCGTGCCGCCACGTGAGCCAGGAAGCGGTGCAGCTGCACGGCGGCATGGGCATGACCGAGGAGCTCAAGGTCAGCCACACGTTCCGCCGGCTCACCATGATCAGCCAGACCTTCGGCGACGCCGAGCACCACCTGGAGCGCTTCGCCGCTTCGGAGGCGGGGGCGGGTTAGGTACGGCTCGCCCCACAAGTGGACGGGCCGTGACCGTGCATGCATGGCACGACGTCCAGCTGGGCGCCCGGATCGATGAGAGCTTCTCCGCGGTCATCGAGATCCCCAAGGGCTCGAAGGTGAAGTACGAGCTCGACAAGGAGACGGGGCTCCTCCGCGTCGACCGCATCCTCCATAGCGCGGTGCACTACCCGGCCAACTACGGATTCTTGCCCCAGACCTATTGCGAGGACGGCGACCCGCTCGACGTGCTGGTGCTGGGCGAGGAGCCGGTGGTGCCCCTGTGTGTGATGCGCGCCCGCGCCATCGGTGTCCTCTCCATGAGCGACGACAAGGGCCGTGACGACAAGATCATCGCCGTCCACGTCGACGACCCGGAGTACGAGCATTACCGCGACACCGCCGAGCTGCCCCCCCATCGTCTCAAGGAGCTGGAGCGCTTCTTCCTCGACTACAAGGTGCTCGAGAACAAGGTGGTGAACGTCGAGGATCTCCGGGGCCGCTCCCGCGCCGAGGATACGATCCGCGAGGCCGTCCGGCTCTACCGCGACACGATCAGGCCGGCGCGGGAGCGGATCGGCTCCGGCCAGGGACCTTAGCGCACCGTCGCCGCTTCCATTCTGCCCAGCCGCTCCAGAGCCTCGTTCAGGATGAGCTGTACGTGCAGGCGCCAGTGGTAGATGTCCTGCTGCTGCTGGAGAGGCAGCTTGCGGGACACGGCCTGCACCTCCCCGCGCAGCGACTCGAGCTCGTTGATCCCGTCACGGAGCTCATTCGGCCACCGCGCGGTGGCGAGCTTGCCTTCCACGTCCCGCAGCCGCGCATAGTAGCGCTTGAGCCAGCGGCCCTTCCGCCACGACGCGATCAATGGCGCGAGGCGCAGGAGGGGCAGCCACACCGCGAGGAGAGGCAGGAGGAGGAGCTTGAGGAGGAGGACCCAGCGGAGAGCACGATAGGGGAGATTGCGCGAGAGGAAGGACTCGCCAGAAGTCAGGTACGTTTCCGCCGCCTCGTTGATGGGCACGTCCACGCCCTCGAGGGAAGGGAACTTGAGGGGCGGATCGAGAAGATCACCCGGGCCGTGCACGGCTTGGGCGACCTTGAGCAGGAGCTCGACGAGACGCGGGTTGATCGTGTCACGCGCCACGAGCAGGGCCGACGGCGAGAGCAGGGTGATGTTCTCCGCGGGAATGTTGTCCTTGAGGTCGAGCAGACCCTCGGGAATTTTCACCGGGGTGAGCCCGCGGAACTTTCGGGTATAGGCGACCTCGCGCCGAAAGCTCGTCAGCCGCAGATCCTTGTGACGCATGAGCTCGATAATGCCGGGATCCCGGTAGGAGGTGACGAAGAAGGCCACGTCGAGCTTGCCCTCGACGAGCTGGCGACGGGCATCGGCCGCGCTGAGGTTGACGATGGCGGGGGAGGTGATGTCGTAGCCCTGCTCGGCGATGATGGCCTTGGCAATGGCCTCGGTGCCGCTGCCCTTGGGTCCCACCGCTACGCTCTCGGGGCGGTAGGCCATCTTGTCCTCCATCCGGATGTCGCGCTTGCTGAAGATCCAGAGCGGCTCGTAGTAGATGGCGGCGAGGCCGGACACCTTGTGCTCGGGGTCGTTTACCGTCTGATAAGTGCCCGACTGGGCAAAGGCGATGTCCACCTTGCCCTCGATGATGCGGCGGAAATTGTCGACGGAGCCCGCGGTGTTGACCAGCTCGACTTTGAGGCCCTCCGCCCGGAGCCGTTTCTGGTACTCGCGCCCAAAGCTGTCGTACACTCCTCCGGGCTGGCCGGTCGCGAACACGATCTTGCTCGGCGGAGAGCCCCCCCATAGATAGGCGCTGACCGCGACGAGCGCGATGGTGAGGACGATGCCCGCCATCCACAAGAACGTGCGGCGGCGCGTTTCCGGAGACCAGAGGTTGGGCATAGAGGCGCGTGCAGGATAGTCAGGGCGGCCGCGCTGCGCAAGCGGGTACTACAGCCTCGCCACACCCCGGGCGAGGGTGGCCCGAAGCCGCTGACCCGCCACGCGCTTCCACGGCTTCTTCAGCGTGCGCTGGAGGTCGCGTAGCCGAATCTCGGTCAGCTTGAGGTAGCGGCCCACCGCGTCGCCGACCGCTGGATTCGCGGCGGCCTGGGCGTGGCGCATCAGGAAGTCGCGCAGGAGGCCGATGGTCACGTCCGCGTCGTGCAGCTCGCCAATATGATCCTGGAGGCGAACGAGGGACTCCACGGCGCCGGACAGCCCCGAGCCCAGCACCTCAGCAAAAAACTCCAGCAGGTAGCGAAGGCGCTTCGCTTCGATCCGCAGGGAATGGATGGTCTCGATGGACGCCCACGTCATGACCGCCTCGTAGGCCCGCACCCTGCCGTAGTGCTCCCATACCTCCGCGGGCAGCACGTGTCGAACCTGCTGGGGGTGCGGGGTAGGGTCCGCGCCGCCCTTCACTCCGGTGCCTGGTGATGAGAGAAACTCGCGGTAACGCTCGGTGAAGTCGCGATACTCGTCGCTGTCGAGATGGCGCAGCAACGCATGACGGGCGTCGTCGCGCCGCCCCTGCCATTCTTCGACGAGGGGAGTGAAGGCGGCGGCCTCTCGCCGCAGCGACGACCGATAACCTTCGGCCGACTCGATGAGGACGTCGAGATCGCGCACGGCGCCGAGGCGGTCCGCGAGCGCGCGCAGCTCATCGCGGAATGCTCCCACTGACTTGCGCTTGAAATAGGGCGCGACGATGCGAAAGGCCGCGCGCTGGCGGCGGGTAGCCACGCGCATGTGGTGGAGCGCTTCGATGTCCTCGCCCTTGCGGGTGTCGTCCTCGTTGGAGAGCATGCGCTCGAAGTGAAAGCGGAGAATCTTCCGTCCCGCCTCGGCCATCGGCTCATCCGCGCGCACCCCCGGCGCTTTCTTCTTCTTCTTGGGCTTGGGGGTGGGCGCGCGTCCATCCAGGATGGCGAGCGCCCGCTCGAACTTGGAGGCCGGTGCCGGCCTGAGGGCGTACGCGTGGAGCTCCGCGTCGACGGCGTGAAGATCCTCGAGGGTTCCCGATGCCCCCAGCTCGATCTCGAGCTCGCGGGTGACCGTCTTGTGCCCAGCGATCTCGGTGTCCACCGTGTCGAGCGAGAGCTCGCCCACCGCCCGCTCGCCTTGTTCCACGGCGCGATCGATCCGGAGCTGGCGGAGGGCGAAGAGCTCGACGAGCGTCCGCCCCTCGCTGAGTCGCTGCACGATCTCACGGGCGGGACACTCCGGCCAGTCCGGGGGAGCCGCGTTCGCGGGCACGGCACATTCGTACTCTTCGCGCTCGTGCACGGCCCCCTCCGCCTTGCCGAGACCCTTCACGGTCAGGAGCCAACCGCGGTCCGCTTCGCTTTCACGAAGACGGCACGCATAGCCGGCCCGGAACAGGTCGCGGTCCGCCGTGTCGAAGTAGTGGTCAACCACGTGTCGCTCCCCGGTGGGACGGAGCGTGTAGGCGCCCAAGGCGCGCAGGTCGAGCAGCGCGTCGAACACGGCCGGGTCGGATATGGCATATTTGGCTTCGATTTCCACGGGGGAGTGACCTCGTCCGTGATTATAGTCGCAAAAAGGGAGGTAGAATCGTCCGATGGCCGCCACGACGCGGGTCCCCGCGCAGCACATTCGCCAGCACCTTGTTTCCGTCCTTCGCGCCTGGGGCATGGCGCAGGCCCACGCCGACACCACGGCCGAGATGATGCTCGAGACCGATCTGCGAGGCGTGGACTCCCACGGCATCTCGATGCTCCCCACCTATGACAAAGAGTTCCGGAGCGGCCGGCTCAACATGCGCCCGGTCTTCAAGACGCTGCGCGATGGCCCGGCCATGGCTTTGATCGATGCCGACGCCTCGCTCGGTCACCCCATATCCGCGCAGGCCATGAACATGGCCGTGGACAAGTGCCGTGTCTCCGGAGTGGCGGTGGTGTCGGTGGTCAACTCGCACCACTTCGGCGCCGCCGGCTGCTACGCGAAGATCGCCGCCGACCGCGGGGTGATCGGCATGGTCACCTCGTCCACGCGCGGGGTGACCATGGTGCCGACCTTCGGGGCAGAGCCCATCATGGGAACCAATCCCCTCGCCTTCGCGGCGCCCGCCAAGCGCAATCCGCCCTTCCTCCTCGACATGGCGACCACCACCGTGGCCGCGGGCAAGGTCAAGGTCTACAAGCTGAACCACAAGCCGCTGCCCGCGGGCTGGACGGTGGACGGTAACGGCCAGACCGTCACGGACGCGGAGGAAGCCTTCCGATACGTCTTCGAGCGCGCGGAGGGCGGCATCACGCCGCTCGGCGGGGCGCGCGACGTGGGCGGACACAAAGGCTACGGCCTCGCCGTGATGGTGCATATTCTCGGGGGCATCCTCGCCGGGGCCTCCTTCTCGCCCATTCGAAGGCTCACCCAGGGGCCATCCGACCCGCACAACATCGGCCACTTCTTCCTCGCCATCGATCCGCGCGCCTTCCGCCCCGACGGTGAGTTCGAGAACGATCTCGATCAGGTGGTCGACGTCCTCCACGACGCGAAACGGGCCGAGCCCGATCAGCCCGTGCTCGTGGCCGGCGATCCTGAGATGGAAACGCGTCGCGAGCGGCTCCAGGGCGGCGTTCCCATTCCGGAAGACTTGATGGAGCAGCTCCGCGGGGTGGCCAAGAGCGCGGGCGTCCCCTTCGGGCTCGCGCCGGCGGGAGCGTCGGCCTCATGAACCCGAACGCGTACCGGGACCGTGCCGAGCGTGGCGAAGTGCAGCTCGGCACGTGGGTCACCATGATCCGCACTCCCGCCGTGCTGACCCTGCTCCGCGCGGCGGGTCTCGATTTCGTCCGCGTCGACATGGAGCATTCGCCGTTCTCCATGGAGACGGTGGCCGACATGGCCATCCTCGCGCGCGCCCTGGATTTTCCCATGGTCGTCCGGCCACCCGAAGGCAACCGCGAGTGGATCACCCGTCTCCTCGACGCCGGCGTCTGGAATCTTCACGTGCCTCAGGTGGACACCCCGGAACAGGCGGCCGCCGTCGCCTCGTATTGCCGTTACGCCCCGCTGGGTGAGCGCGGCATGTACGGCTTCGGCCCTCACACGGAGTACCGCACCCTGCCGCCGGCCGAACACATGGCCGCCGCGAATGCCCGCGTGCACGTGACCATCATGCTGGAGACCAAGCGGGCCTTCGAGCGCCTCGACGAGATCGCCGCCGTCCCCGGCATCGACGCGCTCACCCTCGGCCCCACCGACCTCGCCCAGGACCTGGGGGTGCTCGGCACGCCCAAGCAGCGGCCGGTGCTCGACGAGCACCGCCGGCGGCTCGTGGACGCCGCCCGCAAGCACGGCAAGGCGGTGGCCATGATCACGGACAGCGTGGAGGGCGTTCGCCAGATGATCGCGCTGGGCGCCACCATCATCAACTACTCGTCGGATACGGCGGCGCTCCGCTCGGTATATGCCTCGGTGGTCGAGGAGATCCGTCGGACATGACGCGATCTCTCACTACCTGACCGCGGAGGCCACGTGTCCCGAATCAGTCCGACCTCGCTCCTCCTCAACGTGGGCCATGCCCTCGATCATCTTTTCCTGCTCATCTTCGCCACCGCGGTGGGTGCCGTTGCTACCCAGTGGGACATGCTCTGGCAGGATCTCATGCCGTATACCTCGGGGGCCTTCGTGATGTTCGGCCTGGGCTCCCTTCCCGCGGGTCGTCTCGGCGATCTGTGGGGGCGGCGCGCCATGATGGTGGTCTATTTCCTCGGCATGGGCGTCTCCGGGCTCGTCATCGCCGCGGCGTCGAGCCCATGGCATCTCGCGGTCGCTCTCACCGTGATGGGCGCCTTCGCCTCCATCTACCACCCCGTCGGCATTCCCATGCTCGTGCAGAATGCGCGCAAGCCCGGCTTCACCATCGGCGTGAACGGCCTCGCGGGCAATCTGGGCATCGCGGTGGCCGCGGTGCTCACGGGCTTCCTCGTCAAGATGCTCGGCTGGCGCGCGGCCTTCGCCGTGCCCGCGGGCCTGGCCCTGCTCTGCGGCGTGCTCTTCGCCGTCCTCGTCCCCCGCGAGGCCGCGCCGCCCGCCCGCAAGCCGAAGAAGTTGGTGGCCCTCCCCCAGGCGGTGATCGTGCGCGCCTTCCTCGTCATGACCCTGGCCGCCATCACCGGCGCGCTCCTGTTCAACTTCACCACCAACGGCAACGGACAGCTCCTCACGGAGCGCCTGCGCGGCACCGTGGACAATCCCGTCACGGTGGGCGCGCTGCTCGCCGCGGTGTACACCGTGGCTTCCTTCGCCCAGCTCGTGGTGGGTAAGCTCCTCGACCGCTTTCCCCTCAAGCGAATCTGGCTGCCTATGTCGGCGGCGAACGTGCCGCTCTTCATCCTTGCCGCCCACGCCAGCGGCTGGTCGCTCTACGTCCTGCTCCTCGGCATCATGGTGCTCGTCTTCGGGGCCATCCCGTTCGTCGATGCGCTCATCGTGCAATACGTCGACGACCGGATGCGCTCGCGGGTGGCGGGAACCCGGCTCGCCGTGTCGTTCGGCGTCAGCTCCCTCGCCGTGTACCTGCTCGGCCCCACCGTGAAAGCGGCGGGCTTCACCGCCCTCCTCCTCGTCATGGCTGGGCTGGCCACCCTCACCACCGTCTTCGTCTCGCTTCTGCCCGGGCGGATGACCACCGCCTCCCACGCCGAGGCCTCGCCGGCCGCCCCCGCGGCCTCCATGGCCGGGTAGCCGCCTCTCCCCACGTGGGGCATTGACATTCCGGGGATTCGCTGGCACTCTTGGGCCGCAATGAATACGTGCCTGGGCCTACTGCTTATGTAGCGGCGAGCGCCTTCCTGCGCTCGCCGAGCCTCCTGCGACAGTGTCGCCAGGAGGTTTTTTGTTTTCCGGCTCGAACCCGAGCCTGACGAGGAGCCACATGCCACCGAGACCCGTGACCCCGAAGAAGATGGCCTTCGACAAGTACCGCCCCTTCATGCCCCTCGAGCTGCCCGATCGCACCTGGCCGGGCAAGAAGCTCGTGAAGGCGCCCCGCTGGTGCTCGGTCGACCTGCGCGACGGTAACCAGGCCCTCATCGATCCGATGGACCCGGAGCGCAAGCGGCGCATGTTCGAGACCCTCGTGGCCATGGGCTTCAAGGAGATCGAGGTCGGGTTTCCCTCCGCGTCCCAGCCGGACTTCGACTTCGTGCGCATTCTCATCGAGGAAGACCTCGTGCCGGACGACGTCACCATTCAGGTGCTCACGCAGTGTCGCCCCGAGCTGATCCAGCGGACCTACGAGTGCCTGCAGGGCGCCCGGCGCGCCATCGTGCACTTCTACAACTCGACCTCGATCCTGCAGCGCCGGGTGGTGTTCGGACTCGACAAGGCGGGTATCGTCGACATCGCCGTCAACGCCGCCAAGCTCTGCCGCAAGCTCGAGGACACGCTGCCGGGGACGGAGGTCTTCTACGAGTACTCGCCCGAGAGCTACACGGGCACGGAAGTGGAGTTCGCGGTGGAGATCTGCGAGGCGGTGATGGATGTGATCGAGCCGACCTCGGACCGCCAGATCGTGCTCAACCTTCCCGCCACGGTGGAAATGTACTCGCCGAACCTCTACGCGGACACCATCGAGTGGTTCTTGCGGAAGATCTCGCGCCGTGACCGCCTCGTGCTCTCCCTCCACCCCCACAACGACCGGGGCTGTGCGGTAGCCGCCGCCGAGCTCGGGGTGCTCGCCGGCGCCGACCGCGTCGAGGGCACCCTGTTCGGCAACGGCGAGCGCACCGGCAACGTGGACGTGATCACGCTCGCCATGAACCTCTTCGCCCAGGGGGTCGACCCGGAGCTGGACATCTCGGACATCGACGGGCTGCGCCGGGTGACGGAGCACTGCAACCGCCTGCCCGTGCACCCGCGCCACCCCTATGTGGGTGATCTCGTCTACACCGCCTTCTCGGGCTCCCATCAGGACGCGATCAAGAAGGGTATGGACGCCTTGCCGCGTGACTACGAGGTGTGGGAAGTGCCCTACCTTCCCATCGATCCCAAGCACGTGGGTCGCACGTACGAGGCGGTCATCCGCGTCAACAGCCAGTCGGGCAAGGGTGGTGTCGCCTTCATCATGAAGGCGGAGCACGGCTTCGACCTGCCTCGGCGGCTCCAGATCGAATTCTCGAAGACCATCCAGACCATCACCGAGGACAGCGGGACGGAGATCAGCCCAGCGGACATGTGGAAGGCCTTCAAGACCGCCTATCTGCCCGAGCGGGCCGCCTACGAGCTGCGCGGTCACGAGCTCGTCTCGGACACGGGCAGTGAGAACACGCGCATCACCGCCCACCTCGTGGTGAGGGGCACCCTCCAGACAGTCACCGGCACCGGCAATGGCCCCATCGCCGCCTTCGTGGACGCGCTGCGGAGTGGACTGGGGGCCAGTATCGACGTGGTCGACTACGCAGAGCACGCCGTCGGTCAGGGCGCCGACGCCACCGCCGCCGCCTACGTGGAGACCATCGGCGGAGACGGGACTCTGCGCTGGGGAGTGGGCGTCCATCCGAACATCATCACCGCGTCACTGCGGGCGGTGCTCTCCGCGCTGGCCAGGCACAGCCGCCCCTGATCGGCGGCCGGCGAGCGGCGAGGATTCAGGCCTCACCCTCGCCGGCCCCTCGAGGCGGCCATCACGCCTCACGGATGTGAGCGGGCCCCGCTCAGCCAGTGCAGCACCACGGCGCTCGCGGCGGCCACGTTGAGCGAGTCCATCTCCGGGGCCATGGGAATGCGAACGTGGAGGTCCGCCGCGGCCAGAGCGCCCTCGCTGAGCCCGCGACCCTCGGTACCGAGGAGCAGGGCTGGTCTCGCGGGGAGTGGCCGGGTCCTTCCGAGCTCCTGGACGGCCACGGCGTCCGCCCGCGGTGTGAGGGCGACGATGGTGTAGCCGGCGTCACGCAGCCGGGCAAGGTCTCGGGGCCAGTCGGCCAGTCGCGCGAAGGGCAGCACCACTGCCGCGCCCGACGAGACACGAACCGCCTTGCGGTAGAGCGGGTCCGCCGTGCCGGGAGAGAGGAGCGCCGCCCCCGCTCCGAAGGCCAGCGCATTGCGAAAGATCGCGCCGACATTGCTCGCATCGCCCAGACCCTCGAGCACGACGATGGACTCACCGTGCGCCTCCGCGAGAACGGCTTCCGCCGTCGGCTCGATTCCGCGTTCGCCGACGGCGAGACAACCGTGGTGGAACTCGATGCCGACGATGGCCTTCACGATGTCCTGGCGGACGAGGAAGGTGGGTACGGCGGCGGCCTCGAGTATTGTCCCGAGGGCCTCGAGGGCGGGCGGGGTGACCAGCGCGGATCGCGCGCGGTAGCGGTGCGCGCCGAGCAGGCGCAGCACCACGGTACGTCCCTCGGCGATGAACGTGCCACTCAGGCGCCGCCGCTCGGCATCGCGGATCTCGCGATAGTCGACGAGGCGCGGGTCTTCGGGGTCCTCCACGGTCTCGACGCTCGACATCGGTCTCCTCTCTGGTCCTCGAGCCTGCGATGGGCGGGGCCAGGCTATTCCATTCTCCGGCGTATGCCCTGCCCATGGTTGTCACGGACAGTGTCAGGGTTCCCGTCAACCTGAGAACAGCCCAATCTTTTCGATGAGTCAAGCCGCATCGTCCGGTATGGCACTTGCGTTGCTATCTCATACCGTGACGTCGTTGGCATCCCCGGGGGCATATCCGGGGACAAGCGTCCCTTGAGAGATCGGAGAGAACCGTGGCGGCATGGCGTGCGATTCGATCGATGGTGTTGATGGGCATGGTTATCGGCGTGCCGGGCTATGTCCAGGCGCAGGGGCAGCCGGGGGTCGGGGTGGTGACCACCCTCGTCGGGGAGGCGACGGTGGCCCGCTCAGTGGCGGCCCGGCCCGAGAATCTCAGGATGCGTGACCACGTCTTCGCCTTGGACCGGATCAGCACCAAGGAACGCTCGATGGTCCACGTGCTGATGGGCGGCAAGGCGCTTCTCACGGTGCGGGAGCTCTCGGTGGTCGCCGTCACCGAGGACGGCGGGCGCGCGACCATTGATCTCCAGTCGGGAAAGGTCGGGCTGGCCGTCGTGCGTGAGCGGATGCAGCCGGGCGATGTGATCGAGGTCCAGACGCCGCATGCGGTGGCGGCGGTCCGGGGCACCGTGCTCGTCGTCGAGATCGTCCCCGGTCCGGCGGGAGGAGACCAGCTCGACAGTAGTGGAGAGTCCACCACCGACGTGCACCTGCTTCACGGCAAGCTCGACGTGTCGTTGCGAAGCGATCCAGGCGGGGTTCCTGTCCGTCTCGAAACCCTTCAGACCGTCACGGTGAGCCGCGACGTGCTCGGAAAAATCCGGCCGCTCGATCTCGCCACGGCGACCGCGGTTACCAACGGCCTGAAACCCAGTCGACAGGCCGTGACGGAGATCCCCGAGAAGCTACAGACCGAGGTTGACGAGCGCCAGGGTGTTCTGGCGGCGGCGACGGCTGCGGAACTCGCGCGTGGCGGGCAGAGCCGCGAATCGGGCAAGGGACTCGGCGCGAAGACCGCGCCGACGGCAGTAGTCACGGCGGGCGACGGTGGCTCGACTCTGGACGCCATCATTCCCGTGACGGAGGCAGGAGACGGGGCTGGTGGGTTGATCGGCAGTGTCTTCGGAGTGGTCGATGGCAGTGTGAGCAGCCTGGGCGGTAGCGGCACCTCGGACGGTGGCGGCAGTGGCGTGGGCGCCACCGTGGGCGCGAGCTTGAGCGGCAGCGGCGGCAGGGGACCGAGCCTCGGTTCCGGCGGCAGCTCGGCAGGCAGCATATTGGCCCCGGTCACAGGGCTTCCGCTCTTCAAGAAGAAATAGCAGATCCGCCTCTCCATGGACATGGATTCGGCTGGCTCGGGGTCCATGCTCGATCTCGACCAATGACCCGTCATCCCGTCTGGTATGTTCCCGATTCGCCGGCGACGTCGCTCCTCGCGGCGCTTCCGGAAGACTTCGAGTGTCGCCCTCTCGCCGACGTCACCCTTCTTGCGAGCGCCGAGTCGCCAGGTGTGCTGGTCATCGACTCCGCCGGAGGAGAGGCCAGCGCGCCCGCGCGGGCGGCGGCGCGGACGGTGGGCATGCCCGTGGTGGCCCTCGTCGAGGCCGACGCACCAGAGGCCGTTCCCGGCCATCCGTGCTACGCGTACCTCAGCTCGTCGGTGTCGCCGACAACCCTGGCCACCATCCTGCGTGAGGCGTGCGCGCGCGCGCGGGCGAAGGCAGACATTCGCGAAACGGGCCGACAGCTCGAAGAGCTCACGGCCATCGGCATACGATTGTCGGCCGAGCGCAATCTCGATGCGCTGCTCGCGCTGATTCTCACGAAGGGCCGGGAGATCACCCGGAGCGACGCCGGCTCCCTCTACGTGGTGGAGAAGACTCCGGAGGGCGGGCAATGCCTGCGCTTCAAAGTGGCGCAGAACGACAGCGTCCGGGTGCCGTTGAGCGAGTTTACGCTCGCTATCAGCTCGGAGAGCGTGGCCGGGTATGTCGCGCTCTCCGGCGAGATCCTGCGCATCGACGATGCGTACGCGTTACCCCCGGAGTCACCGTTCCACATCAATACCGAGTTCGACGCGCACATCGGCTATCGCACGACGTCGATGCTGGTGGTGCCCATGAAGACCTCGGAGGGCGAGATCACCGGGGTGCTCCAGCTCATCAACTGCAAGCGCGAGCCCGGACGGCCCTTGGCCTCGCCGCAAGCGCGCCACCACGAGGTGTCGCCCTTTCCCGAGCGCTACGGAATGCTCGCGGCCTCTCTCGCCTCCCAGGCGGGGGTGGCGATCCAGAACGCTCAGCTCCTCGACGAGCTGCGGGCCGCCCTCCAGAAGCTCGAAGCCTCCCAGCAGCAGATGGTACAGGCGGAGCGGCTGAGCGCGCTCGGCGAGATGGCGGCGGGTGTCGCGCATGACTTCAACAACCTGCTCGCCGTGGTGGTAGGTCGGGCGGAGCTGTTGCTCAGGGCGGGTCAGGAGCCGACGGTGGCGCGGGATGTCCAGATCATTCGCCAGGCCGCCTGGGACGGCGCGCAGACCGTTCGACGAATCCAGGAATTCACGCGGACGCGCCAGACGCGCCCCTCCGGTCGGGTGGACGTCCCGGAGCTGCTGCGTGACGTGGTGGAGCTCACGCGGGGGCGATGGAAGGACGAGGCGCAGAGCCTCGGTGTGTCGTACGAGGTGCGGGTGGAGAGCGGACCGGTGCCTCCCGTGAAGGGAATCGCGGCGGAACTGCGCGAGGTGTTCATGAACCTCCTCATCAACGGCCTCGACGCCATGGCCGGGGGCGGGCAGTTCGTCTTCCGCGTGTCCTGCGATGCGGAGACGGTGACCATAGCGGCCGAGGACACGGGAGGCGGCATGTCGGAGGCGACGCGGCGAAAGGTGCTGGAGCCCTTCTTCACCACCAAGGGAGCGCGCGGGACCGGGCTCGGTCTCTCCGTCTCCTGGGGCATCGTCAAGCGTCACGGAGGCACCCTCGACATCGAGAGCCGCCTCGGCGAGGGCAGCGTCTTCATCGTCCGCCTCCCCCTGAGCAAGCAGGTCGTGGCGGTCGAGATCCGCGAGTGGGCGCCGCACACCGCCCGCAAGGCTCACGTGCTCGTCATTGACGACGAGCGTGAGGTTCGATCGGTGCTCCGGGACATGCTCACGTCCGTCGGGCACACGGTGGTCGAGGCGGCGAGCGGTGAAGAGGGATTGGCGCGCTGCGAAAGCGAGTCGGTGGATCTCATTCTCACCGATGTCTCCATGCCGGGCATGTCGGGCTGGGACGTCGCCGCCGCGTGCCGGCGCCGCTTCCCTCGAGTCCCTCTCGGATTCGTCACGGGCTGGGGGGACAGACTGAACCAGGAGGAAGCGATGCGCTCGGGCGTGCGGTTCGTTCTCTCCACGCCATTCGCGCCGGTTGAGGTCCAGACGCTGGTGGCGGGCGTCCTCCTGTCGCCGGGCCGGAGCACGTAGGAGCGGTCAGCCGAGATCGGGTGCGCGCTCCGGCAGCTCCACGCGAAAGGCGGCGCCCGTTCCCGGCCTGGTCACGAGAGCCACCGAGCCGCGGTGCTCCTGGGCGATCTCCAGGCAGACGAAGAGTCCGAGCCCGGTGCCGATGCCGGCAGGCTTGGTGCTGAAGAAAGGCTCGAAGAGGTGCGCGCGCGCCTCGTCGGAGACACCGGGCCCCGTGTCGGACACCACGAAGCCCACGTGCTTCGTCTCCGGTATCGCCAGCGTCTGTATGGTGAGGCGGCGAGGGGCGGGCCGGCCCCGCATGGCCTGGATGGCATTGGCGATCAGATGCGCCGCGAGCTCGTGGAGGCGATGCGCGTCGCCCCAGATGGTGGGCAGTCCCTCGGGGAGGGCGAGCACCACGTTCACCTTGGCGCGCTTGAGGGCGTAGTCGAAGAGATCCACCACCTCTCGCATCACCGTGTTGATGGCCACCTCCCCCCGCTCGCTCGGATAGTCGTGGGCGAGGGCGGTGAAGCGCCGGACGATTTGCCCCGCGCGCTGGGCCTGTTCCGCCATCCTCTGCGCCTGGTCCGCCACCGGGCCTGGGCCCGCCATCTCCTCGATGACCCGGGCCTGGGCCAAGGCTCCCGTGAGCGAACCGTCCAGCTCGTGGGCGAGGCCGCCGAGCAATTCCCCGAGCGCGGCCATCCTCTCGCTCCGGAACAGGGCCTGGCGCTGCCGCCGCGCCTCGGTCCGCCCCCGCTTGAGAGTGTCCACGGCCAGGACGACGCCGATGATCACCGGCTCCCCCTTTCGAACGACGCGCCGGCCGTCGGTTTCCACGAGCACGATGCCGCCATCCTTGCGCACGAGCCGGAAGCTCGCGCGAAAGGTCTCGCCGCGAAAGCGGCGCTCGAGGTTGCGGGCCACCGTAGGCCAGTCCTCCTGATGCACGACTTCCATGAGCACGATGTCACCGACGATTTCGTCCACCGTATAGCCGGAGATGGTGGCGAGGGTCTGGTTCGCGTAGAGAAAGCGATCGCGGGCGGCCACGTAGACGCCGATGAGGGACTGCTGAGCGATGGCGTCGAAGTACTGCTCCGTTTCCGCGAGGAGCGCGGTGCGGCGCTCCATGACCGTGACGATCTCGTCGAGGGCGCGCGCCATCTCGCCCGGGTGCTGGGCCAGCTCCCCGCGCGCCGTGGGATCACCCGCCGCGAGCCGCCGTGTCAGCTCGACGAGGGAGGCATCCATGGTCGCGTCCAGGCTCCGGCCGCGGACGGCCGCCGCCTTCTCGTCCGGTGGGTGTGGTAGGCCACGTGGATCACGTCTCCTGATATCGCGTGTGCGAGCGGGGCGTCAAGCCCGGGGTGCCGAGGCTACGACGGGCGCGGTGGGCCGCTTCCTTTGGTGCCGCCTCCCCCTCTGATCTCTACCTTGACTCCGGGCGAGAGCCGGGGCTGGCCGTCCGTGACCACCTGCTCGCCCGCCTGCAGGCCCGAGGCGATCACGGAGTCGCTGCCCTGGGTGCGCGCCACCACGACCCGGCGGTTCTCGACGGTGGAATCGGGCCTGACCACGAAGACGTACGGTCCTTGGGCCCCCGTCTGCACAGCCTGTGACGGCACCACGAGCGCGCCGGGATCGACGGCGAGGGTCAGGATGACGTTGGCGAACTGGCCGGGCCACAGCCGCTTCTCCAGATTGGGGAAGCTCGCCTTGAGCCGCACCGTGCCGGTGGTGGGATCGATGGCGTTGTCCACGAAGGTGACCACGCCGCGCTCGGCTTTCTTCTCGCCGGACGGCAGGGCCTCGACGCTGAGCGATCCCGCCTGCATGTACTTCTTGATTTCGCCGAGCTGCTGCTGGGGCACGGTGAAGGAGACGTAGATGGGCTGGATCTGGTTGATGACGAGAAGCGTCGAATCCGATGTCCCCCCCGACCTGACCACGTTGCCTTCGTGCAGCATCAGGCTGCCCGTGCGCCCATCGAGAGACGACTTGATCTCGGTGTAGGCGAGATTGAGCCGCGCCGTCTCCACCAGCTGCTCATCGGCGCGCACGAGCGCACGCGCGGTGGCCACCGCGGCATGGTCCGCCTCGATGGTGGCCTGGGCCGTCTTGAGCGCGGTCATGAACTGGTCGTACTGCTCGCGCGCCACGAAGCCGCCCACCACCAGCTTCTTGTAGCGCTCCTCCTCGACGCGGGCATTCTCGAGCATGGCCTCGTCGCGGGCCAGGTTCGCTTCGGCCTGGCGCACCTGCGCCTGGTGCTGGGACATGGTGGCCTGAGCCTGCCCGAGAGCAGCCTGGAAGGGACGCGGGTCTATGGTGAAAAGCATGTCGCCCTTCTTCACGTCCTGGCCTTCCTTGAAATGCACGCGCATCAGCTCGCCGCCGACCTGGGCCTTGACCGACACGGCGGAGAAGGCTTCGACACTGCCGATGGCCTGAATCTGCAGAGGCATCGCCTTCTGCTCGACGTTGGCCACGGCTACGGGCACCGGCGCCTGCGGGCGCTGACCGGACTTCGACTCGCCCTTGGACTCCGCCTTCTTGGAGCAGGCGCCCGCCGTCAAGACCGTGGCGAGGAGCAGCCCCAGTCCCACGGCGCGATACGCGATGGTACAGCGCGACCTCATGAACCCCCGTCTCCTTGCCGTGCGACGACCGGTCCGGGCATCTGCAGGGTGGACTCGCGCCGCCGACGGCTCAGTCTCAGTCGGAGGCGCTCCATGTAGAGGTAAATGACAGGAGTAGTGTACAGGGTCAGGAGCTGGGATACCAAGAGTCCTCCCACGATGGTGATGCCGAGGGGACGCCGCAGCTCGGCGCCCACTCCGGAGCCGAAGGCCAAGGGCAGGGCCCCGAGGAGGGCGGCGGCCGTGGTCATCATGATGGGCCGGAAGCGGAGGAGACAGGCCTGATAGATGGCGTCCTCGGACGACTTGCTCTGATCGCGCTGGGCGTCGAGGGCGAAGTCGATCATGAGGATGGCGTTCTTCTTGACGATGCCGATGAGCAGGATGATGCCGATCATCGCGATGATGTTGAGATCCCCCCCGAAGAGAAGAAGGGCGAGGATGGCGCCCACCCCCGCCGAGGGCAAGGTGGAGAGGATGGTGATGGGATGAATGAAGCTTTCGTAGAGGACGCCGAGGACGATGTACACGGTGATGAGGGCGGCGAGGATGAGGATGGGTTGGCTGGCCAGTGACGCCTGAAAGGCCTGGGCCGTCCCCTGGAAGCTCGCGCGAATCGACGCGGGCATGTTCATTTGCCGCTCCGCCGCCTGGATGTTCGCCACGGCATCGCCGAGGGCAAAGCCGGGGGCGAGGTTGAAGGACAAGGTGACGGCGGGGAAGAAGCTCTGGTGGTTCACGGCGAGGGGGGTCGTCCCCTGGGAGAAGTGGGTGAAGGCGGAGAGGGGCACCTGGTTGCCCGTGCTGGACTTGACGTAGATCGACTTGAGAGCGTCCGGGTTCTGCTGATAGGCGGGGGGCACCTCGAGGATGACGTGGTACTGGTTGAGCGGCGTGTAGATGTTCGAGACCTGGCGCTGGCCGAAGGCGTCGTAGAGCGTGTCGTCGATGAGATGGGGCAGGATGCCGAGCCGCGAGGCGGTGTCGCGATCGATGACGAGCGAGGCCTGGAGCCCGCGGTTCTGCTGGTCGGTGGCCACGTCGCGGAGCCCTTCCACCGTCCGGAGCCTCGCGAGCATCCGGGGGGCGAAGGCGTTGAGCTCGTTGAGGTCCGTGCTCTGTAGGGTGTACTGATACTGCGCGTTGCTCATACGCCCGCCCACTCGGACGTCTTGCACCGCCTGCAGGAAGAGGGTGGCCCCGGGCACGTGGGCGAGCTTCCCGCGCAGGCGCTGGATCACGAGGTCGACGGGGACCTTCCGCTCTCCCCACGGCTTGAGCACGACGAACATGCGCCCGGTATTCGTGGGATTGCCCGTGCCGCCGGAGAAGGCGACCACGTTGCTCACGTCGGGATCCGCCATCACCGTGTTGACGAACTCCCGCATCTTGTCGCGCATGGCGCCGGACGAGATGTCCTGCTCGGCCTGGATGCTGCCCACGATGCGTCCCACGTCCTGCTGGGGGAAGAGTCCCTTGGGCACGATGGTGTAGAGGTAGACGTTGAGGCAGATGGTGGCGAGGGTGACCACCACGGTGAACTGCCGGTGCCGGAGGACCCAGCGCAAGGTCCGATCGTAGAGGCCGGTCAGCCCGTCGAACGCCCGCTCGCCGAACCGGTAGAGCCGCCCGTGCCCGGCCGCCCGCTCGGATCGGAGGAAGCGCGAGCACATCATGGGGGTGACGCTCAGCGAGACGAGAAGGGAGATGGTGACGGCGATGGTGAGGGTGACCGCGAACTCGCGGAAGAGCCGACCGACGAGCCCGCCCATGAGCAGGATGGGAATGAACACGGAGACGAGCGAGATGGTCATGGACAGCACGGTGAAGCCGATTTCCCGGGCGCCGCGGAAGGCCGCGGCGAGGGGAGATTCGCCCTCTTCCACGTAGCGCGTGATGTTCTCGAGCACCACGATGGCGTCGTCCACCACGAATCCCGTCGAGATGGTCAGGGCCATCAGGGAGAGGTTGTCCAGGCTATAGCCGCAGAGATACATGCCGCCGAACGTGCCCACCAGCGACAGGGGTACGGCCACGCTGGGGATGATGGTGGCGGAGACGCTGCGCAGGAAAACGAAGACGACGAGCACCACCAGCACGACGGAGATGAGCAGGCTGATCTGGACATCCTTGAAGGCGGCGCGAATGGAGGTGGTCCGGTCGAGCGCCACCGCGAGTTGGATGGAGGGCGGAATGGAGGCCCGGAGGGTGGGGAGAAGGTCGTACACCCGGTCCACCGTCTCGATCATGTTGGCCCCGGGCTGCCGGAACAAGACGAGCACGACGGCACGCTTGCCGTCGGCGAGCCCGCCCGTGCGGACGTCTTCCACGGAGCTGACCACGGTGGCCACGTCGCCCAGGCGGATCGGCGCGCCCTTCTGGTAGGCGACGATGACCGGCCGGTACTGGTCGGCGTCGAGGAGTTGGTCGGTGGCGTTGATCGTCCACGCCGTGGTGGGACCGGACAGCTCGCCCTTGGGAGAGTTGGCGTTCACCTTGCCGAGCCCGGCCCGAACCTCCTCCAGCCCGTAGCCGAGGGCGCTCAGCTGCCCCGGATCGACCTGGACGCGCACGGCGGGCTTGGCGCCGCCGCCTACGAAGACCTGCCCGACTCCTTCGACCTGGGAGAGCTTCTGGGCGAGGATCGAGTCGGCCGCGTCGTATAGCCGACCCACGGGCATGATGTCCGAGGTCAGGGCAAGGATCATGATGGGCGCGTCGGCCGGGTTGACCTTGCGATAGCTCGGATTGTTGGGCAGGTTCTGGGGAAGCTGGCTGCGCGCGGCGTTGATGGCGGCCTGCACGTCGCGCGCGGCCGCGTCGATGTTCCGGTTCAGATCGAACTGGAGCACGACGGTGCTGGCTCCGAGCAGGCTCGTCGAAGTCATCTCGGTCACGCCGGCGATGCGTCCGAATTGACGCTCGAGCGGCGTGGCCACCGCGGAGGCCATGGTCTCCGGGCTCGCGCCGGGAAGGACGGCCTGGACCTGGATCACGGGGAACTCCACCTGGGGCAGGGGCGCCACCGGCAGCTGGCGATACGCGATGATGCCGGCGAGCAGGACCCCCACCGCGAGGAGCGAGGTGCCGATCGGCCGCCGGATGAAGGGCGCGGAGATGCTCACGGCCGCCGGCTAGTCTGCGGCCGCCGGCGCGGGCAGCGCGCCCGGACCGGGGACGCGACGGAACCGCTTGGCGAGGCGATCGAAGTACAGGTAGACGACGGGCGTGGTGTAGAGGGTGAGGATCTGCGAGAGGATCAGACCGCCCACGATGGTGATGCCGAGCGGCCGCCGCAGCTCCGAGCCGGTGCCCGTGCCGAGGGCGAGGGGCAAGCCGCCGAGGAGGGCGGCCATCGTCGTCATCATGATGGGCCGGAAGCGCAGGAGACAGGCCTGATAGATCGCTTCCGCGGGAGGCTTGCCCGCTTCGCGCTCCGCCTCCAGGGCGAAGTCGATCATCATGATGGCGTTCTTCTTCACGATGCCGATGAGGAGGATGATGCCGATGAGCGCGATGATATCGAGATGCGTGCGGAAGAGCTGAAGGGCGAGGATGGCGCCCACCCCGGCCGACGGCAGCGTGGAGAGAATGGTGACGGGATGGATGTAACTCTCGTAGAGCACGCCGAGGACGATGTAGACGGTGATGAGGGCGGCGAGAATGAGGAGGGGCTGGGTGGCCAGCGAGGCCTGGAAGGCCTGGGCCGTGCCCTGGAAGCTCGGCCGGATGGAGACGGGCAGCCCGATCTGCCGCTCGGCGTTCTTGATGGCGGTGACGGCGTGGCCGAGGGCGACCCCGGGGGCGAGGTTGAAGGACAGCGTCACCGACGGGAATTGTCCCTGGTGATTGATGGCGAGGGACGTCGTGCCCGGCACGAAGCGGGTGAAGGAGGACAGGGGCACCTGCGCACCTGACGCGGACTTCACGTAGATGCTCTTGAGCGCGTCGGGATTTTCCTGGTAGGCGGACAGGACCTCGAGCACGACATGGTACTGGTTCAGCTGGGTGTAGATGGTCGACACCTGGCGCTGGCCGAAGGCATCGTAGAGCGTATCGTCGATGAGCTGCGGCACGATACCCAGGCGCGACGCGGTGTCGCGATCGATGTCGAGCATGGCCTGGAGCCCGCCGTTCTGCTGATCGCTCGCCACTTCGCGAAGCTCCGGCAATTCCTTGAGCTTGGCGATGAGTCGCGGCGTCCACTCCGCCAGCTCGCGCGAGTCCGCATCCTCGAGGGTGTACTGGTACTGGGTCCGGCTCACGCGATTTTCCACCGTGAGGTCCTGCACCGGCTGCATGTAGAGGGTGATCCCCTCCACGCCGTCGAGGGCCGTGTGAAGGCGGCGGATGATCTCCGTGGCGTCGGCGTGCCGCTCTTCGCGGGGCTTGAGGTTGATCTGGATGCGCCCGCTGTTCGGCGTCATGTTGGTGCCGTCGATGCCGATGAACGAGGAGAGGCTCGCCACGTCGGGATCCTTGAGGATGACGCGGGTGAGCGCCCGCTGCCGCTCGGACAGAGCGGTGAAGGAGATGGTTTCGGGGGCTTCCGAGACGCCGAGGATCACCCCGGTGTCCTGCACGGGGAAGAATCCCTTGGGCACCACCACGTAGAGCACGATGGTGAGGACGAGGGTGCCAATGGTCACCACGAGGGTGCCCGGCTGGTGGCGGAGAACCCATCGCAGAGTGGTGGCGTAGCGATCGATCATCCACGTGAAGGCGCGCTCGGTGAGGCGATAGAAGCGCGTGCGCGACGCCTCGTGTTCCCCGCGAAGGATCTTCGCGCACATCATGGGGGTGAGGGTGAGGGAGACCACGGCCGACACGAGAATGGCCACGCTGAGGGTGACCGCGAACTCGCGGAAGAGCCGGCCCACGATGTCACCCATGAAGAGGAGGGGGATGAGCACGGCAATCAGGGACACGGTGAGAGAGACGATGGTGAAGCCGATCTGCTCGGAGCCCTTGAGGGCGGCGTGGAGCGGCGAGTCCCCCGCCTCGATGTAGCGCGCGATGTTCTCGATCATCACGATGGCGTCGTCGACCACGAAGCCGGTAGAGATGGTGAGGGCCATCAGGGAGAGGTTGTCGAGGCTGTAGCCGAGCAGGTACATCACGCCGAAGGTGCCCACGATGGAAATGGGCACGGCCACGCTCGGGATGATGGTCGCGCTAAGGCTCCGCAGGAAGAGGAACATGACCATGACCACGAGGGCGATGGTGAGGATCAGGGTGAACTGCACGTCCGCCACGGAGGCGCGGATGGTCGTGGTCCGGTCGGTCAGGGTGGTGATCTCGATGGAGGAGGGTAGGGAGGCCTTGAGCTGGGGCAAGAGGCGCTTGATGCGGTCCACCACCGCGATGATGTTGGCCCCGGGCTGGCGCTGGATGTTCACGATGACGGCGGGCGTCTCGTTCCTCCACGCCGCGAGCTTGACGTTCTCGACGCCGTCGATGACGTTGGCCACGTCGGACAGCCGCACGGGGGCGCCGTTCTTGTAGGTGACGACGATGTTCTTGTACTCGTCACTCGACAGGAGCTGATCGTTCGCCCCGATGGTGAAGGCCTGCCGCGGCCCCTCGAGATTGCCCTTCGCCTGATCGACGTTGGCCTGCCCGAGGACGGCGCGCAGGTCTTCGAGGCCGAGCCCGTAGGAGGCGAGCGCGGTAGGGTCGGCCTGCACGCGGACGGCGGGCCGCTGACCGCCGCTGATCGAGACCAGCCCCACCCCGGGGAGCTGGGAAATCTTCTGGGCGAGGTTCGTGTCGGCCAGATCCTCCACGCGGCTGAGGGGCAGCGTGTCGGAGGTGAGGGCGAGGGTGAGGATTGGCGTATCGGCGGGGTTGACCTTGCTGTAGATGGGCGGATTGGGCAGGTCCCGGGGCAGGTAGGTGGAGGCGACGTTGATCGCCGCCTGCACCTCCTGCTCGGCCACGTCGATGGGATGCTCGAGGGTGAACTGGAGCGTGATGAGGGAGGCGCCGAAGGAGCTGGTGGACGTCATCTGGTTGAGACCGGGGAGCTGGCCGAACTGGCGCTCGAGCGGCGAGGTCACCGATGAGGCCATGACGTCTGGGCTCGCCCCGGGGTAGAAAGTCAGGACCTGGATGGTCGGATAGTCGACCTGGGGGAGGGCGGAGATGGGCAGCTGCGTATACGCTACGCCGCCCGCCAGAAGCACGGCCACGGTCAGGAGCGTGGTGGCGACGGGCTGGAGGATGAAGAGCCGGGATGGATTCACGGCCACACTCTGCGCATGGAAATATGGTAGCGCAGCCGGACGTCGCGGACACGGCCGAATCGAGGGTAATCACACGACAAACGTGAAGAAATGTGAAGCGCCCACGAGGCCGATCGGGCAGGATCAGCGCCATGAGCATCGATCCCTCTGCCGTGAAGCCCCGCTCTCGGGGCCTGCTCTGGAGCTTCCTCGTGGGATTCCTGGTGGTGGGCGTGCCCTACTGGCGCATCCCCTACAACAAGGCGACGTCGGCGGCGGTGATGGGGGGCGCGATACTGATCGGCGTGATTGCCCTCATCGCCCGCGTGCTGATCGAGGCGCGCTTCTTACGCGTGGTCCTCGTCCTCGCGGCCGCGGTTCCCGCGGCGGTGATGGCCCGCGTGGTGGTCGACACGACGCGTGACCCCACCTCCCACAATCTCTGGCCCTTCGAATTGGTGATCGCATTCGCGGCGGGGCTGGCCGGAACGGCGCCGGGCACGCTGCTCGGGAGCGTGTTCCGTCGCCTGCTCGGCAAACGATAGACTTCAACAGGATCCGGAGGATTCCCATGCCTGCCATCGAGCCCGGCCGTCACGCCCCCGCATTTTCTCTCCAGGATCAGAGCGGCAAGACGCACAGACTCAAGAACTACGCGGGCCGGCCCGTGGTGCTCTATTTCTACCCGAAGGACGATACGCCCGGCTGCACGCGCGAAGCCTGCGCCTTCCGCGACACGTTGCCGGATTTCAAGAAGGGCAAGATGGCCGTGCTGGGGGTGAGCATCCTCGATACCGAGAGCAAGGCCAAGTTTGCGCGGAAGCACAAGCTGAACTTTCCCCTCCTCGCCGACCCGGATCACGAGGTGGCGGAGCGGTACGGCGCGTGGAAAAAGAAGAGCATGTACGGGAAGAGCTTCATGGGTCTCGCGCGCACGACCTACCTCATCGGACCCGACGGCGTCGTCGCGCGTCGCTGGGACAACGTGAAGGTGGACGGGCACGTCCAAGCCGTGCTGGAGGCCGTGGAAGCGCTCTAGGCGGAGGCCTCGCGGCGTCGGGCGCCTGCGGATCCGGTGTATCTTGGGGGGGCTCGCCCATGTACTTCGACCGTCGGCTCTGGGCATTCACACGCGGCGTGCGGCTGCGCATCACCGGCACCGTGCTCCTCGGGCTCCTCGCGGTGGGCGCGGGCATCGGGCGCCTCGCGCTTTTCGGCTGGCTGCTCGGCCGCGTGATCGCGGGCGATCCGTTGCGCGCGCTCCTGCCCCTCATGGCGCTGACCGCGGGGGCCGTCCTCCTCCGGAGCACGCTGGACTACTGGCGCGCCATGGCCGCCCACCAGACGGCCGCCCTCGTCCAGAGCACCCTGCGCCAGGCCATCTACGAACAGGTGACCGCGCTCGGCCCTGCCCACTTCACCCGCTCCCGCACGGGCGACGTCATCCTCTCCATGGTGGAAGGCGTCCAGCAGCTCGAGGTCTATTTCGGCCAGTACTTGCCCCAGCTCGCGGTGGCCGCCCTCACCCCCGTGCTCATCTTCGCCTTCGTCGCCTTCATCGATCTGCCCGTGGCCCTCGTCCTGCTCGCGGCGGCGCTGGCCACGCTGCTCGCGCCGTCGCTCTGGCATCGCAAGGACAGCCGCGAGAGTCTTTCCCGCCAGCAGGCCTATGCCGCCTTCGGCGCGGAGTTTCTCGACTCGATCCAGGGACTGACCACCCTCAAGGCTTTTGGCCAGAGCGGAGCGCGGGCGCGCATGCTCGGAGAGAAGGGGCGCGATCTCTTCCAGAGCACCATGGGCGTGCTGGGGGCGAACACGTTTGCGCGCGGCATCACCGATACCGGCATGGCCGTGGGTGCGGTGGCGGCGCTGGGCTTGGGTGCCTGGCGGGTGCGCGAAGGCGAGATGACGCTCAGCGCCCTCCTCGTCGTTCTCATGCTGGGGGTCGAGGTGTTTCGGCCGCTCCGTGAGTTACGCGTGGTCCTGCATCAGGGCATGCTCGGTCTCTCCGCCGCCGGCGGCATCATGCAGATCCTCGAAGCGCAGCCCCGCGTGAGCGATCGGGTCACCCCACTCCTCGACGCCGCCTCGCTCTCTCCCATCGTGGCCTTCGAGGACGTGAGGTTCTCCTACCCCGGTGGGCGTCGGGTAGCCCATGACGGCCTGTCCTTCGAGGTCAAGGCGGGCGAGCGTGTGGGTATCGTGGGGCCGAGTGGCGCGGGCAAGTCCACCGTGGCCCGGCTGCTCCTCCGCTTCTACGATCCGGAGCGCGGCCGGGTGACGATTGGCGGCCGCGATATCCGCGACCTGACGCTGGATCAGCTCCGCGGCCTGATCGCGGTGGTGAGCCAGGACACCTACCTCTTCCACGGGACGGTCGAAGAGAACCTCCGCATGGGTAAGCCCGACGCGACGCCGACGGAGCTCCAGGCCGCCGCCCGCGCGGCCAATGCGGAAGAGTTTATCTCGCGGCTGCCCCAGGGCTACCAGACGGTGGTGGGCGAGCGTGGGGTGCGGCTGTCCGGAGGTCAGCGCCAGCGCATCGCCATCGCGCGCGCCCTCCTGCGGGATGCGCCGATTCTCATCCTCGACGAGGCGCTCTCCTCGGTGGATGCGGAGAGCGAAGCGGTGATACAGGAGGCGCTGGACCGGCTCATGGAGGGCCGGACCACGTTGATCTTTGCCCACCGCCTGTCGAGCGTGATCGGGGCGGACCGCATCCTGGCCCTGGACGGGGGGCGCGTGGTGGAGAGTGGCACGCATGCCGAGCTCATGGCACGGGGCGGCGCCTATCACCGCCTGATGGCTGCGCAGGCGCAAGATGGCGCGGGGCCGGTCGAGCTCCTCGCCCGCCCGGAGCTTGCATCGGAGGCGGGGGTGGCCGACGGCGAGCCGGCGGGGTCCGCCACTCCCGAGCCTACCGACGCCATCGTCCGCGCGGAGGGAATGGGCTGGCCCCAGCTCGTTCGCGTTTTGCTCGGGATGGTCGGCGACTATCGCGGCCGGCTCGCCCTGACCTTCGTGCTCGGGGTGACCCGTGTGGTGGCCCTGATCGGTGTCGGGGTGCTGAGCGCTCTCGTCGTTCGCGCGGTGAAGAACGGGATGCCGTTCGACCGGCTCATGATCGCCCTCGCCATCGCCGCGCCCTTGGCGGGGCTGCTCCACTGGCTCGAGTCATGGCTGGCTCACGACATGGCCTACCGCCTGCTCCTCGACATGCGGCTCGACATGTTCCGGAAGCTCGACGCGCTGGCTCCCGCCTATCTCTCCCGCCGCCGCACCGGGGACCTCGTGGGAGTGGCCACGCGCGACGTAGAGCTGATCGAGTACTTCTTCGCCCACACCATCACGCCCGCCTTCGTGGCCGTGCTCGTGCCCGTGGGCGTTCTCGTCACCCTGGCCTGCTTCGGATGGCCGCTCGCCCTCGCCCTTCTCCCGTTCCTCGCCTGGGCCGCCCTCACGCCGATTCTCGGTCGCGCACGTATTGACCAACTCGGCTCGAAGGCACGTGAGGTCTCGGGCGATCTCACGGCCCACGCGGTGGATTCCGTGCAGGGCTTGGGGGAGATCGTGGCCTTCCGCCAGGTGGCGGCGAGAGGCCGCGAGTTCGCGGCCAAGGCGCAGCACTATTTTCTCGTGCGCACGCCGTTCCTCCACGATCTGAGCCTCCAGGCCTCGCTCCAGGAAATCGCCAACGGGCTGGGTGCGCTCGCGGTGGTCGCGGTAGGCGCTGTGCTCGGGGCGTCGGGCCGCCTCGACACCGCCATGCTCCCGCTCCTCACCCTCCTTGCCATCTCCGCCTTCGTCCCCGTGTGGGAGATCGCGCAGGTGGGGCGCCAGCTCGCCGATACCCTGGGCGCCGCCCGCCGCGTGTACGGCGTGCATGCCGAGCCCGTGCCCGTGATGGATGGCGCGGGGGTGCGCGCGGGAGGCTCCGCGCCGAGCGGCCCGGCCCTGGATCTGTCGCGGGTGACCTTCACGTATCCCGGTCGCCGCCGGCCCGCCCTCGTGGAGGTGTCCTTCGCGGTGCCGCGCGGAGGCACGGTGGCGCTCGTCGGGCCATCGGGCGCGGGCAAGACGACCATCGCCAGCCTCTGTCTCAGGTTCTGGGATCCCCACTCGGGCAGGATCAGGCTCGACGGACACGATCTTCGTGAGTACGGCCTCGACGAGCTTCGTCGTCGCGTCGCTCTGGTCGCGCAGGACACCTATCTCTTCAACGACACGCTGCGGAACAATGTCCTGCTCGCGAAGCCCGAAGCGGGCGCGGGGGAGCTGGACGCGGCCATCGAGCAGGCGGCGCTCACGGACTTCGTGGCCGGGCTCCCCGAGGGACTCCACACCATCGTGGGGGAGCGTGGCGCCCAGCTCTCGGGCGGCCAGCGGCAGCGCGTGGCCATTGCCCGCGCTTTCCTCAAGGACGCGCCGATCCTCATCCTCGACGAGGCGACCTCGCATCTGGACGCGGTGAGCGAGCAGGCGGTGCGCGGTGCTCTCGATGTCCTCGCGCGGAGCCGTACCACGCTCGTGATCGCCCACCGTCTCTCCACCGTGCGCGGAGCCGATCAGATCATCGTGATGGAAGACGGCCACGTCGCCGAGATCGGCACGCATCACGATCTCCTCGCCACCGGCGGCCTCTACGCGCATCTCGTCTCGCGCCAGCTCGCGTCTTCCTCCGGCGTTCTCTGAGTAGGCGGCGAGTCTCCGGGGTGGGCGGGGGGGGGGGGGCGCCCTCCCCAGACCCGTGTCTTCTGGGGAGCTTCCCAACGCCGCCAGGCAACATCTCGTGGCGGGCCCGAGTGGCCACGGGGAATGCGGCGCAGCGTGGTCTGGGGAGGGCGCCCCCCGCCCCGCCCACCCCTGAGACTTCACCCCAACTGCATCGCGATGCACCTCGTCGATGTTTCGTGGTGCGCTTCTTCGAAGCCCACCGCATCTGGAGCGGACGCATCACATCCGAATTGGAGGAGTCCAATCGGCGCGGGCTCCCGGAGGGGTTGGGGGGTTCCCTCCCCGGACCCGTATCTTCTGGGGAGCTTCCCAACGCCGCCGAGCAACATCTCGTGGCGGGCCAGAGTGGCCACGGGGAATGCGACGCAGCGTGGTCCGGGGAGGGAACCCCCCAACCCCTCCGGGAGATTGCCGGCACGCTCCGAACAACGCACGGCATTGCAAACGCGTGGCTGCTCGATGACAATCGCGGGATGGACGCGCGGCCGACGACGACGAGGCAGAAGGCGCTGGCGCTGAATCTCGACAAGAGCAAGTACGGCACGATCGCCGAGATCGGCGCGGGCCAGGAGGTCGCGCGCTGGTTCTTCGTGGTCGGCGGCGCGGCGGGCACCGTGGCCAAG
>WNGE01001708.1_pt1 | contig 28216 bp, 27 predicted proteins | sample 5400651 | NCBI WGS metagenome assembly WNGE01 (sample SAMN13153370, study PRJNA577476) | soil metagenome | isolation source: 60 cm soil or saprolite under grassland replicate 2 | place: USA:California | collected 2016-06-15 | reverse complement strand
GCGCGAAGGCATGGCCGCCGCTCACGATCGCCAAGGGCGCGATGGTCGCCAAGCACGTCGCAGGCGTCATGGGGACGTTCGGCGAGATCATGCGCCCGGACGGGCGGACGCAGGTCACCTACGGTGGGCGCCCGCTCTACAGCTACCACGGCGACAGCCCGACGAAGATCCTCTGCAACGGCGTCGACGGCTGGTTCGTCGTCCGCGTGCACTGAGCCTAGAGCAGCCGCACGGACGAGATTTCAGGAATTCGTAATCCCGTCCGTGCGGCGGCAAGCTACCGTCGAAAGGTGATGGACCCCGTCCGCGACGAGCCGAGGGACGCCAGGGCGTACGGACGCCGCACCTTCCTCGGCGTCACCGCGCTCGGCCTCTCCTCCCTGCTCTGGGGCAAGCCGGTCTGGGACGCGCTCTCGCACCCGCTGGTTCAGGCACTCCCGCCGAGCCTGGTCCCCTCTGGTTGGCGGATCTACACGGTCGCGTCGTCGATGCCGACGTTCGAACCGGCGACCTGGCGCCTGCGGATCGAAGGTCTCGTCGACCGGCCCCAGACGCTCACGTACAACGACCTGCGCAGCCTGCCGCGCGCCGAGCAGGTTTCGACGTTCCAGAGGCGTCGGTTCTCGAGTTCATCTCGTCGGAGATCCCCTACGTCGACACACTGACGCTCGAGCAGGCGAAGCTCCACGACGCGATGCTTGCGTACGAGATGGACGGGAAGCCGCTCGCGCGCGAGCACGGCGCCCCGGTACGCGTCGTGATCCCCGAGATGTACGGCTACAAGAACGTCAAGTGGGTCGAGCGAATCGTCCTCCGGGACACGGTCGAGCCGGGCTACTGGGAGCAGCGCGGCTACGACGTCGACGCCTGGGTCGGCGGCTCGAATGGCTTCTAGGAGGGTTTGGCGGAACGGTGCTCCGTCGCACGGGTGCGATGGACGTCGCGATGCAAGGACGCAGGGAGCCCGGATAGCGACGGCTATCGGGGCGACTGAGGACGCGGCAGCGCGGCGTCCAGCGCGGCCGGGCGGCCCAGCCACTGTTTCGCCAAACCCTCCTGGGCCGACGTACGTCCGCCGCTTCTCGCGCACGGAGCGAACGCTCCACTGGGTGCACGCGAGCGCCTTCTTCGTCCTGCTCGCGTCAGGGCTCGTGCTCTACGTGCCGCGCCTGAGCGAGCTCGTCGGACGCCGTCCCCTCGTGAAGGACATCCATTTCGACACCGGGCTCGCGTGGATGCTCGCGCTCTCGCTCGTCGTCGTCCTCGGTGATCGCCGCGGCCTGCGCCGTACGCTGCGCGAGCTCGACGGCTTCGACCACGACGACCGTTTGTGGCTGCGCCGGATCCCGCGGCCCCAGGGACGCTTCAACGCGGGCCAGAAGCTCAACTTCGCCCTGACGGCCGCGTTCTCGGTCCTGTTCGCAGCCTCCGGACTGCTGCTCTGGTACGGAGAGCGAGACAACCGCTTCCGCTTCGCGAGCACGATCTTCCTCCACGACGGGCTGATGTACGTCTCGCTCGTCCTGCTCGTCGGGCACCTCTACCTGGCGCTCATCTATCCGTCGACGCGTCACGCGCTGCGCGGAATGACGACGGGGTCGGTGCGTCGCGACTGGGCCGCACAGCACCACAAGAAGTGGGTCGACGAGCAGTCGCAGCCCGGTGCGTGACAATGGGAGCGATGACCACCGTCCTCGTCGTCGACGACGAGCCGATCGTGCGCGACGTCGTCGTTCGGTACCTCCAGCGTGATGGGTTCGACACGCTCGAGGCAGCCGACGGGGAGACGGCTCGGGAGCTGATCGAGACCGCTTCGCCCCAGCTCGTCGTGCTCGACGTGATGCTGCCGGGCATCGACGGTCTCGCGCTCTGCCGCTGGATCCGCTCCCGCGGCGAGCTTCCCGTGATCATGCTCACCGCCCGCGGTGAGGAGGCGGATCGCATCGTCGGCCTCGAGCTCGGTGCCGACGACTACGTGACGAAGCCCTTCTCGCCGCGCGAGCTCGCCGTTCGCGTCCGCACCGTGCTGCGGCGTACGGCGAGCGCACCGGCCGCCGCCGAGCGGCTCGTATTCGACGATCTCGTCGTGGATGCGCGGGCACGTGAGGTCGAGGTCGAGGGGCGGCCGCTGCGCCTGACGGCGAAGGAGTTCGACCTGCTCTTCTTCCTCGCGTCGAATCCGCGGGAGGTCTTTTCGCGCGACCAGCTCATGGATCGTGTCTGGGGCTACGCGGCGGCGCTCGACACGGGGACCGTCACCGTGCACATCCAGCGACTGCGCTCGAAGATCGAACGCGACCCGAAGAGCCCGCGCCGGCTCGAGACGGTCTGGGGTGTCGGCTACCGGTTCGTGCCGTGATTGGCTTCGGCCTCGCGGTTGCCGGCGCGACGCTCGGCGCCGGCCTCGTCGCGACGCTCGCGCTGAGGCTCCTGCCGACCGTGCGCCTGCAGCTGGGCGGGCTCGCGCTCCTCGCCGTCCTGCTGCCGCTGGTTTCGGTGCTCGCCTCGGGCTGGGTGATGTTCCACATGGGCAAGGACGTGAAGATCCTCGCCGTCGCAGCCGCGGCGGCGTCGGCTGCGGTGGCCGCGGCGCTCGCGCTCGGCACCTCGATCGCGCGCCGGATCGAGCGGCTCGGATCGGCGTCGTCGCGGCTGGCCGCCGGAGAGCTCAGCGCGCGGGCGCCGGAGGAAGGGCCGCGAGAGCTGGGCGACCTCGGGCGCTCCTTCAACGAGATGGCGGCGAATCTCGAGAGCCTCTTCGACGCGCGCCGCGAGCTCGTCGCTGCCGCGAGCCACGACCTGCGCACGCCGATCGCCTCGATCGCCGCGATGCTCGAGGCGATCGAGGACGGCCTCGCGGACGCGACCGAGTACCTCGAGCCGCTGCAGGATCAGACCCGTCGGCTCGCGGCGCTCGTGGAGGACCTGTTCGACCTCGCTCGCATCGACGCAGGCGCACTCGCCTACGAGCTCCAGACGGTCGCGCTCGCGCCTCTCGTCGAGTCGTGCGTCCGCGGCTTCGAGGCCGAAGCGCGTGCGCGGAACGTGCATCTCGAGCAGCGGCTCGACCCCGCGCCGTCTGCGCGCTGCGCACCCGATCAGGTGGAACGCGTACTGCTCAACCTGCTGACGAACGCGCTGCGCCACACGCCGTCCGACGGCACCGTGGCCGTCCTGCTAGCCCGCGCCGACGACGACGTCCGCGTCACCGTCGAGGACACCGGCGAGGGGATCACGCCGGAAGCCGCGCAGCGCATGTTCGACCGCTTCTGGCGCAGCGACACGGCACGCATGCGGGGCGAGGGCGGCGCCGGGCTCGGGCTCGCAATCGCCCGCGGCCTCGTCGAGGCGCAGGGAGGGCGGATGTGGGCCGAGCCGCGGGAGACGGGGGGCTCGCGGGTCTCCTTCACCCTGCCCGTGGCCCTGTAGATCGGGCTGTTGTCCGTTTTCGCGCGCCGGAGGAGGCCTGGATGCCATACCGTTCGAGCGTGCAGTCGACGCCGCTGATCTCCGGCTCGCTCCTTCTCGGCCTTCCCCGGTAGGGGAAGCGCACTCTGCACATACTCGTCCCCGTCCGCCGGGAGTAGTGCGTCCTCTTCGCACCGAAGGAGCTCGAGATGTCCATGCCGTACCGCAAGTACCGCCCCTACGAAAGCGTCGATCTTCCCGATCGTACGTGGCCCGACAACGTGCTCACGAGCGCGCCGATCTGGTGCTCGACCGATCTACGAGACGGCAACCAGGCACTCGTTAACCCGATGGACACCGCACGCAAGCAGCGCTTCTTCGCGCTCCTCTGCGAGCTCGGCTTCAAGGAGATCGAGGTGGGCTTCCCGGCGGCGTCGAAGGCGGACTTCGACTTCGTGCGGCTGCTCGTCGAGGACGGCTTGATTCCGGACGACGTCACGATCGCGGTCCTGACGCAGGCGCGCCCGGAGTTGATCGAGCGCACATACGAGGCGGTCGACGGCGCTCGACGTGCCATCGTCCATTTGTACAACTCCACGTCTGTCACGCAGCGACGCGTTGTCTTCGGGCTCGACAAAGCGGGCATCACGGAGCTCGCAGTGCGCGGCGCCGCGATGTGCAAGCGGCTCGCGCTCGAGAGCGACACGGAGATCGCCTTCGAGTACTCGCCCGAGAGCTTCCACCACACCGAGCTCGACTACGCGCTCGAGATCTGCGAGGCGGTCGCGGCGGAGTGGGGCCCGACCCCGCAGGCGAAGATGATCGTCAATCTGCCGACGACGGTCGAGCACTTCCCGCCGAACGTGTACGCCGACCGGATCGAGTGGTTCGCGCGGCACTTCTCGCGCCGCGACTCGGCTGTCATCTCGGTGCATCCGCACAACGACCGCGGCACCGCGGTGGCCACCGCCGAGCTCGGCCTGATGGCCGGCGGCGAGCGGGTCGAGGGAACGCTCTTCGGCAACGGCGAACGGACCGGCAACGTCGACATCGTCACGCTCGCGCTCAACCTGCTCACGCAGGGTGTCGACCCGCAGCTCGACTTCTCGCAACTGGACGAGGCGAGGCGGATCGTCGAAGAGTGCAACGAGCTGCCGATCCATCCGCGGCATCCCTGGGCCGGGGAGCTCGTCTACACGGCGTTCTCCGGCTCGCACCAGGACGCGATCAAGAAGGGGATGCACGCGCAGCAGCGTTCCGAGGGCGACACGTGGGACGTCCCGTACCTGCCGATCGACCCGAAGGACGTCGGCCGCACCTACGAGGCGATCATCCGCGTCAACTCGCAGTCGGGGAAGGGCGGCGTCGCGTTCCTGCTCTCGAGCCAGTTCGGCCTCGAGCTGCCTAGAGGGCTCCAGGTCGACTTTGCGCAGAAGGTGCAGGCGATCACCGATGCGGAGGGCGGGGAGCTCTCCCCGGCCGAGATCCATGGGCTCTTCGAGGCCGAGTACCTGTCGGTGCGCGAGCCGTACGAGTTGCTCTCGTACCGGCACGAGTCGAGCGACGACGGCGACCGGCTGACCGCCCAGGTGCGGAGCGGGGACCAGACGGAGGAGATCGCCGCCGCCGGGAACGGCCCGATCGCGGCGCTCGTGCACGCGCTCGCGGAGCGCCACGACGTCGCGATCACGGTGCTCGACTACCACGAGCACGCGATGAGCACCGGCGAAGACGCCGTGGCGGCGGCCTACATCGAGGCCGACGTCGACGGCCTTCCCGTCTGGGGCGTCGGCCTGCACCCGAGCATCGTCACGGCGTCGCTGCGCGCGGTCGTCAACGCGCTCAACCGCGCGATCCTGCTGCGCGCAACGCAGCAGGCGGCGCTCCACGCCTTCGATACCGCATAGTGACGCAACCAGGCTTCAACCTGGTTGCAGTCGTTCCGGAACGTCTCAGCCCGCGCTCGACTCGGCCCAGATGTTGATGTCGCTGTCGACCGCGTAGCGGTCGATCTCCTCGACCTCCTCCGGCGAGAGGTCGAGCCGCTCGAGCGCGGCGACGTTCGCCTCGAGCTGCGCGACGCTGCTCGCCCCGATGAGCGCCGAGGTCACGCGTGCGTCGCGCAGCGTCCACGCAATCGCCAGCTGCGCGAGCGACTGGCCACGCCGAGCCGCGATCTCGTTCAGCGCGCGCACGCGTTCCAGCACGGCATCGCTCAGGAGTTCTTCCGAAAGCGAGCCGTGCTGAGCGGCGCGCGAATCCTTCGGGATGCCGTTCAGGTACTTGTCGGTGAGCATCCCTTGCGCGAGCGGGGAGAAGACGATGCAGCCGACGCCGAGCTCACCGAGGACGTCGAGCAGCGCATCCTCGATCCAGCGGTTCAGCATCGAGTAGGACGGCTGGTGGATGAGGAGCGGCGGGCCGAAGTCCCGGAGGATCGCCGCCGCCTCCTTCGTCCGCTCGGCGGAGTACGACGAGATGCCGACATAGAGTGCCTTGCCCTGCCGCACCGCCGAGTCGAGCGCGCCCATCGTCTCCTCGAGCGGCGTCTCCGGATCGAACCGGTGCGAGTAGAAGATGTCGACGTAGTCGAGGCCCATCCGCAGCAGGCTCTGGTCGAGGCTCGCGAGCAGGTACTTCCGCGAGCCTCGATCCCCGTACGGTCCCGGCCACATGTCGTAGCCGGCCTTCGTCGAGATCACAAGCTCGTCGCGGTAGGGCCGGAAGTCCTGCTCGAACACCCGCCCGAAGTTCTCCTCGGCGGAGCCGTAGGGAGGGCCGTAGTTGTTTGCGAGGTCGAAGTGGGTGACTCCGAGGTCGAACGCCCGGCGGAGGATCGCCCGGCTCGTGTCGAGCGGTCGGTCTTGCCCGAAGTTCTGCCAGAGGCCGAGCGACACGGCGGGGAGCTTCAGGCCGCTCGCGCCGCAACGCCGGTAGAGCATCGTGTCGTAGCGGTCATCGGCGGCGAGATAGGTCATTGTTTCGCTCCTTGGTCGGGTGAGGTCCGAGCTTGCCGGACCGGACCACTTCAAGTCGGAGACTCCGAGCGCGAGCTCGCGGACGTCCGTTCCGGCACCGGAGCTTGTCCTTCGCACCGGAGAGGAGTACCGTCAACGGCTGGGACGACCTGCGGCCCGACTCGAAGGGAGTGCCGCATGACGTCCACGATCACCAGGGTCGCGCAGTTGACGAACGTTGCCGTGCACCCGGCGACGAACGCCGGTGCGCGCTACCGCTCGGCCCGCGTCGGCGGCTTCCCGGCCGAGCCCAGCCTGAATCTCCGCAACTTCGGCGGGCGGACGATCGAGCACCTCACGTTCACGCACGTCTACCTGGGCGGCGAGGCGGCCTGGAGCCCTGCCGACGTCGACAACATCGACTGGGCGCTGCCGGCGGCGATGCGCGACGAGCACCTGAACAACGTGATCGCGCAGTACTACCCCGACGGGAAGCCGACCGCGGCCTTCGAGCCGTCGCGGTACCTCGAAGGGCCGCTCCCGGAGCGCCTGTTCCGCAACACGATCGAAGGCTTCGTCGCCGCCCTCGACGTCACCGGCTTCCCACTCTCCTCGACGGTGTTCTGCTTGCTGCTTCCGCGCGGAGTCGTGCTCGTCGACGGCGACTCGCCCGGGCATGCGAAGCGCCGCGACAAGGACGACGCGGAGCCGACGTTCCGCGAACACGACGAGGCCTCCGACTCCAAGCACGGCCTCGGCGGGTTTCACGGCTCGATCCACCGGAAGCGCGGCGCGGAGGCGCAGACGCTGTATTACGCGGTCGGCGTGTACGACGAGGGCCCGAACGGCATCGCCGTCTTCCGCGAGCCGTGGAAGAACATCTGCGCAGTCTTCTACCACGAGCTCTGCGAAGCGAGGACGGACCCGGACGTCGAGGACGCGATCCGCGCCGGCGACGCGCCGGATGCGGACCGTTTCCTCGGCTGGTATTCGCCGCGCGGCGGCGAGATCGGCGACATCCCGCTGGACGAGGCCGGCGGTGATCTCCGCGCCGTGATCAAGGAGGTGCCGCTGACGAGAAGCACCAGGAAGGTCCCGATCCAGCTGATGTGGTCGAACGCGGTGGCAGGGCCGGAGGGACCGATCGCAACGGAGCACGGCTCATGAACATCCCGTTCCTGCACCGCGAAGAGGAAGTGCCCGAGGACATTAGCTTCCCGCAGCTCGTGTTCGCGCATTACCTGCGGCAGCGCGAGCTGTACTCAGCCGCATACGACGGGGCACCGAGCGCCGATCGAACATTGCGCGGTCCCGCCGAGGAGGAGTACCAGCGAAAGCTCGCCGCCTTCACGAAGAGGAACGGGAGGATCCTCGATGCGTACTGGTGCACGCACGAGATCTCCGCCGTCGCGCTCACCGCGCGCGCTGTCTGGGGCTGGCGCGGCCTCTGGCCGCACCGCGGGCTCGTGACGCACCTCCACGGAGCGACCGACTGGGCAACGCGGCACTCCCAGGAGATCTCGTCGCAGCTCTACGCGTGCGAGTCGCTTGCGATCCGCGCGAACGAGGTGCTGCTCGGGACGAGCGAGCGGATCGTGATGCAGCTCCTGATGTCGCAGAGCGCCCGCCTGCTCGCGGTCGTCGACCGCGAGAACGCACCCGCGCCGGCGGCCGTTGCGAAGGCCGTGAAGGAGTCCCAGGCGCAGCTCGCCGAGATCCGCTCGTACTACGACCGTGCCGGCCAGAAGGCCGTGCGCATCTTCTATGTCGGAGGCATGCTCGCCGGGCTCGCGCTCCTCGGGATCGCGCTGCTCGTGCTCTGGTCCGGCGGGTCGGGCGACCACGTACTCGCGGCGGTGGCGATGGGAGGAGTGGGCGCCGTCGTCAGCGTGCTCTCTCGCATGGCCAACCGCGACAGCCGGTTCCACCTCGACCACGAGGTCGGCCAGAAGGAGGCGCGCCGGCTCGGCGCGTTCCGGCCCTTCATCGGCGCGACCTTCGGTGCCGTGCTCTATCTCGCGATCGCGAGCGACCTCGTCTCGCTCGGCGCGCTGACCCCGAAGGAGAGGACGCTCCCGTTCTACGCGGTGGTCGCATTCCTCGCGGGCTTCAGCGAGCGCTGGGCCAAGGTCGTCCTCGATCTCGCCCCGCCCGCCGCCGAGCCGAAGCGCACACCCCAACCACGGCCGGCCGAGGCGGCAGAGACAGAGGTGGTTCCAGAGGCGCCGATCGCCTCGTCGTCCACGACCTCCTAGACGAGCAGCGTCTTGATCTCGCCGGCTGCGGCGCGGGCCTGGCGTCCGATCTCGGGAAGCCGCTCTGCCGGGACCCGGTGCTGCGGGCCCCACACGCTCACGATCGCAACCGGCCGCTCGCGCTCGTTCAGCACCGCTGCCGACGCGCCGAACAGTGTCTCCTCGAGCTCGCCGACGCAGATGCTGTAACCGTTGCGCCGCACGGCCTCGAGCTCTTCCTCGAGCTGGCGCCGCTGGGTCAGCGTGGTGTCGGTGAAGCGCTCGAGCTTCGCCGGCACGAGCACGTCGCGCTCTTCCTTCGGCAGCCACGCGAGGAACGCCTTGCCGCTCGAGGTCGCATGCAGGGCGACCGAGCGGCCGAGCCAGTTCGGCGACATGATCTGCGGCGCCTCGACCTGATGCACATACACGAGGTTGAAACGCTTCGCGACCGCGAGATTGACCGTTTCCCCGGTGTCGTTCGCGAGGAGCTGCAGCACCGGGTGCGCGCGGCGGACGAGCGCGTCGTGATCACCTGCCGCTGCGATCTGGAAGATCGCGTAGCCGACGCTGTAACGCTGCGTGACGGGGTCGCGCTCGACGAGGCCCTGGCTGTCGAGCGTCGCGAGCAGCCGCCACGCCGTGCTCCGGTTGAGGCCGCAGCGCGCGGCGAGTTCCGCGACGGTCAGCGGCTCGCGGCTGTTGGCGACCGCTTTCAGCAGCGCGGCCGCACGGTCGACGGACTGGATCGTGCGGAGCCCGGGCTCGGAGCCGACCAAGTCGCTCATTGCGGCTCCATCCTGCCTACGAGCCGGGCATCGAGGCCGACTGCTCCGCCTGGCGTGACGAGCAGTGGATTGATCTCGAGCTCGGCGATCCAGGGAGCCTGCGCCGCGAGCCGGGAGAGCGCCGAAGCCGCTTCCGCCGCTGCCCGAACGTCGACCGCGGGCCGGCCGCGGGCGCCGGCGAGGAGCGCGGCGCAGCGAAGAGAGAGGAGAACCTCCTCGGCCTCGTCCGGATCGACGGGAGCGAGCGCGACCGCAACGTCGGCGAGCACCTCGGCATAGATGCCGCCGAGCCCAACGAGCAGGAGCGGGCCGAAGCGCGGGTCGCCCCGGACACCGACGATCAGCTCGACCCCGTCGCGAAGCGTCACCATCCGCTCGACGGACCACTTGCCCGGCTCGCCGAAGGCCGCCTCGAGCTCTCCGGCGTCGCCGATGCCGAGCACGACGCCGCCCTCGTCGGACTTATGCTCCCGGCTCAGGTCCTTGAGGACCACGGGGTAGCCGAGCTCGGCAGCTGCTGCGTGCGCCTCATTCCGCGTCCGCACCGGGCGCGCCTCCGCCAGCGGAATCCCGGCCGACGCGACAAGCGCGCGGCTGGAGAAGTAGTCCTCCTCGACAGGCGAGACGGAGTCGCCGAGCTCGGAGAGCTTGCGCGCCGGCCGCGGCGCGAGAACGGCAAGCGCCCGCGCAGCCCTTTCGATCTCCCGGTAGACGAGCGCACCCTCGGTCCGCAGCACCGCCGCCGCCTCGGTGTCGGGATAGAGCGTGTGCACGACGAGCGGCACGTCAGACGCCGCCCGGGCGAGCGCCGTCGCAACCTCGCGCTCGACGTCGGTGCCGTAACCGCCGAAGTAGCCCGTGACGAGGAGTGCGTCGACCTCGCCCGACGCCGCGAGCAGGCGGCCGACGCGCTCGAAGCTCGTGAGATCCTGCTCGGCGCCGCCCGCGAAGTCGACCGGGTTCTTCACCGACGCCGTCACCGGCAGCTCCACGGCAAGGGCACCGGCGAGCTCGTCCGACAGGATGGGAAGCCGCAGCCCGAGCCGTGACACGACGTCCGCCGCGACGACACCGTGACCGCCGCCGTCGCCGAGCACGGCAACCCGGCGCCCGTGGAGCCTCGTCGAGCCGAGCAGCGCCTTCGCCGCGTCGACGAGCTCCCGCGGCGTCGTGACCCGCACGATGCCGGCCGCGCGACAGGCCGCATCGACCGCGGCGAGGTCGCTCACAAGCGCGCCCGTGTGCGAGCGGGCAGCGCGCACGCCCGCCTCGCTCTCGCCGACGGCGAGCAGCACCACGGGCTTGCCGGCTTCGCGCGCAGCGCCTACGAACGCGCGCCCGTCGCGGAAGTCCTCGACGTAGAGGGCGATGAGACGCGTGCCCTCGTGTCGCGCAAGGTCCCCCACGAGGTCGGCGGCCTCGAGGTCTGCCTGGTTCCCGAGCGAGGCGAAGCGCGAGAAGCCGAGCCCTTCGCGCTGTGCGAGCAGCCCGAGCTCGAGCGAGAGGTTCCCGCTCTGGGAGATCAGGCCGATGTCGCCGAGCGGAAAGTCGGCCCACGCCGCAAGGTCGAGCTCGGCGTCGCGGTCGAAGACACCCAGACAGTTCGGCCCGAGCAGCATCGCCCCGGCCGCACGCACCCGCTCGCCGATGGCCCGCTCCTCCGCCGCCGCGACGCCGGCGCTGATGCCGATGATCGCGCGCGCGCCCGCGGCAAGTGCGGCCTCGACCGTTTCCTCGAAACCCGAAGCCGGCACGCAGGCGACGACGAGCTCCGGCGATTCGGGGAGGTCGGCGAGGGTCGGATAAGCCGCGGTTCCGAGCACCTCGCCGCCGCTGCGGTTGACGAGCCGGACGGTGCGCCGGTGTGCTCCCTTCAGCGCCGAGCGCGCAAGCAACCCGCCCCATTTCCCTGGGTTCCGCGAGGCTCCGACGACGGCCACCGAGCTCGGAGCGAAGAGCGAATCGAGCCGCCGATGTTGCAGCATGCTCACAAGCATCGCATAATGTCCCCTTGACTCCTACTGCGCCGCGGGCTTAGTGTCGGCGGCACACCGAGCCCAAGGAGGCGAGAGGATGACTGACGGCCGTCCCGACGGGGGTTCCCAGGGCCATCTCACGAGGGCGGATCTGTTCCGCCGCGCGGCCGCCGGTGGTGTGGTCCTCGCCGGGAGCGGCATGCTCGGCGAGGCGGCCATGGCCGGCATCGATGCGATCGAGGCCGCAACGCCGAAGCGCGGCGGCACCTTCCGGATCGGCGTCTCCGGCGGGTCGACGAAGGACTTCATCGACGGTCAGCAAATCGTCACCCGGCCCGATCAGGCGCGCATCGTCACGGGCTGGGAGACGCTTGTCATCTTCGACTCGAAGTTCAAGCTCGCCTTCAACGGCCTCGCAGAGTCGATCACCCCGAACAAGAAGGGTGACATCTGGACGATCCGCGTTCGCGACGGGATCGAGTTCCACAACGGCAAGACGCTCGGCGCCGACGACGTCATCTACTCGCTCAAGCGCCTCATCAACCCGAAGCTCGGACTCTTCGGCGGCGCGGCACTGAAGTCGTCGCTCGACCCGAAGCGCATGAAGAAGCTGGACAAGCGGACCGTACGCCTGACCCTGAAGCAGATCGACGGCACGATTCTCGACGCGCTCGGCCAGTACATCGCGGGAATCGTCCCGGTCGGCTACAGCCCCGCTGCGGTGGGCAAAGCGAACCCGAACATCGGCACCGGCCCGTACAAGCTGCAGAGCTTCACCCCGGGCCAGCAGAGCGTCCATGTACGCAACTCGAACTATTGGCGCTCCGGTCAGCCGTACTTCGACAAGGTCGTGATCATCGACTTCCCCGACGACACCGCGCGCGTCAACGCACTGCTCGGCGGGCAGGTCGACGCGATCACCGACGTGCCGCCCGCGCAGGTCGCCGTGGTGAACGGCCACAGCGGCACCAAGGTCCTCGAGTCGCCGAGCGCCGCGTGGACACCGATCTGCATGCGCGTCGACGCAGCGCCGTTCGACGACGTGCGTGTCCGTCAGGCCTTCCGCCTGATCGCGAACCGCCCGCAGATGGTGCAGCAGGCGCTCGCCGGCCACGGCCACATCGGCAACGACCTGTACGGGATCTTCGACGAGGCCTTCGCGTCGGACCTGCCGCAGCGGAAGCAGGACATCGACAAGGCGAAGTCGCTGCTGAAGGCGGCAGGCAAGGACGGGCTGACGGTCGATCTCCAGACCACGAACGGCGCCCTCGGCATGAACGAAGGCGCGCAGGTCTTCGCCCAGCAGGCGAAGGCCGCAGGCGTGAACGTCAACGTGAAGATCCTCGACAGCGGCGCGTTCTACGGCGACCAGTACCTGAAGTGGCCGCTCTCGACCGACTTCTGGGGCTCGCGGAACTATCTGTCGCAGGTTGCGGCCGGCAGCCTCCCCACGTCGCCGTACAACGAGACGCACTGGCCCGACACGAAGGACAACAAGTTCCTGTCGCTCTACCAGCAGGCGCTCAAGACCGTCGACCGCGAGAACCGCGCGTCGATCATGCACGAGATGCAGAAGATGGAGTACGACAACGGCGGCTACATCATCTGGGGCTTCAGCACGCTGCTCGACGGCTACAGCACAAAGGTCAAGGGCCTCAAACCGGGCGACAAGGGCGTCCTGCCGCTGAACGCCTTCGGCCATGGCTACCGGACGATCTGGTTCGGCTAGACGCGATTCGGGCGGCCGCACGCGTCGAGCGTGCGGCCGCCAGGACGCTGAGGACGCAACGGAATAGCTCGGGCGAAGATGACAAGGCTCCGGCGAGGGATCACGGGATTCGTGCTTCGGCGCATCGCGCTCGGCCTGCTGACGCTCGTGGCGGTCTCGCTGATCGTGTTCGCCGCGACGCAAGCACTGCCGAGTGATCCTGCGCGTGCGATCCTCGGACGCACCGCGACGCCGGAGTCGCTGAAGGCGCTTCGCGAGCAGCTCAACCTCAACCACTCGGTTGTCCATCAGTACACGCACTGGCTCGGCGGCTTCGTCACCGGCGACCTCGGCCACTCGCTCGCCGCGCGCGGAGAGCCGGTGACGACGGTGCTCGGGAAGCGGCTGCAGAACTCCGCGGTTCTCGTGTTGCTCGCCGCGGTCTTCAGCGTCCCGCTCTCGATCCTGCTGGGAGTCATCGCGGCGCGCCGGCGAGACCGACCTCTCGATCATGCGCTGTCCCTCGTCACTCTGGCGCTCGCGGCCCTGCCCGAGTTCGTCGTCGGCATTGCGCTCGTGCTGCTGTTCGCCACGCGCGTCTTCCACGTGCTTCCCGCGGTGTCGCTGATTCCGCCGGACGACTCCGCGTGGCAGCACCCGAAGGAGCTCGTCCTGCCGACCGTGACACTCGTCCTCGCAGTCTCGCCTTACATCGCACGGATCATGCGTGCCTCGATGGTCGAGGTGCTCGAGAGCGACTTCGTCGAGATGGCCAGGTTGAAGGGCTTACCGGAGCGACACGTGCTGTGGCGCCACGCGGTTCCGAACGCGATCGCGCCGGCGATCCAGGTGATCGCACTCAATCTCGCCTACCTCGCAGGCGGAATCGTCGTCGTGGAGTTCGTGTTCGCCTATCCCGGTATCGGCTCTGCGCTCGTCGACGCTGTTGCGAATCGCGACCTGCCGATCATCCAGGCGCTCGCCGTGCTGATCGCGGCCGTGTATGTCGGGTTCAACGTATTGGCCGACATCGCGACGATTCTCGTGAGCCCTCGCCTGCGGACATCGATCCGATGACGGCCGTAGCTCCCACCGCTCCGATCACCGCGCCGACGGTGGGGCGTCCCGCCACGATCCTCCTCCGCCGGGCCTGGCGGCAGATGCGGACGAAGATCGGCATCGCCCTCGTCGCCCTGCTCGCAGGTGTCGCGCTGATCGGACCGTTCTTCGCCCCTCATTCGCCGTCGGAGTTCGTCGGCATCCCGTACGCTCACGTGTCGAGCGCGCTTCCCCTCGGCGCCGACAACCTCGGGCGTGACGTCTTCAGCCGGTTCCTTTGGGGCGGCCGCTCCGTGCTCGGACTCTCGCTCCTCGCGACCGCGCTCGGGCTCCTGCTCGGCGTGTCGATCGGCCTCGTCGCCGCGTACTCGCGCTCGATCCTCGACGACGTCCTCATGCGCGCCATGGACGTGATCCTCGCGTTCCCGTCGATCGTGCTCGCACTTGTCGCGGTATCGACGCTGGGGCCGAAGCAGTGGTTGATCGTGACCGTCGTCGGCATCACGACGGCACCGCGCGTTGCCCGCGTCACGCGCGGCGCCTCGCTGGAGATCGTCGAGCGAGACTTCGTGCAAGCCGCCGAGGTGCTCGGCGAGTCGCGATTCAAGATCCTGCTCGGCGAGATCCTTCCGAACATCACAAGTCCGTTGATGGTCGAGGCGAGCCTACGCTTGACGTACTCGATCGGCTTGATCGCAGGGCTGAGCTTTCTCGGTTTCGGTCTCCAGCCGCCCGCGGCGGACTGGGGATTGATGATCAACGAGAACCGCCAGGCATTGACGATCCAGCCGTGGGGTGCCGCGGCGCCGGTGATCGCGATCGCGCTGCTGACGATCGGCACGAGCCTCGTCGGCGACGGGCTCGCGCGCGCCGCGATCGGCATCGACCGCGGGGGCGAAGGGTGATTCTCGAGGTCGAGAGCCTGCGCGTCGAGGTCGAGGCCACCGGCGTCGACATCGTCGACGAGGTGTCGTTCCACATCGAGGCCGGGGAGGTGCTGGGCCTCGTCGGCGAGTCGGGGTCAGGCAAGACGACTGTCGGACTCGCGCTCCTGGGGCATACGCGGCGCGGGGCGACGATTGCGAAAGGGGAGATTCGCGTCGACGGGAAGAACTTGCTTGCGTACTCGACGCGCGAACTGCGCGCCCTGCGGGGCCGCACGGTGTCGTACGTGCCGCAGGATCCCTCCTCGTCGCTCAATCCCGCGCTGCGCATCGGGACGCAGCTGGAGGAGGTCCTCGAGGCGCACAGGTTCGGCTCGTCCGCCGGCGAGCGGCGCGAACGGCTCACCGAGATGCTGCAGGAGGTGCTGCTGCCGTCCGACCGAGGCTTCCTCCGCCGCTACCCCCATCAGCTTTCGGGCGGGCAGCAGCAGCGGGTCGGGCTTGCGATGGCGTTTGCGTGCCGTCCGCGGGTGATCGTCCTCGACGAGCCGACGACCGGGCTCGACGTCACGACGCAGGGGCACGTACTCAAGACGGTGCGCATGCTCTGCAGCGCGCACGGCGTCGCGGCGCTCTACGTCAGCCACGACCTCGCCGTCGTCGCGACGCTCGCCGACCGCGTCGCCGTGATGTATGCCGGCCGCGTCGTCGAGATCGGCCGCGAGCGGGACCTCTTCCTCGCCTCCGCCCATCCGTACACGCGCCGGCTCGTCGAGGCGATTCCCGAGATGTCGGGCGAGCACGAGTTGGTCGGGATCCCCGGCACGGCGCCGCGCCCTGGCCACCGCCCGCAGGGCTGCTTCTTCGCGCCACGCTGCGACTACGCGGTCGACGTTTGCCTGCAGTCCTTCCCGCCGCGCGAGCGCGTGACCGAGCTGCACGAGACGCGGTGCTATCGGTGGACTGAGGTCCTCGCCGAGGCGGCAAGAGAGCGTTCGCTCGCTGTGACGAAGGCGAACGGCGCCGGCGCCGAGTCGCTGCTCTCGGTGCACAGCGTCCAGGCATCGCACGGCGAACGGCAGGTGCTCTTCGACATCGATCTCGAGGTCAGCCCCAGACAGTGTCTCGCGCTCGTCGGCGAGTCCGGCTCGGGAAAGACGACGCTCGCACGCTGCATCGCCGGACTGCACCGCAACTTCAGCGGCGAAATCGCGCTACGCGGAGCGGTGCTGCAGCACGGCGCCCGCAGCCGCACGCGGGAGACGCGCCGCGACATCCAGTACGTCTTCCAGAGCCCGTACAGCTCGCTCAACCCCCGCAAGACGATCGGACAGATCGTCGGCCAGCCGCTGCGACTCTTCTTCGAGCTGCCGCGGCGCGACGCTCACGCGCGAATCGTCCAGGCACTCGAGCGCGTGCAGCTGACGGCGTCCGTCGTCGACCGCTACCCGCACGAGCTGAGCGGCGGCGAGCGCCAGCGCGTGGCCATCGCACGGGCGCTCGTCTCCGAGCCCGCGATGCTCGTCTGCGACGAGATCACCTCGGCTCTCGACGTGTCGGTGCAGGCGGCGATCGTCGACCTGATCGCGGAGCTGCAGCGAGAGATGCAGCTCGGCCTGCTCTTCGTCACGCACAACCTCGCGCTGATCCGGACCATCGCGCAGGACGTGGCGGTGATGAGCGAAGGGCGAATCGTCGAGCGCGGCCCCGTCGAACGCGTGCTGGAGCACCCGGAAGCCGAGTACACCAAGAGGCTGCTCGCCGACACACCGAGCCTCGAGGCGGCGCTCGCAGTAGCGGATTAGGAGCGCCGTCCGCGCTCGAGCGTCGTCCAGAAGTCGTCGCCCGTGTCGATGTAGCGCGCGTCCCCCTCCGGATGGTCCCACTTCGCGATGCGGCCGACGGCGAGCGCCTTCGCAACTAGATGCCGCCGGCGCTGGCTCTCGCGCACCTCGGCGTCGAGCGACTCGAGGTCCCAGCGCGCGTCGGCCGCCGCGCCCAGCGTGTCGTCGTCGGCGAGCCGGTCGCTCTCGTCGTAGACGAGGTCGGGCTCGCCGAGTGTCCGCACGAGCTTGCGATCGCCGCGAATCAGCAGGACCTGTGGAGAGCGAACGCCTTCGGCGAGATATTCGATCGGAACCTCGCGCTCCGGGAGTTCGCTGCCGCGCCCGACGAGCGACGCGCCGAGATCGAGCAGTGAGACGGGCGCGCCGACTCGTCCGGCCTTCCCCGCCCGGACGATGAGCGGCACGCGGATCGACTGCTCGAACGGCGCCATCTTGTACCAGAGCCCGCGCTCGCCGAGCATGTCCCCGTGGTCGGACGTGAAGACGACGACTGCGTCGTCGTCGAGGGCGTCGAGGATCGTCCCGACGTAGTCGTCCACGAGCGAGATCGCTCCGTAATAGCCCCGCCGCGCGTGCAGCACCTGCTCCGGCGACACCGGGATGCGCCCGGCATCGACCATCGCCCGCAGCCGTCGTGTCGACGGATCGCCTCCGGGCTCCGGCGACGCCGGCGGGTCGATCTCGACGCCGTCGTAGCGGTCCCAGTACTCGTGAGGAACCTCGTACGGGTCGTGTGGATGCGTGAAGGAGACGACGAGGAGCAGCGGCCGATCCGCGGTCTCGATCGCCTCGAGCGAGCGGCGCACCACCTCGGCGTCGTAGTCGGTCTGCAGCGTCGCCGTCACCGGGCCCGCCCGCAGCACGCTGCTCAGGTCGTGGTACCAGGACAACCGCTCGTCGTCGGCGAGGTTCCAGTCCGGAATCCAGTCGAAGCCCGCCGGGTACACGTCGGTCATCGGCCGCTCCTCGAATCCGTGCAGCTGGTCGGGGCCGATGAAGTGCATCTTCCCGACGAGCACGGTCCGGTAGCCCTCGAGACGGAGGTGATGGGCGAAGGTCGGAATCGAGGCCGGCAGCTCGCCGGCGTTGTCGAAGGCACCGGTCCTTGAGGGCGGGAGCCCGGACATCAGGGAGGTCCTGGAGGGGACGCAGAGCGGCGAGGCACAGTACGCCCGCTCGTAGACGAGGCCCTCGCCGGCGAGCCGGTCGAGGTTCGGCGCCTTCGCCACTCGGTTCCCGTAGGCCGGCAGGGCAGCCGCCGCGACCTGGTCGGCGAGCACGAGGACGATGTGGGGCTTGTTCACATCGTCCACTGCGTGAGATTATTGTGCACACGTTGAACTGGGAGGTCTTCATCACCTGCGCGGTCACCGGCGTCGGAGACACCGCCTCCCGGAGCGATCGCGTGCCGGTCGACCCCGAGCAGATCGCGGCCGCCGCGATCGAGGCGGCCGAGGCGGGGGCCGCCGTGGCGCACATCCATGTCAGGGATCCCGAGACGGGCAAGGGGTCACGGGACCCGAAGCTATACGCCGACGTGCTCGAGCGCATCCGGGCCTCGAGCACCGACGTGGTGATCAACCTGACGGCCGGCATGGGCGGCGATCTCGTGCTCGGCGGCGAGGAGGCGCCCCTGCCGCTCGACGACGCGGGCACCGACATGGCCGGAGCAACCGAGCGCCTCGCCCACGTCGAGCAGCTGCTGCCCGAGATCTGCACGCTCGATTGCGGCTCGATGAACTTCGCCGCCGGCGGCGAGTACGTGCTCGTGAACACACCGGGGATCCTCCGGTCGATGGCGAAGCGCGTGCGCGAGCTCGGCGTTCACCCGGAGCTCGAGGTCTTCGACACGGGGCACCTCGTGCTCGTCAAGGAGATGATCGCCGAAGGGTTGTTCGACGACCCCGTGCTGATCCAGCTCTGCACCGGCATTCCGTACGGCGCGCCCGACGACCCGCTGACGCTCCTGGCGATGGTCAACCAACTGCCGCCCGGCGCGGTCTTCTCGACCTTCTCGATCGGCCGCATGCAGATTCCGTTCGTCGCGATGGCGGCGCTCGCCGGCGGCAACGTGCGCGTCGGCCTCGAGGACAACCTGTACCTCTCGCGCGGCAAGCTCGCGTCCAACGGCGACCTCGTCGAGCGAGCCGTGCACATCCTCGAGGGCATGAACGCGCGTGTGCTCGGCCCGGGCGAGGTACGGGAGAAGCTTCGCCTGCGGCGGGCGCCGTGAAGGTCGGGCTGCTCGGCGGCGGCGTGATCGGCGGCGGCTGGGCCGCGCGCTTCCTGCTGAACGGCCACGACGCAATCCTCTACGACCCGGATCCCGAGACGCCGCGCAAGGTCGAGGAGATGCTCGAGAACGCGCGCCGTGCGTATTCGCGGCTCACGTACGCCCCGTTGCCGCCGGAAGGAACGCTCACGTTTGCCGCGACGCCCGAGGAAGCCGCCGACGGCGCGGGTTTCATCCAGGAGAGCACGCCCGAGCGCATCGAGCTCAAGCGTGAGCTGCTCGGCGCGGCGAGCCGTGTGGCGCCGGCGGACGTCGTAATCGCCTCTTCGACCTCAGGACTCCTCCCCTCCGTCCTCCGCGAAGGAATGACCCACCCCGAGCGTCTGACCGTCGGGCATCCCTTCAACCCCGTGTATCTGCTTCCGCTGGTCGAGCTTTGCGGATCGCCGGACCCGGTCGAGCGCGCGTCGGCGTTCTACCGGAGCGTCGGGATGTACCCGCTCGTCGTGCGCCAGGAGATCGACGGCTTCATCGCCGACCGCCTGCTCGAGGCGTTGTGGCGCGAGGCGCTGTGGCTCGTGAACGACGGCGTCGCGACCGTCGAGGAGGTCGACGACGCGATCCGCTTTGGCCCGGGCCTTCGCTGGTCGAGCATGGGCACGTTCCTGCTCTACCGGATCGCGGGCGGCGAGGCGGGAATGCGGCATTTCATGGCCCAGTTCGGCCCGGCGCTGCAGTGGCCCTGGACGAAGCTCACCGATGTGCCGGAGTTGAGCGAGGAGCTGCTCGCCAAGCTCGAGCAGCAGTCGGATGCTCAGGCCGGCGGGCGCAGCGTGCGGGAGCTCGAGCGCGAGCGCGACGATGCCCTCGTCGCGGTGCTGCACGCCCTGCGCGGCAACTGCGTCGGCGCCGGCGAGACGCTCGCCGACTACGAGTGGACGCTGCTCGAGCGAGCCGCCTATCCGGTGGAGGCCGACAAGCTCCGCTGGGAGACGAGTGTGCTGCCGGAGTGGGTCGACTACAACGGGCACGCAACCGAGAGCTCGTACCTCCTGATGGCGAGCCATGCTGCGGACGAGTTGCTCGGGTCGATCGGCATCGACGCGAAGTACCTCCGGCAGGGCGGCAGCTACTACACCGTCGAAACGCACATCTGCCACCTCGACGAGGCGAAGGCGGGTGACCGGCTCGAAGTCACGACACAGGTGCTCGGCGCCGACGAGAAGCGCATTCATATCTTCGTGCGCATCATGCGCGGCGAGACATTGCTCGCGACGACCGAGCAGATGCTGCTCCATGTCGATACGAACGCCGGCCGCGCTACGCCCGCGCCGCCCGACGTGCTCGAACGCGTGCAGGAGCTCGTCGACGCGCACAGCGCGCTCCCATGGCCGGAGCGTGCCGGGAGGCGGATCGGTCTGCCGTCCGGAACGCCGACGTGATCGACGCGCTCGTCGCGACGGCGCGCGAGTTCGCCGAGCAGGAACTGCGGCCGGTCGCGCTCGCCTACGACGAAAGCGAGGAGTTCCCGCAGCGCGAGCTCGAGCGCGCGGCCGCGCTCGGCCTCACCTGCTACGACCTGCCGACCGAGTACGGCGGCGGCGGAGTGACGAGCCTCGCAGACTCTGTGCGGGTGATCGAGGAGCTGACGTGGGGTGACAGCCCGATCACGATGGTGATCTCGCAGGGCGGCTTCTTCGCCTGGCCCGTGCTCGCGCTCGGAACCGAGGAGCAGAAGCAGCGCTGGCTGCCGCCGCTCTGCAGCCCGACGCCGCCAAAGGTCGCAGTCGCGATCACCGAGCCCGGCGCCGGTTCGGACGCCGCGGCGATCACGACGGAGGCGAAGCGTGTCGAGGGCGGCTACGTCGTCAGCGGGCACAAGAAGTTCATCGGCGAGGCGAACCTCGCCGACCGCGCCGTCGTCTTCGCGACGGTCTCGCCGGGAACGCGGTCGAAGGGAATCACCGCGTTCGTCATGGAGTACGGTGACGAAGGCTTTCGCCGCGGCGAGCGGCTGCCGAAGATGGGCAGCCGCTGCTTCCCCGCCGGGGAGCTGCACTTCGAGGACTGCTTCGTCCCCGAGGACCGAAGGCTGGGTGAGGAGGGCCAGGGCTTCGTGGGGCTGATGTGGGTCTTCGACCGTGCGCGGGTCCAGGTCGCAGCCAACTCGCTCGGCATCGGGCGCGCGGCGCTCGAGCACGCGGTCGAGCACGCGAAGCAGCGCGAGGCGTTCGGCAAGCCGATCCACGAGTACCAGGCCGTGTCCTTTCGGCTCGCCGACGCGAAGCTCAAGCTCGACCAGGCGCGCCTGCTCACGCAGCACGCGGCACGCCTCTGCGACGAAGGAAAGCCGTTCGCGACCGAGGCGGCGATGGCGAAGCTCGCCGCATCCGAGGCCGGGTTCTTCGCCACGTGGGCTGCGAGCCAGACGCTCGGCGGCGCGGGCTACGTGCGCGACTCGCCGGTGCAGAAGTGGCTGCGCGACGCGAAGCTCGACGAGATCTGGGACGGAACGAGTGACATCATGCGCCTCATCGTGGCGCGGAGCCTGTTCCGATGAGCCTCGTCGGGATCGCACGGGAGGACGACGTGTGCGTCCTCACGCTGCAGCGGGAGGAGAAGCTGAACGCCCTCTCGGGCGAGGTGGAGCGCGACCTAGGCGCTGCCCTCGACGACGACGCCGTGCGCTCGAGCAAGTGCGTCGTGCTCACCGGCGCGGGCCGCGCCTTCTCGGCAGGCGCAGACATCAGCGAGTTCAGGGACCGCAGCCCGGAGAGCGTGATCACGTATTACCGAGAGACCGGGAACGTCTACGAGCGCGTTGCCGCGCTGCCGCAGCCGACGATCAGCGCGATCCACGGCTACTGCCTGGGCGGCGGGCTCGAGCTCGCGCTCGCAACCGACTTCCGCGTCACCGACGAGAGCGGCATCTTTGGCTTTCCAGAGGTCTCCCTCGGCATCGTTCCGAGCTCCGGCGGCACGCACCGGCTCGCCCGCCTCGTCGGGCCCGGCCGCGCAAAGCAGCTGATGCTGCTCGGCGGCCGCCTCGACGCAAACGGCGCGCTTGCGGCGGGCCTCGTCAACGAGGTCGCCGCCGATGCGCAGGCACGCGCGCTCGAGCTCGCGCGCGGACTCGCAAAGCTGCCGGCCCTCGCGGTGTCGCTGACGAAACAGGCGATCGACCTGATGCCGGAGGCGTCGCGCGAGGCGGGAATCCTGATCGAGCGGCTCGCGTACGGAATGCTCGCGCAGAGCGAGGACGCGCAGAGGCTCGCGGACGAGTGGGGCAAGCGCTGAGCGCGTTCGAGAAGCGCATCGAGATCCGCTGGTCGGATCTCGACTCCTCGCAGCACGTCAACAACGCCGTGTACCTCTCCTATCTGGAGGAGGTGCGTACCGCCTGGCTCGCCCGGGCGCTCCGCGACGCCGGCGTGATGGATTTCGTCCTGGCGCACGTCGAGATCGACTTCAAGCGGGAGCTCACGCTCGACGACACGGCCGCGGTCGCCCGTTGCGCGCTCGCGCGCGTGGGCGCCTCCAGCATCCGGACGGCCGAGGAGATCCTCACGGAGGGCGGCGAGCTCGCGGCACTCGCCGAGGCGGTGCTCGTCGCGCGCGATCCGGCGACCGGCGCGTCACGTCCGCTGAGCGACGCCGAACGCTCGGCGCTCGGCGTGTAGTGGCTGCCTGTGCCGTCGTCGGCGCCGGCTTCGCCGGGCTCGCGGCCGCGGACGCGCTCAGCCGCGCCGGCGTCGACGTCACGGTCTTCGAGGCGCGCGACCGCGTCGGCGGCCGGGTCCACTCGCGCAGGCTCGAGAACGGAGCCCTCGTCGAGCTTGGCGCGGAGTTCGTGCTCCCGCCGCACGACGTGCTGCGCGAGACGGCCGCGCGGCTCGGCCTGCCGCTCTACGAGAAGGGGACGCTGTACGGCGACCGGGAGCCGCGGCCGCCGGTGCCACGAGCCGCCCTGCTCGAGGGCATCGCCCGGCTTGCCGAGGCGCGGGACGGAACGGTCTCGAGCGCTCTGGCACAGCTCGGCCTGGCGACGGCCGTGGGCGAAGCGCTCGCGGCGCGCGTCGAGATCTCGACGGCGTACAGCGCCGACGACCAGCCGGCCTCGGTGCTCGCGGCGAGTGGTGCGGCATTCGGCGACTTTGCGAGCCACGGCGTCGCAGGCGGGAACCAGCGGGTCGCGGAGGAGCTCGCGCGAGGCCTGCGGATCGAGCTCGAAGCGCCCGTGCATCGCGTCACGTGGTCGGAACGACGCATTCGCGTGCACGAGCGGGATTTCGACACCTGCGTGATCGCCGTGCCGGCGACGGTCGAGATCGCGTTCGAGCCGCCGCTCCCGGAGTGGAAGCAGCGCGCGATCGGGTCAGTGCGCTACGGCGATGCCGCGAAGCTCTTCCTACCGCTCGCCGAGCCGGCTGAGCCGAGCGCCGTGCTCTCCGTCCCGAATCGGTTCTGGGCGTACACGCAGCGCGCACCGGACGGGTCGCTGCTGCCGGTGCTCGTTGCATTCGCCGGTACGCGCGCCGGCGTCGATCGCCTGACGCCGTCGGCGGCACGGAGCCTGCGCCCAGACCTCGTGTTCGCCGCTGCCGAGCCCGTGCTCTCGACGTGGCACGACGACCCGTGGGTCCGCGGGGCGTACTCCGCGCGGTCGATCGAGTCGCCGCTCGACGACCGGGCGCTTGCCGAGCCCGTCGGCCCGCTGGCCTTCGCGGGCGAGCACACCGCCGGCGAGTGGCACGCGCTCATGGAGGGCGCGTTGCGCAGCGGTCTCCGTGCGGCGCAGCAGGTGCAGGCACAACTACGTTCCTGAGGTGACCGGCATCATGCTCGCGCTCGGCTCCGGGCTCCTCTGGGGCTGCTCGGACTTCTGGGGCGGCGTGATCAGCCGGCGGGCGCCGGTGCTCGCGGTGACGCTCGTCTCGCAGGGCGTCGGCTTCGTCGGGCTGCTCGCCGCGTTCGCCGTCCTGCACGAGGTCTCGTGGAGCTCGTTCCGCTTCGGCCTCCTGGCCGGAATCGGCGGCGCCTCCGGGCTCGCCCTCTTCTACTGGGCGCTCGCGATCGGAACGATGAGCATCGTCGCGCCGATCGCGGCGTGCAGCGCCATCGTTCCATTCTCGCTCGCCCTCGCGGATGGCGAGCGACCGTCCGCGCTCGCGCTCGCGGGTGCAGCGCTCGCCATCGTCGGCATCGTGGTCGCGTCGTTCGAGGAGCGCCGCGCCCAGGCGCACGGCCGCGCGCAAGCGATCCTGATCGCCGTCGCGGCTGCGGCGATGATCGGCGTGTTCATCTACTTTCTCGGAAAGGGCGGCCAGGCCGGCAGCGCGTTCTCGACGCTCTTCGGCGCGCGGATCGTCTCGCTCGCGTTGCTTGCAGCGGCCGCGGCGATCGCTCGCACCTCGTTCCGGCAGCGGTCGGTGACGCTCCTGCAGGCGGGACTTGTGGGTGCCGGCGACCTCACGGCGAATGCGCTCTTCGCGCTTGCGGCCGACCGCGGACTGCTGGCGATCGTCTCCGTCCTCGGCAGCGTCTATCCCGTGGCAACGGTACTGCTTGCCCACCTCGTGCTCGGCGAGCGGATCACTCCGGTCCAGCGCGCGGGCGTCGTCTGCGCGCTCACCGGAGTCGCCTTCGTCAGCGTCGGCTGAGTGGCACTTCGAGAGTCGAGTCGCTCCGAGTCAGGACTTCGCAGCCGTCGTCGGTGATCACGAGGTCGTCTTCGAGCTTCATGTTCCCGACTCCTGGAGCGAAGACGCCAGGTTCGATGCAGATCGTCATGCCGGGTTCGAGTGGTGCTTCCTCCGTGTCGAGGCTCGGCCACTCGTACGAGGTGGCGAGGCCGATGCCGTGTCCGATCCGGTGTGCGACCGAGAAACCCGCGCTTTCGATGACCTCGCTGCTGACGCGGTGGAGATCGTTGCAGGGGACGCTGGGGCGTGCGAGGTCGAGCGCGGCGTCGTAGGCGCGGCGGACGACGTCCCAGGCTTCGAGCTGCGCGCTGCTCGGCGGGCCGAGCACGAAGGTGCGGGTCGCGTCTCCCTGGTAGCCGTGGATTGCGGCGCCGACATCGACCATGACGCTGTCGCCGGCATTCAGCGTCCGCGCGGTCGATCGCCGGATCGGGACCGGATCGTCGACGCCGCTGATCACCGTCGGCTCGAAGGAGCATTCGCCGCCGGCTGCGAGGGGGATGGCTGCGAGGGTTGCAGCAATCTCACTCTCTCGAGCACCGACCCGCATCTGGGCCCGTGCAACGTCGAGCATCTCGTCGGTGAGCCGCGCCGCCTCGCGTAGCACGCCGACCTCGAACGCGCTCTTTCGGCGGCGCAGACGCGTATAGGGGGTGTCGAGGTCGACCAGGTCGAGTCGCGGGATTGCGCTCTCCAGTGCTTGGTATGCGGGCACCGGCATGCGGTCCAGTCCGACGACGCCGACTCGTCGCGCGCCGCTCTGCCGCAATGCTTCGACGACAAGTGGGACGGGATCGAACTGTCCCTGCCAGTGCTCGATGCCCGACAGCTCGCGGGCTTCGATGATCTGCCACTGAAAGGTGAGGAAGCAGCGGGCGTCGTCTCCGAGCAGCAGCCACATGTCGCCGAGGAGCGGCTCGAAGTTGGTCAGGTAGCGGAACGCCTGGCCGCGCCTGTCGGTGCCGAAGATGAGGCCGACGTCGCAATCCGCCTCGGCAAAAACACGGCGTGCGGCGCGGCGCCGTCCGTCGAGCTCGCCGCGCCACGCCTCAACCGTGAAGACGGTCACGCTGCTCGCCGGCGCAGCTCGTCCTCGACCTCGGCAACGTCTACTCCCGCCACCGCGAGGAGCACGTACAGATGAAACAGCACGTCGGCCGCCTCCGAGACGAGGCGCCCGTCCTGCGCGGTCGCGGCGATTGCGGCCTCGACCGCCTCCTCGCCGAGCTTCTGTGCCGCCCGCTCGACACCGACGTCTGCGAGCGAGGCGACGTAGGAACCTTCGGGCCGGTCCCGCACGCGCTCGACGACCGTCCGCCACAACGCGGGCGCAAAGCAGGAGGTAGAGCCGGTATGGCACGCCGGGCCGGCCGGACGAACGCGTAGCAAGAGCGCGTCGCCGTCGCAGTCGTCGCGCAGCTCCTCGACGGCGAGCACGTTCCCGGACGTCTCTCCCTTCTTCCAGAGCCGTTGCCGCGAGCGGCTCCAGAACCACGCCTCGCCCGTCTCCCGGGTGAGGCGGAGCGCCTCGTCGTTCATCCAGGCGAGCATGAGGACGCGCCCGTCGCCGGCGTCCTGCACAATGGTCGCGCGTAGCTCAGGCTGCATTGCGCAAGGGGACGCCGAGGTCGCGCAGCTCATCGCGCAGGGTGACGAGGCGCGAGGGCCGCTCGTGGAGAATGGACGCGAGCAACGCCGCCTGCGAGATGCCGAGTGCGTCGGCGACGTGCCGTGCGTTGCCGGCGCCGCCGGAGGCGATCACCGGCAGTGAAACGGCGTCGCGCAGCTGCACGAGCAGCTCGAGGTCGTAGCCCTCGCGGGTGCCGTCGCGATCGATCGAGGTCACGAGCAGCTCGCCCGCACCGCGTGCCTCGCACTCGCGCGCCCACGCCACGGTGTCACGTGCAGCATCACGTGTCGCCGAGTGCGAGCGGACGCGTCCGCCCTCGGTGTCGATCGCGACCACGACGGCCTGCGTCCCGAGCGTCACGGCGAGCTCCTCGATCAGTTGCGGACGCGCGAGCACGGCGGAGTTGACGCTCACCTTGTCGGCTCCTGCCTCGAGTACCGCTGCGGCATCCTCGACGGAGCGAATCCCGCCGCCGAAGGTGAAGGGAATCGACACCTGCTCGGCGACCCGCCCGGCGACGTCGACCGCCGCCTCGCGCGACTCGACCGTCGCCTCGACGTCGAGGAAGACGAGCTCGTCGGCGCCCGCGTCCGAGTACGCGGCACCGAGCTCGACGGGATCGCCGACGTCGCGGAGGCTGCGGAAGCGCACGCCCTTGACGACGCGGCCGCGCGCGACGTCGAGGCACGGGATCAGACGCGGGAGAGGCATCGCTCCAGGAAGCGCGCGCCCGCCGGGCCGCTCTTCTCGGGATGGAACTGCACGCCGACGAACGCATCGTGCTCGACAATCGCGGCGAAGCCTTCGCTCGTCGCGGTCGCTGCGGGCGTCTCGGCTGCGTACGAGTGCGCGAACCAGTACGCCTCACTCCCCGGCTCGACCGTGGCCCAGCCGATGCGCGGAACGCGACCGCCTTGCAGGCGAACCGCACGCCCAGGGACGAGGCCTAGCCCCGCGACGCCCCCGTCTTCCTCGCTCTCTTCGAGGGCGAGCTGGAGGCCGAGGCAGATGCCGAGCGTCGGCCGCCCGGCGGCGGCGCGCTCGCGGAGTGCGACGTCGAGGCCCCGCCTTCGCAGCCCGGCCATCGCCGATCCCGCCGAGCCGACGCCCGGGAGCACGGCGAGATCCGCGTCGCGCACCGCCTCTGGTGTCTCGGCACGCACCGACTCGGCGCCGAGGCGCGCGAGTGCGACCTCGACCGAACGGACGTTGCCGGCGCCGTAGGCGCAGATCGCGACCTTCACAGCAGGCCCTTCGTGCTCGGCAGCTCGGCGCCGTCGCGCCGGACGGCCTCGCGCAGCGCGCGGCCGACGGCCTTGTGTGCCGCCTCGGCGACGTGATGCGGATCGCGACCGGTCGCGTCGACGTGAAGCGTCATCCGCGCCGCCTGCGCGAGGCTCTCGAGCGTGTGCCGCGCAAGACCGGGATCTTTCGCGAGTGTGATCTCGGCGCCCCGGCGCCCGCCCAGGTCCACGGCCGCGCGCGCGAGGGCGTCGTCCATCGGGACGACGGCCGAGCCGTAGCGCGCGATCCCGCGCCGGTCGCCGAGCGCGCGGTCGAGCGCCTCGCCGAACGCAATCGCCGTGTCCTCGGCAGTGTGATGGTCGCCGGTCTCCCAGTCGCCGCTGCCGTCGACCAGCAGGTCGAGGCCGCCGTGGAATGCGAGCTGCTCGAGCAGGTGGTCGTAGAGGCCCGCCCCGGTCTCGACGCGTACACGCCCAGCGCCGTCGAGGCCGAGGCGCACGCGCAGCGATGTCTCCGCCGTCGCGCGAACGTGCCTGACACGCCGG
>WNGE01004043.1_pt1 | contig 28243 bp, 17 predicted proteins | sample 5400651 | NCBI WGS metagenome assembly WNGE01 (sample SAMN13153370, study PRJNA577476) | soil metagenome | isolation source: 60 cm soil or saprolite under grassland replicate 2 | place: USA:California | collected 2016-06-15 | reverse complement strand
ACGCTCGAGGCCTGCGTGGCGGCGATGTCCGAGACCGTTGCCGGCTTGAAGCTGCGCCCCGCGGCGGAGCGCCCCGCCCTCGAGGCCTCGATGCTCGCGACTGACATCGCGGAGGAGCTGGTGCGCCGCGGGGTCCCCTTCCGCACCGCTCACGAGCGGGTGGCTCGCTGGTCGCGCCTGGCCGCGCAATCCTGCGCCGACCTGCGCGACGTCGCCGCCAGGAAGGCGCGCGAGCTGCGTCCCTTCCTCCGGCGTCTGACCCCGGAGACCTCCGTCGCCGGCCGCGACCTGCCGGGCGGCACGGCTCCGCGCCGCGTCCGCGCCGCCCTCGCACGCGCCCGCAAACGGCTCGACCGAATGAGCTCGCCGGAGTCTTCCCTGATCGTGCCCCGGTAGAGCTAGCCCGGATAATTCACGGACACCCGGCCGAAACACGCGCATGTCGTTGAGAGATGAGCGGTCTATTGCACCGAGATGATCTGACGCCGAGATACACCTTGTTCCCGCGAGAGATTTTTCGTCGGGACGAGGAAGACCGACGACGGCGATGCCGGGGGCATCGCAGAGGAGGTCTGACGACGTATCCGGCGGAAAAGATCCGCGGGACGGCCGGAGTCGTTCGTGAATTATGCGGGCTAGCTCAGAGACATCGGCGGAAAAGCGCGAGGGTTTCCTCCCAGGCAATCTTCGAGGCGTGGATGCGATAGGTGTCGCGCTCCTCGAGGAAAAAGTCTTCTCCCGCGTTGTGGAGGACTTCCATTCGGAAGTCTTTTCCGAGCGCCGAAAGCCTCTCGCGGATCGCGTCGCGCTCCCGTCGTGAGACGGTCGTATCCAGCTCGCCATAAAAGAGAAGGAGCGAGGCTCGGAGATTTCCAGCGAGGTCCAGCGGCGCCGGCCGACCGTGCGGTGGCGAAGAGAATCCCGCGATCCCCTTTCCGTAGAATGCCGCGCAGGCGCGAACCTCCTCGGGGTTCCGGCAGGCGGCGAGGAAGGCGAGCCTCGCTCCCATCGAGAAGCCCAGAACGCCCACGCCTCCGGGAGCGCGAACCTTCGAGCGGCTGATCGCGTACCCGACCGCCTGCGCGAGGATGGCCTCCGCGCGCTCGTCGGGCAGCGTGGCAGCCGCGTCCTGCGCCCGCTCGTCGTCGTCGTAGCCGAAGTGCACGGCCCGCGACGGGCGCATGAAGTCGGGGGCCACGTCCGCGACGCTCGTCGGCATCGCGTAAAGGCTCGGCGCAAGCGCGTAGAAGCCGCCGTTGGCGATGCGGTTGGCGACCCCGCGGACGTGAGGGTTCAAGCCGAAGCGGTCGTGGGCGACAATCACGGCGGGGAACGGCCCCTGGCCGTCGGGGATCGCCTCGTGCGCCGGATAGCACTGCACGAGCGTCGTGTTGCTCTCCATGTCGATCATGCCCGCGCGCATACGGTGAGAGATTCTAGCTACGAGAGCCGACAATCGGGACTGGAGGTCTGTGGGGGGGTCGACCACGGCCCCTGTGGCGCTCGCAACGCCGCCCACACCCTCTTTCAGCAGCCTGCTAGAGTTCTCGGGAGGAGGAGAACACCATGCCTCATTTCCTCGTTCAGGGTTCCTACACAGCCGATGGGTGGGCCAAGATGATTCACAAGCCCGAGGACCGAGAGCAGACGTACCGTGGCCTCATCGAACGCGCCGGCGGAAAGCTGACGGCCTTCTATTTCGCCTTCGGCGAGAAAGACGTCGTCGCGATCCTCGAAGCGCCGGACGCCACGACGGCGGCGGCTCTTTCGATGGCGGTCGCGGCCCCGGGACACGTCAAGTCCCTGACGACGACGCCGCTGCTGACCACGCAGGAAGGGATGGAGGCCATGAAGAAAGCAGCCGGCCTGAAATATCAGGCGCCGACGGGTTAACGGGCGAGATCGGATCCGCTGGCCCAGGACGCAGTATGGACTCGTTCCTCCGGCGGATTCCCAAGGCCGAGCTGCACCTCCACCTGGAGGGAACGCTCGAGCCGGATGCGATGTTCGAGTTGGCTCGGCGCAACGGCGTCGCCCTGCGGTTCGCCTCGGTCGAGGACGTGCGCCGGGCCTACCGGTTCAGCAACCTGCGATCCTTTCTGGACATCTACTACGAGGGCGCACGGGTGCTCTGCGACGAGAGGGATTTCTTCGAGCTGACGGCGGCTTACCTCGAGCGCGCCGCTTCCGACGGCGTCCGTCACGCGGAGGTCTTCTTCGATCCTCAGACCCACACAGCGCGCGGGATTCCGTTCGGGACCGTAGTTCGCGGCATTCACAGCGCGCTTGCCCGAAGTGAAGAAAAGCACGGCATCTCCTCGAGATTGATTCTCTGTTTCCTGCGCCACCTCTCCGCCGAAGCAGCCGCGGCGACTCTGGAGGAGGCGCTTCCGTTCAAAGATTGGATCTGCGGGGTTGGCCTCGATTCCTCCGAGGTGGGCAACCCGCCCTCGAAATTCGAGGAGGTCTTCGCGCGCGCGGCGGCGGCCGGATTGCTTGCGGTCGCGCACGCCGGCGAAGAGGGACCGCCGGAGTACATCCGCGAGGCGCTCGAGAAGTTGAAGGTCCTGCGGATCGACCACGGCGTGCGGTGCGCCGAGGATTCGGGGCTCGTCGAAGAGCTCGTGGCGAGGCGCGTTCCTTTGACGGTGTGCCCGCTCTCCAACGTGAGGCTCGGTGTTTTCCCCTCGCTCGCAAGGCACAACCTGAAGTCACTCCTGGAGCGAGGCCTGTGCGTCACGATCAATTCCGACGACCCCGCCTATTTCGGCGGCTATGTTGCTGAGAACTACCGCGCCGCGCAGGAGGCGCTGAACCTCTCGCGCGAGCAGATCGTCCAGCTCGCGAAGAACTCCTTCGAGGCGAGCTTCCTCTCTCCTGAGGAAAAGCGCCGATGGGTGGACGAGGTGGATGCCTTCGCGACCCTGTCATCCTGAGTCCCTCGCACTCCCTGCCTGTTTTGTTAGAGTTCCGGCGCATGCGGGTGCTGGCGGGGACGAGCGGGTACAGCTACAAGGAGTGGAAGGGGAGCTTCTATCCGGAGGATCTGCCGGCCGACGAGATGCTCCGTTACTACGCCGAGCGGCTCTCCGCCGTCGAGATCAACAACACGTTCTACAGGATGCCGAAGGCCGACGTTCTCGCGCGGTGGGCGGAGCACGTTCCGGACGGGTTTCGGTTCGCGCTGAAGGCCTCTCAGCAGATCACGCACCGCAAGAGACTCAAGGACGCGGCGGATCCCGTGGCGCATTTCTTCAAGGTCGCCGTCACGCTGGGAGATCGGATGGGGCCGGTCCTCTTCCAGCTCCCGCCCAACCTGAAGAAGGACCTGCCGCGCTTGTCGGAGTTCCTCGCGGTTCTGCCGCCGGCGTCCCGCTGCGCCTTCGAGTTCCGCCACGAGTCCTGGTTTGAAGACGACGTCTACGAGGCGCTCCGAGGCGGGAGCTGCGCGCTCTGCGTGGCGGAGGACGAGGATCTGGCCACCCCATGGGTTGCCACTACCGGTTGGGGGTATTTGCGCCTGCGGCGCCAGGACTACGGGAAGGAGGACCTGAGCGACCGCGCCGGCAAGCTCCTCGCGCAACCGTGGAACGAGGCGTACGTATTCTTCAAACACGAGGAGGGAGGCATGGGTCCGAAGCTGGCGGAGGAGTTGACGAGGATTCTCGGCACCGGCGGTCTCGAGCCGGAGAACGTTGAGATCCCGCCTGCCCCCCTCGCCTGCTAGACTTGAGATTATGAGCGCACGCGCAATCGGTACGGCCAACATCTCCTTCGGACTGGTGTCCATTCCCGTTAAGCTCTTCTCGGCCGCCAACAGCTCGTCGGGGATCTCCTTCAACATGCTCCACGCCAAGTGCGGCTCCCGGGTCAAGCAGCAGTACATCTGCCCCAAAGAAGACAACGTCGTCGTCCCCCGCGAGGAGATCAGCAAAGGTTACGAATTCGCCAAGGACCAGTACGTCCTCTTCACCACCGAGGAGTTGAAGGCGCTCGAGGAGGAATCCACGCAGACGGTCGAGGTGACCGAGTTCGTGCCGGTCTCCGAGGTCGAGCCCGTCTATTACGACAAGCCTTACTACCTCGGGCCCGACAAGGGCGGTGCCAAGGCCTACTGGCTCTTGAACGAAGCCCTGAAGACGACCGGACGCGTGGCGCTCGCCAAGTACGCGGCCCGCGGCAAACAGTACCTCGTGATGCTGCGCCCGATGGACGGGGGGCTCGTCATGCAACAGCTCCTCTACGCCGACGAGGTGCGGCCCATCTCCGAGATCGGCCTGGACCGGGAGAACGTGCCGGAGGCGGAGCTGAAGCTCGCCACGATGCTCATCGGGCAGCGGGCGGCCGATCACTTCCATCCCGAGGCGTACGAAGACGAGGTCAAGAAGCGCATCCAGCAGCAGTTGAAGCGCAAGATCGAGACGGGCGAGGAGATCTCGACGGCGCCGCCCCCGGAGAAGGGCGAAGTCATCGACCTGATGGAGGCGCTCCGCCGGAGTCTCGGCAAACAGGCGCCCGCCTCGCGCAAGTCCACGTCGGCCGTGGAGGAGCGCAAGCCCGCCAGACGCGCGGCGGGAGGCATGGTGAAGAAGGCGGCTTCGAGGAAGTAGTCCCTGGTCCGTTGTCCTTAGTCCTTGGTCGGCTTTCCGCGCACCCTTTCCGAGGACATGTCCGTGTGGCGGACCAGGGACTAAGGACTAGGGACTAAGGACTTGAAGGGATACTCAACCGCCGAGGTCGCGCGAATCCTGGAACTGACGCCGCGCCAGGTCCGCGCGTCCGTCCGCTCGGGCCTGCTCGAGCCCCGGCGCGGCAACCGCGGGGAATTCCGTTTCACGTTTCAGGATCTCGTGTTCCTGAAGACCGCGCGCGGCCTGTTCGCGGCGCGCATCCCCCGACGGCGCGTGCGTGAAATCCTGGAGAAACTGCGCGGTCAGCTCCCCGCGGGACGCCGGCTCCCGGGCGTCCACATCGCGGTCGAAGGCAAGCGCATCATCGCCAGCGACGGATCGGCTCGCTGGCAGCCGGACTCGGGGCAGACTCTCTTCGACTTCGGTGTCGCGGATCTTTCCCGCCGCGCCGGTCCGGTCGCGCGCCGCGCGTTTGCCGAGGCGAAGGAAGAAGAGGGCCGCGCGCTCTCGGCTGAGGAATGGTACCGGTGGGGCTGCGAGCTGGAGACCGCCGCTCCCGAGGAGGCGGCCGAGGCTTACCGGCGCGCCCTGGCGGTCGATCCGGGGTATGCCGACGCTCACGTCAATCTCGGGAGGCTTCTTCACGAGGCTGGAGACGCGGAGGCGGCGCACGGACATTACCGCCGGGCTCTCGAGGTGCGCCCGCGGGACCCGACGGCCGCTTTCAACATGGGCGTCGCCCTGGAGGATCTCGGCCGGCCGGCGGATGCGCTTGCCGCCTATGAGAGGGCGGTCGCGCTCGATCCGCAAAACGCCGACGCGCATTACAACGCCGCCAACCTTTGCGAAAGGCTCGGCCGGCCCGCGGACGCGTTGCGCCACCTGAAGGACTACCGCGTCCTGATCCGCGGGCGGCCGCAGTAAGGTGGTAGGTTGTCGGTCGTGGGTGGCAGAGACAGGGGGTGAGTGCATGGCGTTCCGCCGCGTTGTCCTGATCCTGGGCGTCGTTTCGCTGTTTGCCGGTCGGCTCGACGCTCAGAGCCTCAACCTGAGGGATCTCCTGAGCGATTTCTTTCGTCAGGGGATTACCCTCGCCGAGCCTCCGGCCGGCTCCCCCTTTCCCAGCCATGCGCATCACTTCGTCGGAGACGCTTCCCTCGCTCCTCTCGAGCAGTTGAACAGTGAGCTGGCAATCCAGCTCTCGACGTTTCCGCTCGCTTCCTCGGCCGGAGGTTTCACCTACCGGCTCGATCCCGCGCTCGGCGTCTTCACGCGCGCCACCGACAGCTTCGGCCCGATCTACGCGGACCGCGCCGACACGATCGGAAAGGGAAAGTTCGCGGTCGGCGTCAACTTCAGCCACTTCTCTTTCAACCGGATCGATGACGTCAGCCTGCGCGACGGGGGGGTGGAGATCGTGTTGACGCACCAGGACCTGCCTCCTGCCGGCTGCTGCCTGCGCCCCTTCTTCGAGGGAGACGTCATCACGACGCGCACTTCACTCGAGATCCAGACGAACATTACGGCCTTCACCTTCAGCTACGGCGTGACGGACCGCCTCGACGTGGGGGCGGCGATCCCCGTCGTCAAAGTGCAGATCCAGGCCCTGACGGAAGCAACCATCGACAAGCTCGCGACCGGCGGCAGTTCCAGCACGGTCGGGATTCACAGGTTTCCCAACGGGGAGGACAGCGAGACGTTCCAGCAGTCCGGGAGCGCCTCGGGAGTCGGCGACGTGGTCTTGCGCGCAAAGTACCGTGCGATTTCCGGCGCCGGCGCGGGGCTGGCGGTCGGGCTGGACGTGAGGCTGCCGAGCGGCGAGGAACGGGATCTCCTCGGCACGGGGGCCACTCAGGTCAAGGGCTTCCTGATCGGGTCCGCGCACCTCGGGGCTTTCTCTCCCCACGTCAACGGCGGCTACACGTGGTCGAGCCGGAACCGCCCGATCCCCGACGAGATCGACTACACAGCCGGGTTCGATTGGGCGCTCAGTCCGCGGCTGACCTTCATCGTGGACGCGCTGGGACGGACACTGCGCAAGAGCCAGGTGCTGCGGGAGGTCGACACGACCTTCGAGTACAACGTGAATCCGAACACGGACCCGGTCAGCCTGCGTTCCACGACGCTGAAGCAGCTGATCGCGACGCAACAGGACGCGACCAGCTTCCTGGGCTCGGTGGGCTTCAAGATCAACCCCGTGGGGAATCTCCTGATTACGGTCAACGGGCTTTTTTCTCTGAACAACCGCGGCCTCCAGGCCAGGTTCGCGCCGCTCGTGGGGCTGGACTACAGCTTCTAATTACATCCTGTCATCCCGAGCGAAGCGAGGGATCTGCTCTGGCCTCCCTCGATGTTTGGGGAGCAGATCCTTCGTCGCTTCGCTCCTCAGGATGACAGGGGCAATCAGGATCCCAGCTTGGTTATGACCCAGGCGTCTCCGCGCTTCTCCAGGGTGATCACTCGGTTGCTGACGGCGTGCTGTTCGGTGCCGACCTGGGGCAGAGCCGCGCGCTTTTCGAGGCCGCGCACGACGGCCGTGGTCGCCCCCGGCGTCAGCTCGATTTTCTGGATCTCGAACTCGAGGGTCTGCGAGCGAAGCTGCTCGAAGGCCGCGCGCACACGGGTCTTGTCAATGGAGGGGTAGACGCGAGAGTAGAGATCGGCATCGAGTGTCGATTGCGCTTTCTCGTATCGCCGGATTGTCTCGCGGATCCTGTCCTCTTCCGTAACTCGCTCGCCGTGCGCCGGTTCCGCCGGGGCCGGAGCGGCCGTGACGACACGGACCGGCGCCGGCACGGCTGTAGGCGGGAGCGCCGCCGCCGCCGAAGACTGAGGATGGCTGGTCGGCGTGGGGAGAGGGGCGATCCTTCCCGAGACGATCGGCCTCTCGACCGGATGCGCGCGTGTCCACTCCTCCGCTCGGACGAACGAATCCCGGCCGGCGTCGAAAGCCGTAGCCGCGGCGGAGAACTGGCCGCGGGCGAAGAGGTCGCGCCCCTCCTTCTCCTTGCTTGCGCCGAAGTCATACAGCACGCCAACCCTCTCTGGCGCGCGCGCCCTCTCGGCGAGCCGGCGAGCGGCCGCGGCTTTCGAGCGGGCCTGTTCCGCTTCCCTGCGCTGTCCTCGCGGAGACTGCTCCGGCTCTGCGGCAGGGGGCGGCTCTTGCACTATGGCCGTGGGTTGGGGAGGGACGGTCGGCGCTTCCGCGGCGGCGGTCGGTTGCGCCACGGGAGCGGCGAGAGGCAGAGCCGTCCCCCGCGCGACCTTCGTCGGCGCCGGCGCGGGAACGGAAACCGGCGCCTTCGGCTCGGAGCGGGGGAGAACCACGGAGCGCAGAAGGGCCACGGCGGCCAGCAGGACGATCGCGGCCGCGGCTCCGGCGAGGAGCCGGCTTCGTTTCGGCGGTCTCTTCAGAGGTTGTGTGTCGATCTGGGTCGTGCCCGCCGGGGAGAGGCGTGCCTCACCGACGACTTCCGTCTTCTCTTCGCCGACAGGGCGCAGCACCGTATCCCGCGAAGGGTGAGGCGTGGAGGCGGCGAGGAACTGCCGGTCGAGCCTGTCCTGGACGCTCGGTGTCGGCTCGGAGGCGGAGGGGCCAATCCCTCGCAGCTTCGAGATGATCTGGGCCGTGTCGTCCAGGTCATCGGGATGAGAAAAACGCTGCTGGAAGGGTCCTCTCTCCGCTTCTGGAGCGCCTTCCCGAGGGCTTCCCGCACCTCGGGAGGCACCTTGCCGTCCGGATCGGTTCGGGAGAAGGCGAGCGGCGGATCGAACAGGTGAGCGCGCAGCAGCTCGCTCGGGCTTTCGCCGACGAACGGGTGGACGCCCGTCAAGAGCTCGTAGAGGACGACTCCAAGCGCGTAGAGGTCGCATCGCCCGTCCAGTTTTTCTCCCGCGGGAAGGGAGCCGAACTGCTCCGGAGAGGCGTACTTGAGCTTCCCGAGGAAGACCCCTGTGGAGGTCATTTCTCCCGGCCGGTCGAGCGTCTTGGCGATGCCGAGGTCGATCAATTTGACGACAGGCTTTCTTTCTTCGTCTTGCGACAGCATCAGGTTGTCCGGAGCGATATCCCGGTGCACGACGTTCTTGCGGTGCAGATAGCCCAGAGCGAGAAGAGACTGGTGAGCGACCTCGAGCGAGAGCGCGATTCCGGGCGGCCCCTGCCGTTTCAGGAGGTCGGCCAGGTTGACGCCGTCGATGAATTCCATGACGAGGTAGGCCTTTCCCTCTTCGTCCAGGGCGAAGTCATGGATCGTGCCGATGTTGGGGTGTTTCAACCTCGTCGCCGTGCGCGCCTCTTCGATGAAGCGTCTCTTCATCTCCTCGTTGGACAGCGCCTGGGGCTTCAAGACCTTGACGACGCGGATCTCGTCTAAGAGCCGGTGGCGGACCCGGTAGATGGTCCCCATGCCGCCCTCGCGGATCTTGCCGAGGATTTCGTATTTCCCCTCGATTAACGTTCCAGGCAGCTGCAAGGTCGGACTCGGGAGCCTCCATGACGATTCTAGCCCGCATAATCCACGAACGACACCGGCCGTCCCGCGGATCCCGGGGGTTCAGGGGGCACGCGCCCCCTGCGCATGGACGCTCGCCGGATACTTCGTCAGACCTCCTCTGCGACGACTGAACGAGGCGGGGGACCTTCTGGTCCCCCGTGCCCCCGCGGACGGTCGCCGTCGTCGGTCTTCCTCGTCCCGACGAAAAATCTCTCGCGGGAACAAGGTGTATCTCGGCGTCATGCCACCCCGGCGCAACAGACCGCTCATCTCTCAACGAAATGTGAGTGTTTCGGCCGGGTGTCCGTGAATTATCCGGGCTCGCCCGCTTGATGCCTGCCGGCCCTGATTTGAAAAGCCGTTACAATGTGCGAAATGGCAGCAAGATCCTCCGGCGAGCCGGCCTCTGTCGCCGGGTACTCCTCGATGCGCCCATTGAGGGCACTCTTTGTCTCTTTGCGCCCGGAGCAGTGGGTCAAGAACCTCGTACTGCCTCTTCCTTTTCTGTTCGGCCGAGCGCTCGGCGAGGCGCGCGGGTGGATCGCCGCCGCCGCCGGCCTGATGGTCTTCTGCGTCGTGTCGAGCGCGATTTACCTCGTCAACGACGTCATGGACCGCGAGCGCGACCGGGCGCATCCCGTCAAGCGCCGGCGGCCGCTCGCGACCGGGGAGCTGGGGGTCGCGTCGGCGCTGGGGGCGGCGGCGGTGCTCCTGGCGGCGGGACTCCTGGTGGCCTTTCTGGTCAGTCCCGCCTTCTGGCGCTGGTGTCTCTTCTACGCGGCCCTGATGGTCGGCTACTCGCTCTGGTTCAAACGCGTCCCGTTCCTGGAGGCCGCGATCGTCGCCGCGGGCCTGCCGCTGCGGGCGCTCGCCGGGGCCGCGCTTGCCGGTGTCCCGCCCTCCTTCTTCCTGCTCTCGTGCGCCTATCTCCTCGCGCTCTTCCTCGTCGTCGGCAAGAGGCAATGGGAGCTTGGCAACGCCGGCCGCCGCTCCTCCTCCGAGCATCGTACCGTTCTCGCCAAGTACGGCGCGGAAGGGCTCGACTTCCTCTTCGTGGTGACGGCGCTGGCGACGGTCGCGGCCTACGGGGCCTACAGCGTGGCTCCCCATACCCTCAAGTTCCACGGCCACTCTTTCGGGCCGACCATTCCGTTCGTCGTCCTCGGGGTGGCGCGTTACGTGCGCCTCGTCTACCGCCGCGGGGGCGGGGGAAGTCCGACGCGGGCCCTCCTGATCGACGATCCCTGGCTGCTCTCGATCGTTGTGGGGTGGGTCGTGACGGCGGGCTGGATCATCTATGGCCACTGAGCCGCAGCCGCGCCTGGGCGTCGCCTTCCTGGCCTACAACGAGGAGGAGCTGATCGCGAAGACCGTCGCGGAGGCCGTGTCCTCGCTCTCGGCTGTCCCGGGCCTGACCTGGCGAGTCCTCGTGGTGGACGACGGCAGCCGCGACCGGACCGGGCAGATCGCCGACGAGCTGGCGAAAAAGGATCCGCGCGTTTTGGTGGTGCACCACCAGGGGAACAAGGGATATGCCGTGGCGACCGAGACGGCGTTGAGGAACACGCCAGGAGATGTCGTGATGGTCGTGGACGGCGACGGACAGCACACGATGGCCGACGCCCCGCGCTTCCTGGCGGCGATCGACGAGGGTGCCGACGTTGTCTTCGGTTGGAAGAAGGAGCGCCACGATCCGCTGCCGCGCCTGGTGTTGTCCAAGGGCCTGAACACGCTGTCCCATTGGATCCTGGGCTCCCCGCTCCACGACATCAACGGCGGCTGCCGGGCGTTCCGCCGCGAGGTCGCGCGAAAGCTCGAGATCCGCCACCGCATCAATTTCGTGGGGGACGAGATCTTCGCGCGCTGCCGGATCGCGGAGTGGAAGGTCTCGGAGGTCGTCGTGCGCCACTTCCCGCGTGAGGCCGGGCAAAGCATCCACCGCCCCTGGAAGATGCTCGGGACGATCCGGCGCGTGCTGCAATACCTCTTCGAGCTGCGTGCGGAGATCCGCCGCTCGGAGGCGATCAAGAAGGTCGTCGCGGCGCGATGAGCGGGATCGTCATCCTGGGAGGCGGGCCCACGGGTCTGGGCGCGGCCTACCGGCTGCGCGAACGCGGTGAAGACCAGTTCGAGATCTTCGAGCGCTCGGACGAAATCTTCGAGCGCTCGGACCGCGTCGGGGGGCTCGCCACCAGCTTCCGGGACGCGAGAGGGTACACCTGGGACGTCTCGGGCCACATCATCTTCTCCGGCTATCCCTACTTCAACCAGTTCCTCGAAAAGGTCCTGGGCTCGGACGGGATGCGCCGCATCGACCGCGAGAGTTGGATCAAGTTCGAGGACCGCTACGTGCGCTACCCCTTCCAGAACCACCTTTCTTCGCTTCCGGAAGAGGCGATGCTCGAATGCCTGATCGGTCTGATCGAATCGCAGACGATCGACCGGGACAGAGCCTTCCGCAATTTCGAGGAGTGGGTGCTCGCGAAGTTCGGCGCCGGCGTCTCCAAACACTTCATGTTTCCCTACAACGAGAAGGTGTGGTCGACGCCCTTGAACCGCATGGGCTTCTACTGGATCGCCGAGAGGGTCAGCGTCGTGGACTGGAAGAAGGCTCTGGACACGACGCTGCGTCCCAAGACGACCGACTGGGGGCCGAACGCCACGTTTGGATATCCCGCGACCTGCGGCACTCTCGGGCTCTGGCTCGCGTCCCTTCCCTTCATCGGTGAGGAGAAAATCCGCTACCGCAAGCGCGCGATCTGCGTGGACGAGGAGAAGCGCGAGATCGGGTTCGCCGACGGGACGACGGCACGTTACGACAGGCTCCTGACGACGCTGCCGCTGGATGCCTTCGTGGCGCGTTTGAAGCACGCTCCGGAGGAGGTGCGCCAGGCCGCGAAGAAGCTCCTTTTCAACCGGCTCTTCTCCGTCGGGATCGGATTGAAGCGCCCCTCTCCCTCGACGAAGAACTGGATCTACTTCCCCAACCCCAAGACTCCCTTCTACCGGATCACGTACCTTTCCAACTACTCGCCCGACGTCGTGCCGGGTGGCGACACCTCGCGCTACTGCTCGATCCTGACGGAGACGACGTACTCGCGCTTTCGGCCGCTTCCCGCGGGAGAGTTCGTCAAGGCGGTTCTCGACGGACTGGTTGCCGAGGGGATCCTGGAGCCTTCGGACCTGCCCCTGGTCGAGTCCACATACCTGATCCACGCCGGGCACGCCTATCCGATCCCGAGCGTGGATCGCAACGAGGCTCTTTCCGTGATCCACGAGTATCTGGAGCCGCGGCAGATCTACTCCCGCGGCCGCTTCGGCTCCTGGAAGTACGAGATCGGCAACCAGGACCACTCGTTGATGCAGGGAGTCGAGCTGGTGGATCGCTGGCTGGACGGGACGCCCGAGAAGGTCTTTCCCGCCTGACCTCCAGGGCTCGCTGCCGTCGGAGACTCTAGGGCCTTTCGCCTTGCCGCTTGCCCCAGCTGGGAGCATGTCCGGGTAATCGTCTGCTTTCCGGGCCCCGGTCGCGGCGCGAGGAGTCTCTCTCGAGGTAATCGAAGGGAGGAGCCTCGCGCCGCGGGAGCGAGCGCGCAGCGCGGGATCAGGCAAGCGATCGAGGCCGCATCCGGCCGAGTCGGTTGCCGGTGCGCCGCCAGGCGCAGATCCCACGCAAGCGCGAGCGACGTGCTAACGGAGGACGTCGCCGAGATTCCAGACGAAGAGTCGGTGGGTGCCGCGGTCCGAGACGGTCAAGCGGCCGAAGGCGTCGAGCGCGATGCCGGTCGGCTGCTTGAAGTCCTTGTCCGGCTTCCAGGAGCGCTTCAGGGCACCGGAGGCATCGTACTGGACGATGCGGCCCGCAACTGAGTCGGTGGCGAAAATGGAGTCGGACGGGCCGATCGCGACGTAGGGCTCAGTGTAGAAGTCCTTCCAGCCGGAGACAGGGAACTGCCGGAGGAGCTTCCCTTCCCAGTCGAAGACCTGGACGCGGTGGTTGCCGGTGTCGGCGACGTAGATGTTGCCGGCCGGATCGGCTGCCAGACCCACCGGCTCGATGAACTGTCCCGGACCGGTACCGTTGCCGCCCCAGTCCGACAAACGGTTCCCCTGCCGGTCGAACCGAACGATCCGCTTGTTGCCCGTGTCGGCCACGTAGAGGAGGTTCTTCGACGGAATCACGGCGCGGGGACCGAAGAACCCTTTTTCGGTATCGATGAAGGAGCTCGCGAATTTGCCGTCGGAGCTGAAGTGGACGATGCGCTGGTTCCAGGTGTCGGCGACCCAGCTCTCGCCTTGGGGGTCCAAGCCCAGACCGCACGGCTCGTTGAACTGACCATCGCCCGAGCCCTTGGAGCCGAACTCCCTGACGAACTGGCCGTTGCCGTCGAAGACCTGGATGCGGCTGTTCTTCGTGTCCGCGACGTAGAGGTTCCCGCGCGCGTCGGCCGCAAGCCCCCGCGGTTCCATGAACTTGCCCGGGCCGGCGCCCTGTCCACCCCATTCGCGCGTGGCGGGGACGACCGCGGCCTCGGAGGGATAGTCCCGTGACGACATGTCCTGGACGGGGACCTTCAAGGCCTCGAGGGGGCCGGAGCCTTCGTCTAAGTCTTTGCGGACGAAGAACATCGCGTCCTGTGATCCGATCGGGCTCCAGATCCGGTGATCGAGCCACCATTGGAGCAACTCGGACGGCGTCGGGCGCGTGCTCTCCGGGAACCACCACGCGCGGATCGGCACGCGTTTGGCGTTGTACCGGTCGGCCAGCTGCTTCTCGAGGCCTCCCTCCGGGTTCCAATCGGCCACGATGATGGGCGTCGAGGCGTCCTCGATGCGGCCGAGCCAACGGGTCGCGACGTCACGCAAGTACCAGGTCAACGGCCAGGTTGCTTCGCCCGCGACCGTGATCACGGCTTGTCCCGCGGGCACGCGCAGTTTGGCCCTCTCCACCGGCTCGAGGGCGCGTACGAAGTCTCGGGTCGTCTGCACATAGGCCAGCATCTCGGCGTGCTTCGGCTCCCTCTCCAGGTCGTGCGCGCCGTAGCGGAAGCAGGCGAGCACCATCCCGCCGGTGTTGACGGCGAGCAGCAGTCCGATGATCGCGAGCGCGGCGCGCCACCGCTTTTCGACCCGGTCTTCCCAGAGGTCCGCGATGCCGATCGCGGCGAGGATCGTGATCGGAAGCAGGGGATGCACGGTCAGCCAGGGCACCTTCTCCCGCGCCCAGGCGTAGATCGCAAGAGAGCCGACCGTCCAGAAAACGAGGAAGCCGGAGAAAGGATCGTTCCGCTTCTTCCGAAAAGCGAAGAGGGCGGCAACCAGAAAACCGGTCTCGTAGTAGGTGAGCTGCGGGAAGTAGTAATACCAGGGTCCCCGGATACGCGCGATCGTATGCTGTCCCATCCAGTACTTGACGGCCTTGGGGATCGCGAGCCAATCTCCCGGGTATCTGCCGAAGGCCGAATACATCAGAGCCCAGATGAAGAGGAAGACGAGCCCGGCCGTCAGAAGGGGCACGAGATGCCGGCGGACCCACGCGACGGTGGCGGTCACCGTGGACGCGACGGCTCCTCCTCGCGGCCTGGCCGTGACGACCTTCTCGAGGAAGGCCCAGAAGCCGAAGGCGACGAAGAGGACGCCGGTCATGTAGGCGTTTTCTTTTGTCACGCCCGCGAGCGCGAAGAGAACCGCGGCGGTCGTCAGCCACCGCGCCCTGTCCGTTTCGAGGAAATAGCGGAAGGCGAGAATCGTCCCAAGCGTGAAGACAAGCGAGTAGAGGTCTTCCCGGATGAATCGCGAGAAGTACGCCAGGTGAGGGGAGATGAGAACCAGCACGGCATAGACGATCGCGGCCCGCTTTCCGATCCACCGCGAAAGGGGCCAGGCGAAGGCGATGAGGAGCAGTCCGAACACCGCGGGCAGGAAGCGCGCCGTCACGTTGGAGGCGCCGGCGATCTTGTAGACGAGCGCGTTGGCGTAATAGAGGAACGGTCCGTGATAAGCGGGGTCGTAACGCCAGGTGCCGTCCTTGGCGAGGGTGTAGGACTGGAAGGCATGGATGGATTCGTCGTGGTGGAAGGGGCGTTCGCCCAGCCGATAGAACCGTGTCGCGAGCGCCGCAAGAAGGAAGAGCAGCAGGAAGGCGTTGCGGACGTTGCGCCCCTGGTCCGCCGCGACCCGTTGCGGTTCGCTCACGGGTTTCTCCCTGGGGTCACGCGGCGGCATGCATGATCATCGAGGTTCCAGATCTTATCTCACGGCTTGCCAGGGAGGGCGAGACGCGACACCGTGTTGTTGCCTGAATTAACGACGTAGAGTACGGCACGCTTCGAGTCCAGGGCGATACCGGTCGGCTTCACGAAGGCCTTTCCCGCGTCGTCGGTCGTCCGGCGATTTGGATTTCCGGACGGATCGAATTCCAGCACGGCGTTCTTAGCGGGGTCGGCCGCATAGATGACTCCCTTCGCGTCCACCTCCAGGTGAGGCTCGTCTCCCACGGACCACCCGGGCACGGGGAGAGCGCGGAGAAACTGCCCCTCCGCGCTCATGATCTGGATGCGATGATTGCCCGTGTCCGCCACGTAGACCGATCCCGAGGGGCCGACGGCGATTCCGACGGGCTCGGAGAACTCCAGGGGTCCGCTCCCCAGCTTGCCGACGGAGCGGATCAATTTCAGAGAGCCGTCGTACTGCACGATTTTCTTGTTGCCGGTGTCGCTCACCCAGACGCTGCCATCGGGAGCGGCCGCCACTCCGCGCGGGCCGAAGAGCTCGGTGACCACGCCCTTCCTTTCTCCCGCCAGAGTGAACAGCTCGATGCGCCCGTTCCAGGTGTCGGCCACGTACAGGTTCTCCCCGTGGACGGCGACGCCGGAGAGCTGGTTGAAGCCGTGCTCGCCTTTGCCCCGCCCCCCCCAGCCTCCCAGGCTGCCGCCGTTGCCGTCGAAGCCGCGCAGGCGCGAGTTGCCGAAGTCGGCGATCCAGAGGCGGCCCTGGTCGTCAACGGCCGCGTCCCGCGGCTCTTTCATTCCGGAGAAGGGAGCGACGCCCTCCGCGGCCGACTCGCGGATGACGGGGTTCTCTTCCGGCTCCTCGCTCGGCGTCTCTCGGGCCTGGGCCGTCTTCGGGATCGTCTCACGCGTGGGGGCGATGACGTCCTGGGTGTCGCCGCCGGTCACGCGATAGACCGTGGCCTCGGGATTCTCGTAGGCGATCTCGAAGGACGTCTTCGCGGTATCGAATTTGCGCAGGCCTTCGGCCGGATAGGTCGTCCGCTCGAGCCACCCGACGTAGACGTAGCCGACGTGGTAGCGGCGCAGAAGCTCAACGGCTTTCTCCACGTCGGGACTCGAATAGATCTGTCGCACGGCCTCACGCCTCTCCGCGACCTGTTCCTCCGGGTTGCCGCGTTGCTTGACGTGATGCTCCCAGCCGAGGACGGTGGGAAACCCGGTCAGCATCGAGATACGGCTGAACTCCTGATACGACGCGCCCTGCGCCTCGAGAACCACCGGAGTTCCGCGCACGGCACGGCGCAGCCAGAGGACGGCTCGGTACTCTCCGGGGCGCTGCTCTTCCAGGTAACGCAAGCCGTCCAAAGAAGGACCGGAATAGGCGACAAAGTGTTTGCTCACCGCCCCGCGCGCTCCCGTCGCGGTCGTGAAGAGTGCGGCACCGGCGAGAAGGAAGGAGAGGATCCGCGCGGGCAGCACCCATCTTCCGAACGTGCCCGGTTTCTCACGAGGCCCGAACACGAGGGCCGTGGTCGCGAGCGCAAAGAGGAGCCAGGCCTCCAGGTACAGCTTGAAGAACGTGTTCATACGGTCGTAGATGTAGAACCGCTGTGTTACCAGGATCACGAAGAAAGCTCCGGCCAGAAACCCGAAGGCCAGACGGTCCTCCGGTCGATCCGCCATTGTCCGAGCCGCCAGCACGAAAAGGAGAATCCCTGCCGCGCAGAAGACGTCCACGGAGACAAACGCGAGGAGGATCAGGAGGAGGGCCAGCGAGACAACGACGACGCGTACGGTCCTCTTCTCGAGCCCCTCTCGCGTGAGCTGCTCGCCGAATCTCGCGAGCCACCACGCAAACGCGAGGAGGAAAAAGAGACCGAAGACCGTGACGACATCCACGCTGGCGGCGGCCCGTTCGTGATTCCACCCGTGGCCGGGCGGTCCGCCGCCGCGCACCCACTGGAGCAGGGCGAAGAAGAGCGCCGCCGCGACTGTGGCCGCCCCGCCCGGAGCGACACGCAAGAGCGCCCGCGACGAAAGCCCGTCCGATCCGAACGCCGCGACCAGGAGGACCAGCACGAGAACACCCGCCAGCAGCGGCGTGTCCCAGGCATTGGTGAGCGCCTGCGTCGCGACGGCGAAACCCAGGATCATCCCGGCGGCGAGCCGCGAGGCGAGGCGCGCGGGAGGTTCCGAGTGAGCCCGCACGAACTGCAGAGCGCAGGCCGCGACGAAGATGAAGAGCGGGATTGCCAGAACATGCGCATGCAGATCGGCGAAGACCAGGCTCCAGAAGGGGTATTCGTTGATCGTGTCCCTGACCACCCGGGAGGTGGCCCAGAAGTAGTCCCAGTTGAGAGGACGTTTGTTCACCAGCCATTCGCGCAGGCCCGCCAGGTTCCCGAGCAGCAGCGTGAGGCTCGCTCCCGCGATCCCCGCCCGCAGGGTTCCGGCCCAGTTGCGCAGGAGCGTGAAGGCTCCCTGCAGGATCGTGCCTCCCAGCAGTCCTATCGCCAGGTTGAACGTGTATCGGGTCGAGAGCCCGGTCAAGAGCGTCAGGAAAGCGATCATTTCCTGCCCGAACGCGTAGTAGCCGAGCGGAGCTCCGGCGAACCACGGGTCGGACGGGGGGAGCCGGCTCGTCCGCACGAGAATGTTCAGGATCGAGTAATCCATCGGCTTTTCGCCCCAATAGATCTCGGGGTTGAGCGCGCGGATCCCGAGAAAGAGGACGAATCCGGCGGCGAAGGCGATCTCGCCCGCCACCAGCAGGCGCCAGTGCTCGCGCAGGAACTGCCGGATCAGATCCTTGCGGCGGAGGAGAAGAAAAGCCGAGGGAATCGCCGAAATGAGCAGGCAGAGGAAGGCAGTTGCGCGGCCATTGTGGAGCACCCGGAACTTGACGAGGAGTCCGAGCAGATACGTGCCGCCGAGGATCCCCAGGAGACGCGCAAACCCGGCTCCGCGATCCTGGAAGCGCGAGAAGAGAGCGTGGGCCAGAGGAAACGCGAGGACACCGACGACGAGCAGGACGAGGTACCAGAGGATGGCGGCCGGCCACGATCCCACCACCGAATCCGGCGGCGCCGATCGGGGCTTCTCCGCCTCCCGGGCGGCGCCCGGTGGCGCGCCTCCGGGCGCTTCCCGCTGGCCCGCAGGCTTGGCGGCCGTCTGCGCCGACGACGGGGGAGGCGCCGGCGCGGCGTTTGCGGCGGGCTCCGCGGAGCCCGGACGCGAAGTCCGCCGCGAACTCGCCAGTAGCAGATCGACGCGGTCGAGAGGGCGGGAGGGACCGCCATTCACGACGCGAGCTTCCATCTCGGCCGCCGCCAGATGTCCCGTGTTGCGGAAAATGAGAACCTTCGGATGATCGTAGACGGAGAACGACTCGTCGGCGAGCTCGGTCGGAAACTCGATCCCGAGGAATGACGGGCGGGAAGCGAAATCCTTGATCAGGGTGAAGCCCAAGTCACCGCTGAAGAGTTCGTAGAAGTAACGGCTCGTGAACGGGAATTTGTCCGGCGCCCGCGTGACAGACCCGTAGACTCTCTTTGTCGGAAGCACCGCATAGTCGGCGCCGGCCAGCTCCCTGCAAATGCCGGCGATCTTCTCGCGCGTGTCCGGCTCGTAATAGGGCATCTGGACGATCCGATACCGCGAAGGATCGCGGTCGGGCAGGGGAAAGGGGAACCCTTCATCCCAGTGCTGTGTGGCGACCCTGGCGCCTGCCGGGACGTTCTCATAGAACCACTCGGAGGCCCTCAGGACGGGATGCCGCCGGGTGTAGATCGTCAAGAACGAGATAAGCGCAACGGCGGTCCCGGCCAGGACGATCGCCCGCACAACTCTTCCGATTCTGGCCCGCTCGGCCCAACCCTCCAGCCAGGCGGCGCCGAAAAGGATCAGGAGGGGATAGATCGGAAGGAGGTACCGCATGAACTTGACGTCGAATGACCCGTTGATCGCAAAGAAAGGCAGGACCCAGGACAGAAGGACCAGCTCCGAAGTGTTGACCTTCCGAAACGCGCGCGCGACGCACTGGATCGTTCCCCAGACCGCGGCGAGCCCCAGCAGTGGCGCCATCCCCCAGAGAATCATCTGCTGGAGGTCGTAGAGATACTTGGGGACGCCGATGTACTGGTTGGTGTAGGGAACGATCCCGGCGTTTCGCACCATCCGGCTCTGCTCGAGGATGTCGTGGATGTAGGCGTGGAAATCGAGGATCGCGTACGGCTGTCCCAGCACGAAGAACGCAACCGCTGTGACCCCGGCTGCGAGGCCGTAGAGCAGCGGGCGGGCCTTTCTCTCCAGGCGCCACCGGATCGCGACTGTCACCGCCAGCGGCAGGAGGATCGGCAGGGCGCTGAACTTCGTCGCAACGGCCAGTCCGATCGAAAGGCCCGCGAGCAAATAGCGAGACAGCCTGCCCGACTCGACGACCTCGATCAGAAAAAAGAGAGAGAGCAGGATGAGAAACGTCAGCGGAACATCGCTGATCGCGAAGTGGGAGCTCTGGACGTGGAGGACCGTTGCGGCGAGCAGGACCCCCGCCAGCAGACCGGCCCGCCGCCCGTAAAGCCGGGCGCCCAGCAGCGCCAGGAGGACGACCGTCGCCGCCCCCCAGAACGCTGAGAGTTCGCGCCCCGTGAAGATGATCCCGTCGTAACCGGCGAACCACGGACGCACTTTCGCGAGCAAGCTCGTGACGACCCGAGTCACATACAGAGGAAAGGAACCGTAGGCGAAGAAATGCGGATTGAGCTGGAGAGGGACGAAGGAGATCCTCTCGACCGCCATCGCGATGGCCCGTTCATCGGGGTGGAAGAAGTGACCCTGGTCCCATCGGACCCCGACGAGACGCACGACGGCCGCAAAGAGAAACAGCGCTGCGAGCGGCCAGCGGTCGCGCCGGATATTCAATGGCATCGTTTTTCCCGCGCGAAGGGTACCAGAATCAGCCGCGCGGTTTCGGCTTGGCTCACCGCGCCTGCGGGAGCGGGAGGCGATACCGCAATCGGATGTATTCCTCGCGCGAAGCGGCCTCACCAGACGCAGCGGAATGACCGAGCGTTCTCCGGAAGGCGGTTCCCAGACCAGCGAGATTGTCGAGAAGTAGCTAAAGCCGGCCGCGTGCAAGTGCGGCGAGGAGACCAGCTCCTGCTGCCGACAGCGCGAGCCACCAGCCCAACAGCGTCGTCAATTTGGCCGCCGGCCGGTTCGGCGCTTGTGGGGGCGTAGGCGCCTTCGAGAAAACCGACTCGACCGGGGGGCGAACAAAGTGATTCCGCTCCCACATGAAGATGGGCCGGTTTGGATAGAACGCCAGGAGTTTCGAGTTGTCGGGCCGCGAAACGGCGAAAGCGAGGCCGGCCTGGAGATCTGCCTGCAGAAGATTGCTGGCCGCACCCCAGTGGAACCAGCCATCATCGGGAAACAGAATCAACCCCCGATGGATACGTTCCCTGGCAATTGTAGTCTCGAGCTCGCCGTTGACAAAGTTGTAGCCCTTATACAGTCGCATGCGGGACCGCAGCGTCATGGCTGTTGTGAGAACGAGGCCAAGGAGAAGACTCCCTGCGAAGATGGCGACGTTGCGGCCCCATCGAAGTCTCGGCCGCGACCGGGTGGCATCGACTCCTCCGAGAAGAAAGAAGCCTTGGGCAGTCAAAAGGTAGATGCCCAGGAACGCCTCGAAGTAGAACCTCGGACCGTAGCCGTGCAGTCCGTGTGCGTCCCAGGTCAGAAACGACAGAGGAAGCGCGATGAACATGGCGGCGAATAGAAGCTCGAAGGCTCGAGGACGTCGCAGCAAGAAAGGAACGCAGGCAAATGCGAGGCTCAAGGAGAGGATCGGCCAGCCCGAGAGAATTCCCCAGCCCCAGCCGAAAATCGTCGGCAGGACAGATGCCACGGTCGCATCGAGGTACATCAGCGCCGAGGGAGAATATTGGACCGAGAAGGACCTGCCGGCGCCATAGCTGTAGGCAAAGGAAAACGCGCTGCCTGTGATCAGATGGTTCGAGATAAGCACTGGCAGCGAGCCGAAGAATCCGCCCATGATGAAGGCCCACAAATATCGGAGCGTCACGGACTTTTCTTTGGACCTCAGAAGCTCCGAGAGCAACAGGGCCGCGAATGGACAGGCGATGGCCACGGCAGTCGCCGGCCGGATCCCGAAGGCGAAGCCCAGTGAGGCCCCGGAGAGGCACAGGATCGGCAGACTCCCACGACGCCGCCCCACCAGGAACAGCCAGAGGAAGAGCGCGATCATCAGCGCGGCGGAGCTGTGGGATAGGTAGCTCGAGGACATGAGGATGGCCATCGGGGACAGCGCGCCGAGGAGCGCGGCGGCTAGCCCGACGAGCTTTCCGTAAAGCTCCTGGCCGATCAGGAAGAGCAGCAAAACATATAGGGCACCGCAGATCGGAGACACGATCCATGGCAGGCCGATGGCCTGGCCGACCGCAAGAACGAGCGGCCAACCGACCGGGTATATGCTGAACCACTTTTGGTCGCGGAAGTACGTGAACGGGACCGCCAGGTACTCCTGGATCGGTGGAGCGGCCTGATAGAGCTTGTTTGCTACGAGCCACTTTGCCTGAAGCATGTAGGCGACCTCATCGGGAGTGTGAGCGAGGCCTTCCAGCACGCCCCTCGATACCCAGAGGCGAATTCCCAGTGCGATGAGGACGAGAGAACCGACCGACACCCCCACCCAGTTTCGCCGGACGGCGGAGGTCGTCTGACGAGCCGGTCTCCGAACGGGGTGATCCGCGCCGGGAGAAAAAAGCCTCCGTAACGCCGCGAAGAGGAGCACGAGGAGGCAGGCGGCCATCGCACTGCGCACCAGGATGTCCAGGGCATTGAGCGCCATCTGTGAACGGGGCGAGACGAGAGCATCCACGGCCAGAAGCCGGCCTCTCACATTGATGAGGAAGTCGTTGTTGAGCAGACCGCGTCGAAATAGGATGGCCACCTTCGGTTCACTCTCGAAGACGATGGACGTGTACTCCGTACAACGACCCGTGAACGTTGCCTCGAGCGTGAAGTCCCCGGTCAATCTGACTCCGCGTTCATAGACGCGGCCGTGTCCGGTGCGGTCCAGAAACCAGTCGCCGAGCGGCGCGTGGGCGCCATGCTTCACCAAGAATCGCCTGGGCAATCGGTCTTCGAGTACGACCCGCCCGTTCTGTACCACTTTGAGCGTCTTGCCGCCCATGGGGAAGACCGAGTTCAGAGTCTCGATCTCGATCTTCGAGACGCGATCGATCTTCACGACTCCCTGGATGGTTCTCCGGTTGACGGTCAGAGACACTCGCCCGGCCTGGCTGGTAAACGTAACGTCCGTCCGGAATGCCGTGAAATTGCTCAGGAACCACAGGGCGAGCAGAAGGACGAGCGGAACCGCGATCTGTCGCGTCCACGGGGCAAAGAAGCGCAAGAAACGGAATCGCGGGTGCGGCGTCGCGCTCATCGCCTTTTCCCTGACTCCTCTTCTGCTCTAGCCTCTCGAGCGTCCAACAGGCAGTCTCCTCGATGCGACGGTACCCGCGCGGCGAGCGTGCGCTCCCCGAGCTCAGGAATCAAGCGCCTTGGGTCTCGTATTGACTGGCGCATCCCGGCCCAGAATGCAACTCCGGAAGAACTCCCATGGAAGAGATCCGCGGCTCCGACCGACCGGAGAATCGACGTCCGAACCTTGCTCCGACTTCGCAAGATCGACCGTGCTGGTCGTATACTTCCGCACCGATTCGCCCTCTCATGAGATGTTCAATGACTCCGCGATGTGCTGACACTTCGATGTCTTTGCGGGATGGGACGGGCCGGCCTCAGCGATGCGGAGTCCTCTCAGCGGCTCTTCCGGAATGAAGCTTCGGCACGGCGCTGGGAACCCTGGCTTCGCGAACCGGCGGCGTTGGCTCTTCCTCGCGTTCGGAGCCTACCTAGCGCTGGCACTCGCCTGGTCCATCACGAGCTCCCGGCGCGCGGACTCCAAGCATCTTCTCTGCCTTGACGCGTTCACGCCTCTGATCCAACGTGTCGTGGCGTTGGGCACGCGGCTCGAGCAGAACATCGTTCCGCGCGTCACTCGCGCGGGGCAGACCGTCGGCATCCTCCTCGTCCTTCTCGCTGCGGCCGGATTAACTTGGAGGAGAGCGAAGGGCGTGAAACCCGCGCTTCTCATAGTCGCGCTTGCCCTCGCGGCCTACGCTCAGTGCCTCCTTCTTCAGGGCGAGGTTACGCTGGGAGTTCGCCTCTATATCGCCGCGCTCCTTTCCGCCGCACTGGCGGAGATCCTTCCTGAGGGCCTCGGCTCCTTCGCGCCGGACAGGACCAACATGGCACCCAACGAAAGGACGCGCGCCGGACCCTCCGTCTTGGAGATCGTCGCTCTCGCCTTCGTCACCACGGCGGCGCTGGTTTACCGTTTCTACGCGCTCAACCAGCTTCCGAACGATTTCGACGGCGAGGCGGCGTACTTCATGGCCTGCGCCACCAGCCTCAAGGCCGCCGCGCTCGTGAACGCCGGCATGGCGTCCGGCCCCTGGTCACCCTTCGGCTGGCTCTACTACATACCTGTCTATCTCGTTACGGAGCTTTTCGGCTCGCACCTCCTTTCCATCCGATTCATCTCCGCGCTCACCGGGGTTGTCTCGGTTCCTCTTCGCTGGGCATTCCTCCGCAGGCTGGCAGGCCCGGTCGAGGCGCTCCTCGGGAGTGTCTTCCTCTGCTTTGCGCTCACGGACATGTTCTGGAGCCGCACCGACATCTTCCCGTACCATGCTCCCGGCCTGGTCGCGATCGCGCTCGCCTGGTGTACGTACGAAGCCATCGCCAAGGAGCGGTTCGGTTACTTTGTCCTCGCGGCGCTCTTCATGGCGGTCTCGTACCACCAGTTTCCCTCGGGGCAGACGCTCTTCCTCATCCCGCTCGGAGCCATCGGGTTTCACGCCTTGCTCGACCGGGGTTACCTGAAGCGTTGCTGGCGGAAGGCGCTGATCCTGCCCGTTGGCGCCGCGCTCTGGTACGAAGGCCGGTCGCTGAACGCTTTCCTTGCAACGGGACATTTCCAGAAGGCGAGCCCTTTCTCGCTCAATCCCGGGAAGACGCTCTGGAGCCTCCCTCTCGAGTCGCCCGGGTTGCTCAACAGGATGGAGTTTCTTGCGCAAAAGGCGGGAAAACACGTGGCGAACATCGTCCGCTCTCAGTTCGTCGAGCTCGTGCCCGGTGAGTATCCCCACCACGAGGCGCTCCCGAGCCTGCCCGGGCTCCGTACCCGTGAGATCTCGGCAGCCACCGCCGTCCTCCTCGCGATCGGCCTCGTCTTCCTCATCGTGCGGCCGAAGAAACCCGCTTCCCAGGTGCTCCTCGTCTGGATCCTCGCCGCGCTCCTGCCCGGGCTCCTCTCCACCTCGGCCTCGGCGCACCGGACCGCCGCGGTTTTCCCCGCGCTTCTCGCCGTCGCGGCTCTCGCGGGTGGAGACGTCGTCCGGGCACTGCGAGCACTGCTCGGCCGCGCCGGAAGGGCCATGGGTGCGGTGGGCGGCGCCGCTCTCTTCGCGGGGCTCGCGGTTGTCGCAGCCACACTCTACCTTCAGAAGTCCTGGGCAAGCACGCCCCTCACCGTCGCCATGTCTGAGACGATCCGCCCCTACCTAACGGGTGGAACGCTTGCTGTCCTCGACGTTGACAACGGCGATTACCTGTCTTCCGAATTGACATACCTTTTCACCGATGAATTCAGTCGCGGAAGCAGGCCGCCGCTCTGGCGCATCTCTGGCGACTCGAACTGGCCCGAGATTGCGTTCCGCCCCAGTCCCGGCTTCGAGGACTGGTACTACACGCAGACGCGTCTCAAGGATGGCCGGAACGCACTCAGGGCGGGGCAGCCGTTCCAGCGTGTCGTATTTCTCGTGCAGGACGTGCCCGAAAGGAGATCGCACGCCGAGCTCCTCGCCCAGCTCTATCCCAGGGTGCGGCCCGAGCGGCACGTCGTCGCCGAGTCGCCGCGCCAGTACAACTTTGTGGCTTTCGTCGTGGAGACGGCTGACCTGCGTGAGGCGATGTCACCGCTCGTCCGCCGTGGAGCTGGGAGCGGGCTCGCCGCCGGCCCCGCGGGATGGTGGGACGGCTGGGAGGCGCGCGTGGCGCCTGCTCAGGGCAACGGCGTCATCGTGAGCGCCGGCCTGTGGATCCGAGGGCTGCAGTGGAGCCGGTTCCGCTGCCCGGGCGCGGGCGAGGGAGGTCGGATCCTCCTCGAGGGGGCGCCCCTCGACAAGGACACGGTCCGGCCCGTCACGCGCGGTGTCCATCGAATCGACATCCTGCTCGGGAAGTCGCCCAGTCTTCCGCTCTACGTTGAAGAAGGGTCCCAGACAGGTTCGTTCCGGCGGTTCCCGAACGAGGACATCCTGGGGCCGGAGGTCTCTGCGCGTCCTGCATTCGCCCCCGAGACCGTCCTGCGCTATGCGGGCTACGAGGCGCCCGTCCGGGTCGCGGCGCCTGAGAAGACCTACCTCGCCTCCCTGGCGGTTGCGCCCTCGGGCGAGATCGGGGTCCTTTGGGCTTACGAGAGCCACTGGAGGGTGGCTCTCTACTCCCCCGGGGGCAAAGAGGTTGGCTGGGAGGTGCCGAGGCCCGAAGAGCGATCCGAGTACTCGCGCCTCGCCTTCGCGGGAGAACACATCGCGCTGCTCAATTTCCCGAACCTCCTCCTCCTCGACCGTACGGGGAGGGTGCTCTTCAAGAGGGACCTCCGTCCGCAGATCCAAGGCTCGAACGACCTCGGGGCGAACGAGGCCGGGGAACTTTTCCTCTCGGCGATTCCGCCCGCGGGCGTGCATGTCCTATCGCCCGACGGAGACCGCATCACGACGCTTCTCAATCCCGAGTTCGGGCCGAGCTGGACGCCCGCCAAGGTGTCGGTCCCCTTCCGCGGGCCTGTCGCGGTCCTTGACCTCGGAGGGAAGATCCGCGTCTTCGAACGTGCGTCGCCGAGCGAGTGGCGCATGGCGAGGACTCAGCCCGGGCTCTACACGCTCGACAGCCGGCTCTTCCAGGTCCGCGAGGACGGCTGGCTCTTTGCGCGCGTCTGGGATCGGCAGGAGTTCCTCGTCTTCGACCGGACGCTCAACCGGCGAATCGCGGAGGACCCGACGCACGACCTCTCGTTCCTTGAGACGGGGCGCCAGCTCCTCGGCTTCGACCGGAGCGGGAACCTCTACATCTACCGCGACAGAGATGGGCAGGTCTGCAAGCTCGCGAGACGTTAGGAGATGGGGGCGAGCCCTTCGCCGGCCTCGTGGTATCTCAAGCCGCACACGCAGGCGAGCGTTTTCGGGAGCCGACAGCAGACAAGCGGTGCTGTCACGGCAGAAGGCGGAGATGCCGAGAATATGTACGATGATCCCTCAGGGGTCGCTGTGGCCCTTCTCGTCCGCCCCCGCCAGGCGGGCGGTATCGACGATGTAGATGGGCCGACCCTTGATCTCCTCGAAGATGGACGCGATGTACTCACCGATGAGGCCGAGCACGAGGAGGTTAGCCCCGCCCAGGAACGTCACGACAAGGATCGTCGAGGCCCAGCCGGGCACCACCAGCTTCTTCAACAGAAAATACGCTGCCACCGCGTAGAGCCCGTAGAGGAGGCTCAATCCGCTTACGACGATCCCCACCAGCACCGCGATCTTGAGCGGCACCTTGGAGAATGAGATGAGGCCCACGCGGGCGAGATGTGCCATCTTGCCGAAAGAGTATTTCGTCTCGCCGGCGAAACGCGGCGGCGCGTCGAACTCCACGCGCGCGACTTTGAAGCCCACCCAGGAGACGAGACCACGAAGGAAACGGTCGCGCTCGCGGAGGTCGCGGCGGAACAGTTCGACGACGCGCCTGGAGAGCAGCCGAAAGTCGGAGGCGTTCGGCTCGATGGGCGTCGAGGAGAACCTGTTGATCAGTCGGTAGAATGCGCGCGACGTCAGGCTCTTGAACCCACCGGACCGCTCGGTTCTTCGGCGGATCGTCTGGACGACGTCGAATCCCTCCGCCCAGCGCCTGACCAGCTCCGGCAGGAGGCCCGGCGGGTGCTGCATGTCGGCGTCCATGGTGATGACTGCGTCGCCTTCGGCGTAATCCATGCCAGCGGTGATGGCGGCCTGATGCCCGAAGTTGCGCGAGAGGTGGAGAACCCCGATGCGGCCGGGGCGCCCGGCCTGGAGCACGTCCAGCCGGTCGCGGGTCCCGTCGGTCGAGCCGTCGTCCACGAGGAGGATCGCCGAGTTGTACGGCAGCGTGTCGAGTATGGCGAGGAGCGACTCGACGAAATGTTCAATGCCCTCGACCTCGTTGTAGGCCGGCGCCACGACGGTAATCAGCTTGCGCGTCATCGGAGCACCAGCGCACTCTCAGTCGCCGCCGAGTCGCGCTGGTTCCTCATCGGGCGACGCGGATGACCGCAGAGGGGTAGGAGTCGAGCACGTAGAGCGCGTCGCGTGTGGCGCAGAAGCCATGCGCTTCTTTCAAGCCCTTCGCCGAGAGGTCTCGTTCGGGCGTTGTCGCGAGCACACGTTGACCCTCGAGGTTATAGACGAGCGGCACGGACCGCGAACGGTGCGGGAAGAGGAGCCGATCCGGCCCGTCGAACGCGCAGCCCTTGAGATCCGGCACGAATGGCACCTCGGGGTAGGCCACTTGGAACGTGGCCACGCGCTTGGGCGCGAAGTTATCGATGGGGCTCTGGAAGAGTTCCGCGCGGCCCTTCTCGTCCACCACGAGGAGCTTTCCATCGGGCGTGACTGCCACGCCGGTGGGGCTCGTCATCGGGTTCTCGCCACCGCGCAGCTCCAGTATCTCCCTGGGTGTGCCGGCCCGCGAGAAGAGCTGCAGG
>WNGE01001632.1_pt1 | contig 28243 bp, 22 predicted proteins | sample 5400651 | NCBI WGS metagenome assembly WNGE01 (sample SAMN13153370, study PRJNA577476) | soil metagenome | isolation source: 60 cm soil or saprolite under grassland replicate 2 | place: USA:California | collected 2016-06-15 | reverse complement strand
TTGAGCACCCGGGCCGACACGAGCGCGCGGAGGTCGCCCAGGCGGAACCGCTCGAGCGCGGCGTCGCGTTCTCGACGGCCGATGTCGCAGGTCAGGGGCATGACGAGGTGCTCGCGCGCAATGGCGTAGGCCGTCTCGTTGTCGGCGGTGAATATCAGCACGCGGGAGGCCCGGTGACGCTCGAGCAGCGACGCGAGCGCGCGGCGCTTGGCCAGCGTGAAGGCCAGCAGTCGTCGCATCTGGCGCCACGCCGCCAGGGCGCGGCGACCCCCTGGGGCGCGGGCGGCATGCAGGGTGAAATCCATCCAGGTGGCCTCCGGGGCCGCGCGACGGAACTCGCCGTAGATCCCCTGGAACACGCTGCTCAGGCCGGTGTAGGCGGAGCGTTCCTCGGAAGAGAGATCCAGATGCAGCGTGACGGCGTCGAAGCTAGCCAGGAAGCCCCCGGCTAGGTCGGCGACGGCAAGCTCGAAGAGCGTGGGCCCCACGAGCTCGGCGAGACGGGCGGCGGCCGTGCCCAGTGCAGGGGTGGCCGTGAGACCGAGGCGTGCCCCGGCGATGGCCATTTCGAGGGCCTCGTCGCGGAGGCCGCCGCCGAAGTGGTGGACCTCGTCGACGATCAGGAGGTCGAAGCGGTCCCCGAGGTGGGTCATGTGCCGATACGCGCTCTCGAAGGTGGCCACCGTCAGCGGGTGGAGCTGGCGCACGCCGTCGCCAAAGCACCCGACGGGGCCGCGATGCAACCGGTCGATCTCCCGCAGCCACTGATCGAGCAGGACACGGGTCGGAACCAGACACAGGGCGCTCAGACGTGTCCGCTGCACGGCGGCAAGCGCGAGCCGCGTCTTGCCGCTCCCGGTTGGAAGGGCGACGACCCCTCGGCGGTTCCCGAGTTCCCAGGCGGCCAGGGCTGCCTCCTGATACGGTCGGAGGTCGATGGTCGACCACGCTTCCCCGGTCGGCTGGAGCGGCGGCATGATGTCCTGGAACCGGATCCCGCTCTCGACGAGCCATCGCTTGAGCGCGCGATACCCGATGGCGGGCGCGCGATGCACGCCAACCCGCGGGTCCCAGACCACACCCGGCGCCGCGGCGAGGTTGCAATCATCGGACGGGTCCGTCATGAGGATGGTGCCCCGGTCGAATCGTAGCGTCATGGTCCGTGGGATTGAGTTCAGGTGCGCGTCCCTCCGCCCCACTTTTTGATACCGTGGCCAAGACGGCGCGGCAATGCCCAGAGATGGATACACCCACACCCGCCGCTGACTGCTCGACGGCCCGCGAAGGATCGCGCGTCCGGATCTTCGGGATGTTCCAGGAGCGAGACGGCCTCGGTCGCCTGTCAAAGGATCAGAAAGTAGTCGCGAAACATTCTTCGGGGCGATCGGTATGCTCGTGTTTTCATGGGCCTTCCGCAGAGCGAAACGGATTTTTCGTCCGGTGCCCCGCCGATTCACTCTCAAGTGCTGGGGAACGCGATCTTCATGGATGCGGATGGTTACATTCCTGGTGACACTGGCGCCCCGTGGGCCTCGTGGTGGTACACTCCCTCCGCTGATTCGACGCGGAGTTAGCTTCACGGAGGCGGATAGGATCCCGGTGGGCCTCCCGGACTTCAAATCCGGCGTCCGGCTCTAGACAAGTCGGAGGTGGGTTCGACTCCCACACGCTTCCGCCATGCACGTCTTCGACACCGCGCGATGGAGAAGCTGGCGAAGAACGCGAAAGCAGGAGCGACGACGGCCCGCGGGAGCAGGATCTGGCTCTGGGTCGGGGCGGTCGCCGTGGCCGCCGCCGTGGCCGTGGGCGTATTCGTCTATCGCGCGGCCGTGGCGGATCCCGGGGTGATTCTGCCCGACCAGGGCAATCGCCACGTGCAGACGCTCAACGAGTCCATCCCGCCCTACAACTCGGAGCCGCCGACTTCGGGGCCCCATCTTCCGTACATCGCGCCGTGGGGCATTCACACTGAGCCCATTCCGCGGCAGCTCCAGGTGCACAACCTCGAGGACGGCGGCGTCATGGTCCAGTACGACTGTCCCGATGGCTGCCCCGACCTCGTGGCCAAGCTCAAGGCCATCGTGTCCGACTACGAGCATCAGGTAATCCTCGCCCCCTATCCCGGGATGAAGACACGGATCGCCCTCACCGCGTGGACGAGGCTCGACGCGTTCAACGACTTCGACGAGAAGCGGATCCGCCGGTTCATCAGGGCCTACCGAGGGATCGACCATCACCCGCGGTAGAATGCCCCCATGAGCGGATCGTGCCGGCGGCTCCTCGGCATTGCCTGCGCCGGCCTCGTCTCGGTCGCGGGGAGCGGCTGCGCCGCGTACATCTCGCCGCTCCAGCCGCCGCCGTACCGCGATCAGATCGCCGCGCCGTACGACGTGACCTGGACCGCCCTCATCCGGGCCCTCGCTTACGACAATGTCCCCCTGCGCGCGGTGGCCAAGGACTCGGGGGTCATCTCGTCGGACGACATCGTCTCGCCCATCGGCGTGTACGCCGACTGCGGGAGCAAGGGAGACAAGCCGCTCGAAGGCGAGGCCCTCGTCACCTTCACCGTGTTCGTGCGGCCGAACGGGGGCACCACCGAGCTCCAGATCAACAGCAAGATGCGGACCTTTCGCCTGGGCAAAACGGGCAGCCTCAAGGCAGACCCCAACTACGAGTGCGTGTCGACGACCCGATGGGAGCCCAATTTCGTGGACACCGCTCGCCGCTACGTGAAGGAGTAGCCATGGCCCCCAAGCTGCCCGAGCTCGTGAAGCGCGCGCGACGGCTCGCCACCGAGCGTGACCGGCTCGTCCAGGAGCTGGCGCGTGAGTGGACGACGGCCCTGCGCGGTCAGGGATTCTCGCCCCGCGACCTCGAAGAACTCTGGGCGGGACTGACGGAAGAGGCGGTGCGCAGGCTTCTTCAGACCGACACGCGCGCCGCGGGCGCCGAGGCCATCCGGCACGAGGCCCGCGAAGTCATTGCCCGAGTGCGCGCGCGCGTGGAGACCGAGCTTGCCCGGGGGGGATAAGGTGCCGGCGGTGTTGCGGACGCTCCCCGGCGTGGACGCCCTCGTCATCCGAGTGGAGTCTCACCCGGCCCTGGGCGGAATTCCGCGCCGCCGTCTCACCGAGGCGGCCCGCGAAGTCCTCGCCGGGGAGCGGCGACGAGTCCTCGAAGGCGCGGCCGCCGCGGCTTCGGCCGACGCGCTCGCGGATCGCGTGATCGCGTGTCTCTCGGAACGCGGCGCCTTCTCCCTCGCCCGCGTGGTCAATGCCACGGGCGTGGTGCTCCACACGAATCTCGGCCGTGCCATCCTCTCGTCGCGGGCGCGTGAGCGGCTCGAGGTGGTTGCGGCAGGGTATTCCAACCTCGAGATGGACGTCGCCCGCAAGGAGCGGGGCTCCCGCTACGCCCACCTGGATGGCCTCCTCCAGCGCTTGACAGGCGCCGAGGCGTCGCTCGTCGTGAACAACTGCGCCTCCGCCGTGCTCCTGGCCCTGGAGAGCCTGGCCCGCGGGAAGGAAGTCGTCGTCTCACGTGGGGAGCTGATCGAGATCGGCGGCGAGTTCCGCATCCCCGACATCATGCGACGCTCGGGCGCCACGCTCCGCGAGGTGGGTACCACTAACCGCACCCATCTCAAGGACTATGCCCAGGCGATCGGACCCGAGACGGGACTGCTCCTCAAGGTGCACACGTCGAACTATCGCGTGGTCGGCTTCACCGCCGCCGTGGGGTCGCGAGAGCTCGCTGAGCTGGGGCGCGAACGCGGCGTGCCCGTCATGGAGGACCTGGGCTCAGGCTGTCTCGTCGATCTCAGGCGCTACGGTTTTCCCTACGAGCCCACCGTGCCCGAGGTGGTGGCCTCAGGCGTGGACCTCGTGTCCTTCTCGGGCGACAAGCTGCTCGGCGGCCCCCAGGCGGGCATCCTCGTCGGCAAGGCCGACCTCGTCGGCCGTCTCGCCAAGAACCCGCTTAACCGCGCGCTCAGGATCGACAAGTTCACCGTGGCCGCTCTCGAGGCGACGCTCTACGCGTATGAAGCGGGCGAGGCGCTCGAAACCATTCCCACGCTGCGCATGCTGACCGAGGCGGCCGCCTCCATCCGGCGCCGGGCGCGCGGATTCCTGCGCCGCCTCTCACCGGACACGCACACGCGACTCGGGGTGGCCCTCGTGGACGCGACCTCACAAGTCGGCGGCGGCGCGCTGCCCACGGTGGAGCTACCCACGGTGGCGGTGACCCTCGGCACCACGGAGCAGCCGGCCCAGGCGCTCGACGAGCGCCTCCGCGTCGGTCATCCGCCGGTGCTGGGCCGCCTCCTCGACGATCGCCTCTTGCTGGACTTCCGGACTATTCTTCCCGCGGATTTGCCCGCGCTCGCGTCCGCCCTCAGCAGCCTGTGACCGCGCCGAAGCACGTCGTGGTGGGAACCGCGGGGCACATCGACCACGGGAAGACATCGCTCGTGAAGGCCCTGACCGGGACTGACACCGACCGCCTGCCGGAGGAAAAGGCGCGCGGCATCACCATCGACCTGGGCTTTGCCTTTCTCGAGGAGCCGGGCGGTTTGACGATCGAGATCGTGGACGTACCGGGTCACGAGCGCTTCGTCAAGAACATGCTGGCCGGGGTGGGCGGCATAGATTTGGCGCTCCTCGTCATCGCCGCCGACGAAGGCGTGATGCCACAGACACGCGAGCACCTCGCGATCTGCCAGCTCTTGCGCATCAAGTCGGGCATGGTCGCCCTGACCAAGACGGATCTCGCCGAGCCGGATTGGGTCGAGCTGGTCAAGGACGACGTCGCCCAGCTCCTCGACGGGACTTTCCTTGCCGGTTGTCCCATCGTCCCCGTGTCGGTGAAGGCGGGGCAGGGATTGCCCGAGCTGCGTCAGACTCTCGCGCGCCTGGCCGCCGAGGTCCCCGGCCGCGCCACGGATCAGGCGGCACGTCTGCCCATCGACCGCGTCTTCACCATCAAGGGCTTCGGCACGGTCGTCACGGGCACCTTGATGGCCGGACGCCTCGCCGTGGACGAAAAGGTCGAGATCTTTCCGCGAGGATTTCAGGCCAAGGTGCGCGGTCTCCAGGTCCATGGGCACGCCGTCCCCAGCGCCCAGGCGGGGCAGCGCACCGCCGTGAATCTCCAGGGCGTGGAGCGCGCGGCCATCGAGCGCGGAGACGTGCTGGCTCCGGCGGGCGGCCTCGTACCGACCGTTCTCGCCGACGCCACCCTCGAGCTCCTGGCCGACGCCCCGCGGCCGCTCAAGGCCCGCGACCGCGTGCGCTTCCACGTCGGCACGCAAGAAGTAATGGCCCGGGTGCTTCTCGTGGACAGGCAGGAGGTTACCCCCGGCGACGTGACCTACGGCCGCTTCCGCCTCGAGGCAGCCATCACCGCGCTGCCCGGCGACCGCTATGTCATACGCTCCTACTCTCCCATCATCACCATCGGGGGCGGCACCGTGCTGGACATCGCGCCGCCCCGTTTCAAGCGCAAGGGCGGCGCGCTCGCCGAGCACCTCCAGCTTCTCGAGACCGCCCCGGCGTCGAAGGTGGTCGAGGAGCACCTGCGCCAGGCGGGAGCGGCGGGGCTCCGCGCCGCCGATCTTCGCGCCCGCGTGTCCTTCGGCCCTGAGCGCCTCCGAGGCCTGCTCGACGAGCTTCAGCAGGCCCAGGCGATCACGGCCGTGGACCGCGAATGGTACGTCCACCACGAGGCGAGTGACCGTCTCCGCTCCCAGACCGTGGCGCTCCTCGAGGCCTTCCACGCCCAGTACCCGCTCCGGGGCGGGATCTCCCGGGAGGAGCTCCGGAGCCGGGCCGGCCACGCTCAGGAAAAGGTCTTCGCCCAGCTCCTGGCTGCTCTCGAGGGTGACGGAGTGGTGAAGAGCGAGCGCGACCAGGTGCGTCTGACCGCGCATGCGATCCGCCTGACCCCCGAGCAGCAGCGCATCGTCGACGGGCTGGAAGCAGACTTCCGCCAGGCCGGGGCCGCGCCCCCGGGGCCCGAGGAAGCCCTCGGCCGCCTCGGCGTCAAGGGCACGGAGAAGCACGAGCTCTTCCAGCTGCTCGTCTCCGACGGACGGCTCCTGCGCGTCAAGGAGTCGCTCTTCTTCCACGCGACGGCCCTCCAGGAGATCCGCGACAAGGTGGTGGCCCATCTGAAAGAGAGGAAGGAGATCGGCCCGGCCGACGTCAAGGACCTGCTCGGGGTCAGCCGGAAGTACGCCATCCCCCTCATGGAGTACTTCGACTCCCAGCGGATCACCGTCCGCCAAGGCGAGAGAAGGGTGCTCGTTGACAAGGCCAAGCCGGGCGCGTAGGGTGAAGGGGCCTTAGCAAGGGAAAGGAGTCCCGCCATGTTCGGTCTGGGCTATCAGGAACTGCTGCTCATCCTCGTCATCGTCCTCATTCTCTTCGGCGCGCAGCGCCTGCCCGACCTCGCACGCTCGCTGGGTTCGAGCGTGAAGGAATTCAAGAAGGGTGTAGCCGACCTCAAGGATGAGGCGTCGACTACGGAGAAGAAGGACGAAGACAAGAAGGTCTGACCCGACCGCAGCCCCCTCCGCCGCCACCAACTTCCCCGCGACTGCTCGTGCCTCCCGATCGCTACGCCGTCGGTATTGACCTGGGAGGCAGCAAGCTTCGCGGGGGACTCCTGAGCTCCTCCGGCCAGCTCATCGGCCGCCTCGAAGTGCAAACCGAAGCCTGGAAAGGCCCGCCGAGCGTCCTCGCCAACCTCAAGAGCATGATCACCCGCCTCCTGGACTCGACAGATCCCGCGCGGGTGGCCGGCATCGGCATCGCCGCCGCCGGGCAGATCCATCCCAAGACCCACGCCGTCGTCTACGCCCCGAACCTCGAGTGGGAGAATGTTCCGCTCCGCGACGAGATCGAATCGGCTTTCGGCATGCCGGTCTATGTGGAGAACGACGTGCGGGCGGCCGCCTGGGGCGAATACCGCTTTGGCGCGGGCCGCGGGGCCGAAAGCCTCATCGCCGTCTTCGTCGGCACCGGCGTCGGCTCTGGGGCGGTGGTGGACGGCATTCTGCTTCGTGGGGCGGGCAATGCGGCCGGCGAGCTCGGCCACACCCAGGCCGTGCCCGACGGCGTGCCCTGCGCGTGCGGGCAGCGCGGCTGCGTCGAGGCCTATGCCTCGGGACGCGGCTTCGCCCGGAGGCTCGAAGCCGCGCTCGCCGCGGGCACCGAGACTCGCCTCGGACGAGAGACGGAAGGCCATGCCTCCCGCGTGACCGCGGCCCTTGTGGCCAGAGCGGCCGTGGAGGGAGACGCTTTCGCGCGAGCCTTGTGGGACGACGCCGAGCGATATCTGGGCCAGGCCATCGCCAACTACGTGACGCTCCTCAATCCGGAGCTTCTCGTGCTGGGCGGAGGCGTGATGACCACCGTGCCCAGCCTCGCCCAGGGGCTCGAGCGCCAGGTGCGGGCTCACGCCACCGTGCTCTCCCGGGATGTCCGGATCGCGCGGGCGGGCCTGGGCGACTCCTCGGCCATCTTCGGCGCCGCCGACCGGGTCTGGGGCCAGCGGTGAGCACGCTCACGCTCTGGGCCAGCTACACACGGGCGCACTTCGGGCGCCGTGCGGACATCTGGATCATGGGGGGGCTCGCGGCGCTCACTCTCATCTCCCGGTGGACCTATCGGGCGCGCATGCTCTACAACTGGGATGCCGTGCAGTTCGCCCTCGCCCTCCACGAATTCGACGTGGCCAAGCATCAACCCCATCCGCCCGGGTATCTCCTCTACGTCGCGCTTGGCCGCCTGCTGAATATCCCATTGGGCGATCCGAACCTCGCCTACGTCGCTCTCGCCATGGTCTTCAGCGCCGCGACCACGGTGGCCGTGTACTGGCTCGCGCGCGCGCTCTACGACCGCGTCACCGCGGCCGCCGCCGCGACGCTACTCGCGGTGAGCCCGCTCTTCTGGTTCTACGGCTCGGTCGGGCTGACCTATGCGGGCGAGGCCTTCGGTGCGTCCCTCGTCTCGGCCTTTGCCTACGGGGCGCTTCGCGGCCATCCACGAGCTCTCTACGGCTGTGCGGTGGCCCTCGGCCTCGTGGGCGGCATCCGGCAGTCCGTCCTGGTCCTGCTCTTCCCTCTCTGCGTCGCGTGTGCCGTCCTCGGAGTCCGCAGTCTGCGGCGGCTGATGATCGCCACGAGCCTGATGGTGGTCGCCGTGCTCTCGTGGTTTCTCCCCATGGTATGGCTCACGGGCGGGCTGGGTCCCTATCTCCGCGCCTCGACGCAGCTCTATGGATCAGTGATGCTTCCGACCTCGGTGCTCGGCGGCTCGCTCGACGTGACGCTGGCGCAGGCGCGCTATGTCCTCGCCTCCGTGATCGTGGGGCTGGGGCCGCTGACTCTGGCCGTCTTCGCCCTGCCCCTCTACATCCGGCGTGCGGGCTGGAAGAGGGGAGATTGGTTCCTCGTGGCGTGGATCGTGCCGCCGGCGGCTTTCTATACCCTCGTGCACTTCGGCCAGGCCGGATACGTGCTCACCTTCCTTCCCGCGCTGGTTATCCTGCTGAGCCGGGTGCTCGTGGAGGCCGTGGCCGCCGGCTCCGAGTGTCTCCGTCGGCCCAACTGGCGCTGGGGGCTGACCGCGGCGGCTCTGGTGCCGCTCTGCCTCGTGAGCACCGCTTTCTTCGTCAGCGCGCGCCCGGTGCCGCGCGAGTTCAACAATCGCTCGGGCGGGACCTGGATGTGGCGTGCCAAGGACGAGGCGCATGACTGGATCATGAGTCGCACCGCGGCCGCCCTTCGCGAGCACGAGGCGGTGATTCGCACCTATGTCGAGACCATTCGCGCTGTCTACGATCCTTCGGACACCGCGCTCCTCACCGAGGTCGGCAATCCCCGCTCGTATCCGTGGCTGCGCCACGCCATGTTCTACATGCCGGAGTACGCGATCTACCAGGTACAGCTCGGCGATTTCCCCCTCGGCTTCTACGCGCCACAGTCGGCGGCCACCATGATCCTCACCCCGGGATCCACCATCACCGTAGCCCGTCGCATCCGCCAGCTCGTCTGGTTCGTGGATCACTGGGATCCGGCGGTGCCCCGGCCGCGTGGTCTGCAGGAGATCCAGCTGCCGTACGGCCGCTTCCTCTACGTGCTGCCGATCGGTCGCGGCCGCGTGGAGCACGCGGGCTACACGTTCGTCCGCGACAAGCGGTGAGAGGACGCAGCGCGCTCCTCCTCACCGCGGTCGCGCTCGCCGCGGCGCTCACCCTCTTCCTTCAGCGCGAGCGTCTCATCGTCGGTAGCGTCGACCTCAGCGGATTTCCCCTCGACGACTCCTGGATCCACTTCCAGTTCGCCCGCAATCTCGCCTCGGGTCACGGGTTTGCCTACAATCCCGACGTACCGGTGGCCGGCTCCACGGCGCCCCTCTGGACCCTGCTCCTCGCCGGGATGTTCAAGATCGGCGGAGCCCATCCGGCGTGGGCGAAGCTGGCGGGGGTCGTGGCGGCACTGGCGGCCGCGGGGGTGGCGCGCTGGCTTACTCTGGTGTGGACGGGTGACGCCACGCTCGGATTGACGGCGGCGCTCGCCACGGTGTGGAGCGCGCCCGTCGTTTGGGGGGCGTTGTCGGGCATGGAGGTCACTTTGGCGGCCGCCCTCGTCACGGGAGCGCTCGCCGCCCACACCGCCGGCCGGGCCGCGGTGTCGGCCGCGCTGGTGGGACTGGCCGCCCTCGCGCGTCCCGAATCCGTGTTGCTGATTCCCCTCCTGTGGCTCGGCGGCCCCTTGACAGGGTCGCGCACCGCGATCGCATGGGGTGTTCCTTCTGCCATTCTCACGCCATGGATCGTCTTCAATCTGCGGACGGCAGGGACGCCGTTGCCTGCCACAGCCTCGGCGAAGGTCGAAGGGGGGCTGGTCGGATTTCTCTCGGGAGCGGGCGAGCCACTGGCCACGACGCTGCTCTGGCGGCCGTGGCAATTCGAACGCGAATGGATAGCCTGGCTCGCCTCGGTCAATCTGCTGCTACCCGTCTTGATCGTGCCCGGGCTCTGGGTCTTGTGGCGGCGCGGCGGGCGCTACTGGGTATGGCCGGCGTCCATTCTCCTCGTTCATCCGATCGGCATGGCGCTGATCGCTCCCTACCGCGGCCCCGCCTTTCAGGAAGGACGCTACTCGATACAGCTCCTGCCTTTGGCCATAGTCGTGGCGGTGAGCGCGCTCGCGCCGCTCGTCTGGGCGGCCCGCATCCAGCCCGCGTGGGGGCGGCTGGTCTGTGCCCTCCTGCTCGTCGCCTCCCTCGCGCCCCTCGCGGCGGGGGCGACGCGCTACGCATGGGCCGTCCAGAACATCGACGCCATGCAGGTGACCCTCGGCCGCTGGGTGGGAGCGCAGACGCCGGCCAATGCCCGCCTCGCCCTCAACGACGTGGGCGCCATCACCTACTTCGGACGGCGCGAGGTGATCGACGTCATGGGTCTCGTCACGCCCGCCATCATTCCCTACCGCCGCGAAGGCGAACCAGGCGTCCTCCGCTACCTCGAGCAGGCTTGCCCCGACTATCTGATCGTCTTCCCCGCCTGGTTCCCATCGCTCTCCGCCCGCGCCGATCTCTTCACTCCCGTCCACCGGGTCAAGCTCCAGCACAACTCCGTGGCGGGCGCCGACGAGATGGTGGTGTACGAGACCGCATGGAACCGCTGGCGCGCAGCGCCAGCTCCGTGTCCTGTCACGGCGCCCGCCGGCAATTCAGCGGGTGGGGGCGGGGGCAGCCTCCGCGGACCACGCTGAGTCGCAGACCCCGGGGCCACTCTGGCCCGCCACGAGACGATGGTTTTAGGCTTCGAGAACCTCCGCAGAAGACACGGGTCCGCGGAGGCTGCCCCCGCCCCCACCCACCTCCGCCGTGGCCAAGCCCCCCACCGGGTCATCGGGACCCGGCTCCACGATGTCGGGCTTGAGATGGTTCTGATACGGGTGCTGTCGCACCAGCGGGGAGGGCGGGGTTGGGGGGGTGCCCTCCCTGGACCCGTATCTTCTGGGGAGGTTCTCGAAGGCTAAAACCACGATCTCGTGGCGGGCCAGAGTGGCCCCGGGGATGGCGATTCAGCTTGGTCCAGGGAGGGCACCCCCCCAACCCCGCCCGGAGATCATCCCCCCGGGCCAAGGGGCCCTGGACGGCGAGTTTCAGGAAGATGACCCCCGCCAGATATACTGCTCAAGCGATGAGACGACTGGCACTACTGACGATCTGGGGAGCCTTGGGGCTCATGGTCACCCCGGCGCTGGCCGAGATGTACCGGTGGACCGACGACCAGGGCAGTGTTCACTACACGCAGGGCCCGGACAGCGTGCCGGATCGATTCCGCTCCAAGGCGCAGATGATGGCCTTCCCAGAGCGCCCGGCCGCACCCGTGGCCAGTTCGTTGCCCGGCGACGCCGCGACGGGCAGCACGCGCATTCCGTTCACGCCCGGCAGGCCCATCATGGTCTCCGCCAAGGTCAATGGCGGCAGCGCGGCCAATCTCATGCTCGACACCGGAGCGTCGGTGACGGTGATCAACCCCCGGGTGCTCGCCGGCATGGGCATCGGCTCGACGCAGGCCGTTCGCGGATCCGTCAAAGGCGCCACGGGCTCCGCCGACGTCCTCTTCGTGCCCATTCAGAGCATCGAGGTCGGCAGTTCCCGCTCGGGACCGCTCCGCATCGCGGCCCACGACGTCGATCTCTCGCAGGGCGACGGGCTCCTCGGCCGCGACTTCCTCGATCAGTTCAAGGTCACCATAGACAGCACGGCCGGTATCGTCACGATCGCCCCGAAGTAACGATCGCATCGCGCTCCGGTCAGTTACCGCGACGTCCGGTAGGTCTCCTCACGTGGCATCGTTGACATCGCCACAGGCTGGCTGATGGGCGCCTACCTTGCCCTAAACGCGCATCGGTGTTACGTTTCTCCCTCTATGGACTACAAGGACACGCTCAACCTCCCGAAGACCTCCTTCCCCATGAAGGCCAATCTGCCCAAGCTCGAACCCGACATGCTCGCGCGCTGGGACGAGATGGACATCTACAGCCGGATCCGCCAGGCGTCGGCAAATCGCCCCTTGTGGATCCTGCACGACGGCCCGCCCTATGCCAACGGCAACATCCACATGGGGACGGCCCTCAACAAGATCTTGAAGGACTTCGTCGTCAAGTCGCGCGCCATGCTGGGGCACAACGCCGTCTATGTGCCGGGCTGGGACTGTCACGGTCTGCCCATCGAGCATCAGGTGGACAAGGAGCTCGGTCTCGACACTGCGGATCTGGACGTGCGGCGAGCCATGGACCCGCTCGAGAAGATTCGCCGCTGCCGCGAGTACGCGAAGAAGTACATCGACATCCAGCGCGAGGAGTTCAAGCGGCTCGGCATCTTCGGCGACTGGAAGCACCCGTACCTGACCATGGAGCCGGCCTATCAGGCCGTGATCGCCCGCGAGTTCGGCCGCTTCGTCGGCACCGGCGTTGTCTACAAGGGTCTCAAGCCCGTGCACTGGTGCATGCACTGCAAGACCGCGCTCGCCCAGGCCGAGGTCGAGTACGAGGAGCAGACCACTCAGACGGTGTACGTGAAGTTCCCCGTGCGCTCCGCGTCTCCCGCCCTCGCGCACGCCCTGGGAGGGAAGCCCGCCTCGCTGGTGATCTGGACCACCACGCCGTGGACGCTGCCCGCCAATCTCGCCATCGCGGTCAATCCGACGGAGACCTACACGGTGGTCGCGCTCGAGGGCCAATCGCTGATCGTGGCCCGCCCGCTCGCCGAGGCCTTTGCCGGTCTTCCCGGGGTGCGCGGCCGCGCCTCCCTCACCGACGTGGCGATCCCTGGCCGCGCCCTCGAAGGCACGGTGGCCCGCCACCCCTGGATCGATCGGGACTCGCCCGTATTGACGGCCGACTTCGTCGCCATGGACACGGGCACGGGGCTCGTGCACATCGCTCCGGGGCACGGCGAGGAGGACTACGAGCTCGGCCGGAGGGCGGGCCTCAAGATCTATAACCCCGTGGACGACGACGGCCGCTATGTCCCCGAGGTCGAGATCTTCGCACGCATGACGGTGTGGGAGGCCGATCCGAAGATCGTCGAGCACCTGCGCAAGATTGGCGCCCTCGTGGCGGAGGCCCCCCTGAACCACGAGTATCCGCACTGCTGGCGCTGCAAGAACCCGACGCTCTTCCGGGCCACCGAGCAGTGGTTCATCTCGCTCGACAAGAAGGGGTTGCGCCAGCGCGCCCTCGAGGCCGTCGAGCACGAAGTGGCGTGGATCCCCGCGTGGGGGCGCGACCGCATCTTCAACATGATCGCCCACCGTCCCGACTGGACCATCTCGCGCCAGCGCGTGTGGGGAGTGCCCATCGTGGCCTTCTACTGCGGGGCCTGCGAAACGCTCCTCGTCGAGGAGCGTCTGGTCGAGTACGTGGCCGCCATCATGCGCGATGGGCGGGGTGTCGAAGAGTGGCACGCGCGCGCGGCCAAGGATCTGCTGCCGCCCGGCACGCGCTGTCCCAAGTGCGGAGGCGAGGAATTTCGCAAGGAGACGGACATCCTCGACGTCTGGTTCGACTCGGGATGCAGCCACGCCGCGGTGCTCGAGACGCGGCCCGAGTTGCGCTGGCCGGCCGAGATGTATCTCGAAGGCTCGGACCAGCATCGCGGCTGGTTCCATTCCTCGCTCCTCGAGGCGGTGGGGACGCGGAATCGCGCGCCCTACCTTTCTGTCCTCACCCACGGCTTCATGGTGGACGGTGAGGGGCGCAAGATGTCCAAGTCGCAGGGGAACTACGTCCAGCAGGAGGAGCTGATCCCGAAGTACGGCGCGGAGGTGCTGCGGCTCTGGGTTGCCTCGGAGGACTATGCCGAGGACATCCGGCTCTCGCACGAGATCCTGAACCGGCTCTCCGACGCCTACCGGCGCATTCGCAACACCTTCCGCTTCCTCCTGGGGACGCTGGCCGACTTCGATCCCGATCGCGATCGTGTCTCCTACGATCAGATGGACGAGATCGACCGCTGGGCCCTCCTGCGCCTGGGCGAGCTCATCGCGCGCACGCGCCGGGCCTACGAGGAGTATCAGTTCCACGTGGTCTTCCACACCACGCACAACTTCTGCGCGGTGGATCTCTCCTCGCTCTATCTCGACATCATCAAGGACCGGCTCTACACCCGTGCTCCCGATGACCCGATCCGTCGCGCCTCGCAGACGGTCTGCTTCGAGATGCTCACGGCGCTGGCGCGGATTCTCGCGCCCATCCTGTCCTTCACCACCGACGAGGTCTGGAGTCATATCCCCGGCCGGGGCAAGCCGGAGAGCGTCCACCTCGTGACCTTGCCCGAGGAGCGGGGGGAGTGGGTCAACGAGCGCCTGGCCGCCGACTGGGAGCGTCTCCTCGAAGTGCGCGGCGAGGTGTCGCGTGCCCTCGAGTCCGCGCGCAAGCAGGGGCTGATCGGCAAGGGTATCGACGCCGTCGTCTACGTGACCAGCGCTCCCGAAGAGCAGTGGCGGCCCCTCCTTGCGGGCAAGGGTGAGGCGCTGCTGGCCACGCTGTTCAACGTGTCGGCGGTGAGGCTCACCGAGACGCCGCCCGGGGACGGGGGCGTCCTCTACGAAAGTCAGGACATCCCCGGCCTCGCCCTCGCCGTGGTGCCCGCGCAGCGGCTCGGCTGGAAGAAGTGTGAGCGGTGCTGGACCTGGAGCCCGGAAGTGGGCGCCGATCCCAGGCATCCGACCCTCTGCGAGCGCTGCCTGCCGGTCGTTCTCGGGCTTTCATGACGCTGGTGACGCTGGTAGGCGGGATCATCGTGATCCTCGACCAGGCCGTGAAATGGATAGCGCTGCACGCCCTGCCCCCCGGCTCTCCCGTGACCGTCATCGAGGGCTTCTTCTCCCTCACCCTCGTCATGAATCCCGGGCTCGCCTTCGGAATGCTCGGGACAGTGCCGCCGGGCTGGCGCTGGGTCGTTGCGCTGCTGTCCGTGGCCGCGGTGGGGGTGCTGGCGACCATCGCCACGCGTCTTCTGCCTGAGGGCGGGAGAGTGGCCGCCGTCGCCATCGGCATGATCTTCGGCGGCGCCGCGGGGAATCTGATCGATCGCGCGCGCTTCGGGGCGGTGGTGGACTTCCTCGACTTCTACTGGCGCGGATGGCATTGGCCCGCCTTCAATGTCGCCGACTCGGCCATCAGCGTGGGCGTGGCGCTGCTCGCACTCCGCATGCTGACGGCGTCGCCGCCCCACGCATGACCGTCGAGGCCGCCAGGCGCGTGGCGGCCATGGTGAGGGCGGCCGAGAGGGGCCGGCGCCTGGACCTGTGGCTGGCCTCGCGGCTGCCTGAGTTGTCCCGTACGCGGATCAAGGCCCTGATCGACGGGGGTCATGTCCGGGTCGACGGCGCCGCCCGCAAAGCCGCGCACCGGCTCAAGCCTGGAGAGCACGTCCAAGCCGTCGTGCCGCCGCCACCGGCCGACGAGATGGCGGCTGAAGCGATTCCTCTCCGCGTGGTGTTCGAGGATGCCCACGTGCTCGTCGTGGACAAGCCGGCGGGAATGGTGACGCACCCGGGGGCGGGAAGTCCCACGGGCACGTTGGCCGCCGCGGCGCTCGCCCACGCGCCGGAGATCTCCGGCGTGGGCGGTCCTCGTCGCCCGGGGATTGTCCACCGCCTCGACAAGGGCACGTCGGGGCTCATCGTCCTTGCCAAGACGCGGGTGGCCTACGATTCCCTCACCGCGCAGCTCGGCCGCCGCAGCATGTGGCGCCGCTATCTCTGTCTGGCCCACGGTGTGATCAGGCGTGACGAGGGCGTGGTCGACGCCGCCATCGCCCGCGATCCCCGCTCGCGGGTGCGGATGGCCGTGGCGCGCCCGGGCACGGGCAAGCGCGCCGTGACACGCTTCCGCGTCCTCGAGCGCTACGTCGGATTCACCTATCTCGAGTGCCGGCTGGAGACCGGACGCACGCATCAGATACGTGTTCACCTCGCGTCCCTGGGTCATCCCCTGGTTGGCGACACCACCTATGGCTCCCGGAAGGGACGCGACTCGCTTCCGTCCGACCTGATCGAGGGCTTGGGGGGCGTGGCCCTCCACGCCGCAGGGCTTTCCTTCCTGCATCCCGCGACGGGCGAGCTCGTAGACCTTGCGTGTCCATTGCCCAACAGAATCGTCACCATCCTGTCTCATCTGCGAGACTAGCTCCGGTCATTTATCCTCAACATGCCTCTTGGCATGTTGACCGTGGGCGAGACCGTGGGCGAGAAGGTGAGGTCATTTGCGCTCGCAAACGGGACGCCATGGCCCGTGGGAGGGTTGGCATGATGCGTGCTAACCTAAAGGCACGATGAGCGATTTCACCGCGGTGATCCTGGCGGCCGGCGAATCAAAGCGCATGCGCTCACGCCGCCCGAAGGCCTTGCACCTCCTGGGTGGCCGGCGGCTCATCGACTATCCGGTGCGGGTGGCCCGGGCCCTCGGCGCGCGGGTGGTTCTCGTGGTCGGCCGCGAGGCGGACGCCGTGCGCGCGGCGGTGGGGGAGGCGCCTGATCTCGCGTATGCCGAGCAGAAGGAGCGTCTGGGCACGGGGCATGCGCTTCTCCAGGCGCGCGGCGCCTGCGGCGACGGGCCCGGGACAATCCTCGTGCTGCCTGGTGATCAGCCGCTCATGTCGGACGCGATGCTTCGTGCCCTTGTCGAGCGACACAAGGCGGCGGGCGCGGCAGCCACGCTTCTCACCGCGATGCTTGACGATGCCACGGGATACGGGCGCGTGATCCGGGAGAGCGGCCGCCCGGTCGCCATCGTCGAGCATGCTGACGCCACGCCGGCCCAGCGGGCGACTCACGAAATCGGCACGAGCGTCTATTGCTTCGACGCGCGCCGGCTCTGGAGCGCGCTGGATCGTGTGACGCCTCAGAACAAGCAGGGCGAGTACTACCTCACCGACGTGATCGCCCTCCTCGCCAAGGATGGCGCGATCATCGAAGCCCTCGCTGCCCCCGACCCCGAAGAATGCTTCGGCATCAATGACCGCAAGCAGCTCGCCCACGTCGCGGCCGCGCTGAGACGGCGGACGCTCGACCGCCTCATGGCCGAGGGGGTCACCGTGCTCGACCCCGCCGTCACGTACGTGGACGACACGGTGGAGATCGGTCCCGACACGGTGGTGCACCCAGGGGCTGTTCTCGAAGGGGCCACGGCCATCGGCGCCGAGTGTGTGGTGGGCGCAGGCTGCCACGTGAGCGGAAGCCGCCTGGGCGATCGAGTCACCCTCAAGCCGTACTGCGTGCTCACCGATTCCGTGGTGGAAGCCGATGCCCAGCTCGGCCCCTTCTGCCACCTTCGCCCGAAATCGCATGTGGGCACGGCCGCCCGGGTCGGCAATTTCGTGGAGCTCAAGAAGTCGCGCCTCGGGCGGGGGAGCAAGGCCAGCCACCTCGCGTATATCGGCGACGCCACCGTGGGCGACGGGGTGAACATCGGCGCGGGGGTGATCATCGTGAATTACGACGGCGTCGACAAGCACGAGACGAAGATCGGCGATGGCGCCTTCGTGGGCAGCAACAGCAGCGTGGTGGCCCCCATCACCATCGGGGACGACGCCTTCGTCGCCGCGGGCAGCGTGGTGACCAAGAATGTCCCCCCCGGCGCGCTGGCCGTCGAGCGGAGCCAGCAGGTAGTGAAGGAAGGCTGGGTGGCCCGCCGTCGCGCCCGGCGCGGCCCCGCCAAGAAGGAGCACTGAGGCCGTGTGCGGCATCGTCGGCTACCTCGGGGACAAGGACGCGGTGGGCGTCATCGTGGACGGACTCAAGCGGCTCGAGTATCGCGGCTACGACTCGGCGGGGGTGGCCGTGCTGGGGCCGGCCGGCCTCGAGGTGCGGCGCGCGGCGGGGCGCGTCAAGGTGCTGGAAGGCATTCTCCGTGAGCGGCCCCTGCGCGGCGGTGTGGGCATCGGTCACACGCGCTGGGCGACCCATGGACGGCCCACCGACGAAAACGCGCATCCGCACACCGACGGCTCGGGCACGCTCGTGGTGGTCCACAACGGCATCATCGAGAACTACCTGCCCATCAAGGAGCGCCTGAGCGCGGAGGGGCACGTCTTCACCTCGGAGACGGATACCGAGGTCATCGCGCACCTGATCGAGCGGCATCTCGAGGACACGCCGCGGCTGGAGGAGGCGGTGCGACGGGCCTTGCGTGAGCTCAAGGGCTCCTACGCCATCGTGGTGCTGTCCAAGCGCACGCCGGATCGCCTCGTCGCGGCCAAGCACGGAGCGGGCAGCGTGGTGGTGGGACTGGGGCAGGGCGAGACCTTCCTCGCCTCGGACATTCCCGCGCTCCTCGCCCACACGCGCGACGTGGTCATTCTCGAGGACGAGGACGTGGCGGTGGTGACCCGCCATGGCGTCGAGATCGCCGATCTCGGCGGCGCCCCCGTCTCGCGCGCGCCCACGCGCATCCTGTGGGATCCCATCCTCGCCGAGAAGGGCGGCTACCGGCACTTCATGCTCAAGGAGATCTACGAGCAGCCGCGCGCCGTCGCCGATACGCTGCGCGGCCGCGTGTCGCCGGAGGGCGGCACGGTGGTGCTGCCCGACATCGGCCTCGACCCCGACGTGGTGGCGGGTATCCAGCGCGTTCTCTTCATCGCGTGCGGCACGTCGTATCACGCGGCCATCGTCGGCCGCTTCCTCGTGGAGCGGCTGGCCGGGCTCTCGGCCGACGTGGACCTGGGATCGGAGTTCCGCTACCGCGACGCGGTGCTCGGCCCGGAGACGCTCGTGGTCGCCCTCTCCCAGTCGGGGGAGACGGCGGACACCTTGGGCGCGATCAAGGCCGCCCGCGACCGCGGCGCGCCCATCGTGGGCATCACCAACGTCGTCGGCTCGGCCCTCCAGCGCGAGTGCACCGGCGTGCTCTACACCCACGCGGGGCCCGAGATCGGCGTGGCGTCCTCCAAGACCTTCACGGCGACCCTCACCGCGTGCTATCTCCTCGCCCTCTGGCTCGGCCGCCGCCGCGGAACCCTCCTCGCCGAGGACGGGCGCAAGCACATCCAGGGTCTTCTCGAGTTGCCGCGGCTCATGGAGCAGGCGCTCGAACGGGAGCCGGAGATCGCGGAGCTCGCCAAGGAGATGGCCACCTACAAGAACTTTCTCTTCCTCGGGCGCGGCATTCACTATCCGCTCGCCCTCGAGGGAGCGCTCAAGCTCAAGGAGCTGTCCTACCTGCACGCGGAGGGCTACCCGGCGGGCGAAATGAAGCACGGCCCCATCGCCCTCATCGACGACGGTATGCCCGTGGTCGCCCTCACCCCGCGCGATGCCTCGTACGAGCGGATGATGAACACGGTAGAGGAGGTGCGGGCGCGGGACGGGCGTATCATCGCCCTCGCTCACGAGGGCGATCGCGAGATCGGCGCCCGCGCCGCCCGCGTGATGACGGTGCCCGCCGCGCCCGAGCTGCTGTCGCCGATCCTCATGGCCATCCCCCTTCAGCTCCTCGCCTACCACGTCGCGGTCCGGCTCGGCCGCGACGTGGACCAGCCGAGGAATCTCGCGAAGTCCGTCACCGTCGAGTAGCGAGCGTACTGGGCCAATTTACTTCGCCATACTTCGTTCTCGGTCGCCAGCGACGCTCAACGTACACCTACGTACGCCTCGCGCCGCTGGCTCCCTCGGGCCTCGTCTGGCTCGCAACTTGGCCCAGTACGCAGGTCAGGGCTGACTTGGCCGCGGCACCCCTTCCGCTGTGATATCGTACGAATCCATGTTGCACCCCGCCGTCGACCCGGAAACCATCCTCGGCTCCCTCAACCCGGTCCAGCGTCAGGCCGTTCAGGCCACCACGGGGCCCGTGCTCGTGCTGGCGGGGGCGGGCAGCGGCAAGACGCGCGTGATCGCGCATCGTATCGCCTGGCTGCTCGGCGTCGAGGGCATCAGTCCTCGTCACGTGCTCGCCGTCACCTTCACCAACAAGGCGGCCGGAGAGATGCGACGCCGGGTGGAGGACCTCCTCCTGCCCGCGGGCATCCGTCCGCCCCTCATTGCCACCTTCCATTCCGCCTGCGTGCGCATCCTGCGCGAGCGCGCCCGATTGGTGGGACTCCCGCCCTCCTTCGTGATCTACGACGAAGAGGACCGGCTCAGCATCGTGAAGGACGCGATGCGCCAGCTCGACATGGACGAGCGGCAGACCACGCCCGCGTCGGTCGTCCACCGCATCAGCCACGCGAAGAACCACATGCTCTCGGTGGAAGAGGCGGAGCGGCTCGCCCGCACCCCTCGCGAGGAGCGCATCGCTCAGCTCTACCGCCTGTACGAGGACAGGCTGCGCGCGGTGGGAGGGGTGGACTTCGACGACCTGCTCCTCCTCGTGGTCAAGCTCCTGGAGACCTCGCCCGAATCGCTCGCGTGGTATCGCACGCTGTGGACCCACGTGCTCGTGGACGAGTACCAGGACACCAACCGGGCCCAGTACCGCATCATCCAGCTCCTGACTCAGGAGCACCGGAACCTGTGTGTCGTCGGCGATCCGGATCAGTCGGTCTATCGGTGGCGCGGGGCCGACCTCCGCAACATTCTCGACTTCGAGAAGGATTTTCCCGACTGCCTCGTGATACCGCTCGAGCAGAACTACCGGTCGACCAAGCGGATTCTCGACATCGCCTCCGCCATCATCGCGAACAACCGGGCGCGGAGGGACAAGCGGCTGTGGACGGAGAACGACGAGGGGGAGCAGGCGAAGGTCTATCGCGCCTGGGACGAGAGCGAAGAGGCGGGCTGGGTCGCCCAGACGGTGCGCTCGCTGCACGGCCAGGGCCTCCCGTACGGCGACGTGGCCGTCTTCTACCGGACCAACGCCCAGTCGCGCGTGCTCGAGGACGCCCTCCGGCGGGCGAGCATTCCCTACGTGATCGTGGGCGGCGTGCGCTTCTACGAGCGGCGGGAGATCAAGGACATCGTCGCGTACCTGCGCCTGGCCGTCAATCCCGCGGACGACGTGGCCTTTCGTCGCGCCATCGCCGCGCCGAGCCGCGGGGTGGGCAAGGCCACCCTCGATCGCCTGGCCGACGCGGCCCGCGCCCGCGGCGGGTCATTGCTGGCCGCCTGCGCCGAGCTCCCCGCCGATCTCGCGACCAAGGCCCGGCGCGCCCTCGACGACTTCGGTCGTCTCATCGCGCGCCTCGCCGAGCGCCGGGCCACGGTCACGCTGCCCGCCTTCATCGACGAGGTGGCGATCGCCTCCGGCTATCGCGACGCCCTCAAGGCGGAGCGCACGGCGGAGGCGGACGCGCGGCTCGAGAACATCGAAGAGCTCGTGGCGGCCTCGGAGGAGTTTGTGGCGACCCAGGAAGCCGCGGGGGCGGAGAGCGTTCCCCTCGAGGCTTTCCTCGACTCTATCGCCCTCGTGGCCGACGTGGATTCGCTCGACGAGGACGCCGAGGGGGTGACCCTCATGACCCTCCACTCGGCCAAGGGGCTCGAGTTCCCCGCCGTCTTCCTCACGGGCTTGGAGGAAGGCGTCTTCCCCCACTCGCGCTCGATGGACGATGCGGAGGAGCTGGAAGAGGAGCGCCGACTCTGCTATGTCGGCGTCACCCGGGCCGAGCAGCGGCTGTGGCTCTCCTATGCCCTTCACCGGCGCATCCAGGGCTATGGGCTGGGAGAGCCCTCGCGCTTTCTCCTCGAGATCCCCACGGAGCAGCTCGTGCTGCTGAACGCCTCGCGGTCCGAGCCGTCGCCAGGACGGTCGGCCGCCGCGGTTCCGGCGCCGGCGGTGGAGGATCTCGACCTGCCGTTCCGGGTCGGGGCCAAGCTCCGGCACGCGCGCTGGGGCGAGGGGCTGCTCGTCGGCATCCAGCGCGAGGGCAACGACGTGATCGCCACCGTGCACTTCGCGAGCGTGGGCCGCAAGCGCCTGTCGCTGGAGTACGCGCACCTCGAGGAGCTGTAGCGGTGGCCGAGCCCAAGGCGACCATGCCCAAGATCACCATGAAGGAAGTGGAGAGCGTGGCCCGGCTTTCCCGGCTCACCCTCACCGAGGCGGAGAAAGAGCGCATGCGAGGGGAGCTCGACGGCATCCTGTCGTATATCGACAAGCTCCGCGCCCTCGACACCGAAGGTGTTCCGCCGACCTCTCACGCCGTGCCCATGACCAATGTGATGCGAGAGGACGAGCCGCGCGAATCGTTTCCGCAAGACCTCATGCTGGCGAATGCCCCGGACCGGAGCGGCGAGTTCTTCCGCGTGCCCAAGATCATCGAAGAGCCGCCCGAAGAGTCGTAGGCATGCTCACTCGTCTCACCATCCACGAGCTCGGCGTCCGCTTCCGGAGCGGGGAGGCCACGCCTTCGCAGGCCACGCGCCAGTACCTCGACCGCATCACGTCCTTCGATCCCAAGGTCAAGGCGTACCTGGCCCGGACGTCGGAGGCGGCCCTCGAGCAGGCGGCGGCATCGGATGCGCGCTTCGAGGCGAAGCAGCCGATCGGACTGCTCGACGGCATTCCCCTCGCCCTCAAGGACGTGTTCTGCACGCGGGGCGTGGAGACGACGTGCGGCTCGAAAATCCTCAAGGGCTACCTCCCGCCCTACGATGCTACGGTGGTGGCGAAGCTCCGTGCCGCGGGCGGGGTGCTCCTGGGCAAGCTCAACATGGACGAATTCGCCATGGGCTCGTCCACGGAGAACTCCGCCTTCTTCACCACGCGGAATCCCTGGGATCTCTCCCGGGTGCCCGGCGGATCTTCGGGCGGCTCCGCGGCGGCGGTGGCCGCCGACCTCGCCGCGGCCACCCTCGGCACCGACACCGGCGGCTCCATCCGCCAGCCCGCGGCCTTCTGCGGCACCGTCGGCCTCAAGCCGACCTATGGACGCGTGTCGCGCTTTGGCCTCATCGCCTTCGCCTCGTCGCTCGATCAGGTCGGGCCGTTCGGGAAGGACGTGGCGGACGCCGCGCTCATGCTCCAGACCGTGGCGGGGCACGACCCCCTGGACTCCACCTCGGCGCCGATGCCGGTGCCCGACTACGCGGCCGCGCTGTCCCGGGGCGTGAAGGGCTTGAAGGTGGGCATTCCCGACGAGTACTTCATCGAAGGGCTCGACCCCGAGGTGGAGGCGGCGGTTCGAACGGCCATCGCCGCTCTCGAGGATCTGGGCGCGCAGACCCAGCGCGTGTCCCTGCCTCACACCGAATACGGCCTCGCCGCCTACTACGTGATCGCGCCCGCGGAGGCCTCGTCCAATCTCGCGCGCTACGACGGCGTCAAGTACGGCCTGCGCGCGCCGGGCGCCCGCGACCTGATCGACATGTATTCCCGGACGCGCGGGGCCGGTTTCGGCGCCGAGGTGAAGCGCCGTGTGATGCTCGGCACCTATGCGCTGTCCGCGGGCTACTACGACGCGTACTATGGCAAGGCCCAGAAGGTGCGCACCCTCGTGCTCCGCGATTTCCAGCGGGCCTTCGAGCTGGTCGACGTGATCGTGGCCCCCACCACTCCCGGGGTAGCCTTCACGATGGGGGAGAGGGCAGACCCGCTGCAGATGTACCTCAACGACGTCTTCACCATTCCCGTCAACCTGGCCGGGCTGCCCGGCCTGTCCATGCTGGGGGGATTCACCCGGACGGGATTGCCCATCGGGCTTCAGATCATCGGCAAGGCTTTCGACGAGGCCACGCTGTTGAGAACGGCCAAGGCCTACGAAGCGGCCACGCCGTGGCGGGAACGGAAGCCGGAGCTCGTGGCATGAGCGACGCCTACGAGGTGGTCATCGGGCTCGAGGTTCACGCGCAGCTTCGCACGCGCACCAAAATGTTCTGCGGCTGTTCCACGGCCTTCGGCGCCCCGCCCAATACCCAGACCTGCCCCGTCTGCCAGGGCATGCCGGGCACCCTGCCCGTCATCAATCGACGGGCGGTGGAGTTCGGGATCAAGACGGCGCTGGCCATCAATTGCACGGTCAACGCCGACAATCGCTTCGCGCGAAAGCACTACTACTATCCGGACATGCCGAAGAACTACCAGATCAGCCAGTACGAGGAGCCGTTGGCCGAGCACGGCTATCTCGACATCGAGGGGGCGGGCGCCTCGCGCCGGATCGGCATCCAGCGTCTCCACCTCGAGGAAGACGTGGGCAAGCTCGTACACGAAGGGAGCCTGGAGACGGCGCAGTCGAGCCAGGTCGATTTCAACCGGGCGGGAGTGCCCCTCATGGAAATCGTCTCCATGCCTGACATCCGCACCCCCGAGGAAGCGGCCGCGTATCTGAAGGCGCTCCGGGCCATCGTCGTCTACCTGGACGTCTGCGACGGCAACATGGAGGAGGGCTCGCTGCGCTGCGACGCGAACATCTCGTTGCGGCGCCCTGGGGCGAAGGAGTACGGCACCAAGGTCGAGATCAAGAACATGAACTCCTTCCGCAACGTCCAGCACGCCATCGAATACGAGATCAAGCGCCAGGCCCGCGCCCTCGATACGGGCGAGCGCATCGTGCAGGAGACGCGCCTGTGGGACCCGGACAAGGGGCATACCGTCTCCATGCGCTCGAAAGAGTTCGCCCACGACTACCGCTACTTCCCCGAGCCGGACCTGCCCCCGCTCGACGTCGCGGCTGGCTGGATCGATCAGGTGCGCGCCACCCTGCCTGAGCTGCCGGCGGCGCGGCGCCAGCGCTTCCTCAAGGTCTACGCCCTCAGCGCCTACGACGCGGACGTGGCGACCCAAAGCAAAGGGCTGGCCGACTACTTCGAGGCGGCGGCCCAGGGATCGGCCAATCCGAAGACCGTGGCGAACTGGGTGCTCAATGAGGTCTTACGGGTCGTGCCTCCCGACGACGAGCAGGCCATTGCCGCATGCCCCGTCAAGCCGGCCGACCTCGCGGGGCTCATTGCCCTCATCGAGGACGGCACCATCAGCGGCCGTATCGCCAAGGACGTCTTCGAGAAGATGCTCGCGTCCGGGGAGAGCGCGCGCGCCATCGTCTCCCGGGAGGGCTTGACCCAGGTGGCCGATGCCGACGCGCTGGGCACGGTCGTCGACCGGGTGCTGGCTGAGCACGCCAAGGTCGTCGAGGACTACAAGGCGGGGAAAAAGGCCGCGCTGGGCTTCCTCGTCGGGCAGGTGATGAAGTCGACTTCGGGAAAGGCCAGCCCTGCCGTCGTGAACTCGCTCCTGATGGAGAAACTACCGAAAGTCTGAAGGCTTAGATAGAATGGTGGCAGCCTCATGATACGGCTCCACCACGTCTGTAAGCTCTTCCAAGGCGGGCCGATGAAGCTGCCCGCCCTCAGCGATGTCTCGTTCGCCGTCGAGAAAGGCGAGTTCGTGGTGCTCTCCGGCGCGAGTGGGGCGGGCAAGACCACCCTCCTGCGCCTCCTTTACGCAGACGAGCAGGCCTCGGACGGCGAGATCGAGGTCGCCGGCTTCAACGTCACCGGGCTCAAGCGCTCCGAGGTCCCGCTCCTCCGGCGCTCGCTCGGTATCGTCTTCCAGGACGCCAAGCTTCTCTCGGGACGCACCGTTTTCGAGAACATCGCCTTCGTCCTGCGCGTACTGGGCACGCCCCGCCGCGAGATCACGCCCAAGGCCTTTCAGGCGCTGAAGGCGGTGGGGCTGTCATCGCGCGCCCAGGCCTATCCGGCGCAGCTCTCGCAGGGCGAGGCACAGCGCGCGGCCCTCGCCCGAGCCATCGTGAAGTCTCCCGCCCTCCTCCTCGCCGACGAGCCCACGGGCAATCTCGACGAGGAGATGGCGGGCGAGATCCTCGGCCTGATTAAGGACATCTGGAGCCGCGGCACCACCGTGCTCTTCGCCACTCATCAATTGCGCCTGGCGACCCAGCTCAAGCGCCGCACCCTGCGCCTCGAAGCCGGCGTCCTGACCAAGGACGAAGGATGAGCAAAGTGATGGAGGCAGGTGCGCAGCGGTAGCCGCCCATGCTGAGCTTCATTGTCAGCGAGGCCTTCGTAGATCTTCGCCGCGCCGGCCGCGTGGGCGTCAGCGCCATCCTGCTCATCACCTTGTCGTTGACCGCGCTCGGCGGCTTCTGGCTCCTGTCCTTGAACCTCGGCCGCGCCGTCGGGCAGTGGCGTGATCGAGTGAGAGTGGTCGTTTTCCTCAAGGACGAGCCGACGCCGGCCGCCTTGTCCGATCTCACCCGGCGCGTCGAGGATCTCGACGGCGTCCAGCGCGTGCGCTATGTCGGCAAGGCGGAGGCTCTCAGCGCCCTGCGGCAGTCACTGGGATCTCAGGGGGGCGTGGTCGATCATCTGCCTCGCAATCCGCTCCCTGCCTCGCTCGAGGTCACGCCCGCCGAAGGCGCGACCACTCCCGAGGCGACGCGCGCGCTTGCCGCGCAGCTCGCGGCCCTGCCGGAGTCGGAAGAAGTGCAAGGGGGCGCGGAGTGGGTGGAAGGTCTCGCCCGCTGGCAGCGGCTCTTCCAGGTGGTGGGTCTCGCCGTGGGAGCGGTGCTGGCATTGGCCGCCATCCTGACCGTGACCACCGCCACCACCCTCGTGCTCCATGTCCGCCGCGCCGAGACGGAAATCATGCGGCTGGTCGGCGCGAGCGAGGCGGTGGTCCGCCTTCCCCAGCTCCTCCAGGGCATGGTCCAGGGGCTCCTCGGAGCCGTAGTCGCGCTGGTGTTGCTCGAGGCGGCCTACGCAGTCGGCGCGCCGAGGCTCGAGCCGCTCCTCCAGCTCACGCTCGGGCTGGCACGGGCGGTGTTCCTCTCGGTGCCGCAGATTCTGTTGCTCATCGCAGGCGGGGCCGTGCTGGGCGGATTCGGCGGCCTCCTCGCCCGTGGCCGGGTCGTGGCGTGACCCGCGCCCTCCGGATCGTCCTCGGCTCTCTTCTTCTCGTGTTGGCCTTTACCCTGCCCGCGGTGGGGCAGCCGAAGAAGGACGGCGCCGACCTCGGCGACAAGGAGCACGCGCTCCAGCAGACGCAGAAGCGGCTCAAGGAAGAGCGCGCCAGGGCGGCGGACGCGCGGAAGCGCGAGGCGGGACTCCTCGCCGAGCTCGAGGCGATCGATCGGCGATTGAGCGAGAAACGCAAGCAGGTGGCGATCCTCGATGGGCGGATCCAGCGCTCCCAGGCGGAGATGAGCGAGCTTCAGCGCGACATTGTCCGTCTCGAGAGCCAGCGGTCCGGCCAGGAAGATGCCCTCGCCCAACGTCTGAGGACCATGTACCGGTTACAGGTCCAGGGCGGCGCCCTCCCCGTGCTCCTGTCGGGCGACGACCCCGTCGCGCAGGCCGTCCGCCTGCGCCATCTGGCCACGCTCGCCACGGTGGACGCCCGATTGATTCGAGAGTATCGTGTTACTTCTGAGGGTTTGGCGGACCGGAAGGACAGACTGGAGGCCCGGCGCAAGGAGATGTCGGCCCTCAGGGGCGAGGTCGAGGGTGAGCGGGCCGAGGCCGACCGGGAAGCAGGCAAGCGACGGGGGATCCTGGCTCGAGTCAAGGACGAGCGGGTCTACCACGACCGCATGGTCGGTGAGTTGGGCGAAGCCACCCGGCGACTCGAAGCGTTCGTTCGGGATCTCCAGGAGCGGCGCCGGGTCGCGAAGGTTCCCCCGCCCACGTCTAAGCCGCCGAAAGCAGCGCCCAGCGAGAGTGCGCCGCCGGGGGTGGGATTGGGAGCGATGCGCGGCCGGCTCGTGTGGCCCGCTGAAGGGCGCGTGGTCGAGGAGTATGGCACACGCGTGAACCCGCGCTTCGGAACGAAGACGTTCCGGAACGGGATAGACATCGACGCCGGCGAAGGGTCGAACGTCCACGCCGTCTACCCCGGGCACGTGCTGTACACGGGGTGGTTCCGGGGCTACGGGAACCTGATCATCGTGGATCACGGAAGCGAGTACTACACGCTGTATGCTCACGTGGCCGACATCAAGGTGGCCGAGGGTGACGACGTCAAACAGGGACAAGTGATCGGTACGGTCGGGGACACGGGCTCGCTGCAGGGGCCGCGCCTCTACTTCGAGGTGCGCTACCAGGGCAAGCCTCAGGACCCCGCCCAATGGCTCAGACCACGAGGTTAGGGGACAGGAGAGAACTCGATGGGCTCGTTCCGGAACGTGAAGAAGGCGGGGATGGTCGCGGCGGTCTTGCTCCTCCTCACCCTGTCGCTCGGTGGCGCAGTCGCCAGCAAGAGCAATGACCAGGCGGCGACCTACGAGAATCTGCGCCTCTTCACCGAGGTGCTGTCCATCAT